>ERZ773134.2705-NODE-2705-length-12216-cov-6.176055_pt1 | contig 12216 bp, 20 predicted proteins | sample MGYA00580856_ERZ773134 | MGnify/ENA primary metagenome ERZ773134 (study PRJEB29015, sample SAMEA2737823) | human gut metagenome | biome: human gut; feature: human-associated habitat; material: faeces | place: China | collected 2012 ... | reverse complement strand
AGGCAATACCACATAATTCTAAGTGCCGATACGGCGAGCGAGGTGCGGCAGATGCCAAGCCGCAGCTGCCGGAGCGGTGCTTAAGCCGCAAGGCGGGAATTGTGCGATGTTGCCTAAGAAAAATCGTTTTGGAGGGTCATTATGCTGCTGGAAGTTTGTGTGGATAGCCTTGCATCGGCGCGTGCTGCCATTGCTGGCGGGGCGGACCGTCTGGAACTGTGCAGTGCACTGCTGGCCGGTGGGCTGACCCCTTATACCGAGCTGCTGCGTCAGATCCGACACGAAAGCGATGTTGCCGTGCGCTGCCTGATACGCCCGCGTGCAGGGGACTTTCTGTATATGCCGGAAGAGATTGAGATGATGTGCGCGCAGATCACCGAGCTGCGCAGTGCCGGGGCTAACGGTTTTGTGATTGGCTGCCTGAACCCGGACGGCACGCTGGATTGCACCGCAACCGCACGGCTGGCAAAGGCCGCCAATGGTGCTGGGCTCACCCTACACCGCGCCATTGATGTATCTGCCGACCCATTGCAAACCTACCGCGACGCCGCCGCCCTTGGAATTGATACCGTGCTGACCAGCGGTGCCGCCGCCAACTGTGTGCAGGGTGTTGACGTTCTGTGCAGCCTGTTGGCAGAGCGTGACCGCACCAATGGTCCGGAAGTACTGATCGGTGCCGGGGTAAACGCTGGGGTGATCCGGCAGCTTTCGGCTGCCCTGCCGGGCGCAAGGGCTTACCACATGAGTGGGAAAGTGGAACTGGAAAGCCGGATGGTGTTCCGCCGCGAGGGCGTTCCCATGGGGCTGCCCGGTTTGGACGAGTGGCATATCCAGCAGACGGATACAGCGTCCGTGCGTGCCGCGCGCCAAGTGTTGGACGATTTGGCGTGATTTTATTGTATTTTCTCTTTTTCTTTTTAATTTTTGCAATTTCTTTTGCTGTTTTTTCATTTTCATGCTTGACATTCTGCAGGGCTTATGGTAATATAACTATCGCACCTTGGTGGTGGCCACTGTGGAGAGGTGTCCGAGTGGTTTAAGGAACTGGTCTTGAAAACCAGCGATTCGCGCGAGCGGACCATGGGTTCGAATCCCATCCTCTCCGCCATTTTGTGTGAAAAAGTGAATAGTATATCACTTTGACTTGTGGAGTAATACTCAAGAGGTCGAAGAGGCGCCCCTGCTAAGGGCGTAGGGTCCGAAAGGGCCGCGAGAGTTCAAATCTCTCTTACTCCGCCAACAAAAACCCGCATATCTGCGTAAGATATGCGGGTTTTTGGTTTATAAAAATGCTCTTTTACCCACCATTTTACCCACAACAGAATTAGAAACCGTTTTTGTGGCATGATATTACCCCCGACAGGCTCACGCTTGCCGGGGGTATTTTTATGCCTTTTTTACATTGTCATCAAAGAACTGCTGCATCCTGTTCGCGCTGGCCCGCTTCATTGCTTCGGATGCGTGGACATACCTCTGCAGGGTAAAGGCCGCTGTTGCGTGGCCCAGATTTGCTTGTACTGTTTTCAGGTCATCACCGTTCACCAACGCAAGCGTTGCGTTGGTATGCCGTAGATCATGCACGCGGGCATCCGGTAGCCCGATACTTGCTGCAATGCGCTTGAAGTTTGCCCACAAGGTATGCGGGTTGATACACCGGCCTAGCGCATCCGTAAAGCACAGCCCCCACACATTTTGCCACGCTGGCCCGGCGGCTAGGCGCGCCCGCAACTGGCGCTGTTTTTCCTCTTGCAGAATTTCCAACAAAAAGTCAGGTACATCCAGAATGCGGCTCTGGCCGTTCTTTGTTCCCTCTTGGATGTAGAACTGCCCACCCTTCGCTTTATCTTTTTGCAGCTGTTGGCAGATATGCACCTTGCAATTCTCAAAATCTAAATGTTCCCATGCAAGGCCCAACGCCTCACCTTCGCGCAGCCCTAGAAACAAGCAGCACATCAGCGGTGCATAGTACGGTGAATCCTGCGCCGCATCCACAAACGCAACAATTTCAGCAGGGGAGAGGGGGTGTATATCCTTAACCCGCACCGCCGGGATTTTTGCGAATTTGGCGGGGTTGCGCTGGATAGTCTGCGCTTTGACGGCCTGTTCAAGGGCGCTGTTTAACACCGTCAGAACATTCTTGATGGTCTTTGGAGCTTTCCCCGCATTGACCAACTTGCGAACCATCTTTTGCACCTGCTCTGTCGTAAGGTCACACAGCCGCACCGCACCCAAATTAGGCTTCAGGTGGTTCTTGATGACGCCTCGATAAGTCGTGATAGTATATGGCTTTTGCGTTGGAACAATAAATTCAGCAAACCATGTATCGAGATACTGCGCAAGCGTCCGTTTGTCATCGGCTATATAGGTATTTGTATCCAGCTGGCGCAGCTTCTCCGTCATCTTCTTTTTCACATCTTTTTGCGTTGCACCGTAGATACTTAGGGTTTTGCGCTTGCCTGTGCCTTCATCATACCCCAATGTCAGCCTTGCTTCCCATCGTCCGTCTGGGCGCTGTCGGATGGAACCGCTTCCCGCCGCTGTACGGGTTGCTTTGTTGTTGGGCATTGTTATCACTTCTTCCTATTTGTTAATAGTTCATCGTAGTTTTTCAGCATCGCATTTATAACCTGCTGTAGCTTAAACTGAATATACTCTTTTTTATCTTGCCGTTCGATAAACAGAATCGCTGCATTTTTGCACGTTTGTGATGCGGGAACTTTGATTTGATTGTATGCAAGAATGGTGCAATCATCATCGCTTAATTGCTTTGATACGAGTTTGACATTTGCATCCGCTAAAGCTCTTATAAGTTCGATTTTTGTCTGATTGAGATTTTCTGCAAGTACACAATAATCATACCACCGACCAACAAAAAGTGAAAAAAGTTCATTTCCAATTAGGCTGTTCAAAGCATCGTTACCGCCGCGACAATCTGCCGCCATTACCTTTAATCTTTTCACTGCCTGCCCTGTCAGTCCCAAATCCTTGAAAAGATGAAGTTGCTCTGTTTCTACCCCGCGTAGTATATAGTCGCAAGTGGTTTCGAGTGTATCGGCGAGGCGCGCAATATCATCACCCTTAATTTGTCGTGTTCCGCTTTCCCATTGATTTATGGTTTCTCTTTTTACAAAAAGCCTTTCTGACAACTCTCGTTGCGTTAATCCTAATGATTCACGTCTTTGCTTTATGCGTTCGCCAATGGTCATTTTGTTACTATCCATCTGAGAATCCTCCGCGTGTTATCTGTTTGTTCCAAATTGACATTTATGGAACAAAAAGCTTGAAGTTTTATAAGAAACTTGTTACAATAGATTTGTTCCAATGATAACACGCGGGAACAAAATAGTCAATATTTGTTTTGATTGGAGGTCTAAGATGAACGACAAGCTTGTACTTTCGGTGCAGGAACTCGCTAGTGTTTTGGGAATCTGTAAGCCGCGTGCTTATGAGCTCATGAACAGTGCGGACTTTCCTGCAATCCAAATTAGTCCGCGTCGCAAAGTGGTTCCTCGCGACGCACTGGAAACATGGCTGGCACAAAAGGCAGCTCATTGCAGTAAGGATGAATGAAGGCAATCAAAAAAGCCGCCCAGCGTGTTGCAGCACGCCAGACGGCAAGAGTGGAGAAAAAGCCCGCAAGCCCTCTCCACTCCCATTTTATCAAATCGAAGGGAGTTTTACAAGGATGACTATTGCCGAAATTTTAAAGCATGGCCGTGAGAATGCAATCCGCGCCGAGATACTGGCCGCCAAGTTGGAAACCACCCCGCGCGGACTGCGCCGTCAAATCATGCTGGCGCGAGAGCAGGGCGAAATTATCTTGTATGCCCCCGGCGGCTATGGTGGCTATTTCCTGCCGAGCGATGCCCCAGAGGTTGCACAGCGGGAAATGGCGGCGTTCTACCGTGTTCAGGCCGCCCGGTGCAAGCATGGTCTCGCCGCTATTGCCCCGGTAGCCCGGAAGTTGGGAATCCCAATCGGCCAGATGAATTTTGAGAACGAGGAACCGTAAATGGATGGCAAAAACAGTTTTATCCTCTACTGCGATATAGGGCAGCACCTTGAACTCCTATCAGATGAAGATGCCGGACTTCTTTTCAAGGGTATTGTACATTATGCGGACACTGGCGAGCCGCCACAACTCCCGCCACTGGCCGCAATGGCGTTCAGCTTCATCCGGGCGCAAATCGACCGCGATCAAGAAAAGTGGAACACCACACGCGAGAAGCGCCGCGCGGCAGGAAAGTCAGGCGGTCTAAAGAGTGGCGAATCTCGACAGCGCAGTAATGAAGCAAAAGAAGCAAATGCTTCAAATCCGAAGCAAAACGAAGCCGATGAAGCTGATAATGTAAATGTTACTGTTCCTGTAAATGGTAATGTACCTGTAACTGTTATAAATAATAGAGAGAAGGCGGACAAGCCGCCCCGCCCACGCTTCACACCACCGTCTGAGAATGATGCTATTGCCTATTTTTGTGAACAAGGTTCGTCAGCGGCAGAAGCAAAATCATTCCTTGATTACTATGCGGCCATCGGCTGGAAAGTCGGCGGCAGAGCCACCGTGAAAAATTGGCAGGCAGCGGCACGGAACTGGATACACCGTGCCGGGCAATATAGTCACCCACAAACAAAGCAGGTGGCAGCAGAACCCGCAACCGATACGATTTCCCGCGCCGCAGAACGGCTTGCGAGTGGTAATTTCTCGAATTTGGAGGATGCTTTTTTATGACTGTACAGGAAATTCAGACAATGATTCGTCAAAATATGGTTCTTTACCGTAACGTTGCAAAACCACTGACAGATAAGGAAGCTGACTTACTTATCGCAACGTGGGCCGATGCGCTTTCGGATGTACCGTCAGCAGCGGGAAAGCTCGCATTTCGTAGGGCCTTGCGAGTATGCCATTTCCCGGTACTGATTGCCGATCTATATGATCAACTGCGTGCTATGCAGATGGAGAGCGAGCCAAAGGCCGCTGACCTCTGGCAGTTGGTTTGCGAAAGAGCGCACAAGGCCAACGAAAACAAAGGCCTGTACAGCTTCACCGGGCATCTTCCCGACGGCAGAACACAGGGGCAGGCGGCACGCGATGCAAACAAGAGGCTGTTCGATGAACTCCCGCCTGCCGTGCAAGAGTATTTCGGCAGCCTACAAGCCCTCGTCGACTTGGACGCGGAGACAGCATCGGGAAAGTCTATCCGCCGTCGCGATTTTGAGAAATTCTACGCCGATTGGCAGAAACAGCAGCCCCTTGACCCGCAAAAGCTCCCTTGCGCGGCAGCTGGCCCAGCGCTAAACGGTATAGCTCAAAAAGTGTTACTTGACTAATAGGCCAGATTTTACCGGGCGTGTTCATTAAGTGATGGAGGATAAAATGTCAGCAGCAGAACAGCAGGCCACAAACGCAGCCCTTGCAACACTGGCGGCCACTGGCAACAGCTACGCGCTGGGCCAGCTGTGGGAGACAAACAGGGGACTTATCCGATCAATGTTCTGGAAATGGTATCCCCATCACAAAAGCCTTGCAGATCAGCACGGCGTGACGGCAGATGACTTTGAACAGGAAGGCTTTTTCGCCGTCCAGTACGCCGCCCGAACCTACGACCCGGCGGCTGGCGCGTTCTCTACGTGGCTTGCCCAAGCCATGCAGCGGCAGATACAGCTTGCCTTATCCAACGGCCACCGGCGAAAATTTGTTGATGAGGACGGCAAGAGCCACACGACCAGCGCCGACCCGTTAAACCATTGTTTCAGCTTGGACTTGCCCATCGACAGCGAAAATGCAGACGGCCCCACGCTGGGCGAGGTTCAGCCAGACCCGGCAGCAGAACAGGCGTTTACAGCGGCAGAGGAGCGCATATCCAGCGCCCAAACCCGCGCCGTGCTGGGTGACGCCTTAGACCGTTGCGGCACCATAGAAAGCGCTGTAATGCGGCACAGGTTCTTTGATGGGCTGTCGATGGCGGCCACTGGCGAAAAGATGGGCATAACCCCGGCGCAGGTGCGCACTATAGAAACCCGCGCACTTCGAAAGCTGCGCAGCGACCCGAAACTACGCCGCTGGCATGACAGGGAACTTGAAAACCGTGCCTGGCATGGAACCGGCTACATGACATGGCGAGAGACCGGCAGCAGTGTGCAGGAGCGTGTCACTGAACGGCTGGAAAGGATAGAACTGAATAAAATTGCCGCAAAGCGTGAAAAAACGCTCAAAAATGAACATTTAAGAGAGGGGGGTGTGAAAGATTACACAGAGACAGCAAAAGGCCCTGGCAGCGTTGCTAACGTGCCCTACAGTAAAAGCAGCTGCCCGCGCTGCAGGGCTGGATGAGAGCACGATCCGCCGCTACAGGCAAGACCCCGCCTTTATGGCAGAGTACGAGCGGCGCTGCGCTGAAATGCTGGAAACGGCCACAGACAATGCAAAAGCGGCTATGCCGCCCGCCATTGACCGCCTGCGCGGCATTATAGACGATGACCAGCAGCAGCCGCAGCAGCATATTGCGGCGGCCCGCGCTGTGCTGGAATATGGTTTGCGGCTTGTAGAGGCCAACGACTTTGAACAGCGTTTGCGGGCGCTGGAAGAAAGGAGCAGAAACGAACAGTGAAAAGCGACACCCTAACACGACTTAAACGCCTTGAAGATGCCATAAAGGCAGGCAGCGGCGTTCTTATTGTCGATGCCGTTCCTGGCGGTTACCGCCTGCCAAATGGGGAAACCGTGAAATACTTAGATGCGCTGCGCAATCAGTACAGCGTGATTATTATTGACGACTTAACAGAAAGTGAGTAAACAATGAGCAAGTACAGCAATTTTGCAAAAAACCTTGATGCAGCATTTAAGACTGCCCGCGATGAGTACGCGACAGCGTATGCCAAATACGAACAGGCAGAGCGGGCCGCAATGGATGCCCAGCACCGCGCCCCCGATGATACCGCTATTTCGTATGAGCTGCGCAAGGCCAAAGCCGAAGCCGCACGAGTGGAACAGAAAGCCGCGTTTGATGAGGTTTGCAAGCGTGTGTGGCCCGATTTCAACCGCAAGCGGGCGGAACTCCGTGCAGACCTTGAAAAGGCTATTGCCGCCGATAGCATCGTTGACCCCGCCGCGCTGGATAACAACGCGGTCTATTTGATGGACAGCGGCACGATGACGGCGGCAGACTATGCAGCCTTTGCCGAGAAGTACAGCGGCAACCACACCATGCTAAAGTTGATCGCCGCCCATGCAAACGCCGCTGCGGCCACCGCAGAGCCGCAGGAACGCGCCGTTCTGAATCTGGTATACAATGACTGCAAGGACGGCAACAGCACCGCAATGAGGGCTTTTGACGAGCTTTCACAGGTTGCCAATCGTTGCAGCGGGCAGCGGTACGATGGATGCAAGGATTCCACCGCCGTCATTGTTGAAATGGGCGCACGATGGGAAGAACTGACCGCAAACGCCATTGAAGAATTTTAACGCGCGTATCGTGTCAATAAACTAATTTACCCCCGGCGGGACGAACCGTCGGGGGCTTTTGCATACTTTGAGCATCGCAACGCCACAACTCGATAGACACGCCCGCTTTGGCGTTACAGGTCTGTTTAATATAGTTTGCCGTCTGGAATACAAAACGCGCCACAGAGCCTTGCAGGGGCTTTGCAGCGCATCGTCTTATTTTTTGCTATCATTCCCGGAAGGTACGCCTTGCAGCTTTTCCAAAAGCGCCGCCCGCTTGCTTTCCGTGTCCGGGTCTGTCTGGCCTGCGCCGGGCAGCTCCAAAGCGTCACGCTGCATTGTTTTGCTGATTGCACGACCAACAAACCCGTTGATGCTTTCCCCGCGCTTTTCGGCGTGGGCTTTTATTTTGTCCTTTTGCCCTTTTGGTACAACTATACGCAAGGAATCATAGTTTGCGGAATTGTACTTATTTACCGCTTTTGTGTGTGAACCTGCCATAAATAGCACCGCCTTTTTAAGATATATACTTTATCAGTGTACATAAATTATAGCACGATTTGCATCATTGTACAAGTACAAAAATAGCTATAAAATCTGTCAAATCATTGTACAATATACCTATTTACAATCATTGTACAATGATATATAATGATATTGTCGAAAGGGAAACCGGGTCAAGGTAGTCGTCAAGCGAAAGCCCACCAGAAATACCAGACAAGACGCGGACAGGATTGCAAGAACCGCCACAGAGCGTGCAGACAGCACCGAGCCCCCGCGCACCCGAAGCCCCAAGACAAAAAAGAAAGCGTCCCGCAAAGGCCGACCAAAGCACCGCGAGACGCAACCCCACAAATAGGGCAAGCCCATTATAGCACGGTTTGCCCCACAAAGTAAAGGAGCAAGCTATGAAGTATGATTTATCCGCCATTATGAGCCGTGCGTGGACGATTTTCCGCAAGGGCGGGATAGTATTTGCCGAAGCCCTGCACAGAGCTTGGCAGAGCGCCAAAGCCCGCCCACAGAACGCGGCAGCGATTGCAGCAGCCAAAGCAGCCGCCGGGATTGCAGAGGATTGCAAAACGTGGGCTGACTGGAAAGCGGCGGGCTTTGAAGTGGTTCACGGCAACAAGGCGCTTTTCCGCGCCGTCCTAATCTGGGCAAGTCACGGCGATGGCGCGAGGTACACGGCAAGTTTTTTCGGCGCAAGCCAAGTGCAGCCGATTAAAGCATAAGAAACGAATAAACGCAGCTGCGCTAACGGCTTGACGGGCTTGCGAGGTATTGAAAATGGATGAAGCTACCGCCGAAATGATAGAACGTGCCATCGATCAGATGACCAAAGAGGAATTAAACGAGCTTACGAAACACGCTTACCGCCGATTAGTCGAACTCGGTACTAGCGAAAGCAACCTTGTGGGAATCCGCGCCAAATATGGACTTAATGAAAAGGGTGGTTTATATGACTGAACATCAGAAAAAGGTACAGCAGGCCATTGATTTGATGATGCAGATCGATGTTATCGACACCGAAATTTTTATCGAAGCCATGAAAAGCGGTTACTTCAAGCAAGACCACACCGAAACCGAATTACGGGCATACATAGAGAACGCCCGGCAGCAGCGCAAGGCATAACAAACACGGCTGTGCTATCTGGCTATACGGGCTTATGAGGTGATGAAATGAAAGACTACGAACAGCGAGAACGTGACTTAGCTAACATGGGACACAAAGACCTAATCCGCTTTATGCGCCATGCCTACAACTGGTTACTTGATGACGGCATGAGCGAAAGCGAACTTGAAGCAAGTCTTGCGAAATTCGGACTTTGCAAAGAGGATATTTTCGCCAAGCGGCAAAGAATGGGGGATGTTTGCAATGACGGCTGAAGCATCAGAAAACATTGAAAAACTGGTGTCCATATTGCTGACCTTTTCCCCTGAGCAAATGGCCGAGTTTGTGGCAGGTGCGCGGGAAATCATCACCCAATACGCCCCCGAAAGATTGACCCCGTGCGCCAACACCCCCGGCGGGAAGAACCCATAACAGGCAGAGCGCCCTTAGCGGGGCGCTTTCCCCGTTTATGGGACTTCTAATTTACCCACAACTTTACCCACAACAAAATAAAGCTCCATTTTTTCCAATTACACCAAATTGCAAATAAGAAGCGGCGTACCGAAATTTATTTGTAAAAGATTGTACTTGATTACATTAGATTTGCAACAAAAATGCAGTTCAAATCTCTCTTACTCCGCCAAATACCGCATATTTAACGCTATTTCGTTGAATATGCGGTATTCTTTTTATATTTTCCACCCTTTTCTGCCCGTGCCTTGCAATCCCGCGCCAAATCCGCTATACTCATTCTATACCATTTTATAAGTGAGGTGTCCGTTATGCGGTTATTTGATGTGCTCGGCCCGGTCATGACGGGGCCGTCCAGCAGCCACACGGCGGGTGCGGTGCGCATCGGCAGCACGGCGCGGCGGCTCCTGGGGGAGCAGCCTGCCGAGGCCGAGATCCTGCTTTACGGCAGCTTTGCCGCCACGGGGCGCGGCCACGGCACGGACCGGGCGCTTGTCGCCGGGCTGCTGGGCATGCAGCCGGACGATGACCGCATCCCGCACAGCTTTTCCATTGCCAAGGAGGCCGGGCTGCACTTTAAGATCGGCACCACAAACCTGCGCGGTGCGCACCCCAACACGGCGGTGCTGCGGCTGACCGGTGCGTCGGGCCGTAAGCTCGAGGTCGTCGGCGCGTCCATCGGCGGCGGGCGGATCAACATCTGCCAGATCGACGGCATCACGACGAATTTTGGCGGAGACCACAACACGCTGATCGTCCACAACCAGGACACGCCCGGCCATGTGGCAGCCGTCACCACCTGTTTGAGCCAGCACGGCGTCAACATTGCCACGATGCAGCTCTACCGCTCGACGGCAGGCGGCTACGCCGTCATGGTGCTGGAGTGCGACGAGCCTATCCCGGACGAGATCGCCGGGCAGCTGGGCAGCCAGCCGGGCATCGTCAAGGTCACGATTCTGAATCTGTAAGGGGGCGGGAAAGATGGCATTTTCATCCGTGCATGAGATGATCGACCTCTGCAAGGAGAGCGGCAAGCCGCTGTATGAGGTCATCCTTGAGAGCGATCTGGCCGAAAGCGGCCTGACCCGCGCCGAAAGCGAGGCCGAGATGCACCGTCTGTGGGCAGTCATGCAGGCCACCAGCGACGGCTACTGCGGCGCAGACCGCTCGATGAGCGGCTTTGCGGGCGGCGACGCGGCCAAGGTCAACGCGGCAGCGGCGCGCGGCGTGCTCTACGCCGACGGCTACTTTGCCGACGTCATGGCCGAGGCCCTGAAAACCGCCGAGTGCAACGCCTGCATGAAGCGCATCGTGGCCGCGCCCACGGCGGGAAGCTGCGGCGTGCTGCCTGCGGTCCTGCTGCCGCTGCAGCGACGCGGGCTGGCCGACGAGGCCGCCGTGCACCGCGCCCTGTATATCGCTGCCGGGTTCGGGCAGGTCGTTGCCGCGCGTGCCACGCTGGCCGGGGCCGAGGGCGGCTGTCAGGCCGAGGTCGGCGCGGCCAGCGGCATGGCCGCCGCGGCGCTGGTGGACATCAAGGGCGGCACGGCAGAGCAGTGCGCCGAGGCGTTCGCCATGGCGCTTACTAACCTTGAGGGCCTTGTCTGCGACCCCGTGGCAGGTCTTGTGGAGATCCCCTGCATCAAGCGCAACGTCATCGGTGCCATGAACGCGGTCTCTGCCGCCGACATGGCGCTGGCCGGGGTCGTAGGGCACATCCCCGCGGACGAGGTCATTGACGCGATGGCCGAGGTCGGCAACGCGATGAGCAAGGACCTGCGCGAGACCGGCATCGGCGGTCTGGCCGGCACCCCCACGGGCCGCGCCATCTGCGAGATCGTGACGATGGACAACGGGGAAGAGGAAGATTGATATTTTACGGCGGTAAACCGGCGGGCACACAGCACCGCAACCACTGCCCCAACTGCCTGACCAGCCTGCATCTGGACAATGAACCCGGGGACCGCGCCGCAGACTGCGGCGGGCAGATGGAGCCCGTGGCCGTCTGGGTGCGCAAGGGCGGCGAGTGGGCCATCATCCACCGCTGCCGCCTCTGCGGCAAACTGACATCCAACCGCATCGCCGCGGACGACAACCCGATACTTCTCATGAGCATCGCCATGCGCCCGCTCTGCACCCCGCCGTTCCCGCTGGAGCGCATCGAGGAGATGACGGCACTGATGGGCGGGGAGGGGCGTATGCGGTAATGCGGGGCGTCGGGGGCACCGACCCCTGCACTGACCCCGACGCAATTTTCCGTTTACAAATTTCGCCAATGTGCTATACTGAATAAAAAACATCAGGAGGAAATTCTTATGAACGTGAACGATCCGCGCTGGGCGTCCATTGACGCCTTTGTGGAGGAAAACCGCGACAACATCCTGCGCGACATCACCCGTCTGGTGGCCGTGCCCAGCGTGGAGGGCGCACCCGAGCCGGGCGCACCGTTCGGCCCCGGCCCCAAGGCCGCGCTGGCCAAGGCGCTGGAGATCGCCGACGAGCTGGGCCTGGACACCTTCAACGCCGACAGCTACATCGGCTGGGCCGAGACAGGCAGGATCGCCGACGGCCAGAAGTTCCTGGCGACCATCACCCACACCGACGTTGTGCCCGAGGGCAACGGCTGGGACGCCGACCCCTACACGGTCCGCGTGCGGGACGGCTGGCTGCTGGGCCGCGGCGTGGCCGA
>ERZ773134.2700-NODE-2700-length-12234-cov-9.420642_pt1 | contig 12234 bp, 9 predicted proteins | sample MGYA00580856_ERZ773134 | MGnify/ENA primary metagenome ERZ773134 (study PRJEB29015, sample SAMEA2737823) | human gut metagenome | biome: human gut; feature: human-associated habitat; material: faeces | place: China | collected 2012 ... | reverse complement strand
CGGTGGAGTTCAGCGTGGAGCCGGGCTATCCCAGCGCCGCCGAGCCCAGCGTGGAGGTCACTCTGCTGGCCGGCTACCCCAAGCAGGACAAGCTGGAGCAGATCATCAAGCACGGCGTGGAGCTGGGCGCAGCCCACATCGTGCCCTTCTTCAGCCGGTATTGCGTGGCGGCCCCCAAAAAAGAGGAGCAGAAGAACGAGCGCTACAACCGCATTGCGGTGGAAGCCGCCAAGCAGTGCGGCCGGGGCATTCTGCCGGATGTGGCCCTGCCGCTGGCAAACTTTGGTGCCGTGTGCCGCACCTTTGCACAGTACGACCTTGTGCTGTTCTGCTACGAGTGCGGCGGTGCGCCCCTGCGCGACCTGCTGGCCGCAGCAAAGCCCGCCGATGGTGAAAAGCTGAAAATCGCCATCGTGACCGGAGCCGAGGGCGGCTTTGCCGCCGAGGAAGCCGAGATGGCTGCAAAGGCCGGTGCCAGAACGGTGGGCCTTGGCCCCCGCATCCTGCGGTGCGAGACCGCCCCGCTGGCCGTGCTTGCGTCCGTCATGACCCTGACGGGGAATCTGGAATAACAAAAAAGCAGCTGCGTTGCAGCTGCTTTTTTGTTATTTTCAGGGTTTATGTCTCTGCTTCCAGCAGAGCTTTCTTCACATTCAAAAGGTTCTGCGGGCTCACCGAGAAGCTGCGCAGGCCCAGCTGCAGATACTGCACCGTGTTGGCCGGGTTGCCTACGGCAAGGCCGCAGATGGTCACCGGCACATTGCGCACCTTTGCGGCATCCAGCACCATGGTGATGAGCTTTTTCATGGCCTTGCTGGCCGGACGGTAGTAGTGCTCGGCGCTGGCAAGCTCCCGGTCTGCCGCGTGGGTGTACTGGGTCAGGTCGTTGGTGCCGACCACAAGAAAATCGACCCCGTGCTCTACAAATTCCTCAGCGGTCAGGCAGGCAGCGGGTACGCTGAGCATCACGCCGAACTTTGTATCTTCGTTGAACGCCACGCCGCGCTCCCGCAGGTGCTCGCGGCAGCGCTCCACCACACGCATGGCTGCGTCCCAGTCCTCTACATTCGTCACCATGGGGAACATCACCCGCAGCGGGCCGCGGGCGGCGGCGCGCAGCAGTGCACAGAGCTGCGTCTCGAACTGGTGGGGCTGGCGCAGACTGTTGCGGATGCCCCGCAGGCCAAGCTTGGAAGACTGCAGGCCCTGATAGGCGTCGGAAATGGTGCGGTCTGAGCCAAAGTCGAAGGTGCGCACCGTTACCGGGCAGCCCTTGGCGGCAGCAAGACAGGAGCAGTAGAAGAAATACTGTTCCTGCTCATCGAGGATGCGGCCCGGCAGCATCATGTAGCCGGTGCGCAGCAGGCCCACGCCCTGTGCGCCGGACTGCATGGCCGTGTCGATGTCCTCCGGCCCAAAGCAGTTGGCCAGCAGCTCAAAGGGCTGGCCGTCCTTTGTCCTGTTGGGCAGAGCATGCAGCTGCCCCATCTCTTCGTTCTCCCGCTGCAGCTCGCAGATGCGGGTCTCGGCCTGCTGGCGGGCGGCAGCGTCCGGGTCCAGCGTGCACTGGCCCCCGGTGGCATCCAAAATCACGGTGCGGCCGTCGCAGTCGTCCAGAAAATCCCGGCCCACCTGCACGATGCCCGGGATATTCATTGCCCGGGCAATGATGGCCGCGTGGCTCTGGCCGCTGCCCTCTGCCGTGATGATGCCTAAAATCATGCCGGAGGGCACGCTGAACAGGTCGGTGGGCATCAGCCGCTCTGCCGCAAGGATCACCGGGTGGTCCAGCGCCAGCCACATACGGGGGCGGTTGGTGATGATGTTGATGACCCGGCGGCTTGCGTCGAGGATATCCACACTGCGCAGCTGCATGTAGGGATTATCCTTCATGTTGGCCAGCTGGTCGGCGTAGCGCTGGCCCACCTGATTCATGGCCGCTGCCGCGCCAATGCCTGCATTGATGCAGAAGCGCACCTCGTTCATCATGCCCTCGTCGTCCAGCATCATGCTCTGGAACTGGAAGATGGCCTGCTCGCTGGGTGCGGCACGGTCTGCCATGGATTCCAGCTCGTCCTGCGCCGTGCGGATGGCATCGGTGAGCAGCTGCAGCTCCCGGGACGGTTTAAAGGGGCCCACGGTCGTGGTCTCCACATGGTGCTCCAGACGGCTCACCTGCCCCAGCACAAGGCCGGGAGAAGCGCAGGAACCTTTATACACTTTCATGTTCGGTCACCTCCGGCAAAAGCTCGGCTTCCGGCGTGGTCAGGGTGCGCCAGACCAGCGCCTGCAAAAAGGTATTGGGCAGCAGCGCGGCCAGTGCGGCCCGCGCCGCATCGGCGCTGCCCTCAAACAGCGGTGCAAAGCTCTGCATCCGTGCCTGATCGCACTTTGCAAGGAATGCATCGCACAAAGTATGGGTGGTGTAGTAATGGGCCGGGTCCACACCGGCATCTTCCGCGGCGGCTTCCAGCGGGGCAAGGTCGGCATCCTTCATCTTGGCCAGCAGCAGGGCCGCATCCGCCGTCAGGGTGACCGGGTATTTCTCCCGCACGGCCTTTTGCACCCGCTCAAATTTTGCGTGGAACGCAGCAGCGTCCGCGCAGCTCTGGGCATCACAGGAGACAGCATAGGCACACCCCCGCAGATATCCCATAGCGCGGCGGGTATCATAGTAGCCCAGCTCGATGTTGCGGCGGGCGGTGTCGGGGTCAAAGTGCAGGATATCGCCCAGCTCCCAGTAGCTGCGCACCATCACGGTGGGCAGGCCGGTGAGGTTGGGGCGGGTGATGCCCACGCCTTCCAGATCGACGCACACCAGTTCATCCGCGCCCATGCGTTTGGCAAGACCGGTGGGCATGTTGTCGCTGTAGCCGCCATCCAGAAACTTGACCCCGTCGATCTCCCGCGCACGCAGCGCCGGGAAGCAGGCAGCGGAGGCCATCAGGTAGTCCTTGACCTTTCCTGCCGGGATCTCGTCCAGCGTCAGCTCCCGGGGCTTTAAGCCCCGTTGCTCCACCGTGACAAGGCCGAAGCGGATGGGAGCCGCGCGCAGGGCATCCTCGTCCAGCACCCGCTCCACGATCTCTTCCAGCGGGGTCACATCCATGCCGCCGGCTTTCACCACGCTGCGCAGGAACTGGTGCAGGGCCGAAAGGTCGGCATCCTCCTCCGGCAGCTCCATCACATCCTTGCTGCGGATGGCCAGCCACATATCGCGGGCCGTCTCGTACTGGTCCAGCACGAACATGGCACCGTTCAGGCTGCCAACGCTGGTGCCGGTAATGATCTGCGGGTGCCAGTCCAGCTCCATCAGCGCGCGCCACACACCCACCTGATAGCTGCCCCTGGCTCCGCCGCCCGCCAGCACCAGAGCTTTGCACGGCGCACTGCGTTCATCCATTGCATCCGCCTCCTTTGATCGTTTCCGGTTTTGTTCAGATTATAGCATATTTCCAGAGAAATTTCTTCCGTTTTTTGTAAATTGATGCCTTTCTCCCGGCAAAGAAACATGGTATACTTGTCAGGATCTCAAAAGGAGGCATTCTCATGCACTGCAAGCAATGGATCTTTGATATGGACGGCACCCTGACCGACAGCATGACCGTGGTGTGGGAGGGTGCCCCCGACGCACTGCTGCGCCGCTATGGCCGCACCCCTCGGGGGGATCTGCGCGCCACACTGCTGAACATGGGAATGCAGGAGGGCGCACAGTACCTGATCCGGGAGTACGGCCTGCCGCTGACCGAGGAAAGCTATTTTTCCGTGATGCGCGAGGTGATCGCCGAATTGTACGAGACCGTGGAGCTGAAACCCGGCGTGCGCACGATGCTGGCAAAGCTGCAGGCCGAGGGCGCACGCATGTGCATCTGCTCCAACACCTGGGCCGAACAGTGCCGCACCGTGCTTACCCGGCTGGGCATCGCGCAGTATTTCTCCTTCATCGTGGAAGCGCAGGGCGTGCTGCACAAAAGCCGCCCGGAAGTGTTCTTTGAGTGCATGAGCCGTCTGGGCGGTGCAGACCCCGCCGCCTGCGCCGTGTGCGAGGATGCCGTATACGCCGCCGCCACCGCCCACAAGGCCGGGTATTACGTCATTGGCATTGCAGACCGCACCTCTGCCGCCGACGAGCCGGAGATGCGCCGCATCTGCAGCCAGTTCGTGCCCCGGTGGGATGCGCTGGACTGGACACGTGTGTGATAAAAAAGGGCCGCAGCGTGCGGTTCTTTTCTTTATCTGATCCTTCTTTGCTCTTGCATTTTGTGCGCAAGAAGAGTATGATATTATAAATAGGACTGCCCCAAGGGGGAAGTGTCCTTATTTGTGAGAATACACTCTGTGATTTTCAATATAAAGGTATAATATCCGTAAAGAGGAGACCTTCCGTCATGAACAACCCACTCGTCAGCATTATCGTGCCTGTGTACAACGTGCAGAATAGTGTTGCCCGCTGTCTGGAGAGCATTTGTGCCCAGACATGGAAGGATATCGAGGTCATTCTGGTCAACGACGGGTCCCGGGACGAAAGCTTTTCCATCTGTGAGCAATTCCGTGAAAAGGACCCCCGCATCGTTCTGGTGGACAAATCCAATTCCGGTGTGTCGGAGACCCGCAACTGCGGCATGTCCCTTGCAGGGGGCAAGTATGTGCAGTTTGTGGACAGTGACGATTATCTCGACCCTGATTTTACCGAGCGGCTGGTGACTGCCGCCGAAGCGAACAACGCCGATCTGGTCATTGCACCTTACTGGATGGTGATTCCCGCCAACTCTTCCAAGGCCACGCAGGCACTGGAAAACCTGCAGGAGAACCTTGGCATCGATGCCGAGAAAAAGCCTGATGATATCCGTGAATACGGCTTCCTGCCCGAGGGCATCTACGACCGCGATACCTTTGCCCTGCGCCTGATGGAGAAGCCCGCATCCTTCTTCTACAGCGTGCTGTGGAACAAGCTCTACCGCCGGGATATTCTGGCAGACCATCATCTTCAGTTCACCAGCGAGGTGCGCTGGGCCGAAGATCTGGTTTTCAATCTGGAATACATTTTGTACGCCAATGTTTTCGTATCCATTTCCAAAGCGGGCTACCACTATGTGCAGAACCCCCAGAGCATCTGCCACACCCAGATCAATCTGGCTTCCATCGTGCAGAACAAACTGCAGGTGTTCCGCTATTACAAGGAGCTGTACACAAAGCTGGGCCTGTACGATCAGGTGCAGCCGCAGCTGTATAAATTCCTGACCGCGTTCTCCGAGAACGCCTATCCCTCCGGTTCTCCCCAGAAGATCATCATGGACATGGCCAACCACTGGGGCTTTGGTGTTCTGGATGCTTCCGACAAGGAAAAGAAACACAAAACCGAACCCGATGCCTGATCTCCGGGCACGAAAAAAAAGAGCCGTGAAAGCGGCTCTTTTTTGTTTGCCATTTTACCGGTCGATCCAGCTGCGGAAGGCTTCGCGCACTGCACCCTCCCGTCCGCGCGGGATGGGGATGCGCGCACCGCTGCACATCTGCAGCTCGCCCGCCGTCAGCAGCTGTGCCGCCGCCAGATTGACCACATAGGAGCGGTGCGGCTGCAAAAAACGCCCGTCTTCCAGCAGCGGCTTTGCTACCTCGGCAAAGGACACCCGCAGCGAAAGGGACACCACATCCTCGCCGCTGAGCAGATGGAAGTGCACCACATGGTGGGTGCACTCCAGATATTCGATCTGCGCATAGGCCAGCGCCCGCAGGCCTTCGGCGGTGACAACGGTCATTGCCGGGCCGTACTCCGGCTCGGTGGCGCGGGCAAGCAGGGCCGAAAGCTCCTGCTGGTGCACCGGCAGAAGCAGATACTGCATGGCATCCACCCGGAAAGCACTGTAGGCGTGGGCCGGTGTGCGGGCCGCAAAGGCCAGCGGAGCCCTGCGGCCCCGGCGGCGCAGCTCCGCAGCCGCCGAAAGCCCTGCCGGGGCCGCTACAGCGCCCAGCTCGATGAGATACAGGTCAAACCGTTCTCCCTCGGTGTCCCGGCGCAGCAGCGCATCTGCATCCGGCAGCTGCTGCACGATGCACGCATCCTGCCGCCGGGCAAAATATTCCATGCACTGGCGTTCCAGCCCGCTGCGCAAGGCCGCGTCCGGGCTGCATACCGCAATGTGAAATACCATCTCACATTCTCCTTTCCGCCAGCCGCCCGCCTTGATTTTTGCGCAGGGCTGGAGTATGATAAATAAAACTTTGCTGCATCGAAAAAAGAAAAAACGGAGGGACCCGCCATGCCGCAGCCGCTTGTCAGCGTTATTGTGCCCGCCTATAACGCGGCGGGCTTCATCTCCCGCTGTGTGGAGAGCATCACATCCCAGAGCTACCCGGAGCTTGAGATCCTTCTGCTGAACGACGGCTCCACCGACGACACCCTTGCTGTCTGCCGGAAGCTTGCTGCCGCCGACAGCCGCATCCGTGTGGTGGACAAGCCCAACACCGGCGCAGCAGACACCCGCAGCTGCGGCCTTGCCCTTGCCCACGGCGAATACATCCAGTTTGCGGACAGCGACGATCACCTGCTGCCGGGCTGCACCGCAAACCTGGTGGCTGCTATGCAGCGCAGCCATGCCGACCTTGTGCTGGCTCCCTACCGGATGATGGTGCCCCGCAAGGATGGCGGCTATGACACCCGGGAGTACAGCCTGCTGCCCGCCGGGGTGTACAACAAGGTGGATTACCTGTGGCAGCTCACCGGCAATGCCGCTGCCTTTTACTACGGCGTGCTCTGGAACAAGCTCTACCGCCGGGATCTCATCCAGATGGCGCACATCCGGTTCGAGCATGTGGTATACGCCGAGGACCAGCTGTTCAACACCCGGTATCTGCAGGTGGCACAGCGGTTTGCCGCCATCGACGAAGCCGCCTACTGCTACATTCAGAACCCGCAGAGCGTATGCCATACGCAGGTGAGCGCGGCGGACATGCTGCGCCACCGCAGTCGGATGTACCACACCTACAAGGAACTGTGCATCCAGCTGGGCGTGTACGATAAATTCCGCCTGCGGCTGCACGGCATCTATCTGAGCCTGTTTGAAAGCCCTCTGCCCAACGGCCCGGTGCAGAAGCTTTCCGACGCATTTGCCCGCACCCACAGCCGCATCTGAGAAAAGGAGAACCTATGGAATTTCCCCTTGTAAGCATCATCGTGCCCATGTACAACACTGCCGGGTGCATTGCCCGCTGTGTCAAAAGCATCTGCACCCAGACTTATAAAAGCATTGAGATCCTGCTGCTGAACGATGGCTCCACCGACGACACCCTTGCCGTCTGCCGCGCCCTTGCCGCCAACGACCACCGCATTGCACTGGTGGATAAAACCAACACCGGCGCAGCGGATACCCGCAATCAGGGCATTGCGCTGGCCCACGGCAAATACATCCAGTTTGTGGACAGCGACGACTGGCTGGCCCCCGATTTTACAGAAAAGCTGGTCTCCGCCGCCGAGGCCCACACCGCCGATCTTGTGATTGCGCCCTTCTGGATGGTGTACCCGGAAAACTATGTGGAGCACATCCGCCCATGGGAAAAGGCACTGCAGCATGTGCTCCAGCGCAATCCGCCCCGCACCCGGGCCTATGGCTATCTGCCTGCCGGGGTGTACACCGGACAGGAATACGCAAAGCATCTGATCCAGAAGCCGAACACCTTCTACTATGGCAGTCCCTGCAACAAGCTCTACCGCCGTGACCTCCTGCGGAAGCACAGCCTCCATTTCCGCAAAGAATTGTTTGCGGAGGATCAGCTGTTCAACACCGAATATCTGCGTTTCGTGCACACTGCCGTATCCATCCCGGACATCGGCTATTACTACCTGCAGAACGGCCAGAGCGTCTCCCACTCCAGAGTGACCACCGCCGACATCCTTTCGCTGCGGCGGCGGGTGATGCTCCTGTACCGGGACATCTACACCGAACTTGGCATCTACCCGGAAACGCGGGCGGCCATCCTGCGTTCGCCCTTTGGCGAAAACGAGTTCACTCTTCCGCCGCTGGACACCCCACAGACGCACTGCTGCAAGCTGTGACCCTATAAAAAGCACCCGGCTGCCGCCGAGAGCCGCTCTGGCTCCTGCACGGCTCCGGGTGTTTTTTGCGCTTTCTCAGCAGCCGATGGCGGCACACTTCTCCGCCAGCCAGCTGCGCTCTTCGTCGTTCAGGTGCGGTGCCAGCTTTGCAAACACCTGACGGTGGTAATCGTTCAGCCATGCGATCTCGTCCTTATCCAGCACACCGGGCAGGATGGGAGAGGTGGCAATGGGCACGAACATCAGCGGTTCAAAACCAAGAAAGGTACCGTACTGGTTATCGGCCTTGTGCACGCACACCAGCTCGTTCTCGATGCGGATGCCCACGAGGTCGGTCTCGTAAACGCCCGGCTCGTCGGTGATCACCATACCCGGGCGCATCCGGGTGGTGTTGCGGCTGTTCAGGGCATGGGGGCCTTCGTGCACGTTGCCCACAAAGCTGACGCTGTGACCGGTGCCGCAGCGGTAGTTGATGAGGTGCCGCCACAGCGGTTCCCGGGCAATGGTGTCGATCATCTTACACTCGCAGTAATCCAGCCAGACGGCCTTGGCAAGGTCGATGTGGCTCTGCAGAGTCCATGTGTAGAAGCGCTTTTCGTCCTCGGTCAGCGGGCCAAGCGGGTAGGTGCGGGTGATGTCGGTGGTGCCGTCCATGTAGGTGGCACCGCTGTCCACCAGCAGAAAGCCCTTCTTTTCCAGCACAGCGTGATCTTCCGGGGTGGCGTGGTAGTGCATCATGGCTGCGTTGCCGCCGTAGGCCGCAATGGTGCCAAAGCTTTCCACAAGGAATTTATCGTCCGCACTGCGGTACTTGTGCAGAATTTCATCCACCGTCAGCTCGGTCAGGGTCTCACCGGCAGCAAGGCGGCTTTCCAGCTCGATCTGGAACCGCACCATGGCCACAGCGTCCCGGATATGGGCCTGCTTTGTGTGGGCAAGCTCCGTTTCGTTCTTCACGCCCTTCATCATCAGCAGCGGGTCGGTGCCGTCCTTCACGGTGAGGGCAGGGTTCTGCTCCAGCACCTGATACACGGCGTAGTTCACCGTGGCGCACTCGGCCAGCACGGTCTGGGGTTCCGTCTCAGCAGCGAGGAACTTCAGCACATCGTCGTACTCCGCCAGCGTGATGCCGTTGGCTTCCAGCTCTGCCTTTGCCTCCGGGGTGACGCGGGCCGTGTTGATGAAGAGTACCGCGCGGCTGGGGGTCACATAGCAGTAGGCCATGGCATAGGGAGTGCACTCAATGTCCATGGCGCGCAGGTTCAAAAGCCATGCCAGATTATCCAGCTTGCCCACAAACTGAGCGGTGCAGCCCAGCTCCTTGAGCTTGCTGCGCAGCTGATCCAGCTTTTCCGCCGGGGAGAAGCCCGCATATTCCTTCGGCAGGATCCACGCTGGGGTATCCGGCAGGGCAGGGCGGCCCTCCGTCCACAGCTCGTCCTCAAGGTTCAGGGTCTTGATGGAAGCGCCCTTCTTTTCCAGTGCCTTTTTCAGGTCGTTCACGAGGGCCGTGCTGGCGGTCAGGCCGCACAGGCCCAGTGCTTCGCCCTCATTCAGGGCATTTGCGCAGTATTCCTCCACGGTGGGCACGCCGGGTTCCCCTATGCGCTGCAGCTTGATCTCGGTACCCGCAATTTCCTTCTCGGCCTGCACAAAATAACGGCCGTCGGCCCACAGGGCGCTCTCGGTGCGGGTGACCACGAAGTTGGAGTTCTCGCCGTGGAACCCGGAGAACCAGGTCAGGCTGGTGTAATGGCAGGGCAGGTATTCGCTGGCGTGGGGATCACCCACAGGGATCAGATAAACGGCCACGCCGTTTGCAGCCATGGCGGCACGCAGCGCGGCAAGGCGCTCTGGAACGGTATTCATGCTCATATGATTTGCTTCCTTTTCTCTCACCGGAAAGCCCGGCAGCGGTGCATTTCTGTTTGGCCTTATTGTATCATTCCGGGAAAAAGATTGCAATGCAGGGGCAGGACGGTTTGGAATGACCTCCGCTGCCGGAGAGCATCCTCGCTGGCTGGACCCTCTCAGTCAAAGCCTTGCGGCTTTGCCAGCTCCCCCGAAAGGGGGAGCTTTATTCGTGCCGACCTTCAGAAAACAAGCTCCCCCCTCGGGGGAGCTGGCGAACGCAGTGAGCCTGAGAGGGTTGGCGTCCTCTCAGCAAAACCGTCAGGTTTTGACTGAGGGCGTTCGTTCTCCCTCAAAATGCCGCCAATTTGCAAAAAAAGTTACAATTTTTTCTTGAAAAAGGCGGTTTTCCCATTGACAGCCTTGTTATAATAGGAGTGTAAGTTTTTTGAGCCAGCACTCTGCGGCTCTGTGTGCTATTCAAAGAAAGAGGCAATTGAATCATGACCAAAATCGATATTTTCTCCGGCTTCCTTGGTGCCGGTAAAACTACCCTGATCAAAAAGCTCATCAAAGAGGCCTTTGCCGGCCAGCAGGTGGTGCTGATCGAGAACGAGTTCGGCGAGATCGGCATTGACGGCGGCTTTCTGAAGGAAAGCGGCATCCAGATCAACGAGCTGAACGCTGGCTGCATCTGCTGCTCTCTGGTGGGCGACTTCCGCACCGCCCTGCAGCAGGTGGTGGAGCAGTACCACCCCGACCGCATCGTCATCGAGCCCTCCGGCGTGGGCAAGCTCTCCGATGTGACCCGTGCTGTGGAAGGCGTGGCTGAGCATCTGGATGTGCAGCTGAACAGCTTTGTCACCGTGGCCGATGTGAACAAGGTGAAGATGTATATGAAGAACTTCGGCGAGTTCTACGACGACCAGATCAGCCACGCAAGCTGCATCCTGCTCAGCCGCACCCAGACCGCCAGCGAAGAGAAGATCGCCGCTGCGGTCGCCCTGCTGCGTGAGAAGAACCCCACCGCTACCATCGTGACCACCGCATGGGACGAGCTGACCGGTGAGCAGATCCTGAAGGCCATGTCCACCAAGGACGACTTCAAGGCAGAGCTGATCGCCATGGCTGCAAAGGCCAATGAGGAGCACTCCCACGAGGACGAGGAAGAAGAGCATCACCACCATCATCACCACGATGACGAGAACGGTGTGTGCAGCTGCGGCCATCATCACGACCACGATGATGATGACGACGAGGATGAGCACGAGCATCACCACGATCACGATGAAGATGATGACCACGATGAGCATGAGCACCATCATCACGATCATGACGACCATGACCATTGCTGCTGCGGCCACCATCACGACCACGATGATGACGAGGACGAGCACGAGCATCATCACGACCATGACGGCCACTGCTGCTGCGGCCATCACCATCATCATGACCACGATGCCGACGAGGTATTCACCAGCTGGGGCGTTGAGACGGCCCGCAAGTTCACCAAGGCAGAAGTGGAGCACGCCCTCACCGAGCTGGATACCGGCAATTACGGCATGATCCTGCGCAGCAAGGGCATCGTGAACGGCGGCGCAGACGGCTGGCTGGAGTTCGACTATGTGCCCGGCGAATGGGAAGTGCGTGCCCGCGGTGCAGATGTGGGCGGCAAGCTGGTCGTGATCGGCTCCAAGCTGAACGAAAAGGCCATTGCAGAGCTGTTCGGCTGCTGAACTCCTTCAGTCAAACCCTAACGGGTTTGCCAGCTCCCTCAGAGAGGGAGCCTGATTGGATAATGATTTTTTAAGGAGAAACCATTCCTATGGCAAAAGAAATTCCGGTCTACCTGTTTGTGGGCTTTCTGGAAAGCGGCAAGACCAAATTCATTCAGGAGACCTTTGAAGACCCCAACTTTGACTCCGGCGACAAGACCCTGCTGCTGATCTGCGAAGAGGGCGAAGAAGAGTATAATCCCCAAAAGTTCGCCTTTCCCGGCGTGACCGTCAAGGTGCTGGAGGACAAGGCCGAGCTGAACCCGCAGAATCTGCTCAAACTGGAAAAGGAATCCGGTGCAGGCCGTGTGGTCATTGAGTACAACGGCATGTGGCTGCTGCAGGATCTGGCCGAGGCTCTGCCCGAAAGCTGGATCGTGTACCAGTGCATCGCCACCGCCGACGGCACCACCGCCCTGACCTACGCCCGCGACAACTCCATGCGCAGCCTGCTGCTGGACAAGATCGCCCGCAGCGAGCTGATCGTGTTCAACCGCGCTGAGGCCGTGAACAACGATGCCGCCCGTCAGGAGCTGCACAAGCTGGTGCGTCAGG
>ERZ773134.2689-NODE-2689-length-12286-cov-21.063200_pt1 | contig 12286 bp, 12 predicted proteins | sample MGYA00580856_ERZ773134 | MGnify/ENA primary metagenome ERZ773134 (study PRJEB29015, sample SAMEA2737823) | human gut metagenome | biome: human gut; feature: human-associated habitat; material: faeces | place: China | collected 2012 ... | reverse complement strand
GGGTGTGCCGCATCCGTAAGGCAGCAGAGCCGCCAACGGCTGCGCAACAGCGGATAGTAGGAGCAGAGGCAAATCGTATAGCAACACTAAACGCGGCAATGCCGCGCGCAGGGAAGTGCAATCGGCAAGCATCGCAGCTCTTCGAGCTGCTCGCTTGCAATGTCAAAACCTTTCTCTTGGGGGATTTAAAGGGGGTTATTCTCTTTCGTGAAAGAGAATAACCCCCTTTGACTCGTGCAGAGCCTGCGGCGCTGCAATGCCCCCTCGCGCCCAACGGGCGCGACTTAATCCCTCCAAACCAGTTTGGAGACCGAATCTCCAAAAATCCGAAGAGCTTCCTCTTCGATTCTTTTGCGCTGCAAGGATTGTAAAGGTATTAACCATGTCAATTCAACAGCTTTCCCGCGGCGCTTCCAAACGCCGACGATCTTCCCGTCAAGAAGAATACTGGGCCGAACGATACCGGCAAGCGTGAACACGCCGCGCAGAGCCTCTTCGGGCAGGAACGGGTTTGACCGCTTCTCATATCCGAGCATGAGCGGGTCAAAGCCCGCAAGAAAACGACAACAGGATAAATCGCCGGTAATATTGATATCGCATAAGCTGTAAAATATTTTGCCTTCATAGACAAATTCACGCGGGGAGAGCGATTCGATGACCGGCAGCAGCTCTCGCTGGGGCAGACCGAAGAAGTATGCGGCGTCCTGTACTGTTACGGGGCCGTAGTGTGTCAGATAGCGCCGCATGAGAGCGCGCAGAGCGTCGGCTTTTGTCATCGGTGCAAACGGCGGACAGGGGCGGAAGGCCTTTTTCTGCTGCGCGGTGTGGCCGAGCGTGCCGCTTTCGCACAGCGCGCGGAGCAGCCCGCCCCAGGGATCAAACGCGTTTTGTTCTTCATCAGGGGTCATGCCATGTCCGCGGCAGAGAAGGCGCAGCTCCTCGCGGCCGCCGCAGCCGCTTTGGGCGGCGTCCAGAATGATTGCGGCCAGCTCGCGCTTGCGCGCGGCGGAGAGATGGTCGTCATTTTCCATCGTGTCGCACGGACGCAGAAAATGGCTGCGCCCATCGTAGAGGAAGAGCGGCAGGTCATCGAGTGCGATCAGATGCAGTGTGCCGCGCAGCGTCCACGTTTTGACGGCGGAGGTGCGCAGGATATCCTCATCCGGCGCTTTCCCGCAGCGGAGACGCAGCGCGTGCAGGCAGTTGCCGTAAAACTGCGCCTGTAAGCCGCAGAGACTGCGCAGCACGGTGAGCTCGTCCTCTGCGGGGGCAAAAAGATACTGACGGTTCATGCGGAGCAGAAGAATGTCGTCGATCTGCATGGGGCGCCTCCGTTCGGTGCAAATTTTTCCGCCGGAATACTTGCGAAAAATGCAGCATTTTGATATGCTATGTCACATTGTAACATGTGTGATATCCGGGAGGCAACTATGAAAAATCCGAAAGTCCGGCAGGTGGTGCTGCCGCTGATCACGGCCCTGATCTGGGGCAGCGCATTTGTCACGCAGAGCCTCAGCGCGGCGCATCTTGGGTGCTTCAGCTTCAACGCGCTGCGCGCCATTCCCGCGGTGCTGGTATTGCTGGTGCTGCTGGCCGTCATGCAGCGCATCCACCCGCGCGAAAAATACAGCGCGGAGGAAAAGCGCGCGCTGCTGCGCGGAGGGCTTGTCTGCGGCGCGTTTCTGGCGCTTGCGATCAACTTGCAGCAGTTTGGCATGGGGACGACGAGCGCGGGCAAGGCGGGCTTTATCACGGCGCTCTACATCGTGCTCGTGCCGGTGTTCAGCACGGTGCTTGGCAAAAAGGCGAAGAAAAGCATCTGGCTCTGCGTGATCGCCGCCGTCGCGGGGCTTTACTTCCTGTGCTTTGATGGCAGCAGTACGCTTTCGTTCAGCAGCGGTGATATGTATGTGTTCCTCTCGGCCTTTGCTTTCACCGCCCAGATCCTTGCTGTGGACTATTTTGTGCAGCAGGTGGACGGCATTGCGCTGTCCTGCGCGCAGTTTGCAGTGGTCATCATGCTCTCAGCCATCGGCGCACTTGCATTCGGCGAGCACACCACGCTCGAGGCGGTGAAGACCTGCATCCCGTATCTGCTCTATGTCGGCGTGGTGTCGAGCGGCGTGGGCTACACGCTGCAGATCATCGCGCAGAAGGACGGCGACCCGACGGTCGTGTCGCTGCTGCTGAGCCTCGAGTCGTTTTTTGCCGTTGTCTGCGGCGCGATCGTCCTGCACGAACGCATGAGCCTGCGCGAGTATTTCGGCTGCGCGCTGATGCTTGCGGCGGTCATCCTCTCGCAGCTGCCGGAGAAAAGCGCCAAAGCGGTTGAAAGCGGCAAAAAAGAGTGATATAATAAACTGCTTTAATAAAAATGTGAAAGAAACGGACAGACTATCATGCGGATCAATATTTTAGGCGTTGGCTTTGATAATGTGACGATAGACGAGGCGCTTGCGCGCGGGGAAGAGCTTCTGTGCTCCGAGGGTGCGCACTATGTTGTGACGCCCAATCCCGAGATCGTGGAGACCTGCCGCGCGGATGCCGCGGCGAACGCCGCCGTCAACGGCGCGGACCTTGTGCTGCCGGACGGCATCGGCATCGTGTACGGCGCGAAAATTCTGCACCAGCCGCTCAGAGGCCGCGTGCCCGGCATCGAGTTCGGTACGGGCATGATCGAGCGCTGCGCCAAGCTCGGCAAGAGCGTTTACCTGCTCGGCGCAAAGCCGGGCGTCGCCGAGCAGGCGGCGGAAAATCTCAAAAACCGCTTTCCCGGCCTTGTCATCGCCGGCACGCACGACGGCTATTTTAAGGAGGATGCCCCCATCGCCGCGGAGATCAAGGCGAGCGGCGCGGACATGGCGCTCGTGTGCCTCGGCGCGCCGAAGCAGGAGCTCTTCATGGCGAAATACGGCGAGGCGACGGGTTGTCATCTGCTGATGGGCCTTGGCGGCTCGATGGATATTTTTGCGGGCGTCGCGCAGCGCGCGCCGGAGTTCTACTGCAAGCATAATTTGGAATGGTTCTACCGCCTCATCAAAAATCCGTCCCGCTTCGGCCGCATGATGAAGCTGCCGCTCTTCCTTGTCCACGTTTCGGGGGAGAAGCGCAAATGAGCGGCAAGCTGATCGTATTTGAAGGCACGGACGGCTCCGGCAAGGCGACGCAGAGCAAGCTGCTCTTCGAGAGGCTGCAGCGCGAGGGCATCGACTGCCGCAAGCTCAACTTTCCCCGCTATGGGGAAAAGTCCGCCGCGCTCGTCGAGCTGTACCTCGGCGGCGCGTTCGGTACTCACCCGAGCGATGTGAACGCCTACGCGGCGTCGACGTTTTACTCCGTCGACCGCTACGCGTCCTACAAGCAGGACTGGGGCAAATATTACGAGGCGGGTGGACTTCTGATCGCTGACCGCTACACGACCTCGAACGCTGTGCATCAGGCCGGCAAGCTGCCGGACGGCGAGCGGGAGAAATATCTCGACTGGCTTTTCGGCTTTGAATACGGCCTTCTGGGCCTGCCCGAGCCGTCGCTCGTCTTTTATCTCGATGTGCCAACCGAGCTGACCGAAAAGATGATGCGCGAGCGCGAACAGGCGACAAACACGAAGGCCGACATCCACGAGCAGGATGAAGCTTACCTGCGCGCGTGCCGCGAGAATGCGAAAAAGGTCGCCGAGCGCTGCTCCTGGCAGCGCATTGGCTGCTCGAAAGACGGCGCGATGCGCACGGTCGAAGACATACACGAGGAAATTTACCGCCGCGTGACGGAACTTTTGAAGGCTTGACCACATCAAAAACAAGTGAAAAGGGGACGCTCACGCGCCCCATCTTCACAGGAGGAGAGTGCCTTAGCAGCAGCAATCGTTGCTGTTGCCGCAGCCGCAGTTGTTGCTGCAGCCACAGCCGCAACCGCAGCCATTGCCGCACCCGCCGCAGCCGAACAGCACCAGAATGATGATGAGGATCAGCCACACGCAGCTATTGTTGTTATTGCACATTTTCGTTTCACCTCACTTGTCATGCCCTATCCTATGCGCGAGCGCGCAAAGGTGGGCCTGACCGATAGAAAAAGGTGAGGGAATTTCAAATCAGCAAGGAGGAGCTATGAGCTACGAGGACAACTACGATCAAACCGCCCGCTGGGACGCCGAGAGCGTCCGCGAAGCGGAGCAGCGCACGCAGCACCGCTCCACGCGCAGCAGCGCCGAGCGGCAAAAACTGAAGAAGAAAGGGCAGCGCCGCCGCTTTACGCTGTGGCTCGCGTTCGTGCTCATCACGTCGGCGATCCTCGCCGGTGTGGGCTGGCTGCTGGCGAACGACATGTGCTCTTTCAACAAGGCACCGGTCGAGACGACCATCGAGATCACGCGCGACGACAATCTGAACACCATCGCCACGAAGCTCCACGACGAGGGGCTCATTAAGTACAAGTGGTTCTTCAAGGCGTTCGGCAGGCTCCGCCACGCGGAAAGCCGCATCGGCATCGGCACCTACGCCGTCGACAGCGACATGGACTACGACGCGCTCATCAACCGCATGAGCAACAAGAACGCGTCGCTCACGGCGAATACCGTTAAAATTTCGATCCCAGAGGGCTATAATGTCCGCCAGATCATCGCGCTGATGGACAAGTATGGTGTCAACACGGCGGAAAAGCTCACCGACGCGGCGATGAACTCGGACTTCGACTATTCGTTCATCGACAACAATAAGAAGGGCGACCTGACGCGCCTTGAGGGCTATCTCTTCCCCGATACCTACGAATTCTTCGTGGACGAGGACCCGACGCACGCGCTGTCGAGACTGCTCGACAACTTTAATACAAAGATGAGCGATGAGCTCATGCAAAAGGTCGAGGCCTCCGGCTATTCGCTCAACCAGATCTTGACCATCGCCTCGCTCATCGAAAAGGAGACGGACGGCACGGATCGCGAGAACATCGCGTCGGTCATCTACAACCGCCTCAACAACGTGGGCGAGACGTACCACAAGCTCCAGATCGATGCTTCGCTCATCTACGGCCTCGGCGATAACTACACCGGAACACTGACGAGCAGCGACCTCAATTACAACACGCCCTACAACCTCTCGATGTACGAGGGCTTACCGCCCACGCCCATCGCGAACCCCGGTCTCGCCTCCATCCAGGCGGCGCTCGAACCGGCGCAGACGAACTACTACTTCTACGCGCTCGGCAAGGACGGCGTGCACCACTTCTTCAAGACCTACGCGGAGCACGCGAGCTTCGTCAGCTCCAGCCAGTACGCAGGCTAACATAAAATGACGCGGCAGCGTGGCTTATGCCACGCTGCCGCTTTGAAAGAGGACAACGATGAGAAGAAAACCTGAGATCCTCGCCCCGGCGGGCGATATGGAAAAATTGCAGATGGCCGTGCTCTACGGCGCGGACGCAGTGTACTTAGCCGGTACGAGCTTCGGCATGCGCTCGTTCGCGGGCAACTTCACGCCGGAGGAGCTTCCCAAAGCGGCGAAGTTCGCGCACGACCACGGTGTGCGCGTCCACGTGACGGTGAATACGATGCCGCGCAACGACGAGGTCGCGCGCCTGCCCGAGCACTTGGAGCGTTTGAACGACGCGGGTGTCGACGCGCTTATTTTGGCCGACCTCGGCGCGTTTACGCTCGCGGGGAAGTATGCGCCCAAGTGCGAGCGCCATATCTCGACCCAGCAGTCGATCGCAAACTACGAGTGCGCCCGCGCATGGTACGATTTGGGCGCGAAACGAGTGGTGCTGGCAAGGGAAGTGTCTTTACAGGAGATTCGCGAAATGCGCGCGAAAATTCCAGAGGAGCTGGAGGTCGAGACCTTCTGTCATGGCGCGATGTGCGTGAGCTATTCGGGCCGCTGCCTTCTCTCAAACTATATGACCGGCCGCGACTCGAACCGCGGCCAGTGCGCCCAGCCCTGCCGCTACCAGTATGCGCTGATGGAGGAGAAACGTCCGGGCGAATATTTCCCCGTCTTCGAGGATGAGAAGGGGACCTACATCATGAACTCGCGCGATATGTGCATGATCGACCATTTAGACGATATCATGGACGCGGGCATCGACTGCATCAAGATCGAGGGGCGCGCGAAGTCGGCCTACTACGCCGCCATCGTCACAGGTGCGTACCGCCATGTGCTCGACGACGTCGCCGCGGGCAGGGAAGTCGACCCCGTATGGCGCGATGAGGTAGAGCATGTGAGTCACCGCCATTATTCGACGGGCTTCTACTACGGCCAGCCCGGGCAGTATTACGACAATTCGCGCTACATCCGCGACTGGCAGGTCTGCGCCGTCGTGACGGACTGCGATGCGGACGGCAACGCGACGCTGTCGCTTCGCAACAAGTTTGCCGCGGGCGACGAGATCGAGCTCGTCGGCCCCGACAGCCGCCCGTTCACGATGACCGCGCCCGTGATGCACGACCTCGAGGGCTTCGAGCTCTACGAGCCGCGCACACCGCAGACGGTGTTTAAGATGAAGCTGCCGCGCTATGTGCCGCCGATGAGCTTTGTGCGCCATGCGGTTTCTTTGAGCGCAAAGGATTAAAACGCTTTTTCGCGCCTTTTCGGGCACGGGGGGGATAGGCAGCGCCGAAGGTGCTGCACCACATTTCCTGCTCCCCCGGCGCGGCCGCAGGAAAAAATGCAAAAACTTATTTTTGCGCTTTCAACGCCCTGCGTTGAGCAAGGATCCCCGGCAGGATCGCGCACAGCGATCCGATCAGGAAGCAGACGATGCCGACGATCATATTGAGCGGAATTTCCTCCTTGAGGAAAAGAAGCGCGAAGATCGGCGCCAAGATGGGCTTTAGGAAGAAAATGAGCGACGCCTCCTGCGCGGACGTTTTCTCCATCGCCATCATGTGGCAGACGAAGCCCGCCGCGGAGTTGATGCAGCAGATGTACAGCAGTGCCGGAATGGCCGAGGCAGGGATATTTTCAAAGAGCGGCACGTCGATAAAGAGGTTCAGCCCCACCGCGCCATAGAGCGACGCGCCCGCCGCCGTGCGGCCGAAGAGCAGCAGAGCGACAAGCTCCGTTGCGCCGAAGAGGAAGCTCAGGCAGGTGACGGCGATGCCGCCGAAGCGCGGCGTGCGCTTTTTGCCGAACACACTGTAGAGTGCGAACATCACGGCGGAGAGAATGGCGAGCACCGAGCCTGTGGGATCGAGCGTCGCATGAATGGGGTCAATGATGATGAGCGCCGCCGTGAGCTCCAAAATGAGCGCGATAATGTGGTTGCGATGAATGTCCTCATGCAGGAAGAGATGAGCGAACACCGTGACGAAGATCGGATTGCAGGAGAAGATGACCGCCACGATTGACGCGCGCGTATAGGTCACGGACATCTGGTAGAGCGACATCGCGATGACGACGCACAGAAAGCCCGAAAGCGCGAAAAAGCCGATGTCCTTTCGCGAGAGTGAGGCGTTTTTCTTCTTCATCGAGCGCGAGGCGAACGGGATGAGCAGAATGCCGCCGACGAGAAAGCGCAGACACGTGATCTGCATGGGCGCAAACACGCCGTGCACGGTTTTGAGCATGACCTCCATCGTGCTGAAAATGACGGCACAGAGGACGATATAGACATAGCCGGAGCGGGAACGGTTCATAGCGATTCTCCCTTCATCATTCAAACGAAAGCAGTATATGCCATTTTCTGCCCAAAGGCAAGGGATGCTTGACAAAAGCTGAATTTGAGATATAATAACGCAAGTAAAACGCGATGAAAAAGTCAGCTTTGCAGACGGGCCTGAAGCGAGAGGGGAATGGTGCAAGCCCTCGGCCACCGGTGCGAAGCAGCCGCTTTGGAGCCGTCCGCGAGGAGCGGAACGCCTCGTCCCCGTTACCGGACGGCTAAGATGCCTTTCCCACGGGGAAGGATAATTAGGGTGGTACCGTGAAGCATAAAAGCCTTCGCCCCTATGGACAGGGACGGAGGCTTTGTTTTTTTTAGAAAGGAACAGGATCATGCGAAAAAGAGGATATCTGATTGCGTCGCTCGCGATGCTCCTTCTTCTCGTACTGAGCGGCTGTAAGGGCAATAAGCTGCCCGACGGCATGGACGAGGACAAGGTCTCGAGCGCGGGACTTGCCGTCATGTCGCAGCTGACGAAAGGCGAATATGAAGAGGTCTACGACGCGCTGCGCGAGGATGTGCGCGAGCAGACGAGCGCCGATGCCATTGAAGAGATGATGGATACCGCGACCGAGGGGCGCGGCAGCTTCAAAAAGGTCAAGGATTCGATGGTGACGGGCGTGACGGACGCGGACGAGCCGCATGCCATCGCCGTCATCGGCGCGAAATACGACAAAAAGTCCGTGGTGTTCCGCATCGCGTTCGATCCGGAGATGAACCTTATCGGACTGGACGTGAGAGGGAAGTGAGCAGATGACAAGAAAAATCATCGACATGACGAAGGACCCGCGCGGCGGCCAGTTTGAATACTTCCGCACGATGACCGACCCGTGGGCGGGCATCACGGTTCCGGTGGATATTACGGCTCTTCTTGCTTCGCTTAACGGCCGCCCGTTTTTTCTCAGCTATCTCTATGCGGTGATGCGCGCGGCGAACGCCGTGCCCGAGCTGCGGCGGAGATTGCTGCCCGACGGCCAGGTCGTTGAGTATGATCACTGTGACCCGTCGTACACCGTGATGAAGCCCGACGGCACGGGCGTTTACGTCTACTGCCTGCTTGAGGACGATCTGTCGTCTTACGAAAAGTTTGTCGCCGAGGGCAAGCGGCGGCAGAAGGAGACGCTCGAGCGCGGTACGCTGACCGAGGATGGCGACGTGCTGGCGAATTTCTTCGTCTCCTGTGTGCCGTGGCTCTACTACACGCAGATCAAAGAGCCCGCCGGCGGCGCAGACGACAGCAATCCGCGCTTCGCCTGGGGAAAATACCGCGAGGAAAACGGCCGCATGATGCTGCCGATGTCACTTTTCATCAACCACGCGCTCTGCGACGGATGGCACGTCACGCAGTTCTATAAAAATCTCGACCGTGAGCTCGCGGAATTGAGCGCTTATCTGAAAACACAGAACGAACAACAGTAAATTTTACAATAAAAGGAGAAACCAACCATGTCTCAGCCCAAGTATTACGGTCTCAATGAGCTGCGGGAAATGTTCCTGCACTTTTTTGAGACAAAAGGCCATCTGCGCCTGCCCAGCTTTTCCCTGATCCCGCAGAACGATGCGTCGCTGCTGCTCATCAACTCCGGTATGGCGCCGATGAAGCCGTTCTTCACCGGCGAGCAGGAGCCCCCGCGCCACCGCGTGACCACTTGCCAGAAGTGCATCCGCACCGGCGACATCGAGAACATCGGCCACACCGCGCGCCACGGCACGTACTTTGAAATGCTCGGCAACTTCTCGTTCGGCGACTATTTCAAGACCGAGGCCATCCACTGGGCGTGGGAATTCCTGACGAGCCCCGAGTGGGTCGGCCTCGACCCGAACCGCCTGTATCCCTCTGTTTTCGCCGGCAACGAGACCACACCCGCCGACGACGAGGCGTTCCGCATCTGGCACGAGGAGATCGGTATCCCCGAGGACCGCATCTTCAAGTTCGGCAAGGAGGACAACTTCTGGGAGCACGGCTCAGGTCCGTGCGGCCCCTGCTCTGAAATTTACTACGACCGCGGCGAAAAGTACGGCTGCGGCAAGCCCGGCTGCACCGTCGGCTGCGACTGCGACCGCTATATGGAGGTCTGGAACATCGTCTTCTCCCAGTTCGACAACGACGGCCACGACCACTACACCGAGCTCAAGCAGAAGAACATCGACACCGGCATGGGTCTTGAGCGCTTGGCCGTTGTGTGCCAGGACGTTGATTCGCTCTTCGACGTCGACACGGTCATGAACATCACGAACAAGGTCACGGAGATCACCGGCGCGAGCTACGGCCAGAGCCGCGAGAAAGACGTGTCCCTGCGCGTCATCACCGACCACATCCGCTCGGCTTCCTTTATGATCTGCGACGGCGTGCTGCCCAGCAACGAGGGCCGCGGCTACGTGCTGCGCCGCCTGCTGAGAAGAGCCGCCCGCCACGGCAAGCTGCTTGGCGTCAACCGTCCGTTCCTCTATGAGGTCGTGGATACGGTCGTGCACGAGAACGAAGGCCATTATCCCGAGCTGCGCGAGCGTCAGGGCTATATCACCAAGGTCATCCGCACCGAGGAGGAGAACTTTGCCAAGACCATCGACGGCGGCATGAAGATCTTCACTGAGCTTCTGAACGCCCACAAGGAGAAGGGCGAGACCGTCTTCTCCGGCGCGGACGCGTTCAAGCTGTACGACACCTACGGCTTCCCCATCGACCTGACGGTCGAGATGGCGCGCGAGGAGGGCATGGAGGTCGACCTCGAAGCCTTCCGGAAGCTCATGCAGGAGCAGAAGGTCCGCGCACGAGAGGCGCGCAAGGCCCTCGGCGACCTCGGTTGGGCCGGTATCGACTTCGGCCAGGATATCCCCGAGACGCAGTTCGTCGGCTATGACAAAAACGAGACCGAGGGCACCGTGCTCGCCATCGTGGCGGAGGACGAGTCCCGCAGCGAGATCGCCGCAGGCGTCGAGGCTATCGTGGTGCTCGACCGGACGACGATGTACGCCGAGATGGGCGGTCAGGTTGCCGACCACGGCACGATCACCGGCCCGGACGGCGTGTTCGAGGTCACGGACGTGCAGAAGAACAAGGGCGGTAAATTCATGCACTACGGCCGCGTCGTGAGCGGCACGATCAAACTGGGCGAAGCCTGCAAGATCATGATCGATCCTGAGCGCCGCGCCGCCATCCGCCGCGCTCATACGGCCACACATCTGCTGCAGGCCGCGCTGCTGCGCGTGCTCGGCGAGCATTGCCATCAGGCCGGTTCTCTTGTGGAGCCGGATCACCTGCGCTTTGACTTCACGCACTTCTCCGCCGTCACGCCGGAAGAGTTGGTGGAGATCGGTAATCAGGTCTCCGAGATGGTGCTGCGCGGTGAACCGGTCGAGACGATGGTCCTGCCGATCGCCGAGGCACAGAAGCTCGGCGCAACGGCCCTGTTCGGCGAGAAGTACGGCGAGACCGTGCGTGTTGTGAAGATGGGCGAGGATTCACTGGAGTTCTGCGGCGGCACGCATCTGGACAACACCGCAAAGGTCGGCCCGTTCCGCATCCTGTCCGAGGCCTCCGTTGCCTCCGGCGTGCGCCGCATCGAGGCCTACACCGGCAAGGAGGTCCTGCGCCAGACGGAGCAGATGAGCCGCCTGCTGCTGGATATCGCCCACGAGCTGAAGACGACGCCGAAGGAGCTCATGCAGCGCGCCCACGCCATGGTCGGCGAGGTCAAGGAACTCAAGCAGCGTCTGGACGCCATGAAGGACAAGCTGTTCAGCGGCGAGATCGACCGCTGCCTGTTTGCGGCGCGTGAGGTCGGTGGCCTGAAGGTTCTGACCGTCATGCGCAATGACATCGCGCCGAACGACCTGCGCAAGATGGGCGACCAGATCCGTGACCGTGAGCCGGACGCCGTTGCCGTGCTGGCCAGCACGCAGGGCGAAAAGATCACGCTGCTTGCCGTCTGCGGCAAGAACGCGGTCGGCCGCGGCATCAAGGCCGGTCAGCTCATCAAAGAGGTTTCCGCAGCCTGCGGCGGCTCCGGCGGAGGCAAGCCCGATTCCGCCATGGGCGGCGGCCGCGACCTGCTGAAGCTGGACGACGCGCTGGCGGGCGTGGATGATTTTGTCACCACGCATCTGGCGTAAATCTGGGAGGAAAATGATGAACGACTGCATTTTCTGCCGCATTCTGGCAGGCGAGATCCCCTCGAAGAAGCTGTATGAGGACGAACAGTGCCTGGCGTTTTATGACATCCAGCCGCTGGCACCGCAGCATTTCCTTGTTATTCTGAAGGCCCACATCGCCTCGGCCGCAGAGCTGGGCGAGGAGCAGGCCGCGCTCGTCGGTCACATCTTCGCCGTCATTGCGAAGCTCACGAAGGAGCTCGGCTTTGCCGACGGCTTCCGTGTCGTGACGAACTGCGGCGAGGACGCCGGTCAGACCGTAAAGCACCTGCATTTCCATGTGCTCGGCGGCAAGACGCTTGGGTCCTTCAACTGATAAGAGACCAGAATAGTTCACCTGGGGCGGGCAATAGCCCGCCCCGGTTTTTTTGGCGGAAGGGAGGGCGGACCATGCGCATTCTCGCGATGTTCTCCGCGGCGTTTGCGGCGGCAGCCGCGCTGTGCGCCTATGTGCTCCCGGCTGCGTGGTGCTGGCTGCCCGGTCTGT
>ERZ773134.2688-NODE-2688-length-12287-cov-3.510873_pt1 | contig 12287 bp, 10 predicted proteins | sample MGYA00580856_ERZ773134 | MGnify/ENA primary metagenome ERZ773134 (study PRJEB29015, sample SAMEA2737823) | human gut metagenome | biome: human gut; feature: human-associated habitat; material: faeces | place: China | collected 2012 ... | reverse complement strand
TCCGAGGGAAAGCCACCGCTGCAACCCCATCCATCCCGACTTCATGACCGACATCAGCGATGCCTACGAGAGTGCCTACACGATAATGTTAAATTTGAACCGCACATGGATTTCCAAGCAGGGCGATTTCTTCGTGGAATCGCCTATCATTCTGTTAGCCAGTATTATATGGTATCTCAAAATCTACAAGAACGGCAAGTATTGCACCTTTCCCCATGCCATCGAGTTCCTGAACCGCAAGTACGCCGACATTTTCCCTATCCTCACCTCGTACCCGGAGCTGGAGAACTACCTTTCTCCCTTTATGGACGCATGGGAATCCTCGGCGGTGGAGCAGTTGCAGGGGCAGATTGCCAGTGCCAAGATACCGCTTTCCCGCATGATTTCCCCGGCTCTCTATTGGGTGATGACGGCGGACGATTTCACCCTCGACATCAACAATCCCGAAGAGCCGAAAGTGCTGGTAGTCGGCAACAATCCCGACCGTCAGGGCATCTACGGGGCGGCTTTGGGATTGTACAACTCCCGCATTGTCAAGCTCATCAATAAGAAGAAACGTCTCAAATCCTCCGTGATTATCGACGAGCTGCCCACCATTTACATACGTGGGCTGGATAACCTCATTGCCACCGCTCGAAGCAACAAGGTAGCCGTCATGCTCGGCTTTCAGGATTTCTCTCAGTTGAAGCGTGACTACGGTGACAAGGAAAGCGCCGTAATCTGTAACACGGTCGGCAATGTATTTGCAGGTCAGGTAGTTGCGGAAACCGCCAAGACGCTCTCCGAACGCTTCGGAAAGGTCCTGCAGAAACGGCAGAACATGACCATCAACCGGAACGAGACTTCCGTCTCCATCAACACCCAGATGGACAGCCTTATTCCGGCAAGCAAGATTTCCAACCTCACGCAGGGCATGTTCGTGGGGGCGGTAGCCGACAACTTCGACGAGCGCATCGAGCAGAAGATTTTCCATGCCGAGATTGTAGTGGATAACGAGAAGGTCAGGCGGGAGACCGCCCGCTACGTGAAGATACCGCAGATCATCGACTTCACCGACAAGGATGGCAACGACACCATGCAGCAGCAGATTGATGCCAACTACTACCGCATCAAGAGCGAGGTTAAGCAGATTGTCGCTGACGAGATCGAGCGCATCAAGGCGGATCCGAAACTCTCACACCTGATCAAAAACGGATAATAAGCGTAAATTTCTACCTTAGTAGTAAAACAGTTGTTTTTATATAGTTTTACCAAGTTGGTTGAACAGCGCAAATTGTTGAATAATAGCGAATTTAAGCAATTTTTCGCCAAGAGCGCAAACCGAAAATTACGCAGCCATGGAAAATAGCAGGGAAAAGGATAACTGACCAAGGAGCAACTTGATATAATGTGGCAGGCTGTCTGCATCTGTCTAGGAAAGACACCGCAGGCGGTCAGGACGTGCTGGAAATGCATAAAACACTCCAGGCGAACAAAGTCCTGTTCAGGATGACGGATGAAAGAACAAGGGTGCAGCAACGGACGAGTACCTGCAACAGTTGAGCCGACAGATAGACCGGTTGGAAGGGTTGAAAGTAAACCACAGCCATAGTTTCAACGTGACATATTCCAGGTCGTATCTTGTTCAAGTCACCATCGTGGAATTGTTTCTTTTTTCGCTGGTGCATAACGCATGGCAGCTTAAAAGGGGCTGGCGGCTCAAATACCGCTACGTTCTGATGTCGGGAAATGCGGACGCCAAGACACTTGACAGGCTGGAGAACTGCTTCGAGTGGAACAGGGACAGGAAGCTAATATGGAAGATCAGGAAAGAGGTGGAGGACTTCGAGCGTTGGACGGAAAAGAAAGTGGCAGAAATGCTGCGTGCTAAAAGACAACAGCCGGGAGTGGGGAAATAACATACAAGAAAGAAAAAGGTCCAAAATATACCGTACTTCCTGATTTTTAAACGCTTCAAGTTATTGATTACAAGAACGGATTGTCTGAAGACGAAATTGTTAGATGATCAAAGTGACCATAACAACCGTATGGTATTTCTTGTTATAGTCGGTTGCATCTGATTATGCAGGAATTTTAATGTACATATTCAAATATAAATATTGATATAGGCCAAAAATACGGTTTATTTATTAATAAAATCATGATTACTGAACAAATTGTTAAAAAATAGAGCTAAATTGATAAGTTAAAAATCAAAACATTCATCTTATTTTGCAAAAAATATATTATTAATATTAATAACTATAACAAGTATGGTTAATTTTTACTGCTCGTTTTTCCGTAAATCAAGGAATTATTTTAGGTATTGATTATATTGATTTATTCCTCATTTTATATATTTAAAATTAAACAATTACATGAATTTATTCAAATCATCAGTTCTGTGCGGCATGGTCATAGTGTCATTCATGACATCCTGTACAGACGTGGATATCACCATGCCCAAGGGGCCCAAAGGTGATACGGGGCTTTCAGCCTACGAGTTTTGGAAGGAAAAAGTTGCGGATGGAACCGTCAACTGGCCGAAGGATCAGACAGAAGTCGCTGACTTCTTCAAGTTTCTCAAGGGAAAAGATGGCAAAGACGGGAAGGATGGTCAGAGTGCTTTCGAGCAGTGGAAAGACATGATTGCCAGCGGTAGCGTGGACGACCCGCATAATCCCGGCGAGAAATGGCCCTCCGAAAACAACACGGTACAGGATTTCTGGCGTTTCCTGACCGGAGCCAGCGGAGAGGACGGACAGACACCGCATATAGGTGATAACGGCAACTGGTTCATTGGGAAAGAGGATACCGGTATCGGCGCACGTGGGCGTGACGGTCAGGATGGTAAAGACGGTAAAGACGGAACGAATGGTCGTGATGCTATACCGCCGACAGTCACCATTGGCGATAACGGCAACTGGTATATTAACGGAACGGATACAGGCAAGCCTGCTTTCGGTAAGGATGGCAAAGATGGAAAGGACGGAAAGGACGGAAAGGATGGAGCTAACGGAGCCAACGGTAAAAGTGCCTACGAGCTTTGGAAAGAGTATATCTCGTCCGGTGATGTGGACAACCCGCATAATCCTGACCAAAAATGGCCGGCGGACCGGAACAAGCAGACTGATTTCTGGGATTTCCTGACCGGAAAATCCTCTGTTATCGAGATAGAAGTTGGAAAATACAATGTTATTCCTGAATACTGGAACTCTTCCCTGAAAGAGTATGTTGTACCTTCGGACGGTTCGGTTCTATTTACCGTGTATGACAAGACCGGCAAAAAGGTCACAGCCGGAGTAAAGGTGAGCGACTTACCCGGTGTATCTTCTACGGATGCATTTATCACAAACGAGGAAGGGCAGTTCAAGGTCACATGGGATAAATTGCCAGACAATAAGGGTTTATCAGAAAGGAAAGGAAGTGTGACTGTAACGGTTGATGGAACGCAGGAAACGAGTGCGGGCAACACGTTGGTGCCGAATAGGATCAATGTTAGAGCTATCATTACAAGCGCATATCTGTCTAATTATTCTAATACGTCGATAGATATTTATAGGACACTAAATGTATATTACAGCTTCGAGCGTCAAGTGGATGGAGAATGGGATAAGTATCCGACGTCCATTACTACTCCTTATAATAGTATGAAATCGGCCAGGGTTAAAGATATAAACCGGCCTGTCAACGAAGGAAATGTGGACAAAGATCAGTTAGTCCGCTATAGCAATGGAAACTCATATCTCTACATCATTCGTCCGTTGGTTTTGACAGAGACGGAGAAGGCAAATGTGGCGAAGAATGATACTGTCGGCAAGTTGGCGAAATATGAATGGGACCAAACAGACAATTATGCGGCACTGTATTTTGGTGATGGTACGGGAAGTTATAATGACTATGGACAGACTGTATATTTGCAGGACAAGATACATGTCCCGGAAGTGTATCCGGCCCCATCTTTTAAAGAAAACAGTGTGTTTATTGAAATCAAGCAGGGTATTACCACCATGTGGGGAGAGATTGACACGGATAATTTACAGGATTTTTATAAAACATACGCTTACCCGACAGGGCAAGATAAATTTACAAAAGAGGAAGGAACCAATGTTTGGAAACATCCGGAAGGCAAGTTGCCGGCATCAGAGCTGGAAGAAAATCGGGCTGTATTTATAGAAATGCGTACTTTCATCAATGGAACGGGAGGAACTGTACATACCGGATCCAAGCCGTTGTCAACGGGAGGCAAGCGCTTTAAACTGACAAGCACTTATCCCAATAACTGGATTGGTCTGGATATCAGACGACGGACAGAAAGCACTGATAAAATAACATATAATATATCTAACGAGTACCGTGGGCGTTACGCTTACTATCTGTTAAAAGAGGAAGATAAGTACTATTTAGTTGATTTTGCGGACTGGTCCAAGCGGATGCCCTTGCCAATCAAGGATTGTCCTGTCGACTGGATGAATTGATTTATTTATTGGATAATTGAATATGAAGAAAAAAATAACGATATGCTTTGTGTGTCTCTCCTTGCTGTTGGTCTCTCTGGCGGTGAGAGGACAGGACACGAAAACGACCCGTCGTGTGCCTCTCCAGGCAGAGGTGACGCATGACGGACTGTCAGAAAAGGAATCAAAAGCCTGGGAGATCGGTCTCGGCGGTTCGCTGATAAACTGGAGTCGGGTGTCAGTCACTGGTTTCCGGAGTACGCCGGACAACTACTTTTATAACCTGAAAGCGAATCATCTGATGGGAGGGGCAAACTTGTACATCGCACGGGAATTGAACCGGTGGTTTTACCTGGATTTGCAGGGAAGCGTCGGTTTGACGAAAAACAACAACCGTACCGCAGGTGATGACAGGAAACGTGATTTACTGTACATGGGGGGACTGGGGCTACAATTCCGCTTTACTCCCCTGCTCAGATCCCAATGGGTTGAACCTTATCTCAGGGTAGGTGTGAACTATCTGCATAAAGACTTTGCTTCCGTATATGGCGGCAACTTTAAGGATGATCCAACCGGACAGGCATATTGGGAGTCTTCCGACATCTGGAATCCTGACGGGCGTTCATCCGACAAAAACTCGTTTGTTCCCCTGTCTTTCGGGGCGGGTGTGAAAGCCTGGTTAAGCAACTCGTTCGGGCTGGGGTTACAAGGTGAATACCTTCTGCCCGTGCAGAAGGGGCTTCCCCACTTCGTTCAGGTTTCTGCCAGTGTCATCTGGCGTATTGGCGGAAAGAGCAAACATGCGGCTCCGGTGGTACGATATGTGGAGATAGAGAAACCCGTGGAAAGAATCGTCGAGCGGGTGGTTGAGAAAAAGGTGGAGGTTCCGGCCATTATTGACACTATGGCGTGTGATCTCTTGGAGAATATCCATTTTGAATTTGACAGGGATGTCATAACAGCCACTTCGGAAAGAACGCTTGACAGGCTGGCAGAGCTACTGAAAAGCTATCCGGACAGCCGTTTCCTTATCACGGGCTACACGGACGCCAAAGGAAGCGACTCCTATAACTTGACCCTTTCCGCACGGCGTGCTGAAAAGGTGCATGCCGCCCTGATCGGGCGTGGAGTTCCCGCCCGGATGATTAAATGGCGTGGCGTGGGTAAGCGTGCGGCCATTATCTCCGCCACTGCTGCGGACAATATCCGTGAAGGGGACAGAAAAGTCCTGCTGGAACGGGTTACCAACATGGATTATTGGAATGCCCTGGATAGCAAATAACCCGAATGTTCAGATAGTGATGAAAATGGATTGAAACAGTGCGGGAATCTCATCCGCATCATTCTATTCCCAGGTCAGGAGGAGTAATACGGGGCATTTCTCCGCCAGGCCTGGGAATTTTACTTTACATGACTGGATGGACGTGCAACAGGTTTAGATGATTATCGAGAATGATTAATAAGCATAAAACCGCTTATGCTATGATTGTATTGCTGCAAAATTATAAATATAATTGTCCATGTTTTTGCATTGCTAATAAACAGATCGACACTGTTTTTCATGGGGAAGCAGGCAGAATGATCGCTCATGATAATACTTGTGATTCACATGAATGGAAAAAACTTGTGTCTTTGTAGTTTAACAATCAAAATATTAAAACTTATGAATACTCTTCTTTTGAATGCCACTTCTTCCAAAAGAAAAAGAATCACTTCTGAAGGTCATCCATACAGCCAGTTTCTTTGCATTAAAGAGCTAAAATGACAAAAAAAAGAGCTGGAATGAAAACATGTGTTTTTGAATAAATTTCGATTTTTGCAAAATAATTAAAAATTAAACCTTATGATGAAGAAAATTTTTATCAGTTTGTTTTTGTCTGGTGTTTTTATGTATCACACAAATGCCCAGACTGCAGTAGAGGGTAACAAGTTTCTGGACAACTGGTCCATCGGGATCAGTGCGGGAGGAACAACCCCGTTAACACATCATTCTTTCTTTGGAAACATGCGCCCGATCACGGGGATAGAACTGAATAAACAATTGACACCGGTTTTCGGTTTCGGTCTGGAGGCGGTCGGAAGCTTTAACACCTCACAAAGCAGGACCATTTTCGACCGCTCCAATGTCAGTCTGTTGGGGTTGGTGAACCTGAACAATCTCCTTGGGACCTATACCGGGGTTCCCAGACCTTTTGAAATCGAAGCGGTGGCCGGAATCGGGTGGTTGCATTATTATATGAACCGGGAAACGGGTTCCGATCAGAACAGCATGTCAACAAAACTGGGCCTGAACTTTAATTTCAACCTGGGAGAGAGCAAGGCATGGACATTGGCACTGAAACCTGCCCTGGTCTATGACATGAATGCTATGGGTTCCGAAGCCGTACGTTTCCATTCCGGACGGGCCGTATGGGAAATATCCGTTGGTCTGAAGTATCATTTCGGATGCAGTAACGGGAAACACCACTTTACAAAAGTGAGAGCTTACGACCAGCAGGAGGTGGATGTCTTGAACGCAAAAATTAATGAACTTCATACACAGGCCGGTAAAGATGCCAAGGCATTGCAGGAGGCAGTGCGAAAGGTAACGGAACTGGAGGCCGCACTGGACAAATGCCGCAACCAGGAACCAAAAATTGTGAAAGACACCATTGACAACACTAAAAAGACGCTGGAATCCGTCATAACTTTCCGCCAGGGCAGGACGACAGTTGACAACTCCCAACTCCCGAATGTCGAACGTATCGCTACTTATTTAAAGAACCATAAGGGAGCAAGTGTGCTCATCAAGGGTTATGCCTCTCCTGAGGGAAGCGTGGAAGTTAACGAGCGGATCGCCCGACAAAGAGCGGAGGCCGTGAAAAAAATGCTGGTGGGCAAGTATGGAATTGCAGAAGAACGGATTGTAGCCGAGGGCCAGGGAGTAGGGAACATGTTCGAGGAGCCCGACTGGAACCGGGTAAGCATCTGTACGATCAACGCGGGAACGGAATCCAGTAGCCGTTAAATGCGATCCGGAAAATACCGGAAAGATGCATTCACTTGAACAGAATGTATTAACTATATTTATTCTACACGTAATTTGAAATGCTATGAACAGGTATGTATCTGAAATGATCGGGACAATGGTCCTTGTTTTGATGGGATGCGGAAGTGCTGTTTTTGCCGGGGATATGCCCGGTGCGGTCACCACCGGGGTGGGTACCCTGGGAGTTGCCATAGCCTTCGGGCTGTCGGTGGTCGCCATGGCATACGCTATTGGCGGAATATCCGGATGCCATATAAATCCGGCGATCACACTGGGCATGTACTGCTCGGGAGGAATGGGGGGCAAGGATGCCCTGTTATACATTATTTTCCAGATAATCGGGGGGATTCTCGGATCAGCCGTACTTTTCATACTGGTATCTACGGGGCCACATGCCGGCCCTACCATGACAGGGAGCAACGGCTTTGTTGAGGGGGAAATGTTGCAGGCCTTTATCGCTGAGGCCGTCTTTACGTTTATTTTCGTTCTTGTGGCGCTGGGAGCCACGGATAAAAAGAAAGGGGCCGGTAAACTGGCGGGCCTGGTCATCGGGCTGACGCTTGTCCTGGTGCATATCGTATGTATTCCCATCACCGGAACATCAGTAAATCCCGCGCGCAGCATAGGACCCGCACTTTTCGAGGGAGGAGGCGCGATCTCACAGCTTTGGCTATTTATCGTCGCTCCACTGACAGGAGGTCTGGCCAGTGCCATAGTGTGGAAAGCCATTTCTCAGCATAGCGACAGACAACGATGAAGGGAAGGTGGATGACCCCGAGACACGTTTCTCTGTTATCCACCTTTATTTGATACATTATTATCAACTAAAATAAAAAAAGATGTCAAAAAGTAGTTTTTTACTGGATTTTAAGGCGTTTGTCATGCGTGGAAACGTAGTAGACATGGCCGTGGGTGTGATTATTGGCGGTGCCTTCGGGAAAATAATATCTTCAGTGGTGGCAGACATCATCATGCCACCGATAGGGTTGCTGGTAGGCGGAACCAACTTCTCGGAACTGAGATGGGAATTGGAACCCGCCAGGGTAGTTGATGGAGTCGAACAGGCGGCCGTCACGATAAACTATGGAAACTTCATACAGACCATGCTGGATTTTGTGATCATCGCTTTTGCCATTTTCTTGTTCATCCGCCTGCTCTCCAATCTCAGGCGCAAAAAAGAAGAGACACCCTTGCCCCCACCTGTCCCGAGCAACGAGGAAAAGTTACTTTCAGAAATACGTGACTTGCTGAAGAAACAATGACGTTTATTCAAACGGTATGGACGGTATCGGGCAGGAACATATCTGAGGAACAGGCTACTCCTTGGCGGTGGAAATTTTCCTTTGTCCCTGAATGATAAAAATAGTGTGAACATTAAAATTCAGATATGACTAAAGCAGATATTATAAACCGGGTCTCTGAGGAGCTTGGAATCGATCGCAGGACCGTTGGCCTGGTAATCGAGAGTTTCATGAAATGCGTGAAGGATGCACTCGGCAGAGAGAGAATTGTATTCCTGCGCGGATTCGGGACCTTTTCTTTGAAGAAAAGGGCGGCAAAGAAGGCACAGAATATCCAACAGCACACAACCATATGCATCCCGGCTCGCAAGGTCCCTCATTTTAAACCCTCGGAGTCTTTCTTGGTTCTCCGGAAAGAAGATAATCGAAAATAGACCGGGAGTGAATCTACCCCTTCCATTGTCAGGGAGGGGTGGATTTTAATGTGTTTTATGGAAATTTATCAATCATGTTTTACTCCTGTTTTCCAGCCCCGTTCAGATATGGACTACAGGATCATAGATGACCGGACGATCATGTAGATTCCCGGTAAACCTGTAAATAGACTGTTATGCGTGTTTTCAATCTTTTATTGTTGATCTCCATGTTCATTCCCTTTCCGCTGCCCGCTCAGGTGGGCGAACGTTATATAGAGGTAACCGGTACTTCCGAGATAGAGGTAGTTCCTGACAGGATTCATTACGTTATCGAAATAAGGGAGTACTTCGAAGAAGAGTTTGATGGCGTATCCAAACCGGAAGAATATCGGACGAAGGTTCCTCTTACCAGGATAGAGGAGGAATTGAAGCAGGTTTTGAAAATAGTCGGAGTGCCACGGGAGGCAATCCGCACAAAGGATGTGGGCGATAATTGGCGTAAGCCGGGACAGGATTTTCTGGTTTCCAAATCATTTGATGTCACGTTACGTGACTTCACACTGATTGATGAAATTTTAAAACGGGTGGACACAAAAGGAATTCATACGATGTATATAGATAAACTGGAACATAGGGATATCCTGTCCTATCACAGGAAGGGCAAGATAGAAGCACTGAAAGCGGCACGGGAAAAGGCGGTTTACCTGCTGGAGGCAATAGGTAAGAGGCCGGGTGAGATCATCCGCATCGTGGAAGGAGGGGATGCTGGAAAAGAGATGTTTGCACAAGGTCATATCTTATCGGTTGCCCCGCCCCCATTTGAGAGAAGCCGCACGATAAAAAAGAGATATTCGATGCTGGTCCGGTTCGGGATCGTGGATCGATGAACCGTTATTATAACAAATCCCGGAATGGACTTGCAAGAGAAGATAACGGGCATTCGGGTTTGCGGTGAAATATCCGGCCTTTTCTCTGACCGGTAAATAGATTAATAGATTCAACTCACGATAAGATGAAAGATTATTACTTTATTATGAATGCCGGGGTAAAAGCCGGAGGGGAGATCACCCATGCGGTATTAGAAGGGAAAATTGTATCCGCACCGAAAGGATACGATGCCTTCACGGGGATTGAAGCGGCCAGGGAGAAACTGGCTTGCGGGAATATCCGTCAGCAGATGGAAGAATTCGGTATCGAACTTGAGATCGTGCCGGTAAATACTGATTTTTTACTACGATGAAGGAATATTGCGTTTATTGGTTTGAAAACGGAGAACCGAGGCACGAGGTATTTTCCTGTCTGGACGGGGCGGAGATGTTTTCCTGCATGATAAGAGGACAGGACGGCGTGGAACACGTGGAAATATCCGAGGAAGATATTTCCGCTCCGGAGGAATTCCGGGAAATATGCCCCGGAGATTTCTCTTGAACATATGACATGGATCCGGGGTCCTTTTTTGCCGTAGCCTGGCGGTAAAGGGACCTTATCTGGTTGTAAAATCGGGCAGTGTCAACCATTTTTTCACCGATTAATCGCATACGCAAGATGAAAGCTCCACGGAAAATTTATACATGGACCAGTATCCTGCTTTTCGTGTGCTGTTCCCTTATTTTTCTTTCATGTGAAAAGGAAGAGCTCGGGGAAGCCATGGAAAATCGGAAAACGTTATTCATGTTTCTGCCGTGGTCCACTGACCTGACAGGCTATTTTTACACCAATATCGCGGATATGGAGGCGTGTGTAAGCAGAAGGGGGCTGGAGCATGAAAGAATTCTCGTGTTTATGTCCACGAGCTCTACGGAAGCCACGATGTTTGAGATCATACATTCCAAAGGAAAGTGCGATCGTAAAACGCTGAAAAGGTATGGCACTTCGGGGTTTACTACGGTGGAGGGCATAACGGGGATATTGAACGACGTGCAGGAATTTGCTCCTGCTCCGGTTTACGCTATGATCATAGGTTCCCATGGCATGGGATGGCTTCCCGTGGACGGTACACAGGCGGATTCCCTTTTCCGGATGAAAAAGCATTGGGAGTATCAGGAGCAGCCGCTGACACGCTATTTCGGGGGACTGACCCGGGAGTTCCAAACGGACGTGGGTACCCTGGCCCGGGGGATTGTAGGCGCGGGCGTCAAAATGGAGTATATCCTGTTTGACGATTGCTATATGTCATCCGTAGAGGTTGCCTATGAACTGAAAGAAGCCACAAGATTTCTTATAGCCTCTACCAGTGAAATGATGGCATACGGAATGCCTTACGCCACTGTGGGGGAGTTCCTGCTGGGAAATCCTGATTACGGATCCCTTTGCGAAGGATTCCACGACTTTTATTCAACCTATGAAATGATGCCCTGCGGGACACTGGCTGTGACAGATTGCTCTGAATTAGATAATATGGCTGCTATCATGAAAAGTATCAATGACAGGTATGTTTTCGATGATTCCCTACAAGGAGAACTCCAGGGACTGGACGGATACACCCCCGTCATCTTTTATGACTTTGCCGATTATGTCCTCACCCTCTGCTCTGACCCTGTCCTGACAGCCCGCTTCAGGGAACAGCTGGAGCGGCTTGTTCCCTATAAAACCCATACGGGTAAATTTTATTCCAGGACCAAAGGGCCCCTTCCCATACATACTTTCTCGGGTATAACGATCTCGGACCCGAGCACCAATCCCATGGCCTTACTGAAAGGTACGACCTCTTGGTACAAGGCCACACACGAATAACCCCGTGGAAAACGGACAGATGAAAATACCCGCGTATGACGCAAATATTCCCCTTTCTTCATAAAATTTCCGATAAGTTCGGACAGCATCGAAAATAATTCTACACGTATGTACCATATATAATTTTGCAGTGATATTTTTATTTACAGTTTATTCGGGGTAAAAAGGTCACGAGAAAATCAAAACTTCAATTACTCTCGAACCGGAATGTGACAAATCTACGAACAGGAGGACAAACGAGGATACCTAAGCCGTAAATTGCACGTTTCCAGCATTCATCCCATATCTTTACGTCCGGTTTCAATCGGAACCTTAAAAATATTCACCATTTAATTTTTTCAGATTATGGACGAACAACCGGACAGCAGCCAGCAGTTAATGGACATCCTGCTCGTCATGGACGAGAAAGGCACGCTCCAAGCCGTCAGCGGAG
>ERZ773134.2687-NODE-2687-length-12287-cov-5.108976_pt1 | contig 12287 bp, 10 predicted proteins | sample MGYA00580856_ERZ773134 | MGnify/ENA primary metagenome ERZ773134 (study PRJEB29015, sample SAMEA2737823) | human gut metagenome | biome: human gut; feature: human-associated habitat; material: faeces | place: China | collected 2012 ... | reverse complement strand
TTGCCCGGCACGGCGGTCTTATCGACATAGGCGTTGCCCGTCCAGCGGTCGCCGGCATCGACCAGCAACGCATCGGGGACCGTATCGCGGCACGCCTCGACGGCGGCGGCCAGGCGGGGGAAATGCTGGATCTTGGCGTGCATGTCGTTCGTGGACAGCACGACGATCGTGCGCTCGCGGGGAGCGCAGGCCGCAGCGGCCGCGACGGCGGCGAACAGGGCCAGACGGGTCCATCTTTTCATGGTGCGAATCCGAATTTGAGTTGCCAAAGTTACAAATTATTTCTACCTTTACCCTGCATTAAACGCAAAAATCATTCATGACCGATCCGATCAAAGTCATCTGCGAAAACCTCGGCGGCGAGCTGGAGGTCCCGATGGGAACCAGTATGTCGTGAAGACCATCGTGACATCGCAGATGGCGAACGCCGTGGCCGACTACTTCAAAGTGAAGTGCTACGACTGCCTGACGGGCTTCAAGTATATCGCCAAGATTATCCGCGAGAACGAGGGCAAGGCCAAATACATCGGCGGCGGCGAGGAGAGCTTCGGCTATCTGGCCGGCGATTACGTACGCGACAAGGACGCCGTGTCGGCCTGCTCGCTGGCGGCCGAGGCGGCGGCTTGGGCCATGGATACGATGGGCCTGACGCTCTACGAGTGGCTGCAGGAGCTTTATGTGAAGTACGGCTTCTTCCGCGAGGGCCTCGTGTCGGTCGTACGCAAGGGCAAGGAGGGCGCCGAGCTGATTCAGAAGATGATGGTCGAATTCCGGGAAAACCCGCCCAAGACCATCGTGGGATCGCCCGTGGTGAAGATCAACGACTTCCTGTCGCTCGAAACGACCGACGTGAAGAGCGGTTCGAAGACCCCTATCGAACAGGATAAGAGCAATGTGCTTCAGTGGTTCACCGAGGACGGTTCGATCGTCTCGGTGCGTCCTTCGGGAACGGAGCCTAAGATCAAGTTCTACTTCGGAGTAAAGGCTCCGCTCGAATCGGTCGCCGATTTCGAGCGGGTGCAGGCCGAACTCGACGCCAAGATCGAAGCCATTAAGAAAGACCTCAAACTGGAGTAGCCGCAGCTGCCCAGTCCGACAAAAGCGCCCCGGTCCTCAGGCCGGGGCGCTTTTTGTCGTATTACCCCGGTTGGAATTTGCACTTCTAAAAATTTAGTATTACTTTTACTAAAATTTTAGTAGCTTTTGAAATGAAAAATATGTTTATCCGTACGACGGCTTTGGCTGCGGCATGTATATATATGGGGAGTGCGGCGGCGCAGGAACCTCTCAGACCCGAAGCGCAGCTGCGCTTCGACGAGGCGCGGCAGGAAGCGATCGCCGATCTGCCCTCCCCCGCTTTTGCGGCCGATTCCTCGGCCGCCGCGCGTCCGTTCGCTTATAAACTCAACCGGCGGCGTACGACCGAAGCTGCGGCATACGATGCGGTGACATTGTGGAACGTGCGTAAGGTGAAGGCTAAAAACCGCCGGATGCGGTTGTCGGACACTACCCGGCGCGAGAAGGTGCGTTTGCTGAAATTCTTTACCGAACGCAACCGGAAAAAAGGCGTACGTCCGCACCTGCTGGGCAACGTTGCGGGATATACGTGGGCCGACGGCGTATACGACGAGCCCGGACACAAGTGGCGCAGTACCCCAAAGCATATCGCCGCCTACACGCTGCGCGACGAATACGATTCGGTACGCAGGGCCGGAGGCGAGGTCTCCATGTTCAAGGTTCCCAAGGAACTTTGGCGGACGTTGCCGCCCGACGCCGTTTATCTGCTCGACGGGGAGCGGGTTCCGGGCAGTATCTTCCAGTTTATCGACGGGCTGATCCTGCGCACGCTCGAAATATACACCGATACTGCGACGATGGCGCGCTGCGGTGCCGGCAGGGGCGTCGTTATCGGGGACATCTATCCCGACCGGGTGCCGCTCGTGGTTTTCAACGGTGCTTTTTCCTCGATCGAATCGTGGCTGAAGATGTGCCGGGCCGATGCCTTCTCGGTGTCGGCCGACGTGCCGATGCACTATTTCTACATGCTTCCCGTCGAAGCCGTGCAGACCTATGGCGTGCGGGGGAAATACGGTGCGATCTGCATCGACATCGTGGAGTGATTTCGGCCCGAAGGACTGCCGACGACGAAGAGCTGCTGCCCCACGTACGAAAGCTCGCACCAAATGCGCTGTACCGTGCCGGGCGCGTTCCGCAACAACAGCGGAGCGGGCCTGTCGGGAGGTTTTAATCCGCATTGCCGCTCCGCTTGTGTGAAAATGCGCTCCGTCAGAGTTTCGGATTGCTGCGGTGCCGCTCTTTGTCGCGCGAGGTTTTCTTGGCGAAGTTGGCTTCCATGGCCGCCGTGAGGTCCACGCCCGTCTGGTTGGCCAGACACGTCAGCACCCATAATACGTCGGCCATCTCGTCCGCGAGGTTGCATTTCTCACCCTCCTTGAACGACTGGTCGCCGTATTTGCGGGCCATGATGCGGGCCAGCTCCCCCACTTCTTCGGTGAGCACCGCCATATTGGTCAGTTCGTTGAAATAGCGCACTCCGTACTCTTTGATCCACGCATCGACCCGCCGCTGTAATTCGCTTAGTTCCATTTGTCCGTTGATTTTTCCGAAAGGTACGAAAAATCGGCTTTCCCTCGTTCGGAGAAAGGGGGAAATGTCATTTTTCAATATCCCAATCAGTTGTCCCCGGCTTACTTTATCCGAATCAGGTTCAGGCCGTCCCGCAGCGGTACGATCACGTTCTCGACGCGCGGATCTTCCCGGACCATGCGGTTGAACTCCACCAGCGCCTGCGTGTGGCGGTCGTTATGCGCGACGGGCTGCACGACTTTTCCCGACCAAAGGATGTTGTCGGCGATCAGCACCGAGCCGCTGCGCACCAGCGGACAGCCGTCGTCGTCGCCCATCAGCATCCGGTAGTAGTCCGGGTATTCGCGCTTGTCGCCGTCGATGAATACGAGGTCGAACACACCGCCCAGTGCGGGAGCTATATCCAGCGCCGAACCGATGTGGAGCCGGATGCGGGAGCCGTGCGCGCTGCGGTCGAAGAACGACTGCGCCAGCTCCTCCAGCTCGTCCTCCACCTCGACGGTATGCAGTTCGGCCTCCCCTTCCAGCCCTGCGGCCATGCAGAGGGCCGAGTAACCCGTGAAAGTCCCGATTTCGAGCACCCGCCGCGGGCGTAGCATCCGCACGAGCATTTCCAGCAGGCGGCCCTGAATATGGCCCGACAGCATGCGGGGCTGTATGACCCGCAGGTTGGTCTCGCGGTCCAGTTCGTGCAGCAACTCCTCTTCGGGCGAGGTGTGGTCGCGGATATATTGTTCGAGCGCGTCCATTACTGCCTGCAGAATCCGTATTTGTTGAACTTGTACGATGCCTCGATCCGGTCGGGCGTGTCGGCCTTGAGCACGAGCAGGCATTCGCGGGTGAATTCGAGATATCCCGTGCCGTTTGCCGTCACGACGTTGCCGTCGCGCACGGCCTGCCGCTCCTCGTAGAGCGCTTCGCCCGTGTAGTTCGCCTCGCCCCACTGTTTCAGCATCTCGACCGTGTTGCCCGTATGCCGCACCCCATTCAGCAGGCCGTTGGCGGCCATGAACGCAACCGCGTTGCAGATGGCGCCGACGAGAATCCCGCGCTTCAGCGCTTCGCCTGCGAGCGGCGCGATCCGCCGGGCGGCGGCCGACTCCCACTGCATGCCGCCGACCAGAATCAGTCCGGCGCAACTTTCCGGCAGCGTCGAAGCGTCGTAATCAGGTGTTGCGCGCAATCCGCCGATCGACCGGACGGACTCTCCGTCGGGAGACATGTATTTTGCGGCGTACGAACCCGGACGGCCCGGCATGACGCCTGAACAAAGGGCCGGGGCGAGGAACGCCGCCTCCCAGTCTGCAAATTCGTCGAGCAGGACGAATACGATCTCTTTTTCCATAACCTTATTTATAAATCAGTCTCGACATGCCGGAGAATACCTCTTCGGCGACTTCGGTCAGCTGCACGGCGGTCAGCGAACGCACCTTGGCGTAGACCTGTTCCATCGTGTCCACGTCGTCGTGCGTCAGGAAACTTTTTCCGGCGCCGAGCATGTAGCCCTCGTTGCTCTCGCTCGAAATGGCGAGCTGGGCGATGAACTGTTTCTTGGCCATCGACAGTTGGCGGCCCGTCAGCGGCGTGGTGCGCAGTTTGCGCAGCTCCCCTTCGATCAGGTCGATGCACTGCGCCGTGTTGCCGTTTTCCGAACTGAAGTAGATGGCCACGATCCCCGTGTCGCTGTAGGGCGTGTAGCTGGCTTCGATGTTGTACGACAGTCCGTTTTTCTCGCGCACCACGACGTTCAGCAGCGAATTGGCGCACGGCCCGCCCAGAATATTGGTCACGAGGGCCAGCGGCAGGCGTTTCTCTTCGCCGATGCCGTACGCGCGGCCGCCGATGATGCAGTGGGTCTGGTGGGTATGCTTCACCACGGTCTTCTCGAACGGCGGCCGGGGTGCGGTCGCGGCCCGGACGAATCCGCGCGTCGTGGCCGCCTGCTGCGCGAAATAACGCGCCGCGACGGTCTCGGCCGTCTTGGCCGAGAAGTTGCCGATCGAAGAGAAGACCATCTGGTCGGTCGTGTGCGTACGGCCGGTGAAGGCGCGGATCGCGTCGCCGTCGTAGCGCATGAGCGCGGCCTTGCGGCCCAGAATGTTGTGGCCCAGCTCCGAGCCGGCGAACAGCATCTCTTCGAACGTGTCGTATATCAGGTCGGCGGGCGAGTCCTTGTAGGTGTTGATCTCGTCGGCGATCACCTCCTTTTCGCGCTCCAGCTCCCGGTCGGGGAACGTCGAGCGGAAGGCGATGTCGGCGATCAGCTCGACGGCCTTCGGGAAGTCGCCCCGCAGGGTCGTGGCGTGAATGGTCGTGTCCTCCTTGGTCGTGAAGGCGTTCAGTTCGCCGCCGAGGTTTTCCAGCCGGCAGTTCACCTGCCATGCGCGGCGGCGCCGGGTGCCCTTGAAGAAGGCGTGTTCCGTAAAATGCGCCAGCCCGTACTGGTCGGGGTGTTCGTCGCGGCTTCCGGCATTGACGACCAGCGCGCAGTGCGCCACGTTGCTTTTCACCTGACGGTGGATACCCCGGATGCCGTTGGGTAATCTGTATGTGAAGAATTCCATGATTATAATTTCGTGCGCAGGCTGAGAAATTTGCCCGTATAGCTCTCCGGGCACTGTTCCAATGCGCGCGGAGTGCCTTCGAATACGACTCCGCCGCCGCCCGTACCCGCTTCGGGACCGAGATCCACGACCCAGTCGGCGCATTTGATGACGTCCATGTTATGTTCCACGATGACGATCGTGTGTCCCCGTTCGATCAGCGCGTTGAATGCCGCCAGCAGCTTGTTGATGTCGTGGAAATGAAGTCCCGTCGTCGGTTCGTCGAAGATGAACATCACGCCGCCCTGCGCGCTGTCCTTGGTCAGGAACGACGCCAGCTTCACGCGCTGGCTCTCGCCGCCCGAAAGGGTCGACGACGACTGCCCGAGCTTGATGTAACCCAGCCCCACGTCCTGCAACGGTTTGAGCCGTTCGACGATGCGTTTGCAGGTCGAGTCCTTTCTGTCCTCGCCGAAAAACGCAATGGCGTCGTCGACGGTCATCTCCAGCACGTCGTAGATCGACTTGCCGCGGTATTTCACTTCGAGTATCTCGTCGCGGAAACGCTTGCCGCCGCAGGCCTCGCACACTAGTTCGACGTCGGCCATGAACTGCATCGAGACCTTGATGACCCCCTCGCCCTGGCACTCTTCGCAGCGGCCTCCCGCGATGTTGAACGAGAAGGACGACGCCCCCAGTCCCGTATGCTGAGCGTAGGGCTGGTCGGCGAACAGCTTGCGGATCTCGTCATAGGCCTTGATATAGGTCACGGGGTTCGACCGCGACGACTTGCCGATCGGGTTCTGGTCGATCATCTCGACCGACCTGAGCAGCTGCACGTCGCCGCCGATGCCGTCGAAGTCGCCGGGCTTGACGCCCGTGTCGAAGAGCAGGCGCCGCAGCGCCGGGTAAAGGATGCCCTTGGCCAGCGACGACTTGCCGCTGCCGCTCACGCCCGTGATGCAGGTCATGACGCCCAGCGGAATCCGCACGTCGATGTTGCGCAGGTTGTTCTCACGCGCCCCCTGGATGAGGATCGAGTTGCTCCAGCCGCGTTCGGTGGCGGGGGGCGCTATCGCGCGGCGCCCAATCAGGTAGTCGGCCGTGAGGCTCTTCCTGCTTTTGAGCAGTTGGGGCAGCGTGCCGCTGAAGACCACCTCGCCGCCGTTGTAGCCCGCCTTGGGGCCGATGTCGACGATGTAGTCGGCGGCGCGGATCACCTCCTCCTCGTGCTCCACGACGATCACCGTGTTGCCCAGGTCGCGCAGCTGTTTCAATACGCCGATCAGGCGGTTCGTGTCGCGCGGATGAAGCCCGATCGACGGTTCGTCGAGGATGTAGAGCGAACCGGTGAGGTTGCTGCCCAGCGAGGTCGAGAGGTTGATGCGCTGGCTCTCGCCGCCCGAGAGGGTCGACGACAGGCGGTCGAGCGTCAGGTAGCCCAGCCCCACGTCGGCGAGGTATTGCAGGCGGTTGCGGATTTCGACGAGGATGCGCGACGCCGTTTTCGTGTCGTGTTCGTCGAGTTCCTGCCCTGCGAAGAAGGCGATCAGGGAGTCCACGGGCATCGCCTCCAGATCGGCGATCGTCTTGCCGCCGACGCGTACGTACAACGCCTCTTTGCGCAGGCGCGAGCCGCCGCATTCGGGACAGGCGGTCTTGCCCGTGTAGCGGGCCTTCATCACGCGGAACTGGATTTTGCGCCGCTCCGAGTCGATGTATTCGAAAAATTCGTCGAGTCCGTGGAAATATTCGTTGCCGCGCCACAGCAGCCGTTTCTGCTCGGGCGTCAGTTCGTGGAACGGCGTGTGGATCGGGAATCCGAACTTCGAGGCGTTCTCTACGAGCTGCTGCTTCCATTTGCGCATCGTCTCGCCCCTCCAGCAGGCCACGGCGTCCTCGTAAATGGTCTTGCTCTTGTCGGGGATCACCAGGTCCTCGTCGATGCCGATCACCTTGCCGTAACCCTCGCACCGGGGGCAGGCCCCCAGCGGGTTGTTGAAGCTGAAGAGGTGTTCCGAGGGGCGTTCGAACTCGATGCCGTCGGCCTCGAAGCGCGACGAGAACTCCCGTACGCCCTCGTCCGTGACGATTTCGCAGATGCCCCCGCCGTAGGAGAAGGCGCGGGCCACCGAGTCGCGGATGCGGGTCTGCGAGTCCTCGTCCGTCGCTACGCGCATGCGGTCGACGACGATCCGGATTTCGTCGGCCCGGGTGTCGGGACCGATTCCGGGCAGCACGTCCTCGATCAGCCGCACTTCGCCGCCCGTGTAGACCCGCATGAGACCCTCCGAGAGCAGCAGCGTCAGTTTTTCGATGATCCCCTGCCCTTCGCCCAATACCAGCGGTGCGCCGATGACCACGCGCTGTCCGTCGCGGGCGAGAATCCGGGCCGCCACGTCATCCACGCTGAAGCAGCGCACCTCCTGCCCCGAGACGGGCGAAAAGGTGTGCCCCGCGCGGGCGAACAGCAGTTTGAGGTAGTCGTAGATCTCGGTCGTCGTGCCCACCGTCGAACGGGGATTGCGCGTGTTGACCTTCTGTTCGATGGCGATGGCCGGCGCGATGCCCGTGATGATGTCCACGTCGGGTTTGTTGATCTTTCCGAGGAACTGCCGGGCGTAGGCCGAGAGGCTCTCGACGTAGCGGCGCTGCCCCTCGGCGAAAATCGTGTCGAAGGCCAGCGTCGACTTGCCCGAGCCGGAGAGTCCCGTCACGACGACGAGTTTGTTGTGCGGAATTTCGACCTCGATGTTGCGGAGGTTGTGGACCCGCGCTCCTTTGATATATATGGAGTTTTCGTGTTCTTTCATGTTACAAATATTCCAATCCGCTTTTCCGAGTGTTTCACACTCGCCGTTATGTACCTTTTGGTGGTAAAAGGCACCCAAAACCATCCGCATGTCGTTCTGGCGGGAGTGCCCTCGGATTCGCGTTGAGCGGGCGCAGTAAGATCGGGCCTTTACGGCGCAAAAACACGCGCTGTTTAGGCTGTGGCGGCTCGGCAAACAGCAAGCTGTCTGCCCTCGCCTGCGGACGCCTTTACAGTCTCCCGCTCCGGGCGCGCGTTTCCTCGGTCTCTCTTTTTCCGCTGCGAACGATAATGCGGATTTTTTGCCGTCAAAAACGGAACTGACCCGCAAATATTCCAATCCGTTGTTCGTATTTCATTCCGCTTCGTCCCGAACCGAGCCGCCGGCTTTGCGCAATTTTTCGATAAGCCCCGCTGCGCGGCTTTCGCGGATCGCGAGCCGCATCGTGCAGAGGTTGTCGAAGGTCTGCTCCTCGATGCGCGGCTGCTGCTCCTTGACGACCCGCATGATGGCGTTCATCGCCACATAAGGGAAATCCACCCGCACCGTGCGGTCCACCGTCAGCTCCACGATTTCGGCCGCCGCGATGGCCTCGGCCGCCGACTCCCGGTAGGCGGCGATCAGCCCCGGAACCCCCAGTTTCGTGCCGCCGAAGTAGCGGACCACGACGATCAGGCAGTCCGTCAGGTTGTTCGAAAGCAGCTGTCCCAGAATCGGCTTCCCGGCCGTTCCCGACGGTTCTCCGTCGTCGTTGGCCCGGAATGCGGCGCCTCCCGGCCCCAGCCGCCATGCGTAGCAATGGTGCGTCGCGTCGTAGTATTTCTTGCGCAGTCCGTCGAGGATTTCGCGTATCTGCTCCTCCTGCTGCACGGGGTAGGCATAGGCGAGGAACTTGCTGCTTCGCTCCCTCGACGACGCCTCGGCGGGCGCCGCAATGGTCAGATAGCTGTCCTCCGGTTCCACCCTACCGCACCTTTGTAAACAGACGGTTCCAGCGGATGTTCGCCGGGAACGATTTGTTCGCGTCGAGCGACAGCCAGACGAACGAAGCCTTGCCGACGATATGGTCTTCGGGAACGAAGCCCCAGAACCGCGAGTCGGCCGAATTGTGGCGGTTGTCGCCCATCATCCAGTAATAATCCATGCCGAACGTGTAGCTGTCAGCCTCCGCTCCGTCGATGAATATTTTGCCGTCGCGCTCTTCGAGCGAGTGACCCTCGTATGTCTCGATGATGCGGCGGAACAGCGGCAGGTTCTCGGCGGTCAGCTCCACCGTCGCGCCTTTCTTGGGCACCCAGATCGGTCCGTAGTTGTCCTGACTCCAGTGCGGCTCCTTCCACTGCGGGAACACCTCCGTATTGGGGGAGAAGATGTAGCGGCGGACGGAGATCACGTTGTTCAGGGCTTCGATTTTCCCGGCGGCCTCTTCGGTCAGGAACATGTCGTATACCGAGCCGTTGCCCCGGTACTCCGTAATGCCGAGATTCTCGATGGCGTACTGCGAAAGGGGCGACGACACCTGTACGGCGTACTGGTACTGGATGCCCGGAATCCCCTCCTGCGGCGCACCGTTCACCCACACCTGCCCGTTGCGTATTTCGAGCGAGTCGCCCGGAACGGCCACGCAGCGTTTGATGTAATTCTCCCGTTTGTCCACGGGGCGGCTGATGATGGTGTATTTTTCGGCCAGACGCTTGCGTCCCTCCTCTTTGCCGAACGAATCCTCGTAGCTGCGCAGCACGTCGTAATAGGTGGCGTTCTGATTCTCCAGAAGGACGGTGTCGCCCGCCGGGAAGTTGAAGACCACCACGTCGTTGCGTTTGATTTTGCGCAACCCCTTGAGCCGGTGGTACGGCCACTTGACGGCTTCGGAGAACGATTTTTTGGTCTGCGAGAAGGGCATCGTGTGATGCACGAACGGGAACGACAGCGGCGTGTTGGGCATCTGCGGTCCGTAGGTCACCTTGCTCACATAGAGATAGTCGCCGATCAGCAGCGACTTTTCCATCGACGAGGTCGGGATGACGTACATCTGGAAGACGAAGATATGCACCAGCGAAGCCACGACCGTGGCGAAGATGATGGCGTTTACCCATTCGTATACGGTCTTGTAGACCTTGCTCTGCTGGCACATACGCGCGTTGTGGCACCAGACGTAGCGGTAGAAGAACTTCGTGATGTAGAGGTCGAAGATCACCGCCAGCCCCAGCAGCATCCAGAGATTGCCGGTCCATACGACGAACCAGAGCGTGTAAAGCAGCGAGGCGAGCGCGAAGCCGACCCATTTGTTGCGGAAGAATGCCTTGATTTTTCCCATATTCGTAAATTTATTTCAGCAGGTCGTCCATCGAGTAGACGCCCTGCCTGCCGCATAAGAACTCGGCGGCTATGACAGCCCCCATTGCTAACGTACGGCGGTTCTTAATCGTATGTTTCAGTTCCAGAATATCGTCTGCCGATTCGTAGGTCACGGTGTGTATGCCCGGAACCATGCCTTCGCGCACGGAGCGGATTTCGAGCTGGTCCGCGGCGGCGTCCGCCGGAGTTTCGATCCGGTTCGTCGCGTGTTCGATCCCCGGCGCGTAGTTCACCCACGCGGTTTTGTCGTGCAGCTCCGAGATGACGCCTTCGGCCAGCGTGATGGCCGTGCCGCTCGGAGCGTCCTTCTTTTGGGTGTGGTGTACCTCTTCGATCTTCGCGTCATAGCCGCCGACGCGGTCGATCATCGCCGCCAGCTGACGGTTGAGGCGGAACATCAGGTTTACGCCCAGACAGTAATTCGATGCATAGAACAGCGCCCCGCCCTTCTCGCGGCACAATTGCTGCAACTCGCCCAAGCGGTCGGTCCAGCCCGTGGTGCCGCTCACCACGGGAGTCGCGTTTTCGATGCAGGTGCGGATATTGGCGTAGGCCGTCGAGGGCATGGTGAATTCCAGCGCCACGTCCACTCCGGCAAGATTCGCGGCGTTGAGGTCCGCGGCGTTGTCGGTGTCGATCACGAGCGTCACGTCGTGACCGCGTTCGATGAGTATTTTTTCGATCTCGCGGCCCATTTTGCCGTAACCTATGATAGCTGCTTTCATGCTTTCCGTCTTTATTGTCGTGCAAATTCGTACAAAGATAATACAACCCGGCCGCACTGCCAAATTTTTCAACCGCCGCCGCAGGCGCGTTTGTCTTTCCAATGGACGCTGAACGGACGAAGAACGGGAAAATATTTTTCTGTTCGGGAAATATTTATTAACTTTAAATGGTTGTTCGATTTTAATTCGAAATGAAAGAAGGCTTTAATCTTTATAGTTTGTAATGAGTATGGAAAAAGAACAGAAAAAGACACGCACCGAGTGCGACCTGCTTGGGTGTGTTGAGGTGCCGGAAAACGTATTGTACGGCGTGCAGACCATGCGCGGGCTGGAGAATTTCCCGATCAGCAAGTTCCGGTTGTGCGAGTATCCCCTCTTTATCCGGGGGCTGGCGATCGTGAAACTGGGCGCCGCCGTCGCCAATCACGACATGGGGCTGCTTTCGGACGAGCTTTTCAACGCCATTTCGCAGGCCTGCCGTGAAATCATGGAGGGCAAATTCCACGAATTCTTCCCCGTGGACATGATTCAGGGCGGTGCGGGCACCACCACCAACATGAACGCCAACGAGGTGATCGCCAACCGTGCGCTGGAGATCATGGGGCACGCCCGCGGCGAATACCAGTACTGCTCGCCCAACGACCATGTCAACTGCTCGCAGTCTACCAACGACGCCTACCCTTCGGCGATCCACCTCGGACTTTATGCCACGCACCTCGAACTGCGCAAACACCTCATGGAGCTGATCGCCTCCTTTGCCCGCAAGGGCGAAGAGTTCGCCCACGTGCTCAAGATGGGCCGCACGCAGCTGCAGGACGCCGTGCCGATGACCCTCGGCCAGACTTTCCACGGCTTTGCGAGCGTCCTGCAGGGCGAAGTCGAGAATCTCGACCATGCGGCTTCGGAGTTTCTGTCTATCAACATGGGCGCCACGGCCATCGGTACGGGCATCTGCGCCGAACCGGGCTATGCCGAGCGCTGTACGGCCGCCATCCGGGAGATTACGGGCTGGGACGTGAAACAGGCCGAGGATCTCGTGGGGGCCACTTCGGACACGGTCTGCATGGTCGGCTACTCTTCGGCCATGAAGCGCATCGCCTCGAAGATGAACAAAATCTGCAACGACCTGCGCCTGCTCTCTTCGGGACCCCGCTGCGGGCTGGGCGAATTCAACCTGCCGGCCCGTCAGCCCGGTTCGTCGATCATGCCCGGCAAGGTCAATCCGGTGATTCCCGAAGTGA
>ERZ773134.2684-NODE-2684-length-12296-cov-4.000245_pt1 | contig 12296 bp, 11 predicted proteins | sample MGYA00580856_ERZ773134 | MGnify/ENA primary metagenome ERZ773134 (study PRJEB29015, sample SAMEA2737823) | human gut metagenome | biome: human gut; feature: human-associated habitat; material: faeces | place: China | collected 2012 ... | reverse complement strand
TATGAGGTTCGGTTTAAGGTCCGTAGGCGCACGCGCGGTGCGGACGGTAGAAGGCAGTTGCGCCGCAACAAGCGCAAATAAGAATGCCCGGGGTTAGAGGCCCGGGCATTTAACAACACCGGAAACTGGTCGCCCGCGCTTTCGATCACTTACGCGGGGTGCGTCGTTTCCTGTAGCTATTGTATCCCGAATCGCCCCGCCGATCCGGGACATTTTGAAAACGCAAACACGTCGGGCAAACCCGGACAATGTGGCCAGGCTCCGCTGGATGAGGAATCGTGTGTGTAACTATCGAACAAATGTTTGCAATTATTGCGTTTAGCAGCTGTGGGCGCATACACTCGCAGTAAAATACCCATGCGACGCATCCCGTGCGCGGGCGGCCGACGACTCGATCGGAGGTCCCCAAATGCTGAAATTCCTTAACGCGCTCGCCGCCCTCGCGGCGGTGGGCACGTTCGTCATCGCGTTTCTTGACTCGTATGAGGTTCGGTTTAAGGTCCGTAGGCGCACGCGCGGTGCGGACGGTGGACGGCATTTGCGCCGCAAGCGCAAATAAGAATGCCCGGGGGTCGGATCCCGGGCATTTAACAAAACCAGAAAACTAGGCCGCCCGCGCTCCTAAGTACTTACGCGGGGTGCGTCGTTTTCTATTGAAATTGTATCCCGAATCGCCCAGTCGATTCGAGACATTTTGAAAACTCAAATATAGGCTTAGGCACGAACGGTATCTCGTTAATTCCGAAAATTATGTATAATTCCAATATAAACTGGAATCGAACGAAAACAATGGAAATGAACGAAGCGCTAATCTACTTACAAGAAGCACTAGGCCTCTCCGCCAAGGCCAGAACTTGGCCTGGATCCGCACGCTTGCCGCTGCATCTGCGGGCGATTGAAGTCCGCGCTGTTGACGCAAACGGTTTATCGTTTTTGCTTGCAAGTTTGCCTACTGGCGTCGGGCTTCCCGAGGCTAAGAGGGTCTATAGTCAGCTAGCCTTGCGTGCGGAGACTCCTGTTGTCGTTTCGTTTCCTGATGCCGATGCACGTCAGCGCAAAGCATTGGTCGCACAAGGGATTCCGTTTGTTTGCCCCGGCAGACAGGCTTTTCTTCCATTTATGGGCACGGCCTGCACGGAGAGGGGCGGTGTCCGGTTTCGCAATCACGCGACCAAGATGTCACCCAACGCACAGGCTGCCGCAATCTGGGGAGCAGCCCAGGAGCCATATCGCCCCCATGACCTTTGTCGTGCGCTTGGGATCTCGGCAAGCCGCGCGAGTGAGGCCATAACCGAGCTTGTTGACAGGGGACTCGCGAGGCGCGAGCGTCGCGAGCGACGTGTCGTCGTGCTCCCTGTCGCCGTTGATCTTTTGCTCAGCGAGCACATGGCAGAGCTCTCCTCGCCTGTCTCGAAGGTCTTTTTTGCAAGGAAGACGCCGCAGATCGACTATCTTGTTGACGCCGGGGAGACGGCGCTCGCCGCGCGTTCGATGCTCGCTGCACCGGGCATGGAACAAAAGGCCGTCTTAAGAAGTGCATGGCGTCAACTGAGCGACCTCGAAGTCGCAGACGGGGAGTTGCCGGATAACGAAACGGCGATGATTCAAGTGTGGCGCTATGCACCCGTGTTTGCCGGCTCCTCCCGTGTCGACGACATTTCGCTTGCGCTATCTTTGGCGGCAATCGACGATGAGCGAATTCAGCTCGAAGTCGATCGCATGTTTGGAAAGGAATATCCATGGCAAGAAGCGCTGTAGAGGGTCTCCAAGAATTTCAGCAGCATATGCAAGAAGCTGCAGGATCGTATGCTCTTATCGGCGGCACGGCATGCGACATTTTGCTCGCGGAGGCGGGACTTCCGTTTAGGATGACTCACGATTTTGATGTGGTAATCGTCGCCGATGACCGGTTGCCTCAGACGGCAGAAGCTATATGGACTTTGGTGCGTGATGGCGGTTACCGCTGCGGCTGGGGCGAAGGCAAAGGCTCATGTTTTTATCGGTTTACAGAGCCCAAGAGGCCGGGTTACCCCCATATGATCGAACTCTTCGCGAAGTGCCCCGACTTTCTAAAGGGTCGTGAGGGGATTGATGTGGCGCCAATTCACGTTGATGAAAACATAAGCAGTCTTTCGGCAATTTTGTTGGACGATGCTTACTACAGCTTGTTCCTTCAGGGAATTCGGACCGTAGACGGCGTTTCGGTCCTGGGTACGGAATACATTGTCCCGTTCAAAGCGAAGGCGTATCTCGACCTAAAAGCCAGAAGGGAAGCGGGGGAGAACGTTGATTCGAAGAAGGTAAAAAAGCATAAACGCGATGCGCTGAGGCTTGCTCAGTTGCTTGGCGAGTCGGAAGGTGTAGACCTGGGCGAAGAACTGAAGGACGATATGCTTGCGTTTGTTAAAGATTGCGAGGTGGGCGACGTCAATCTGAAACAGATCGGGGTTGCGGGCGTAACGATGGCGCAGTTGCTCGAGACGATGAAAGCAACATATGGCTTGATTGGTTGAGTGGGGTTACGTGGCCCGAACGGTGCAGTCTAGCGGCGTTGTCTGGCGCGGAAGCTCGCTAATCGGCTATTATTTGTTTAGACAACCTGAGCTGTAAGGAGTGACCGGCGATGGTGCAGGGCGCCAAACATATGAAGAGCAATAACGCCGCGGACAACGGCGGCTCAAGCCCTCAGCCCAAACCTCAACCAAAGCCCAAGCGCCGTCGCAAGCGGCTGCCGCGCTGGGCCGACCGGCTCATCACCATCGTCATCATCCTTATCGGCGTGGGCCTTATGACTTGGCCGTGGATCTTGGACCGGCTCGAGGCCTCGGGCGTGTTCAACCAGATCAGCACGGTCTCCAGCACCGTGGACGCGCTGTCTGCCGAGGAGCGCGAACGCATCCTGCTCCAGGCGCGCTCCTATAACGAGCAGCTGGCGGGCGAGGCCACCGAGCTCCCCGCCGACCAGATCGAGCCCTACGCTCAGCAGCTCATCTTTGACCGCGACCCCATGATGAGCTGGGTCGAGATCCCCTCCACCGACGTGAGCATGCCCATCTACCACGGCACGAGCGAAGAAGTCCTCATGGCGGCGTCGGCCACCTGGAGGGCACGAGCCTGCCGGTGGGCGGCACCTCGACGCATTGCGTGCTCACCGCGCACTCGGGCATGCGCAACCTGAGCATGTTCGACGACATCCACTCGCTGGAGCCCGGCGACCTGGTGCTGCTGCACACCATGAACAAGACGCTCGCCTACAAGATGGTGGACTCCGAGGTCGTGCTGCCCGAGGAGATGGAGTCGCTGACCATCGAGCCCGGCGCCGACAAGGTGACGCTCGTCACCTGCACGCCCTACGGCGTGAACGACCATCGCCTGCTGGTGCATTGCGTGCGCACCAAGTACAGCAAGAAGGACGTCGACAAGCAAAAGTCGCTGGCCGGCCGCCACTGGGGCAAGCGCGAGTTTGCCGTGCTCATTGTGGTCGTAGCCGTTATGCTGTTGCTGCTGGACATCGTGATCCACGCGGTCCGCAAACGTCGCAAGGCCAAGGCCTCGGCATAAGACATTCTTCAGAACCACCACAAAGGGGACAGGCACCTTTGTGGTGGCCGGGACTCCCGAACCATCGCAACATTCGATGAAAATCGCGATTTTGGCGAAAAGCGTCGAATGTTGTGATGGTCTTCGTTGTGGGCGGGACGGTTTTGCATTGTGGCGATGCAGATTTTGCTGCATAACCGCCGGGACGCATCCGCCGTCCTCGTTACGTTTTCGCTGCATTTGGGTAAAGCACCTGCTCCAAGTGGCGTTGCCTTGTATACTAGAGCGGTTTATCTGTTATGCGGAAGGGAGCGCCTATGGCACTCAGCGAGAAAGACGTGCGCGGCATCGCCGAGTACGCAAAGATCGCACTGACCGATGACGAGCTCACCCAGATGACGTCCTACATGAACGACGCCGTCCAGATGCTCGAGCCCGTCTTGCAATATGACTTGCCCGACGTGGAGCCCACGTTCCATCCCATCGGAAGCCTGTCCAACGTGATGGGCGATGACCTGCGCGAGCCCGAGCGCGATCTGCCGCTCGACGTTGCGCTCGAAAACGCCGGCAGCGCGCGCGACCGCTACTTCCGCGTGCCGTCCATTTTGGGAGAGGGGGAGAGCGAGTAATGGCGCAGAGCTTCGATTCCCTTACCGCCGCCCAGATCGCCGCGGGCGTTGCCGCCGGCGACTTTACCGCTACCGAGGTGGCCCAGGCCTCCCTTGCCGCCATCGAGGCGCGCGAGGGCGGGGTTCAGGCATTCCTGCAGGTGGCGCCCGAGCTTGCGTTCGAGGCTGCTGCGCGCGTGGATGCCGACCGTGCCGTAGGCAAGCCGCTGCCCCCGCTTGCGGGCGTGCCGCTGGCCATCAAGGACAACATGAACCTCGTGGGCACGCGCACTACCTGCGCTTCCCGCATGCTCGGGGACTACCAGAGCGTCTACACCGCCACCTGCGTCCAGCGCATGCTCGATGCCGGCTGCCTGCCCATGGGCAAGGCCAACATGGACGAGTTTGCCTTTGGCAGCTCCACCGAGAGCTCGGCGTTCCACCGCACCAACAACCCCTGGGATACCGAGCGCGTGCCCGGCGGTTCCGGTGGTGGCTCCGCCTCCGCAGTCGCCGCATTCGAGGCACCGATCGCCCTCGGCACCGACACTGGTGGCTCGATTCGCCAGCCCGGCGCCCTGACCGGCACCGTGGGCGTCAAACCCACCTACGGCGGCGTCTCCCGTTTCGGAGCCATCGCCATGGCCTCCTCGCTCGACCAGATCGGCCCGGTCTCCCGCACCGTGCTCGACTCCGCACTGCTGCAGGAGATCATCGGTGGCCACGACAAGCGTGACTCCACCTCCATCCCCGAAGGCCCGCGCCCGATGGTCGCCGCCGCCCGCGAAGGCGCCAAGCGCGATCTGAAGGGTATGAAGGTCGGCCTCATCAAGGAACTCGGCGGCGACGGCTTCCAGCCCGGCGTCGAGGCCCGCTTCAACGAGGCCGTCGACAAGCTCAAGGAGATGGGTGCCGAGGTCGTTGAGGTCTCGGTCCCGCACATCGGCTACTCGCTAGGCGCTTACTACATCATCATGCCGTCCGAGGTCAGCTCCAACCTGGCCCGTTACGATGGCATGCGCTACGGCCTGCGCGTGATGCCGCCGACCGGCGTGCCGCAGACCGCCGCCAACATGATGGCCTACACCCGTGAAGCCGGCTTCGGCGACGAGGTCAAGCGCCGTATCATCCTCGGCACCTACGCCCTGTCCGCCGGCTACTACGACGCCTGGTACGGCTCGGCCCAGAAGGTCCGCACGCTGATTATCGAAGACTTCAAGAAGGCCTTCGAACAGGTCGACGTGCTCGTGGCCCCCACCAGCCCGTCCACCGCCTTCAAGTTCGGCGAGAAGATGGACGACCCGCTGGCCATGTACATGAACGACATCGCCACCATTCCGGCCAACCTCGCCGGCGTGCCTGCCATGTCCATCCCGGCCGGCCTGTCCGACGACGGCCTGCCCGTCGGCTTCCAGTTCATCGCCCCGCAGCAGCGCGACGAAGTCATGTACAAGCCGGCCGCGGCCCTCGAAGCCGCGCTGGAAGACAGCTGGAACGGCCCGATCTGGAACGACCTCAAGACCCCGTGGCTTGACGGTCTGGGCAAGTGAGCATCGGAAGGAAAGAAACAACATCATGGCTGAAAAACTGATGAAGTACGCCGATGCCACCAAGAAGTACGATGTGGTCTTCGGTCTGGAAACCCACGTGGAGCTGTCCACGAACACCAAGCTGTTCTGCCCGGCCCACATCGAGTTCGGTGGCGAGCCGAACACCGAGCTGACCCCGGTGAGCCTTGGCCTGCCGGGCTCTCTGCCGGTGATCAACAAGACCGCCGTCGATTACGCCATCAAGCTGGGTCTGGCCCTGCACTGCGAAATCGCCGAGTGGAGCCAGTTCGCCCGTAAGAACTACTTCTACCCGGACATGCCGCGCGACTACCAGATCTCGCAGTACGACAAGCCCACCAACGGCAACGGCTACCTGGACGTCGAGCTGGAAGACGGCACCGTGTTCCGCGTGCCGATCGAGCGCGCGCACATCGAGGACGACGCCGGCAAGAACACCCACGTGGGTGGCGCCGACGGCCGTATCGAAGGTGCCGACCACTCGCTGGTCGACTACAACCGTGCCGGTGTGCCGCTGATTGAGATCGTCACCAAGCCGATCGAGGGGGCGGGCGACCGCGCTCCCGAAATCGCCGGTGCCTATGTGCGCGCCATCCGCGACATCGTGCGCGCGTTGAACATCTCCCACGCTCGTATGGAGCAGGGCAACATGCGCGCTGACGTGAACGTCTCGTTGCGCCCGAGCCCGGACGCTCCGTACGGCACCCGTTCCGAGACCAAGAATGTGAACTCGTTCCGCGGCATCGAGAAGACCATCCAGTACGAGATTCGCCGTCAGGCCGCTCGTCTGGACGACGGCAAGGAGATTCTGCAGGAGACCCGCCACTGGGATGAGGCTACGCAGACCACCGCTGGCGGCCGTCTGAAGTCCGATGCCGACGACTACCGCTACTTCCCGGACCCCGACCTCGTCATGCTCCACATCACCAAGGAGCACATCGAGGAGATGAAGGCCCAGATGCCGGAAATGCCGCGCGAGCGCCGCAACCGCCTCAAGTCCGAGTGGGGCCTGAGTGATCTGCAGATGCGCGACATCCTCAACGCCGACGCCCTCGACCTGATTGAGGAAACCGTCAAGGCCGGTGCCAAGGCTGCCGGTGCCCGCAAGTGGTGGCTGGGCGAGCTTTCCCGCGAAGCCAACGCCAAGGGTGTGTCCCTCGAAGAGCTGCCGATCACCCCGGCCGATGTGGCCGAGGTCGAGAAGCTCATCGCCTCCGGCAAGCTCAACGACAAGCTCGCCAAGCAGACCGTCGAAGGCGTGCTTAAGGGCGAAGGCACTCCGGATGAAGTCGTCAAGAAGCACGACTACAAGATCGTCGAAGACAACGGTGCCATCGAGGCGGCCGTCGACGCGGCGTTCGAAGCCAACCCGGACGTTGTCGAGAAGCTCAAGAGCGGCAACATGAAGCCGATGGGTGTAATCATCGGTGCCGTGATGAAGGCCACGCGCGGTCAGGCCGACGCCAAGGCCGTCACCAAGGTCGTCATGGGCAAGATCAAGGGCTGATTAGATTCACTGGCTCCCGCTGGTGGGAGCTGTCGAACGGAGTGAGACTGAGGGTGGTCGCCATGTACGGATGACCACCCTCAGTCCGCTTCGCGGACAGCTCCCGCCAGCGGGAGCCTTTATTGATTCTGTAAGAAAGTCGACTCAGAGCATTTCCAGCGTTCACCCAGTCGAGTAAGATATGTTCGGCACTGGACCGTGAGCCGAAACAAGCCGAACCGGGGGACGTATACCGATGACCGCAACCAACGAGACGCTGAGCATGGCTACCGAAGCGCAACTGAAGCGCGATCTGCCACAGAGCATCGTCATTCCGCCAATCCGTGGCGAAATGGTGCACCTGCGCCCCGCCACCGTCGAGGACCTGCCTCGTTTGGATGAACTTGATGCCTTCTATGGCGCATCCAAGATCACAGGTAAGGATGCGGTCACCGAACGCGCCATCGTACACACGTGGGTCCGCCGCTCCCAGGCTTGGGAAGCCGGTCAGGCACCCGCCGAATCCGGTGTGGGTGATCCGGAATCCCGCCGCACCATCGCATGGGCCGTATTGACTGACGCCGACCATGACGATGACGGTCAGCTCGATGCGGCCAGCACCGATAATGTCATCGGCATGATTTTCCTTATCGACATCGACGGCTGGTCCAAGTCCGCCCGCATCCAGATCATCTTGGGCCGTGAATACCGTGGCCGCGGCTACTCCCGTGACGCCATGCCGCGTGTGATGACCTACGGTTTCGCGCCCGAACCGGCCGGCTTGGGCATGCACCGCATCTGGGTGAGCGTGCCGGAAAAGAACAGCCGCTCGATTTCGGTCTACCAGTCGCTCGGCTTCGTGCCGTCCGGCACCTCGCGCGACGCGTTGTGGGATGCCGAAAACAACAAATACCAGGACCTTATCGTCATGGACACGTTGGCTGACGAGTACGATCCGATTCGTTCGCTTGACGCTTTTGGCATGCACTTGATTGAGGACAACCCGGGTGTCAAGGAAGCGCTGTCCGCGCGCGAGCATTCCATCGCCATCCAGCAGAACAAGCCGGAACCCGAGCCGGCACAGCGTGGTGAGGCAGCCGGCGCCACGACGAGTGACGTGCAGTCCCAGGCCCAGACGCCGGCGGCCGCACAGCCAGTCGAGCCACAGGCCGAGCACCACGACGATACGCAGAAGAACACGCGCCACAGTCTCGAAGAGGAAAGCAACTGGCCGTACGGTCAGGCAGAACGCAAGCCCTCAAAGGAAGCATGGTGGCGTACGCTGGGCCGCGGCCGCAAACGCGATACGGAAAGTGAGTGAGTAAACAAGCATGAGTGCCGAGGATCTCGACAATTACGAAACCGACGCCGAACTCGCGCTGTATAGGGAATACCGTGACGTCATCAAGCTGTTCACCTATGTGGTGGAGACTGAGCGTCGCTTCTACTTGGCGAATAAGGTCGATTTCAACGTGCGTTCCGCTGGTCAGGACGTGTATTTCGATGTGCAGCTGACTGACGCATGGGTATGGGATGTCTACCGTTCCAGCCGTTTCGTCAAGTCCGTGCGCATCGTGACCTTCAAGGACGTGAACGTCGAAGAAGTCCAGAAAACCGATATCGACATTCCCGACGATATTCACTGACAGGCAATCGTCTGATACAGCCTGTATTGACAATGCGCGGCATTCCGTCATCTTACGGCGGGGCGTCGCGCATTGTTCATACAACGCATAGCAAAAGTTCAGACTCGTAACCTTGCCATCGTGTGTCTTGTTTGCTTGCGGCTGATAGAAAATGCTGCATGAACACACACCATATGCAGCAGGGCCTTAAGGGCTCCATCGCGGGCGTGGTTGCTGCCGCCACATTGCTGGCCGGTGGCATCCTGACCGTTCCGCACGCCATGGCTTTGGAGGCCGATGGCCAGTATTACAGCAGCAAGCAGCCATATGTGGCACCTAGCGAAGCGACCACTGCCAGCTATAGCCAGGCGCCGGAAGGCTACGAAACGGTATACACCGAGTCGATGGCTCGCCACGGTTCACGCGGCCTGTCCAGCTACAAATACGACGCATTGCTTATGAAGATGGCCGAAGCCGCCGAAGCGGATAACGGTTTTAAGTCTGATGCCATCAAGTCCGAATTCATGAAGAATCTCAAAGCCATCACCGCCGCAAATGTGGAGAATGGCTACGGTATGCTCACCGGTCAGGGTGCTGACCAACATCAGGGCATTGGCGCACGTGCCTACGAGCGCAACAAGACGCTGTTCGACAACGCAGCCAAGGACGGTGGCAAGATTGCCTATCAGTCCTCTGGCGAAGCCCGCGCTACTGAATCAGGCGAGAATTTTGCTCGCGGTTTCAACGCGGCCTCGAACAATAAACTGGCGAACAGCACTGTGACGCCCGCCGATCCGGCCGGCACCGGCGAGGCGGCGGCTTTCGACAAGACGCCGAACACGCTGTACTTCCACAAGTCCGAAAACCCGGACGGCACTGAGAAAACCGGTGAGGCCAAGCAGCGTGCCGACGATTACCAGAACTTCGTGGAAAACGATGCGATTATCGCAGGCGCTGAGCAAACCATCGCCGAAAACGAGGACGTGAAAACAGCCTCTCACGATTTGCTTTCACAAATCTTCACCGATGACTTCCTCGCCAAACTGGCCGACGGCACGTACGCCTGGTACAACACTGTCGATGGCACCAAGGGCGGCGAGGCCAACTGCGCGCCGGGAGCCGACCCCAGCAAGGATGCCGACGCCTGCGGCGCAGCCAAGAAGAAGATCGCCTCCGAATACGATGCCGCGATGGATCTGTACAACCTGTACATCATCGCCGCTGATATGGAGAACGAGAACACCGGCAGCCATACCTTCGACTTCAACCAGTACTTCCAAGGTGAGCAGGCAGACGACGCCAAGTTGTTCGCCTGGGCGCTTGACGCCGAGGACTTCTACGAGAAGGGCCCGAGCTACGCCGGCCAAGACGAGACCTACACAATCGCACAGCCGCTGCTTGACGATTTCTTCTCGTCGATTGATGAGCGCGTAAACGGCGGATCCACCGTTGCTACTTTCCGCTTTGCCCATGCCGAAACGATGATGCCGTTCGCCGCGCTGCTTGGCCTTCCCGGTTCCATCCAGCAGGCGGCCGCCAGCACCACCGACGTGTACACCTACGCCAACAATGAATGGCGCGGTGAATCGGTGACTCCGATGGCCGCTAATGTGCAGTGGGATGTTGCCGTCAAATCCGGCAACGACCCGAAGACCGGCCGTGCCTACACGCCGCTCGTTCGTATGCTCTACAACGAGCAGGAAATCGCCTTCCGCTCCGAATGCACGCCGATTGCCGATGGTTCCACGTGGTACAAGCTCACTGAGCTTAAAAGTTGCTTGGCCTCCGACCACCAAACCCTAGGCGACGATGCGCATCTGACTGATGATTCCACAACGCAGCCGGGCACAGGACCTAACACTGGTGAAGGAACGAGTACCACTCCGAATAACAATGGTGCGGGAACTCATCAGCCCAGCAACACTCAGGCTAATGGTACGGAAAACGAGTTGAGTCGTACTGGTGTTGCCGTTACTGGTGTTGCGGGGATTATGATGCTGCTTGCACTTGCAGGCATCTCGCTGAATCTATGGAAAGTTCGTCGCTGACGAATTAGCCTAAGACCAAACCGATTCGCCGCGCTGTGTGTGACGCAACGTTGCCGAATACCCCTACCTCACGATTCGATGCGTCGCCTTTCTGCTGATGGAAAGACGGCGCATCGGTCGTATATCGGGAGAATTCTGTAAGCATTCGCTCATCTTTCGGTGTGCGATTCCGGGGCTTCTAGTAGACTGTCTCTGATTTTGCGTTTATAAGGAGCATAATGACCGACAAGCAATCCGTAGTGATTATCGGCGGCGGTCCGGCTGGACTTACCGCCGCATGGGAACTCATCAAGGACGGCGGTGCCGACAAGTACGACGTGACCGTGCTGGAGGGGACCCGCGAATTCGGCGGTATCTCGCGCACCGTGAAGCACAACGGCAACCGCATGGATATCGGCGGCCACCGTTTCTTCTCCAAAGACGAACGCATCATGGATTGGTGGAAGACCGTTCTGCCGTTGCAGGGCGCACCCTCCTATGATGACAAGAAGCTCGGCCGCGACCACGACATGGAGCCGGGCGGCCCCGATCCGGAGACGGAGGACAAGGTGATGCTCAAGCGCCACCGAGTGTCCCGTATCTTCTGGAACCGCCACTTCTTCGATTACCCGATTTCGCTGAGCCCCAACACGTTGAAGGCCATGGGCTTCAAGCTCACCATGGTGGCCGGCTTCAGCTACCTGAAGTCCATGTTCCACAAGCTGCCGGAAGACAATCTGGAGAACTTCTACATCAACCGTTTCGGCCGCAAGCTGTATTCGATGTTCTTCGAGGGCTACACGGAGAAGCTGTGGGGCCGCCACCCCTCCCAGATCTCCGCCGACTGGGGCGCCCAGCGCGTCAAGGGCCTGTCCATCATGGGCGTGCTCAAGAACGCCTTCCAGAAGCTGCTGCCCAAGAAGCGCTCCAACGCGGAGGTCGAGACCTCGCTGATCGAGGAGTTCTGGTATCCGAAGTACGGTCCCGGCCAGCTGTGGGAGACCGTCGAGTCCAATTGCGAGGCCGCCGGCGTCAAGGTGCTGACCGACGCCAGGGTGGTCGAGGTCCGCCAGACCGATGGTGCCGTGTCTTCCGTGGTGTACGAGGATTCCGAGGGCAACCGCACCGAGCTTTCCGGCGACCAGTTCATCTCCTCGATGCCGGTCAAGGACCTGGTCAACGCCATCGACGCGGCCGGCGCCGATCCCGAGGCCGTTGATTCCAAGCCCGCCCCGGCCGATATGACCGAGGTGGCCAACGGCCTGCCGTACCGCGATTTCGTGACCGTGGGCCTGCTGGTCAAGCACCTGAAGCTCAAGAACACCACCAGCATCCCCACCCTCGGCAATCCGCCGATCGTGCCGGACTGCTGGATCTACGTGCAGGACCCGGGCTACAAGGTCGGCCGTCTGCAGATCTTCAACAACTGGAGCCCGTACCTG
>ERZ773134.2682-NODE-2682-length-12301-cov-3.094235_pt1 | contig 12301 bp, 13 predicted proteins | sample MGYA00580856_ERZ773134 | MGnify/ENA primary metagenome ERZ773134 (study PRJEB29015, sample SAMEA2737823) | human gut metagenome | biome: human gut; feature: human-associated habitat; material: faeces | place: China | collected 2012 ... | reverse complement strand
AACGGATATTCCTTTCTTCCTTTACAGGCTTATGAAATTATGTGCATGAGGGGAGGAGTTGCAACTGGGTTTTACGACTGACCCCAAAATAGGCTCAGCTAATATTGTTGGGTTTTAATAATATTAATTAAGACATAGTTATTATGTTTGTTTTGTTTCTTTACAGACATAATAAACCCCGAAAGTTTTATCTGGCTTTCGGGGTTTATTCTATGTATTATAATTATTCCGACAGGGGTTCTTCCGGATCGTCAGAATTCACAGCACTTACGTGAAGTATACCCGGAGGACGGTGATTCTGATTATTAACCAAAGAAACCGATCCCTCGATGAGCTGACTATTCGGTCATTTTTCTCAGCAAAGTTTGCATATCGCATTTTTCTTTGAGTATACCGAAGAGCTGATCGATGGCTACCCGTTCCTGCTGCATGGTGTCGCGGTCACGGATAGTGACGGCATGGTCTTCCAGAGTCTGGTGGTCGACAGTGATACAGAAAGGAGTACCGATAGCGTCCTGACGGCGGTAGCGTTTACCGATAGAGTCTTTCTCGTCGTATTGACAGTTGAAATCGTATTTCAGCAGGTTCATGATTTCCTGCGCTTTTTCAGGCAGCCCGTCTTTCTTCACCAGTGGCATAATGGCCATTTTTACCGGGGCCAGAGCTGCCGGCAGGCGCAGTACGACACGGGAATCCTGTTTGCCGTCTTTGCTCAGGTCTTCTTCGCAATAAGCAGCCGACATAATCTGCAGGAACATCCGGTCTACACCGATAGAGGTTTCGATCACATAAGGCACATAAGATTCGTTCAGTTCGGTATCGAAATATTGAATCTTTTTACCGGAATATTGTTGATGTTGTGATAAGTCGAAATCCGTACGGGAATGAATTCCTTCCACTTCTTTGAAACCGAAGGGGAATTTGAATTCGATATCGGTAGCGGCATTCGCATAATGGGCCAGCTTCTCGTGATCATGAAAACGATAGTTTTCTTCCCCGAATCCCAGGAGCTGATGCCAACGCATACGGGTCGTTTTCCATTTTTTAAACCATTCCAGTTCCGAACCGGGGCGTACAAAGAATTGCATTTCCATCTGTTCGAATTCGCGCATCCGGAAAATAAACTGGCGGGCGACGATTTCATTACGGAAAGCTTTACCGATCTGAGCGATACCAAAAGGCACTTTCATGCGTCCGGTTTTCTGTACATTCAGAAAATTGACGAAGATTCCCTGAGCTGTTTCGGGACGCAGGTAAATTTTGCTGGCTCCTTCTGCGGTAGACCCCATTTCAGTTGCGAACATCAGGTTGAACTGGCGTACTTCGGTCCAGTTGCAGGTGCCGGAGATCGGACAGACGATTTTCTCGTCGAGAATAATCTGACGTACTTCATTCAGGTCATTGGCATTTAAGGCATTGGACATCCGCTCGTGGAGAGCTTCTCTTTTGCGGATGTGTTCCTGAATCTGAGGATTGGTCTCCCGGAATAAGGCTTCGTCGAACTTTTCCCCGAACCTTTTCCGGGCTTTTTCAACGTCTTTCTCGATTTTTTCGTCGTATTTAGCAATCTGATCTTCGATCAGAACGTCTGCCCGGTATCTTTTCTTAGAATCTTTGTTATCGATCAAGGGATCGTTGAATGCATCTACGTGGCCGGAAGCTTTCCAGATGGTCGGATGCATGAAAATGGCAGAGTCGATTCCTACGATATTTTCGTGTAACCGGACCATCGATTCCCACCAATACCGTTTGATATTGTTTTTCAGTTCCACGCCGTTCTGTCCGTAATCATATACAGCTCCCAGTCCGTCGTAAATATCTGAAGACGGAAACACAAACCCATATTCCTTACAATGAGCTACTAATTTTTTGAATACATCTTCCTGTGCCATAATCTTATAAAATGTTGTTTGAGTGACAAAGGTAATGAAATTTTATTCTTCGTGTCCGATTTCTTTCATTGCCTGTGTGACATTTATCGTATAGTCTCCGATTTTCTCACATTCGGAGAAAAGGTCGTTATACAGAATACCCATAGAATATTCGTATCGTTTTTCTTCGATCGCCATCAGGTGTTCCTGTTTCAAAATGGTCCGGTAATCGTTGATGGCTTGTTCGAGTTCATAGGCTTTCTTGGCGTTTACCTGGGTATATTCGGTAGCCAGATTGGCACACATAACGACGATAGATTCATCCACTAAGGCAAACATATGTTTGAGTTTATTGGACAATTCTTCCGGGAAGGTGATTTTCTGTTCGTTACGACGATAAATCGCTTTGGCGACATTTAAAATAGAATCGGCTACACTTTCCACTTCCGATACGATTTTAAACATCGCACGTACCCGCTGGGAGTTTTCGGAGGTTAGTCTGGATTCGGAAACTTTGGTCAGGTAATCGGCAATTTCAACTTCCACCTGGTCACTTTCGTCTTCCATTTTCTGGAGATAATCGAATTCTTTTTCATATTCTCCGGAGGGCATATCGAAAGCCTGGATTGTTTTGTGAAACATTTCCAGCGTACTTTGCCCGTAGAGGGAGATCTCTTGTTTGGCTTGGAAAAGCGAGGCGTCCGGTGTAGATAATAAACCGATTTTGATATGTTTCAAAGTAAAAGTTTCTTCCCCTTTCTTGGGAGGAATAATCCGGCTGACAATCCGGGCCAGATATTCGGTAAACCAAATCAGAATAGCCACGTTGATCCCCTTTGCCAAGGTGTTGAAAAGGGATAATACAAGCGGCATGGCGGCATTTATAGAAGCGGTCACTCCGGCCCGGGCTTCCGGTGAGAAAGCTTCGTTCAACAGTTTCGGGTCCGAAAATTTGGGATTATAAGTCGAGAGATGCAGGGTGACACACAAGTCTCCGATGAAGTTCAAAAAAGGGGTAAATATCAGGAATAACCAGATCACTCCGAATACATTGATGATAAAATGGGCTAGGGCTGCCCGTTTGGCTTGTACGTTGGCGACTGCTGCTGCCAGATTGGCGGTAATAGTCGTTCCGATATTTTCACCCATAATCATCGCAGCAGCATCTTCATAACCGATCCAGCCTTTCGAACACATCACCAAAGTTAAAGCAACTGTAGCCGAGGAGGATTGAAATATCGTAGTCAAACCGGCACCGATAAGCAGGAAGATCATCCAGGAACGGAATCCCAGGAAGCTGATTTTTTGTATGAATTCTCCTACTCCGGGAAGAGTGTGCAAATCGGTCGGCATCGATTCCTGCAGAAAACGCAGGGCTAAAAACAACAAACCGAAACCGACGAACATTTCACCCCAGGTTTTGCGGGAACGTTTTTGTGAAAACAATAGGGGCAGTGAACAACCGATAATCGGAAGAGCCAGATCGCTCATGCTGAATTTTCCCAGTCCTAACACCGCAACCAACCAGCTGGTGATGGTTGTGCCGACATTGGCTCCCAAAATAACACCGATAGAGCCGACCAGGTCCAACAATCCGGCGTTGACAAAACTCACGACCATGACTGTCGTTGCCGAAGAACTTTGTATCAGGGCTGTAATAAATAAGCCGGTAAGTACACCCGTAACACGATTGGAAGTCATGGCTGTCAATATCTGCCTCATTTTGTTGCCAGCCAGTTTCTGAAGAGATTCACTCATTAGTTTCATTCCATAAAGGAATACACCAAGCGATCCGATGAGCTTCAGTACATCAAAGATTCCATAATCCATTTTTGCATTTTTTAAGATTCCGAATTTTGCGACTGTAAAAATAGGAAACTCATTCAGATTACGAAAATATTACGAACTTATATTTTTAAGATTTTTAGGAAAGAATTAAACAATACGCAGGAATAAGACCGTTTTTGCCGGTGTGTTCCCTAAACTTTTCCCGAAAAGGGAGGACAAATATTCCGAATATTTTCCGAGGATTCACTATTGGGTATAATAAAATGTTTTCATATCATTGTCAAATAGATAAGTATTAATTTAAAAATGATGAAAAAATTGTATTTAGTATTAATGGTGATATCACTATTTTCCATTTCTTGTTCAAAAAACATATCGGATGACACTTCAGAAATAATGGAGTACGATAAGTTGTTTTCCAAATATGGATGGGAGAATGTGGAAAAATGTGAAAGACAAGTCAGTAGTCAAAAATTTGAAAGCTATAACTTCGTTTGAAGAGCTAGAAAAAGTGTTGAAATATATTCAGAATATGCAATCTGAAAATATTAGAACACTAGTTTCTGAACAATTTGACATGTTACCTCGTTTAAAGTCAACTAATGAAAGTGGTGGGCAAAGGATTGTCAAAATCTCTGGTTTGAATTCTGATGGACGGGTAGATGTTTTTTTGGATATCACTGTACCTGCTGTAACTAATAGTGCTTTTTACAATACGGGGTTTTGGGATGCTTTTATTGGTTATAATCATTTAAGTGGTAGTGCTTATAAATCAGGGAATAAGATAAATTTTACGGCTAATGGAGAAATTATTCTTAAAATTATCTGGCAAGGAGTAGAATTGAAAAGATTACCTACGAATAGTAGTGGGTATTATGATACTAATCAAAAAATATACGGGTAATTAATCAAAAAAAGCTGTCTGCAAACGCAGACAGCTTCCTTGTATTGAACCATTTTTTATTACATCATTCCCGGCATTCCGCCACCCATGGCAGGAGCGGCAGGTTCATCTTTTTTCTCTTCCACCAATACACATTCGGTAGTCAGGAACATTCCGGCGATAGAAGCTGCATTTTCCAAGGCTACCCGGGTTACTTTCTTCGGATCGATCACACCGGCTTTCTTCAAATCTTCATAGATATCTTTCCGGGCGTTGTATCCGAAATCGCCTTTGCCTTCACGTACTTTGTTGACAACGACAGCTCCTTCGACACCGGCATTATAAGCAATCTGACGTAACGGTTCTTCGATAGCCCGTTTGATGATTTCGATACCGGTAGTTTCGTCTTCGGTTTCTCCTTTCAGACCTTCCAGGGCTGCTTGTGCGCGGATGTAAGCGACACCACCTCCCGGTACGATACCTTCTTCGCTGGCTGCACGGGTGGCATGCAGGGCATCGTCGATCCGGTCTTTCTTTTCTTTCATTTCAACTTCAGAAGCTGCTCCGACATACAGGACGGCAACACCACCTGACAATTTTGCCAGACGTTCTTTCAGTTTTTCTTTATCATAGTCGGAAGTCGAATTTTCAATCAATTTCTTGATCTGCTCGATTCTCTCCTGAATAAATTCTTTTTTACCGGCCCCTTTGACAATCGTCGTATTTTCTTTGTCGATGCTTATTTTGTCTGCACGACCCAACATATCGATAGTCAGGTTTTCCAGTTTCATTCCTTTGTCTTCCGAAGCGACAACACCTCCGGTCAGGATAGCGATATCTTCCAGCATTTCTTTCCGGCGGTCACCGAATCCCGGAGCTTTTACTGCTGCAATCTTCAAAGAACCTCTCAAACGGTTGACCACCAAAGTAGCCAATGCTTCGCTTTCGACATCCTCGGCGATGATCAACAAGGCACGACCTGATTGTGCTACCGGTTCCAGAACCGGAAGTAATTCCTTCATAGAAGAAATCTTCTTGTCATAAAGCAGGATATAAGGATTTTCGAATTCGCAGATCATCTTCTCACTGTCGGTTACGAAATAAGGAGAAATATATCCACGGTCGAATTGCATACCACCGACCGTTTTTACCTCTGTCTCGGTTCCTTTGGCTTCTTCAACGGTAATTACTCCTTCGATGCCGACTTTTTCCATTGCTTCGGCGATCAGGTTACCGATCGTTTCGTCGCCATTGGCAGAGATACGACCTACCTGACGGATTTTTTCAAAGTTGTTACCTACTTCTTCTTTTTGTCCTTCAAGATGTTTTACGACAGCAGCAACTGCCTTTTCAATACCTCTTTTCAATTCCATCGGATTAGCTCCGGCAGTAACGTTTTTCAACCCTACATTGATGATACTTTGGGCCAGGATAGTAGCGGTAGTCGTACCGTCTCCGGCATCATCTCCGGTTTTAGAAGCAACTTCTTTTACCATCTGTGCTCCGATATTTGCATACGGATCGGCTAGTTCGATTTCCTTAGCTACGCTGACACCGTCTTTGGTGATATGGGGAGCTCCGAATTTCTTTTCGATGACTACATTCCGGCCTTTCGGTCCCAGAGTTACTTTTACTGCATTTGCCAGCTCATCTACCCCTTTTTTCATCAGGTCACGAGCTTCGATATTGAATTTTATTTCTTTTGCCATAACAAATTAGTTTTAGATTTTAATTTTTGGGATTACTTACAATTTACAATTAAAGAATTGCAAGGATATCACTTTGGTTCATGACCAGATACTTCTTGTCGTCAATATGAACTTCTGTACCGGAATATTTTCCGAATAAAACAGTATCGCCTGCTTTTACTTCCATCGGTTCGTCTGCTTTACCTTTACCAGTTGCGATAACTGTACCTTTCTGGGGTTTTTCTTGTGCTGTGTCGGGGATGATGATCCCTCCTTTAGTTACAGTTTCTGCTTCAACAGGCTCAACAATTACCTTGTTAAGTACGGTCTTCAGTGTCATAATGTTAAAAATTTAAAAGTTTATAATATGATTTTATTTTCAAATTAATACGCAATATTTCAACGTCGTTGTAAGGTTGAATGTTACAACATTTCCTTCTTATCATATTTTGTGCCAAAAAAAATACGACAGAAAGGAAGAGGAGGAAAGAAAATGTAAATCATTGAAAAATAGAGGAAAAATGATAAAAGATAAAAAATAGGGGAAAAAAGGGTTTGGCAGAAAAGCAAAAAAAATGTCAGTATGACTGACATACTGACATTCTATTTTAAGTTTTAATGGAATTATTCTCCGGGTGTTGCAGCTCCTGTTTCCTGGGCATTTTCGCCGGCTCCCGGATTGGTCGGGAAAGTCGGGATGGTTTGTTGCTGAACAGGCTGAGCTTCGATTTGTTCCTGGATAGCAGATTTTACTGCATTTTCTCCTCTGGGGATAAAAAAGGTGGCCAATACACACAGGATCATCATTCCTCCGGCTAACGTCCAGGTTGCTTTTTCAAGAAAATCGGTCGTTTTTCTTACTCCCATGATTTGGTTAGAAGAAGCAAATGAAGAAGCCAAGCCTCCGCCTTTGGAGTTTTGTACCAATACAATCAATATCAATAAAACGCAGATAATGAATATCAAAACAGAAATTGCCGTATACATAATTACTCTTTATTATTAATGTTCTCTTTTATTTTTTCGATTCGGTCTGCAAAGTAAACACTTTTTTCCGGATATTTCAAACTTAATTTTATATAAGTTGAGATTGCTTTTTCGTACAGATGTTGTTTGACATATATTTTTGCCAGTGTTTCGCTGAATAATTCCTCTTGGATATAAGGATTTTCTTTAGATAGATCCCTGTTATCCGTCGAGGCCGAAGTTATTTTGGGCATGATGGGTTCAGACTGAATAAAACGCTCGATGAGATCGTCTTTTTTCTTTCGGGATTTCCGGGATTCTTTCTCTGTTATGACGGTTTCTTCGGTATGAGGCTGGTCGGTCAGCCGGTATCCGCCACTGATGATTTCGGGAGTATCGAGAGAGACCGATGGTTTTTCTTCCTGTGCATCCGCTATTTCTTCGTCCAGATCGACATCGATAGAGAAATTATTTTCAGGACGGGGGGCTTCATCTACGATGCCCTGTATTCCGCTCAGATCGATGGGCTGGATGGGGGAGGCATACGGGGTGGCAGAATGGTTCGCTTCGGACCTATCCTCTTGGGTAGAGTTGGAATAATCGTCGATTATTCCCGGTACATCGTCCAGTCGGATAGGGTTGGAAATGATTTCTTTCTCATCGTTTTCCGGCCGTTTTCTTCCCTTTTGCCGGAGATTGAATTGTATGATGTCTTCTTCGCATCCGGTAGTTGTCTCTTCGGTAGTCTGACAGACCGGAATACCCTGGCTGTGAACGACGGTATGACCATGGATTTCGCGGATACGTTCGTCGACAATATGACTCAGCGAATTTTTAGGGGTTGCCGTACCGGAACCCAAGGGTTCGAAACCGATCTGATTGTTCAGGTACCTGAAAAATTGCTTATGATCCGTAAGATGGACGGTCGAAGCTTTTAGTTCGCTGCGAAATCTGACACCTCCCAGAAGATATAAAGCTTTTAAATATAGAATACGAGCCGTCTGAAAATAAGGATAACGTTCTACGAGTGTATGTAATTCCCGTAGATCGTCATTGTTGATTTTTTCAGGATGACGTATAAATTCTATGATTTTTTCACTTTTCATTCTTCTGCCGATCGATTACCAGTTGACGAGTGCCTTATTATATATGTCGTCGATAATCTTATCCAGGATTTCTATAATCAAGCTCTCCTCTATGGAATTGAAATCAGCGTCGGTCGAGTAATCGGCATAGTTGGAAAACGTAGAAGAGAAATCGTATTTATCGTCTTTCGTATTCGTATACTTTACTTTGATTCCGATCGTCAGCCGGTTGGAGGCTGCGATTTCATCTTTTTGGATATCGATGGGCCGTTGGCTGTACTCGGTGATCTGGCCTTCGAAACGAATATCTCCGTTGTTATCGGTCAATTGACTCAAGCCTGTTTTGGAACGCATGTAATCTGTCAGTTTCTCGGTAAACAGCGAACTTAGATAAGGTACTACCAGAGGAGCCTTATTCGGGAAATAATCCACGGAAAAGGTCTTTACGTCAGGACTGATGGAAGCTCCTGTCGTGGAATAACTTACTTTATAAAGCTTACAAGAATTGCAACAAAGTACTGCGGCAAACAATAGAATTAAAAAATTGATTTTTCCCATAGATCATTCTCCTGATATTTGAATACAAATGTACATGAAATTTTTCAGATAATCCACAGGTGAGTAAAAATGAATAAATCCCAGGTTACTGCCTTCTCTGTGGTTCGCATCGATGATGGGTATGCTAAAATCGTATCGGAAAAGCTAATATGGTTGGAGAAGAAGTACAGGAGAAGGTATTAAAATATCCGGTTTTCTGTTTGAGGTAACAATTCAATTTATAACTTTGAACGAAATTTGCTTGAACATTGTGAGAAAACGTAGTGTTTTTTTATGGAATATTCAAAAAGAGACGATGAGATATGCCGGTTATTGTCTACAGGAGATCCCAAAGGAATGGATTTGTTGTTCAATACCTATTATAGCCGGTTGGTTGTGTGGGCAGATACTTTTTTGAAAGACATACAATTGGCTGAGGGTGTTGTTCAGGAATTTTTTATCGCCCTTTGGGAAAAAAGGAAACAGAAAGAACTGACAGCCCCCTTTTTGACTTCTTTTCTATATGTATCTGTAAGAAATCGTTGCTTAAATAAACTTGAAAAACAGGATATTTTTCATAATACTACCGATTTGCAGGAGGTACACCTGGCATTTGAAGAATATAATGAAAAACATGACCGGATTCTGACTCAGGTTTTGCAGGAAATGGAAAACCTGCCGCCTCGTAGCCGGGTTATTATGGAAGAGGTATTTATTCACAATATGAAATATCGGGAGGTGGCGGAAAAATACAATGTTTCCATTTCAACCGTAAAAACCTTATTGGGAAATGCTGTCCGGAAATTGCGGGAACGATTGGACAAAGAAAAATTTGCCGGTTTTTTATTCTTTTTTTGCAAGAAAAAATCTTTTTGTCAGATCTTTTAATTTTTTTTGATTTTCCATTAGACCTTTTTCCATTTTTCCGGTACTAATACATGAAAACAAGATTGTAGCATGGAAAAAGGACCATTGGATAAACAAACCGAAGAATTATTAACCGCTTATTTCCGGGGAGAACTGGAAGGCCTGGAGCTACAAAGGGTAGAAGCATGGCTGGCGGAATCGGAAGAACACCGGCAGCAGTACCGCCGGATCAGTGCGGATATGTTGTTTTGGCAATGGAGCCTGAAAGAATGGAAACTCGATTCCTCTGATGCAGAACGAAGACTGAAAGCAGTATGGAATAGAAAACCCGGCTTATCTTGGAAACGTTACCTGACCATTGCAGCTTCGGTTGTTATACTTCTCTTCGCCGGCTGGTGGGGTTTCCGGCATGTAGATAAAAATACGGAAATCCCGGCAGAAGTATTCGCTAAAATCGAACCGATAACTCCCCGGGCAGTATTGGTACTCTCCTCAGGTAAACAGATCGATCTTGCGGAAAGTCATGAGCAGATCACAGAACAGAATGGGATGATCGTAGAGGTGGACTCATCCGGAGAGATTCGTTATCAGAGAACGGATTTGCAATCGGAAGAAATCATATATAATAAAGTGATCGTTCCCAGGAGCGGGGAATATTTCGTGACTTTGTGCGACGGATCGAAAGTGTGGTTGAATGCAGATACCGAATTCGAATTTCCGGTAAATTTCAGTGAAACTATCCGGGAGGTCAGATTAAAGGGAGAAGCTTATTTCCAGGTAGCTAAAGATTGCCAAAAACCTTTTATTGTAAAGTCCGGAGAATATCAGCTCCAGGTTTACGGAACGGAATTTAATCTGAACACCTACCATACCGATCGTATTGAAGCGGTATTGGTGAAAGGAAGTATCGGTTTCCGGGCAAATGCCGGATGCAAAGAAATCGTTCTGCAACCGGAACAGTTGGGTATTGCAAATACCGGAAATGGAAAGACAGAAGTCCTGGATGTCGATGTATATCCCTATATCGCCTGGAAAAATAAAGACATGGTGTTTGTTAACGAACGTTTGGAATCTATTATGGAAAAAATTGAACGTTGGTATGATGTGAATGTATTTTTTCAAAATGAAAGGTTGAAAGATTTACGTTTTTACGGGGACATGAAACGCTACTCCGATATCCGGGAAATATTAGCCTATTTGGAGAAGAGTTCGGATGTTCGTTTCCAAGTCAACGGACGTACCCTGATTGTGTGTGAAAAATAAAACCGGGATCTGCGAAATCCCGGCTGTGTTTAATAACGGATAAAGCTCCCCAGCATTTATCCTAAGTGTTACTTATAATTTACAAATGTATGAAAAAAAAATTTCATTTATGTCATTTATTTGACAAGACTCATCAAAAATGTTGGATAGTCATGAAATTGTACTTTATTTTTACAGTATGTCTGGTAGGTACAAGTTTCGGAAATAGTCTGGCACAAAAGCAACAAGTGACGTTGAATCTGAAAAATGTCAGTTTATATGAACTGTTCAATCAGATAAAAGAACAAACAGGTTTGCGTTTTCTGTATAATGCAGAACAATTGGATGGCCTGGCTAATGTCAGTGTACAAGCGCAGAATGAAAAGGTGAGCGATGTGCTGAACAAAGTTTTTTCCGGAAAAGCTTTGACTTATGATTGTGATGGAAAAGTGATCATTGTCAAAAAACAGGAAATTCTTCCGCAGACTATAAAGGCGAAAATCATTTCCGGGAAGGTAACGGATTACCGGGATAATCCTCTGCCGGGAGTGACCATTCAGATTAAAGGTACAGCTGTAGGGACTTCTACAAATTCTTCCGGAGTTTATTCGTTACCGATTGCAACTTCCGATGCCGTTCTGATTTTTTCTTTTATCGGCATGAAGACTCAAGAAATTGCAGTGGCTAATAAATCGGAAATCAATGTAAAGATGACGGAAGAGAGTAGTAACCTGGATGAGGTTGTGGTAACCGGGTATCAGGATATCCGTCGCGACCGGGTGACCGGATCTGTTACTGTGATTACCGCTAAAGAGATTGAAAACAATTCTTTCAAAAGTATCGATCAGATTTTGGAAGGTAAAGTGGCCGGTTTGTACTCTTATACAACCAGTGGAGCTCCCGGAACCCGGGCCAATATCCGGATTCGGGGTGACAATTCGATCTCAGGTAACAAAGAACCGTTGTGGGTGGTGGATGGTTTGCCTTTGCAAGGAGGAGTTGCTTCGATTAATGTGGTAAATGCCGGTAATATTCAGGAATCGATACTGGATCATGGGATCGGTAATATCGCTCCAACGGATATTGAATCGATTACGGTATTGATCTACGGAGCACGTGCAGCCAACGGAGTGATTGTGATCAAGACCAAACGTGGTTTTGAAGGGAAGGCGACATTTAACTACAACGGCAGTTTCGGTATGGTAGAAGCTCCCCGTATCGATTTGGATTTTATGAACAGCAGCGAAAAAATCGATTTTGAGATTTCTTTGATGAAAGATTTTTCCAGGGCATGGGAACTATGATTCCAAGTGCGGTGTCACAGATCATTGAGCAGATTGTCAATGCGGTAGTCAGTGTAGGAGCAGCCTATGT
>ERZ773134.2679-NODE-2679-length-12314-cov-3.061343_pt1 | contig 12314 bp, 9 predicted proteins | sample MGYA00580856_ERZ773134 | MGnify/ENA primary metagenome ERZ773134 (study PRJEB29015, sample SAMEA2737823) | human gut metagenome | biome: human gut; feature: human-associated habitat; material: faeces | place: China | collected 2012 ... | reverse complement strand
CGAGCAGCGGGGCTACCTTCTCGTCCTCGACGATCATCAGCATCGAAGAGTTCATCGAAGGCCACGCATGGGTTCCGTAATGCGGTTCGCCGTCGAACGACCCGCGGCCCATCGTGAGTTCCCATTTGGTGAACCCGCGTACGCCGAGATCGTCCAGAATCTCCTGCATGGGATCGGTCAATGCCTGGTTGTAAGATACAAATACGGCTTTCATAATTTTTCGTATGGTTTATGCGTTCAACGATACTTGTCTGGCAGCGGCCTGCTTCTGCTGCGCCTTGCGAATCCGACGGTTGACGAAAACCGAGTAGAGAACCGGCACGACGAGCAACGTCAGCAGCGTCGAGCAGGTGAGACCGCCGATCACGGCGATACCCATCGGCTGCCAGGTCTCCGAACCCTCGCCTGTACCGAGCGCCAGCGGCAACATGCCGAGGATGGTGGTGAACGACGTCATCAGCACCGGACGCAGACGGCTCTTGCCGCCGGCCACTACCGCATCGAAGACGCTCGATCCGCGTTCGACGAGCAGGTTGGTATAGTCCACCAGCACGATACCGTTCTTCGTCACGATACCCACGAGCATGATCGCACCGATCAGCGCGATGATCGACAGCGGCGTCCCGGTCAGCCACAACGCGAGGAACGTCCCCGTGAAGGCCAGCGGAATGGTGAACATGATGATGAAGGGAAACACCAGCGACTCGAACTGCGTGGCCATGACGATGTAGACCAGAATCACGATCAACACGAACAGCGTCAGCAGGTCGCCGAACGCATCGCCCTGATCCTCGACCGTACCGCCCAGATCGAGACTCATGCCGTCGGGCAGCGGATATTCGTCCAGAATGGCGTTGATCTGCGGAACGACCGTACCCAGCGCCACGCCGTCGCCCAGCGAAGCCTTGACGTAGATCACACGCTGGCGGTTCTCGCGTTCGATCGACGGCGAGGCGAACTCCTCGACCACCGTCGCCACCTCCTTCAACTTCACGGGCTGCCCGTCGGCCCCGTAGAGTACGATGTTCTCCACATCCTGAATACTCGTCCGGAACGGTTCGCCGTAGCGCACCACGATGTCGTACTCGTCGCCGTCCTCGCGGTATTTCGACGCATCCAGACCGTTGATCCGGTTACGCACCGCCTGCGAGGCCGTCGCGGAATTCATGCCGTAGTAGGCCAGCTTGTCGCGGTCGAAAACCACGTTATACTCCGGACGCAGGTCGTCGCGCGAAAGCTGCGCATCGCGCAGACCGGGTATCTGCGAAAGTTTGGATTTCAGATCGTTGGCCACGTCGTTGGTCTGGTTTATATCATGTCCGTAGACTTTGACCTGAACGTAGGACGAACCGCTCATCGAGCCCTGATTGCCGCCCGGCGTGACCTCGTAGCGGTCGATTTCGGGAATCCGGTCGAAATCCTGACGCAGCAGGTCGGAAATCTGGTAGATCGAACGATCGCGCTCGCCCGAACGCGGCAGACGCAGATTGTAGTTGATGATGTGCGACCCCGTGGTCTGCATGGCCGAGAAGGCGTCGTCGCCCGAACTTGCGCCGGCCGAAGCCGAAATCAGGAGCACTTCGGGATACTTCGTCCGGATGACGCTGTCGATCTCGCGGGCGATCCGCGCCGTATACTCCACGCTCACGTTCTGTTGCAGACGCACCGTAGCTGCAATACGCCCGTTGTCCGCAGGCGGGAAGAACTCGAACGGCACCCGCGACAGCAGCAGCAACGAGGCGCAGAAGACGACGAGCACCGCCCCCAGCGTCCAGCGACGGTGGTTCAGCACCGTAGCCAGCATACGTGCATAGGCGCTGTCGAGCCACGTGAGCGCCCGATCGATCGGCTTGTAGACGATGCCGAGACCCTTGTAGTCGTGTTCGCCGCCCTCCTTGTGCAGGATGTAGGCCGACAACATCGGGGTCAGCGAAATGGCCGCCGCCGTCGAAACGCTCACCACGATCGACACGATCCAGCCCAACTCGCGGAACATGATGCCCGAAAGGCCCGACACCAGCGTCAGCGGCAGGAACACGGCCACCGTCACCAGCGTGGTGGCGATTACCGACAGCCACACCTCGTTGGTGGCGTAGATCGCGGCCTCTTTCGGCTGCGAACCGCGTTCGATATGGGTCGTGATATTTTCCAGCACCACGATGGCATCGTCCACCACCATACCGATGGCGATCGACAGCGACGACAGCGAAATGATGTTGAGCGTCGATCCGACGGCATAGAGGTAGATGAACGAACAGATCAGCGAGACGGGAATCGTCAGACAGATGATGAACGTCGCCCGCCAGCGGCCCAAAAAGATCATCACCACGAGCACCACGAAGATAAAGGCGTACATGATCGTCTCCGACAGCGACCCGATCGCGTCGGTGATCTCCTGCGAACCCTCGTAGATCAGCTCGATGTCGACGTCGCCCGGCAGCGAGGCGGCGATCGCCGGCAGACGCCTCTGCACCTCGTGCACGATGTCGACGGTATTGGCGCCCGACTGTTTCTGGATGATTACGCGCACGCCCAGCTGGCCGTTCACGCGCTCGTCCATCGTCGCCTTTTCGAGCGTATCGCGGATCTCGGCCACGTCGTTCAGCAGCACCTTGCGGCCGTTGCGGTTCGAAAGCACCACCTTGCCCAACTGCGTCGAGGCGTCGGAGAACTCGCCGTCTGCCTTGATATTGAAGGTGTTGTTGCCGATATCGATCGTACCGCTCGGGATGTTGACGTTCTCGGCGGCGATGATGCTGCCGATCTGCTCGACCGACAACCCGTAGGCTTCGATCTTCTTGGGATCGACATTGACCTGCACCTCGCGTTCGGGAACGCCCATGACCGACACCGATCCCACGCCGTTGATGCGGTTGAGGTCGTTGACCAGCTTGTCGTCGAGAATCTTGTTCAGCGCCGGATAGCTCTCATCGGCCGTGACGGCGAGCATCATGACCGGAATCATCGACGACGAGAACTTGAATATCGTCGGGTAATCCACGTCGTCGGGCAGCAGCGACTGCGTGCGGCTCACGGCATCGCGGATGTCATTGGCCGCCTCCGTCAGATCGGAGCCGTACTCGAATTCGAGCGTAATCATCGAGAAGTTGTCCGACGACTTCGAAGTCATCTTCTTGAGGTTCTCCACCGTGTTGAGGTTGTCCTCCAACACACGGGTGATATTGGTCTCGATATCGGCCGCATTGGCCCCCGCATAGGACGTAATGACGGCGATCTGCGGGATCTCGATATCGGGATATTGATCGACGGCGAGGTTGTTCAGCGAAAATAGGCCGAAGACGATGACGCCGACGAAGATCAGAATGGTCGAAATCGGTTTTCGAACCGCTGTTTCGTATATTTTCATGTTCGATTCGTGCTAAAATTACTCTTTCACCTCCACTTCGACGCCGTCGGCCAGTCGAGAAAGCGCCGTCACGGCGATCTGCTCGCCATCGGCGACACCCGACAGAATGTCCACGTCGCTGCCGATCTGGCGGCCGACCTTCACGCTGCGGCGTTCGGCCTTGCCGTCCTTGACCACATAGAGGTAACGCTCGGACGAACCCACCTGTTTCAGCACGGCCACGTCGGGCACCATGATCCCCTCCTTATCGCCCATGTTGAAGGTCGAACGGGCGAACATGCCCGGACGCAGCTTCTCGTTCCCGTTGGGAACGGTCACCTCGACGGTGAAGGTCCGCGTCGAAGCGTCGAGCGCCGGATAGATCAGCGACACCTTGCCCGCGAACACTTCACCGGGGAAAATATCGGTGCGGATCTCGACAGGCATCCCCAGCTTCACGGCGGGATAGTACTGCTCCTGAATGTTGGCGATGATCTTCAACGGATTGATCTGCATGACGTGCAGCACCGGCGTCCCCGTGAACAGGTTGCCCGCTTCGTAGTTGCGCGCCGTCACGACGCCCGCAATGGGCGAACGCATCTCGATGTTCTTTTTCAGGTTGTCGAGCACCTCCTTCTGCACGTCGAGCGCAGCCTTGGTCTGTTCGAGCTGCTGTGCCGAGATGCCGCCGGCCTCATAGACCGGAACCAGCCGGTTGTAGTCGTCGAGCGCAGTCTGGTACTGCAACCGCTGCTGGTTGTACTGCGTCGGATCGAGCGTCACGAGCAGCTGCCCCGCCTTCACGCGCGAACCCACGTCGACCAGAATCCGGTCGATATGCACGCCCGAAACCGCAGGGGTAATATCGTTCTCCTTATAAGGCTCGATCTCGGAGGTATAGACCTCGTTCTGTTTGATCACCCGAAGCGCGGCGGGCACCGTCTTCGTCAACACTTTCTCGTCGGAGGCCGTCGATTCGGCCTGTTTCTTGCCCGTGCAGGATGCAGCCATAGCCGCCGCAACCAACATCACCAAAACTCTTTTCATACTTCTCTATCCGTTATATTCTTATTTTCAACTTTCGAACCGTCAGTTTCCGCCTACCTCCCTGCCAACGATCCGATCGTAGTCGGCCTGCGCGGAGAGGTAGTCGTAGATCGCCTGCGAATAATTCAAATGCGCCTGCGTACGGTTGAGCTGCGCCGAATTGAGTTCGAGAATCGTGCCTGCGCCCGCACGGAACCGCGTGTCGGAGATGTGGTAGGCTTTGTCGGCCTGTGCCATCGTCCGCGCCTGCGCCAGCATCGTCTCGCGCGCTGTCAGCAGGTTGTTGATCGCCGACTCCACGGCGACCGTCGTCTGGCGCTGCGCATAGTCGCGCTGCAAATCGAGCTGCTCGATCTGATTCTTCACCTGACGGGACTTATAGCTGTTCTTCAACCCTGAAAAGATCGGAATCGAGATCTGGACGCCGACCGAAATCGGATGCGTCCAGAAATACTTGCTGCTGTTCAGATCGGCCACGGCCTCGCCCGTACCCGCTTCGGCACCCCCGCTCACCATTTTGCGGAAATCCTCCATGTCGTTACCGGTAATGGTCGCCGAACCGAACGCCGCGACGGTCGGGATACGGGCGGCATTGGTCGTTTTCAACTGGTAGCGGAGCATTTCGGCCTGAATATCCAATGCGCGCAGATCGCTGTTCCGCGACACGTCGGTCGAGAGCGTTTCGCCGCCCGCGAGAACGACGTCTTTCATCTCGTCGAGGTTGCCGACCAGCTCGATCGACAACGCCTCGGGAACCGACAGGTACATTTTGAGTTGCAGCATGGCCACCCGAATCGAATTCTTCGTCTGCGTAATGGTCGGAAGCAGATTGCTCAGCTCCACCTGCGCCGTCAGGTAGTCGTACTCCGAGGCCACGCCCTGTTCGAACTTCACCTTCGTATCGTCCACCGTGCGCTGGATCGTCGCACGCGACTCTTCGAGCGTCGCCAGCGACTGTTCGGCCAGCAGGATATTGTAGAAGGCCTTTTTCACCTCGGCCACCAGCGTAATACGCGACGACCGCGCCGCCTCGACGGCCGATGCGATCTGCGTGCGGTTCAGCTTCAACGTCCGATAGACTGCCGGCGCGAAGAGCGGCACCGAGAGGCTGGCCGTACCGGTAAAGGTATTGTCGGCGCCGAACGAGATACCGCCGCGCATCGTCGACTTTTCGATCGCGCGGGTGTACTCCCCGCTCGCCGACAGCGACGGCAGCAGATTGCCGCGCGTCTCCTTCTTCACGTAATCGTAGCGCTCCACGTCGAGATCGGCCACCTTGATCGTGGGGTTCTCGCTGAGGGCCATCTGGATCGCGTCGTCCAGCGTCAACCGGAGCTGCGCCGAGGCGCTTCCCGCTGCAAACGCACCGAAAGTCAGTGCTAAAATCAATCGCTTCATACCCGTTCTTCTCATCTGTAAGTTATTTCTTTCCGTTCTGTTTTTCGAGGAAATCGTCGATCAGGCGCATCCCCTTTTCGGTCGAAATACCTCGCAGGAAATTCACGACCAGAAACACCAGCGCCTCGTTCGTCGACATGTTGTGCGACAGCAACACGTCCTTGCGCACGATCAACCCCTCGACCGAATAACGCAGCAGCGTAATGGCCAGATCGAAGTTGACGATTCCCTGGAAATAGCCTTCTTCCACGCCGCGCGACAGTGCGATCTTGAACTGCTCCAACCCGTCCCGGTTGCGGCGTTCGGCGACGAGCCGCTCGTAGACTTTGGGATAGAAGCGCCGCAGGTTGCTTTGCAGCCGGTGGCTTATCTCCGCCTTATCCATTACGTCGCCGAAGACCAGCAGCATCGCTTCGAGCACGTTCTTCGCCTGTGCACCCAACTCGGCGTGCCGCCGGTCCTGCTCGCGCACATAATAGCTCAGACACTGGTAGAGCAACTCCTCCTTGTCGCCGAACTGTTCGTAAATCGTCCGTTTCGAGACGCCTATATGACGGGCGATATCGTCCATCCGCACCGCCTTGATGCCTTGTCCGACAAACATTTCGGCCGCCAATTGAATAATGGTCTCACGTTGCATACTCATCTCCTCACTGGTACGGCAGCAAAGGTAGACAAGAAAACTAAAAAAACAAAAATAGTTTTCTCTTTTTTTGCGATGAATTTTCCGGAAGAACTCTCCGATTCGGCTTATTTCAGGATCAATATGCTATATTTCAGATATTAAAAAAAACAGAAACCATATTTTCACGTCGCACTATCAGATATTATATCTGCGACAACTCGCTCTTCATACCACATCCGGCCGCCTAAAAGGAGCTTCTGAAAAGACACGACCCCGAACGAAAGAATTCCATCAGGCAATTCATCCCCGCCCAACCCTGTCTCCGTTATTCCGCCCCGCATACAGACACAGGCTCCGGCGGGCGGTGAAGCGTCATCCGGAACGACGATATACCGCAAAAAAGGAGTATGAAAAATCGGGAAACGGCAGCGGTCGCATCACACGCACGGCGAACCGCAGGCGAGACATCCGGCACCTCCTGTCCGACAGGCAGGTATGGCCGGAAACCCGCCGAGAAAGAATACCGGCCGGATTGCGGCGGCCCGGCACAACGGGGTTCGCTCGCGCCTGCCGACCGTCGCCGGCAACGGCTGAGGGGCTGGAAACGGCAGTGGTCACGCCTCGCGGCGAAGTTCGTCGTCGTAGAGTTCGTCGAACCGCACACGCAACTGCCGGTCGTCGCGGATAACGGCACGCAACTCGTCCAGACGGGAGGCGTTTTCCGATTCGGGCAGCCACAGACGCAAATACCCGCCTTCGCCGTACTTCGTCCGCAGATGTTCGGCAAAACGGGCGAACTGCCCCTCCCGATCGAGTTCGGGAGCGTGTTCCAACCCGTACTGCACCGTCCGCCGCAATGTCGTTTCACAGTCGATCACCCGATCGGCTTCGGCCACGATACGGCCATAGATCGTTCGGGGCGGACGTCCCGACGACGCGCGGTGATCCTCCGCCGCCTCGGCGATCGTCGCCACCTCCGCCTCCGTGAACCAGCGCCGCAGGTTCCGATCCCCGCGCACGATGCGCGCCGACGCCTCGTGGTGCCGCTCCAAGAACCTTTCGTGAAGATATCCGCCCGCAGCCCCGTATCGTGGTAGGCCGCCACGGCATAGACCATATCGGGATTCACCTCGTAATATCGAGCCAAACGCAGGCTCGCAGCGATCACCGTCAGCGCATGGTCGCGCCGGTGCGCCCGATCGAACGCATCGTAACGAGGCAGAATCTCGCGTTCGACATACCGGATCAACTCTTCATTCACATTCATCTCCGCAAAAGTAGAAAAAAAGAGCGTCGTTCCGCGCGGGAACGACGCAAATCCGCCGACGGAATCCGGTTACTCCGCTTTCGGAGTCTCCGGCTCCGACGGCTCGGCAGCGGCGGCAGGCGCCGCGGATTCGACCGGAGCGGCGATCTGCTTGGGGTTGGGGCCGTACTTGTTCTCGCCCGCCTGCGAATCGAAACACATCCAGACGATCATCCAGACGGCAGTGATCATCAGCACTGCGAATCCGACCCCCGTCAACGCCATTCCGCTGCCCTTTCCGCCCAGCATCAGCACGCTGCCGATCATCATCAGGATCGTACAGACGAACGCCACGCCGTAGTAGCCGGCCAGCCACCAGCCGCTGCGACCGATATCGTGCAGACGGCGTACCACCACTGTCAATGTCGGCAGAAAAACGAAGAGCCCGTAAAGCGTCGTCAGATAGCGCGGCGACGTCGGATTGTCGGGAGTCGCCCCGAAAAGCAGAATATCGAGCAGCATCGTCACGACCACGAAAACCACATTGAACAACGTGAACATCCAGTACTCCTTGCGGCGCGCACGGCCCTCGAAAGTCACATACTTCCTAATACAAGTCAACCACCATTTCATAAGCTATCGATTTTAAGTTAAACGATCCGTAACACACTCCGCATCCCCTGCGTCCGCCGCCGGAATCTCCGCCGTGGGATCGGCGCCATACCGATTCTCCCCTTTCTCGGAACCGATGCACATCGCCGCGATACCCGCCGCCGACAACAGCGCCAATGCCAGCAGCATCGGCCGCACTACGATCCAGATCGCCGCAGCCGACTGCTGTCCAGACAGACCTTCCAAAGCACCGTCCTCGGCAAATTGCATATACGATGTCGACATCCAATAAAAGCAGACCCAATAAAGCGCATAGTAGCCCAGCAGCCATTTGCCGCTCAGCCCGATGTCGTGCAGCCGACGCACCCGCACGGCCAACCCGGGCAGGAAGGTGGCGAGCATCCAGCCGTACACGAGCAGGAGCAACCCGGCGACAGCCAACGTATAGGCCGTCGCATGCTCCGCCGCATCCCCGCCTTCGGCAACGCTCTTATAGATCACCGCTCCGAGCAGGACGAGACCGACCGCCAGAAGCAACAGATAGACGAGCGTGTTGAACAGCGTAAACATCCAGAACTCCCGCCGGCGGGCGCGCCCGCGGAAATTGACGTAGTTACGCATACATTTGAGCCACCATTTCATCGCACAAGAGGATTTGTTTTCAACCGTTGCCGTCCGGCCGCCGCCCTCCGCCGCGGCCCGGAACCGTCGGGATTCATTCCCGCCATGTACAAATATAGAGAAAAAATCGCAGAACCGTCACCGCCTTCCTCGAAAAAGCAAAAAAGACCGGATTTCCGGGATTGTTCAGATTTTCGGCCGGTTACGAACGTCAGTCCGCACATCCTCAGCCCGTTCCACCCTGTACCGCCTCCCCTGCACAGCCAGACCGTCGCCCGCACGCGCACAAGGAAGTGCGACGACCGCCTGCAACAAAAACAGCAGACCCGAAGGTCTGCCGTTTTCACGGATATATCGCGTGTACCGCACGGAGTCCTATGCGTCTGTCGTGACGCTCTCGAGTTTCTTCATCATCGAGAACATAAAGACCGCAGAGAGGAGACAGAGGACGATGAATACCGTCCAGACGGCCCACAGAGGAATTCCGCCCCAAAGGAACCCGCCGACGGCTACGAGCAGATTGCCGATGGCCGTAGCACCGAACCAGCCACCCATCATCATCCCCTTATATTGGGGAGGCGCCACTTTCGAGACGAACGAAATACCCATCGGTGAAAGCAACAGTTCGGCGAAAGTCAACACGAGATAGGTCGAGATGAGCCAGTTCGACGAGACGAGCGGCACTTGCTCGCCAGCCTCCACAGCCGCTTCCTGCGCATCGGGCGTGAGCAATCCGAGCGAACCGACGGCCATGATGGCGAACCCCGCCGAAGCCACCAGCATCCCGTAGGCGATCTTACGCGGCGCCGAAGGTTCCTTGCCCCTGCGGGCCAGTGCCGAGAAGATAGCTATCGAAACCGGCGTGAGCGCTACGACATAGAAAGGATTGAACTGCTGGAAGATCGGGGCCGAAACGGCAACAGGCCCGTTCAGATTCAGATATTTATAATAGAGGACAGCCACCACGCCCGCCACGATGCTGCCGGCAACGACGCGGCCTCGGGTCGTCTCGGACTGAAAGAGCGAGAAGAGAGCGTAGACCCCGATGATGATCAGCACGAGGTTCCACACGCTGAAAAACATGCTCTGGAAACCCTCCGAGCTCTTTTCGTTGAACTCATTGGCGAAGTAGGTCAGTGTCAGCCCATTCTGGTGGAAAGCCATCCAGAAGAAAATCACCACGGCGAAAACGAGGCAGAGGGCGATGATACGCTGGCGCATCTCGCCAGCCGAAAGTTTTTTCTCCGCCACGGCCTTCTCGCCGCTCTTGCTCTTGCCGCCCTCGATGTGGCGGAAGGAGGAGCGGAAGGTGTAATAAATCCCCATTGAGATGATAAGCGCCACGCACGCCACGGCGAACGAGAAGTGGTAGGCGTCGTTCGACGAGAACCCGAGGCTCGTCTCAGCCCACTCCTTGATCTCGACGGCGGCCGTCGGAGCGAAGAGGGCCCCCACGTTGATGGCCATGTAGAAGATCGAAAAAGCCTCGTCGCGCTTCGAGGCATACTTCGGATCGTCGTAGAGATTGCCGACCATCACTTGCAGGTTGCCCTTGAAAAGCCCTGTGCCGACACTGATGAAAATCAAGGCTGCCAACATGCCGATCATCGCCAGCGTGTCGCTGCCAAGCGGAAGCGAGAGCAACAGATAGCCGGCAAACATCACGGTAATACCGATGGTCACCATCTTTCCGTAGCCGAACTTGTCGGCCAGAACACCGCCGACGAGCGGCATGAAATAGACGAGGCCGAGGAACGTACTGTAAATGGCTCCCGCCACACCGGCCTCCAAACCGAAGTTGGCACGCAGGAAGAGCGCGAAGACGGCCAGCATGGTGTAGTAGCCGAACCGCTCGCCGGTATTGGCGAGCGCCAGCGCGTACAGCCCTTTGGGTTGTCCTTTAAACATAGAGCGGATTATTTTTTGGTTATTTGAATCTCGTGCGGAATTTTCATTGCCGACAAATATAGCAAAAAATTCAGAAAAAGAGACCTCCGCAGGCGAAAAAAGCACGACCGGATTCACCATGCCGCCCTTGTTACGAACGGGATGCGACCCCGCAGGGCAGGACGGCGGCCTACCCGATTCCGTTCGTCGGCGATCTTCCGGAAGGTCGCCCGTACGAACGGAATCCTGTCGGAATCCGACGGATCCGGAGCGGGAGACCGGCTCGTTCGGATTCGATCCGGACGGACACGCAGGTTTCGGACGCCGCACCTTTCGACCGTTTCCAGCCGAATCGACCATTTATCCGGCACTATCGCCCTCCAATCCGGAATCGAGTTCCAAACCGATGCCTAACTTACCTGCGGCATATGCCGTAAAATCATTAATTTTTCACATTATGTGTTATTCCAATCACCATCATCGCTTTCGCGACAAGGCGATCCAGCAATTCGATGCGCTTTTCTACGAGAAGGGCAACCTGCGCCGCTGTCACTACCGGATCTGGTACGACCTTGCACACCGCATCTGGGGAATTTCCTACAAGAGCTACCTCAGCGCGCTGCGCAAGGACGTGAGCGACGTCCCCGACATGCCGCCGCAGGCATCCGAAGCGTTGAAGGCTCTGATCGGATCGCTGTTGCACAACGCACCGGAGTGGAAACGCAAACGCTATGTCCATCGGCGGCGACTCCCCGAAGCACTCGCCGGGCAGGAACGTCCCCGCAATCGGACCGCAGCGCTCGAACCCTTCCGACGATAATCCGTCCGCAGCCCCGGCCTTTGAAGGCCGGGGTTGTTCGCAACGGTACCGCGAACCTTCGGTGCGGACGACGACCGCCTGCCGGCGTTTTCCGCACGCCGAACCGGAACTTTCCGTTTCGGAAGGCCGGAATCGCAAAATTTTTGTATATTTGGGGAATAACCGTACCACGAAAACGTCGCCTTATGGAAAACTCACACCGTCTGAAAATGGTCGAACGCGACGAATGGCTCCGTCCCGTCGAAGGGCAACTCCTCGCCCGTCACGAAGCCTACGAGAAGCGGCTCGACGAGATACGCCGCACGGCGGGATCACTCGTCGACTACGCCAACGGCCACCGGTATTTCGGCTGGCAGTACGACTCCTCGCTCGAAGGGTGGTGGTTCCGCGAATGGCTGCCCGGCGCCTGCGACGTTTACCTGTTCGGCGACTTCAACGGCTGGCAACGCACCGAACTGCGTCTGGACAAAGACGCTCAAGGGGTGTGGAGCATCTTCCTGCCCGAGGCCATGTACGGCCACCGGCTCCGGCACGGATCGCTCTACAAGATCCACGTCCACGGCCGCAACGGTTGGCTCGACCGGATTCCGGCCTACGCCACGCGCGTAGTGCAGGACGAGCGGACGAAGGACTTCACGGCGCAGTTCTGGATTCCGCGTCCCTTCGACTGGTCGGACGACACGTTCGACATCGCCCGCCATGACGAACTGCT
>ERZ773134.2670-NODE-2670-length-12336-cov-8.231333_pt1 | contig 12336 bp, 10 predicted proteins | sample MGYA00580856_ERZ773134 | MGnify/ENA primary metagenome ERZ773134 (study PRJEB29015, sample SAMEA2737823) | human gut metagenome | biome: human gut; feature: human-associated habitat; material: faeces | place: China | collected 2012 ... | reverse complement strand
ATGACTTCAATCTGGAATTTCATTATCGGATACGGATGTTGTCGATTAAACGAATGTCTCCCGCCTGCACGGCGATACAGCCCTGAATACGCTCGGCGTCGCTCCATGCGGCGACCTCCTGCATCGTCCGCGCATCGACGGACTGGTAGTAGATGACCTTCAGCAGCGGATTGCGCTCCACCTCGGCCGTGACCCACGCCTTCAGCGCTTCGGGCGTCAGTTCCTGCGACTTTTTGGCGGCGGTGCGCAGGGCGGCGTAGATCTGCGGGGCTGCGGCGCGGTGCTCCGCGTCGAGCAGCGCGTTGCGCGACGAGAGGGCCAGCCCGTCTTCGCCGCGGACGATCTCGCATTCGACGATCTCGACCGGAAGCGACAACTGGTCCACCATCGCCTTGACGACGGCGATCTGCTGGAAATCTTTTTCCCCGAAGTAGGCGCGCGCCGGGCGTACGATGTCGAACAGCCGGCTGACGACCTGCGCCACGCCGTTGAAGTGACCGGGGCGTGTGGCGCCCTCCATCACCTTGTCGATCTGTCCGAAGTCGAACTGACGGCCGTCCGGTTCGGGGTATATCTCCTCGACCGAAGGCATCAGCACGAAATCCGCGCCGGCCCGTTCCAGCAGACGCGCATCGGCCTCCGGGGTGCGGGGATAATGTCTCAGGTCGTTTTTGTCGTTGAATTGGGTGGGATTGACGAAGACGCTCACCACGACGGTGGTGTTCTCCCGGCGGGCGCGCTCGACCAGCGAGCGGTGTCCCGCATGCAGGGCGCCCATCGTCGGGACGAACCCGATTCCGGACTGCTCCGCAGTCTCCAGCTCCGCGCGGAGCTCTTTGACGCTTGTGAATATTTTCATCTCTTCTGAAACGAACTTGCGGGGCAAAGGTATGAATTCCCGCAAACATAACGAAGAAAAAACGGAAAAAAAGCGCCGGACACTCCGGCGGCGGCGTTTCCCCGGCCGGGAACGCTTCTGCGGGGCGTTTTACCGCCTTCGGACAGGGCGCCGCCGCGCTGCGGACAAGCCGTTCGTGCGAAAAGATGTGGAATTCGTTGAATATATTTCGGGGAATGGCAAAAAGCGACTATATTTACAGATATTTAGACCCAAGCGGGAATGCCCGTCGCCCGCATCGGCCGATGCGGGAGTCCGGGGGCCTTCGTTTCCGCAATACACTGATAACCGCTCTCTCCGGGGCCGGAGACGATTTTTAATTGACTATGAAGAAAATCTTACTGTGTCTGCTTGCCCTTGCGGCCGGGCTGACCGCTTTCGGACAGAACGAAAGCTCGTTCGGCGTTCGTGCCGGTCTCAACGTGGCTAATCTCCATCTCAGCGCAGGGGGCCTGAGCGCGTCGCTGGACTCGCGCGCCTCCTATCATGTGGGCTTTGCCTATCAGCAGCCCCTGCTGCGGGTGCTTCCCCTCTATTTCGAAACGGGACTTTACCTCTCCGGACGCGGGGCGTCGGTGACGGCGGGCGATCTGGATTTGGGCGTGGAAGGAAAGGCCAAATTCAATATGCTGTACCTGCAGGTTCCGGCTGTGGTGAGCTGGCACTTCAATATTAAAAGCGTCTCGATCCAGCCAGCCGCCGGCGTCTATTACGGTTTCGGCATCCACGGCAAGCTCAAGGGCGACGCCGCGAAAGTCGATCTGTTCAAGGAGATTTCAGTGCCCGTCGAGGACGGCTCCGTTGAAGGCCAAGTGTTCAAGCGTTCCGATTTCGGACTGCGCTTCGGCGTAGGGGTTACCGTCATGAAGCATTACTATGCGGGCGTCGGCTACGATCTCGGCCTGCTCAATATCTCCAAGGATTCGGGCGAGGGCAAGATAAAGAACGGCAGTTTCTTCATTTCGCTGGGTTACAACTTTTAGCCCCGCTGCCTGCATAAACGGTGCGCATGTCCTTCGGGATGTGCGCATCTTTCGTATTGTTTTGTCCGTTTTTTGCTATCTTTGCCGAGAATAAGAAACTTTTGCGTATCTGTCTGAATGACAGCGTTGAGTAGTGAAAAAGAAAGTTGTCGGTAACGATTTAGCGACAATGTAACTGCGCTGAACTGCTGCACTTTGCATCTCGTCAAACAACTCAAATACAAAACTTAATTTTTTGATTGGGCAATTAGTTTGCCACGATTTTAATATAGTCTAATATACCTGTTCTATTATTTAGAATAAAGATCCCCTGCATTCTATCTAACTAAAGTTGTCCACCTATACCCTTAAATTTTTCTATAAATGAAGCAATCTTTTTGAAAACGCTTTGCTTTTTCGTCAAATACAGTGGGTTCAGAGGACTCATCTTAGGTAAAATAGCGTTAAGTTCCGTTCCGTTTTCGCTTGCATACTCACGCTTTAAAGAGACTGAGATGTAACGTTTTGCCTCTTGTTCATTTAGGTTCTCATCAGCAATTAACTGTGCTGCCTCTACTCTCAATTTTTCTTGTGCATAGCTATAGAAGGAATCCAGAATACTTGGTTTATCGCAGATAGCGTCTAAATCTGTTTCGTTGATATAATCAACCACTAAGCTCTCTTTTGCTCTATTGCCAATACTTGCACGGATAACCCTGCGGATTTCCTCAATCAATGCAACTTTGTCGCTGGTCTTTTTGTTATGCTCAAAGATTAGTTCAAGAATATAGTCGAGGTTTATCGCTTGAGATTTTAGCAAATCGACCTCAAAGACTACATCATCCCAATCAACCTTTGACTTCTCCTCTTCTTTGCCACTTCTCTCACGTCTTAACCAGTCACGAATATCATTATAGGTAGACCTGTAATCTTGAATTGTCCGATCGGGTAGTACCTGAATTTGTTGCATTGTAGCTATGTCCTCATCTGTCACAAAGTTCGCCTCTTTGAATGCTTCAACGGCTTGAGGATCGTTTATGTCTATTGCTTGAAGAGCCTTTAGGTGCGTAAATTCATCGTAATTTTGTAGGATATTTTCTACACGCAGGTACTCACCGAATAGTTTTACAAACTCCTTTTTATCGCTCTCGGTAACTATTTCTTCCGGCGTTGGGAACTTCTCGTTTAGCTCCGCTACAACTTCTATGTAACCTCTACGTGCTTCGCCTGTCAGAATATCCGTAAAGCCCTCCAAATACTCTTTGTAGCTCTTTTCGAGTACTACATTTCTTGTGCTACTATCCCCGAATGTTTGAATTGCCTGAATTGTCGCAGCCTCCAAATCTCTAAAAGTAATGATATTACCAAACGTTTTGGTAGCATCATAAATTCGGTTAGTACGAGAGAAAGCCTGCATAAGTCCGTGATATCGCAGGTTTTTATCCACAAATAGCGTATTGAGTGTAGGAGCATCAAATCCCGTAAGGAACATGCCTACAACAATAACAAGATCAACCTCTTTGCTTTTTACTCTTTTGGCAAGGTCACGGTAATAGTTCTGAAACTCTTTGCTATCAACACCATAACTTGTTTTAAACATTGCGTTATAATCGTCAATAGCCTTGGTTAGAAACTCTTTAGCACTCAGATCCATTGCCGTAGGCTCAAAGGTTTCGTCAACTATCTCGCCTATTGCGTTTTGCTCTTCGTTGGCAGCAAAAGAGAAGATGGTCGCAATCTTGAGCGGTTTTTCACTATCCTTTTGCAGAAGGTTCAGCTCCTCATAGTAACATTTTGCGGCATCAATCGAACTAACTGCAAACATCGCATTAAAACCTTTTCCTCCTCCTTGGTTACGATGGGTTTTGATTCTGAAATTCTGCAAGATATATTGCGATATCTCTTTTATGCGAGCAGGGTGAAGCATTGCTTTTTTATACTCTGCTGAGCTCAGTTTTTCCTCATTTTGCTCTGACTCAATCCCCTTGAATTTAGGTCGAACATCGTTGTAATCAACTTTGAACTTCAATACCTTTTCATCTCTGATTGCATCTGTGATGACATACGAGTGCAGCTCACGACCAAATACGCTTGCGGTTGTCTCATCTCCCAAAGCATTTTCAGGAAATATAGGCGTTCCAGTAAAACCGAATTGATAGTATCGTTTAAACTTTTTCCGTAAGAGCTTTTGAGCCTCTCCGAACTGCGAGCGGTGACATTCATCAAAGATGAATACTACCTGTTTTTGATAGATTGATAATTCACCTTCGCTCTTCATCAAGTTGTTTAACTTCTGAATGGTGGTAACTATAATCTTGTTGTCGTCTCTTTCGAGGTTTCTTTTTAACCCTGCCGTACTATCAGATCCATTAACACTATCGGGAGAGAATCGTTGATACTCTTTCATCGTCTGAAAGTCAAGATCCTTGCGATCCACCACAAAGAACACTTTGTTGATAAAATCAAGCTGTGTTGCCAGTCGAGCCGCTTTGAAACTGGTGAGGGTTTTGCCCGATCCTGTCGTGTGCCATATATATCCGCCACCTTCGGGCTTAGACCATTGCTTTGCTTGAAATGAGCTTTTAATTTTCCACAGGATTCTCTCGGTTGCTGCAATTTGATAGGGTCGCATGATTAGCAGCGTGTCGCTTGTGTCGAAAACCGAATAGGTGAGCAACACATTTAGGAGTGTGTTCTTCTGGAAGAACGTAGCTGTAAAGTCTTTGAGATCTTTGATTAGGGTGTTGTCGGCTTTTGCCCAGTTCATCGTAAAGTCGAAGCTATTTTTATTTCGCTCTGTAGTATTTGCAAAATATCGGCTATCTGTTCCGTTCGAGATAACGAAGATTTGCAGGTACTTGAATAGAGAATTTTCTCGGTTAAAACTCTCTTTCGTATAGCGGTGTACTTGATTAAACGCTTCACGGATAGCTACGCCACGCTTTTTTAACTCCACTTGCACCAACGGCAACCCGTTGACCAATATGGTAACATCGTAACGATTGGCATGTGTTCCTGTCTGCTCAAATTGTGATATTACCTGTAATTTGTTACGATTAATATTCTTTTTATCTACTAAGTAGATATTTTGGATATGCCCATCGTCAAATACAAAGTCATGGATGTGATTATCGTGTATTTTTCTTGTCTTCTCAACGAGGTTGTCACTTGGCTTATCCAAATACTCCTCCACATAACGCCCCCATTCAGCATCGCTAAACACCACATTATTAAGCTCCTGAAGTTGTGCTCTTGTATTGGCTAGCATAGCTTCGGCACTCTTTATTGAGGGGTTTTCATAGCCTTGATTGATTAGGTCTTGTATAAGCTCTCGTTCGAGGGCAAACTCCGTTTGATAACCAACAGGAGGCTCACTCACCATTGAGTACTTGGCATACTCATCAAGAACTATGAAGTTTTTAGATTCTGCTATGGTGTTATATTGGTTCATTTAGTAATTTTTTTATGGTTGTCTAAAATGATACGTTGTTTTTAATATATCTACCAACTCCTTCAATGCAGTTTTAGCTTCTTCGGTTATAGGCTGTATTTCCTCTCCGTGGTGCTTATTATGACTGTAGAGATTAATTATGCGATTGTAATATTCTTTACGATCGCCATCTGGCAACAGTTTTTTCCACTTTCTATAACCTAAAAATGTACACGTTTTCTCTAGAATATTACGCATAAAATTAAAGTGATATTTCTGAATATCCCCTGACTTAATCGCTTTCTCTATTTCAGTCAAAAGAAAAAGATGATAAGAAAAAGGAGTGTCTGTTGAATTTATAAGCGCATAAGTACCATCATCTAATTTTTCTAATCGTTTTTTATCCGAATCTCTTTTACGATCATATTTCTTCTCTACATCATTCTCAAATTCATTAAAAAGTACATTGTAAAACAAAGGATTGTGAGTTGTAATTATGTAATGTACATTAGAAGTACTGGTCTTTACTAATTCTGCAATATTTACTGCTAACTCAATCAAATGGTTATCGTCTAATGAACTTACAGGGTCGTCAATAAACACATATTCTAAGTCATTAAAATCTTGAGTCGCACGATTTGTTAGATCATCTTCGTTTAAGGTTTCAACAATCTGCTCAAGCAAACTATAAAAGATACACCAAATTAAATTACTTTCTTCTCCCTTTGAGATTTTTATATTCTCAACTTTTTGCTCATTACCACCCTCAATAGAGAAGGTGATTTCAGAATAGGCTCTTATCGTCTGCTCTTTGCCATCCTTGTCTTTTATTGTGTACTGCTCATTAAAGTTAGGCGTTAACTTATCATTTGTGTAACGTTGAAAATTAGAACCGATATTTTTGTCCTGACCTTGATCTTTAAGAAAGTTTAGAGCTAATTCGGTAAAGCCGTTAGGTCTTATCATCAATTTTCTATTTTTGTCTGTATCTAAATCATTATCCCAGTAGAATAAGTCTTCGGTATAAGCATTATAGTATAGAAATTTAATTTTACTTTTTTCATCTCTCTTATCTTTGGGGTCTATCAACTCTTTTAACTCACGTGATAAGCGTGTTTTACCTATACCATTAAAGGCATAGATTAGTTGTACTCTCTTCGTTGATTTTTGAAGTTCTTCTGCTATTTCCGTTAATGTCTGTCCCATATTATGCTTCTATGTTATCGGTTGAAAATGTTAGTAACATATCTCGGTAGTATTCATATTGTTTTTGTCTTAGTTCAATCTCCTTAGGCAAGCCTTCACTCATTGAGGTAGTGAAAGTATCAAACTTATCGAGAATGGAAACGATGCGTATTTTTTCCTCTGGAGATGGATTTGGAATTTTTATGCTGTTTAAGTTCTTCTGATTTAATTTTGGTTGAGCCGCACCAGAAATATATGGAGTTAAATCAATGCTATTCAAATAGTATTCTACAAATCTTCTATCTGAATAAGTAGGGAATTTCAATACATGAGCATGATTATTTACCCAATTTTTTCCACTTATGCTGAATGCTATCGGTGTATTTCTAGCAATTAAATTTGCCCCATCTTCTGAAACTAACAGAAAATCTCCATCGAAAATGTAATCTTTAACGTAGTCTACAATACCCGAAGCCCCATAATATGGAATTTCACCTGCCTCTCTGGAGCCGCTTGTTACAGGTTTTCGAATTGAGTCAAGGTTTTCAGCTAAAATTTCTAATGGCTTCCACTCAACCTCTTTTTCGTTAAAGTTAAGCAACTGGTCACGATAGTAGTTATACTGCTTTTTGCGAGCTGTAAGCTCAGCTGTAAGCTCAGCTGTAAGCTCCGTAAAAGTATCTAATATACGAACTATTTCTTTTTGAATTGCAAGTGATTTTTCCGGATTATCTGGACATGGAATAGGGATTTCAAGCTTTGCTAAATCTTTCGGATATACGTGTGGTACACCTGAACCTTTTTGTAAATTATGAATCCAAGATTGATTATTCAGTAAAAAATGAAAGACATATCTTGTATTCAAAACAGACAGATCTGGCTTGACAGAAAACGCATCAGATACAAATATTGGCTCATTCCAATACATAACAAAACCAGCGTATGCGCCACTGCCTGCGATAGTAATAGTTTCGCCATCACGGTTGAATTCAGAATTATAATACGCAGGTGCTTGACCTCCGCTAATTACAGGGATGGTTCCAGCGCTTTTAGTTTTTGCGGTTATCGTTTTGCCTCTATCAAGCTCCGAAACCTCTCCTAAAGGTTTCCACTCAACCTCGACACCCGCTAATAATTTATCTAAATAACTCATGCCTCAATCTCCTTTAAAATAGCGTCAATATCAGCACGGAGTGCATTTATCTTCGCCACCGTTTGTGATATTTCTGCATTCAGTACCGCAATATCTACCTTTTCACGATTATCCTTTGCTTCCACGTAGGAGCTAACGGAAAGGTTATAGTCCTTTTCGGCAATATGTTTGTTGTCTACCGATTTAGCAATATGATCAACATCTTCTTTTCGGTCGAATATCTCCATAATCCTCTCGATATGCTTATCCTCAAGAATATTGTTGTTGGTTACCTTCTTGAAAAAATCTTCCCCACTTGCATCTATAAACTGCGTTTTTGTATCTCGTTTATTCTTAGCAAGTACCAAGATATTTACAGCTATCGAAGTGCCATAAAACAAGTTAGGAGCCAGTGAAATAACCGTCTCTACAAAGTTGTTATCCACTAAATACTTTCTAATCTTTTGTTCCGCACCACCACGATAGAATATACCGGGGAAGCAGACAATAGCCGCCCTGCCTCTGCCTGAAAGGTAGCTTAGTGCGTGCAGTACAAATGCAAAGTCTGCCTTTGACTTAGGAGCGAGCACTCCAGCAGGAGCAAAACGGTCATCGTTAATCAGCGTAGGGTCGTCCGAGCCAATCCAATTTACAGAATATGGCGGATTGGAAACAATGGCATCAAAAGGTTTGTCATCGCCAAACTGTGGATATCGAAGCGTATCACCAAGTGCAATATTAAACTTATCGTAGTTCACATTATGCAAAAACATATTCATGCGAGCAAGGTTATAGGTCGTGTGATTTATCTCTTGACCAAAGAAACCCTCTTCAATAATATGATTATGGAAATGTTTTTTAGCTTGTAAAAGTAGCGAGCCTGAACCACAGGCAGGGTCATAAATCTTATTCACGCTTGTCTGTTTGTGCATAGCAAGCTGTGCGATGAGCTTGGAAACGTGTTGAGGCGTAAAGAACTCACCTCCCGACTTGCCTGCATTAGCGGCATAGTTAGAGATGAGAAATTCATAGGCATCACCAAACAGGTCTATCTGATTATCTTCGAAGTTTCCAAAATTCAACTCCTCCACGCCTTTCAGTACGGCAGCTAAGCGACTATTTTTGTTCTCAACCGTATTACCAAGTCGGGTGCTGGTAGTATCGAAATCGGCAAACAATCCTTTTATATCTTCTTCCGAAGGATAACCGGTGGCAGAACTCTCAATCTCATTAAATATGTTTTTTAGCTCCGTGTTCAGATTCGGATTTGTATTTGCTGCCTTGGCTACATTCACAAAAAGCTGACTCGGATATATAAAATACCCTTTGGTCTTTATTGCATCATCTTTAATCTCTGGTGTAATTACACTGTCAGGTAAATTAGCATAGTTAATGTTATCATCGCCTCCCTCGATATAATTAGAGAAATTTTCGCTTATAAAACGATAGAAAAGTGCTCCCAGCACAAACTGTTTAAAGTCCCAGCCATCAACAGCACCACGTACTTCATTGGCTATTTTCCATATCTTGGCTTGTAACTCAGCCCTTTGAATTATAGTTGTCATCTTTATTATATTGTTTCAGTATGATTATACGCAGAAATATCATTTGCTTTTATTGATTAAATCTCTTCTATCAACATTCAATAGCTCAGCTATTCTTGAAAGAGTTACCAGATCGGGTTGCGAAACGTTAGTACACCATTTAGAAACGGTAGACGGATCTTTGCCCAATTCTTTTGCTAACCATTTACCAGTCCTCTTCTTTTCAACAAGAACTATTTTAAGCCGATTTATATCTTTCATTCTAGTCATTTTATTGAATCTACTACAAATATATTGATTTATCTGAATTAAGGGAAACAAATTATCTTTTTTTAATTGTTATCTTTGAATCGCCCGACTACGGAGGAGCGATTCCGCCCCGCAGGGCAAGGCTTTCGGGAGTAACCCAAAAGGTATCGAGTTACTCGATACACACCTTGCTATGTTCCGACGAACATAAAATCCGACAGAAGTCGGATTGAGGAAGAACGGATTTCGACCGCTTCATGAAGCCGTGCGATACGCCTTGTCGTTCGGGTGCAAGGCAGAGATCTCCGAGGCTACTTTTCCGAGTTCTAAAACGCCAACTACCGGTAAAAACGATGCAAGCGATATTTTAGGTAGGTTTGAATAACGACAGAGATACGGAACGGATACGGCGATTCCAATCCTTGCGGACGTGTTGCCGCAAAACCTTACCGATTTATGGAGCGAGCGGTTCGAATAGTTATTGCAGCAAAGAGGCGTTGTCGTACAGATTTACGGATTTACTGTCGTATTGTCGTGGGACCCGCAGATGTTCGAACACAAACCAATCAGAGTAAGATACAAGAATTTGTCGATAAAATACCCGGCAGATGAAAACGATAACGGGCAGGTTTTGAAGCCTGCCCGTCGTTCTTAACAGATGAATCCCTCTTTGTACTGAATGATGATTGGGGTCGCCGCCCGCGCCGGGGCGGTAGCTCGTCGGATCAACCATTTGCGCAGTATCGACGCACCCCGTGTATTGAGGCGGAACGCAAAAGAGGCCACGACCTCCATATTATATACGTCTGCACGGTTCCCGTTCTCCAGCCGGACGTACTTGCAGACCTCGTAATCGTGCAGCGTATCGCTTTTAATGATTGCCTTGATACCTGCATTTACCGCTCCGGCAGTCGTGCCGAACAATTCGGCAAGCTCCATTGCCGTCATCCATACCTCGCTCCCCGTCAGAGTTACGCCGTTTTCGCCGATTGTGATTCTATCTCTTTTCATCGTACATTCGTTTTTAGATGGTTTGACAAATAAAATTCTCCATTTGCTCGATACGCTGCGAGAGTTTTTCCATATCGCGGCTCACCTTTTCTGCCGTTATTTTGGCGTAGATTTGCGTCGTGCAGATGCTGCGGTGTCCGAGCATCTTCGAGAGCGTTTCAATCGGCACGTCGTTCGACAAGCACACCGTCGTCGCGTAGGTGTGGCGGCTCATGTGCCACGTGACGTTTTTCTCGATACCGCATTTTCTCGCAATTACCTTGATGCTGTTCTTGCAGTTGGCATAACACGGAACGGGAAGCAATTTATCGCCTTCGGCCATGCCGTCGTATTTCTCGATGATATGTTTAGCAACGTCCAGCAAGCGGATATTCGATTCCGTACCCGTCTTTTGGCGGTTGGTGATAATCCACAGGTGGCCGTCGAACGAGGTTTGCAGGTTCGCTTTCGTCAGGTTCGCCATATCCGTCCAGCTCAACCCCGTAAAGGTGCAGAAGATGAACAGGTCGCGGATCACCTCGTAGCTTTTCTTCTTGAACGTACCGTTGATAAGGAACTTGATTTCCTCTTTGGTCAGAAAGCCCCGTTTCGTTTCCTCTTTCGTAATGCTGTACGCGAAGAACGGATCGCGCTACAACAGGCCGTTATTGACGGCCATGTAGATAATCTTACGGAACGGCATCATGTACGACCAGACCGTATTGTTGCAATGGTTCTTCTCGGTTTTGAGGAACAGCTCGAAGTCGGTGATGAACGCAGGCGCAAGCTCCTTTAAAGCGATGTCGCTGACCTTGTACCGCTTTTCGATAAACTCCGCAAGGTGGTTATACACGGTGCAGTATTTCCAATAGCTGCGCAGGCTTTTGAGCTTGCCTACCTGCTTTTCGTAATCCTCGTTATGCTGCCGGAATACCGCCAGCAGCGTTTCGTGGTTCATACCCAAACCCAGATAGGCGTTGCGCACTTTCTCGGCGGTTACATAGTTGTCCCGGTCGGCGATCTTCTGATAGGCTTGGTTGATACCTACGCGGATTTTATCCAGCATACGGTTGGCCTCCTGCGCCACCACGCTGCGACCGGACACGCGGCCTAACTCCACGTTCCACGATTTTTCCTCCACGTCCAGCTTGCAACTGAACTGTGCGATTTTGCCGTTTACCGTAATTCGGCACATCACCGGAACAAGCCCGTTCTTCTTCGGGGCGTTGCGTTTCAGATAGAATAAAACTTTGAATGTCGATCTCATAACTCTACAATTTTTTAGGGTTCAAAATTATTTCTTGTAGAGTCGTTCGTCGATACGCAAAATACAGCGAATCAGCGCAATCGCACCCGAAAACCGACTTTTTTCGAGGTGTGCAGCCCAAAATCCGAAATTCCTGCTACATTTGCAGTCGGAATCCTCCGAATTGGGCTTGTAATTCAGCGTTTTGGAAGCCTCCCAAAAACTCCGCCGCCGTTCTGAAAAGAGTAACGGGATAGTAACGCAACTCCGGTTCCATTTGTCTTTTTAGCGGTTTCGCTTGGCTTCGTCCTTGCAGTCCGTTTTCTTCTAAACCCCTTATTTACAACCTTCTTGCGCTCATCTGCGCATTCTCTCATTTTTTATTCTTATCTTTGCACAAGAGAAACCCCGGCTTGGACAGTCGGTGTCCCGGCAGGGCCGGTCGGCGGCTCTGCATTCGGCTTGCGCTGTCCTTGCACGGCGGGCGCTTCCCGGCGGAATCCGGTTCCGGCCGTTTGCCGGGAGCGTGCCGCTTTTGGCGAGAAATTCCAAACCCGAACGATATGAAAAATTTATTGACGTTTGCATCTATGACTGTTACCGCTCTCGCACTGACCTCGTGCGGCGGGGCTTCCCGAAGCGAAACCCCGTGGATCGTCGACCGTTTCGACGACATCAAGGTCATCCGTTACGAAGTCCC
>ERZ773134.2669-NODE-2669-length-12341-cov-3.688344_pt1 | contig 12341 bp, 10 predicted proteins | sample MGYA00580856_ERZ773134 | MGnify/ENA primary metagenome ERZ773134 (study PRJEB29015, sample SAMEA2737823) | human gut metagenome | biome: human gut; feature: human-associated habitat; material: faeces | place: China | collected 2012 ... | reverse complement strand
ACCGGGCGGATTCGGGACTTTAACCCGTTAGAAACGTGCGCCGCCGGGCGCACTACATAAAAGAACTCTCCGGCGGATACAAAGAATCGTATCTGCCGGAGAGTTTTTTTGTAAGTATATATTTCGTCAAGCGGATATCCTCAAGCCCCCGCTGCTTATTGCTTATTACTTTTCGCAATTGAGGCAGGGGACTTACCTGATTCGGTTAATCTGCAGCATTTCTGGAAATCACTGCATCCGCTCTCCTTATTCAGGAATATCCTTATGCGCATGCCAGTATTTTCTCAGATATAACAGGTTCTGTTCTTACTCTGCATTCATAAATTCCCGTATGATCTCCCGCATGATCTCTTCCTCCTCCGGAGAAAGCATCTTGCTGAAGTGGCTTCCGGTAGCAGCCGTCTGACGGATACTTCTGGTGATCTTATCTACGATCTCTTCCTGCAAAACAGGATCCGGTTTTTCTGCGACCGGTACTTCCTCTACCCAGGTACGGACCTGTTCCACATAATCTGCAAGAGAAGCCATCACAAGCTCTTCCTTATAAGAAAAGTCCAATGCCTGACGAAGAAGAAGCAGTACTACCGGCACTGCTGCCCCTATATAGAGATAAAGCATAGGCAATCCTTCCCTGTATCCCAGTCTGCTGTTGAGAAAAACAGACAGTCCCAGAAGAAATGTACAAAACAGTGACGGATACCACACAAATCGGTTCATCCGATGCCAGAGCCTGTCCCTTGACTTCCACAGGTTCAGCCATTTTTCTTTCAGATTCTGTAATCGCTGCGTATTTCGGATCATTCTTCGGTAGGTAAGGTTTGTTGCCAGCATCCCCAGACCGCCGATACATCCCATGGATGTCATGACGTAAAGCGGGATGTTCAGCTTCATGATCATCTCCAGCATAAGCCCTCCCTTTTTCACTGCCGCACAGTGCCTGAGCGTACTTTCGTTCTATAGCTGCACTGCTCATCGCCTTAGGAATATTATACTTCTATATAACTTAACTGGAAAGAATTTTCGTTCGTCAAATGCTGCCCCTGTTTTCGGTCTTTTTACATTTCCTGCAGTGCTTTGACTACATTTTCAAATTTCATGAAGTGAGAAGCCTTTACGAGGATGGTATCTCCAGGTTTCACATATGTGTTCAGGTTCTTAAGAAGGCTTTCCAGATCTTTTTCCCGGATGACTGTCAGGTCCGGATTGGTCTGAGATGCTTTTTCCGCGATATGGGCTGCAAGTGGTCCTACGCAGATGCATGCATCGATCCTGCACTGACCTGCATGAACGCCTACACCTTCATGAAGTGCAGCTTCATCAGTTCCAAGCTCACCCATATCGCCAAGGATGGCAACCTTTCTTCCAAGTCCGTCCTGAAGAACATCCAGAGAAGCCTTCATGGACATGGGGTTTGCGTTGTAGCAGTCATCTACGATCATGAATTTATCGGTCTCGATCATATTGAATCTTCCGCTGACCGGTTCCAGGCTTTCGATGCCATTTTTGATCTGCTCTGCATTCAGTCCGTAAAGTCTGCCCACAGCTGCTGCTGCCAGCGCATTGGATACCATATGACGTCCCGGCATTGGAATATCTACATGAAATGTCTGGAACTCTCCGTTCTCAGCCATTTTTCCCTTCAGACAGATGTCACAGCTCATTCCCTTCAGGCCACGGCTTTCCACATTTTCACAGGTAACAGAAGCATTTTCTCCGTTTCCGAAAAATACCGGCTGCATACCGTTGTATTCCTTTACTGTGGAGAGCTTATCATCATCACCGTTAAGTACGATATTTTTCTTCACATACTGAAAAATCTCTGTTTTTGCCTTCAGGACGCCGTCTCTGTCCCCAAGGTTTTCCAGATGACAGGTTCCGATGTTTGTGATCACGCAGGTGTCCGGTTTTGCGATCTTTGCAAGACGGGTCATCTCACCGAAATCACTGATTCCCATTTCCAGAACTGCGATCTCATCTTCATCACGAAGGCGGAATACTGTCAGAGGAAGTCCCAGCTCATTATTGAAATTCCCCTGGGTTTTCAGTGTACGGTATTTTTCCTTCAGCACAGAGGCGATCACCTCTTTTGTGCTGGTCTTTCCAACGCTTCCTGTGATTCCCACAACAGGAATATCAAGCTGCTCCAGATAAAACTCCGCAATGTCTTTTACTGCCTGAAGGGAGGAACCTACCTGGATATACGGATGATCCGCTCCTTCAAGAGTTCTCTCGGATAAGGTTGCAAGTGCACCTGCTTCCATTACCTGCGGGATAAAACAGTGAGCATCCACACGCTCTCCTACTACCGGTACAAAAAGACCTCCTTTTTCCACCTTACGGCTGTCAGTTGTGATCGCAGTCACTTCCTCCTGAAGTTTTTCCTGCGGGCCGTGGTAAATACCATTGCAGATTTTTGTGATATTTTCCAATGTAAGATTTTTCATGAATAAAATCCTTTCTTTTGCCAGAAACTCCTCCTGTCAACAGGAGGAGTTACGGTCAGATATTTTATTTTCTGTATTTCTTAAAAGAAATGCGAATCAGTTCTTCACAGAGGTCCGGATAGTCGATTCCCAGGACCTTTGCTTCCTGCGGGATCAGACTGGTGGGTGTCATTCCCGGAAGTGTGTTTGCCTCCAGGCAGTACATATCACCGTTTTCTTTCATCATGAAGTCAAAACGTGCATAGCCTTCAATGCAGAGAGCCTTTGCGCCAGTTTCCGCATAATGCTGCATTTTCTCAGTCAGTTCCGGTGAGATCTCAGCCGGACAGGTTTCTACTGTGGAGCCTGCCTGATATTTGTTTTTGTAATCATAAAAGCCCTGCTTCGGTGCGATCTCGATGATCGGATAAGCCTTTCCGTCTACAACTGCAACGGAAAACTCACGGCCCCTGATATACTCTTCAACAACTACCTCATCTTCATAAGAATAAGCACCATCAATGGCATCCTCATATTCTTTCTGGTTGTTTACAATATAAACACCTACGCTTGAACCACCGCAGCATGTTTTTACAACAACAGGAAATTCCATACCAAGATCATGGATGTTTCTTGTACAGTTTTCTTTCAGCATGGAAACGCCCTTCGGTGTCGGTACCTGATCCATGAGAAAAATCTTCTTAGTGAGACCCTTATCCATAGCAAGGGCACTGCTTAAATATCCGGTTCCTGTGTAACGGATCCCCAGGAGATCGAAGGTTGCCTGAACCTTTCCATCCTCTCCGTTGGAACCGTGAAGTCCCATAAATACAATGTCTGCTGCCTGACACAATTCCAGTACATTCGGTCCGAAAAAGCTTCTTCTTGTGCGTTTGATCTCTTCGATATCATCATCGAAGCTTCTCATATACTCTGCCGCAGAATCTACCTCATAATCTTTATCTCCAAAGGGCTCATCCCAGTCCACCGGCTCCAGTCCGCAGAAAACATCTACAAGAATGGCATTATGGCCTTTTTTACGAAGTGCCTTGCAGACACCTGTTCCTGTTACGATGGAAATCTCTCTTTCTGTACTGGTTCCGCCTGCCAATACAACGATATTCATACTTTCATCTCCCTTGATGATCTTGTGTTTTCTTTCTTCGTATTCTTTTAATATTTCTTTTAATCTCTTATTCATAAACTACGATCGGTACTCCTACACTAATATTATTATAAATGATTGCCGCCTTATCCTTCGGGGTGTTTACACAGCCATGAGAACCATTTGTGATATAGATCTGCCCACCATACTGTGAACGCCAGCTTGCGTCATGGATTCCAACTCCTCCGGAAAACGGCATCCAGTATGTAACCGGTGATGCATATCCAGGTCCCTTCAAAACTGCCGGTGAACGCATGGCATCCAGTGCAAAGCATCCGGTTGGTGTGGAATGGCCCTTTCGGACACAGCCGGTAACTACCGGTGTATCTACCAGAAGCTGTCCATCTTTATAGAATACCATTCTCTGGTTGGTCAGGTCAATCTCTACATATGTATTTCCTATATCATTGGTATCTCTGCAAAGTCCACTGTAAGCATAAGCCGGCTGTCTCACTTCTGTGGTTCCTGCAAGAATGGCATTATAAAGCCATTCAGTCTCTGCGGTCTGATCGATAGCCCATCCGTAATCACCGCCCTTGATGGTTTTCTGTCGGCCATCGTAGGTGGTAAATGTCCTCGTGCAGCCAAAGGTATCATATTTATATCCCAGGCTGTTCACATAAGCTGCAACCTGGTCTTTGTTTACTATATAATCTCCGTTTGCGTCCCTGACCAGCCAGTCTTTGATGGTATTTCGGTCAAGCTGTTCAGACCGATCCGAAAAATCATAGGTGATCACGCAGCTGGTAAGCTTGTTCATCTGATCACAGTCTTTTTTCAGAGCTTCATCGTCTTTATATATCGATGGTTTTTTGTAGCAGTTTTTCTTTTCCAGACTGACTGCTTTGTCTCCTGCGGAAACAGCTGCACGGATCACCTTCTGAACCTTTTTTGTATCCAGGGTCGTTCCTTCTTTTTCCGGCTGGATCTCGTAGGTTTCGCCATTATCCTTAATGCATGCGTCTTCAGGCTTTTCCATATTGTCCTTCTGCATGCATTTCAGGTTCTTCACAGCCTCTGTCAGCTTGTTCTGATCTTCATAAGCAGTATCCGCTGCCAGTGTATATTTTTTCTTCTGATTAAAAGCAAGGAACCATTTGTACCGGTCCTGTTTCCTGATCAGCTTTTTGGCTCCGCCATCCGGCTTGTAGACCAGGCTGGCTTCTTTTGCGGTAATGCTCTCTTTTCCGTTGTTTCTTGTCTCAACGGTAAGGACATATGCCTGCACTTCCTTTGCAAGAAGCTTTTCTGTTTCATCCGCAGTTTTATAAGAGCAGTTAAAACCATTCACCTGAGATCCCGGCAAAAAATGATCTGTAAAATAGTGTACACCATATCCATAAGCCCCTGCTGTAAGGATCAGCAGGACCATGATCAGTGCAATGACCAACTTTTTGCCTGTTTTCATTTTTTCTTTTTCCTCATCCATGAGCTCTCTCCAATAGTTATGACTGCCCGGTATTACGCATGCTGAAATACCGGGCAGTCTGATGTGATCGATTTATTTCTCCAGAAGTTTTTCCACACTTACAAGCTTCACACAGAGAACAAATACCTCTGCTGCCTTGCCAAGTTCCTCAACGCTTGGGTAGCTTGGCGCAATACGGATATTGCTGTCTTTCGGGTCCTTTTCATATGGATAGGTTGCGCCGGCTCCAGTCATAACAACGCCTGCTTCTTTTGCTTTGGCAACGATGGCTTTCGCACAGCCTTCCATAGAATCAAAGGAAATGAAATATCCGCCGTGAGGTTTGGTCCACTCACCGATTCCAAGTCCATTAAGTTCTTTATCCAGTGTTGCGAGAACAAGCTCGAATTTCGGACGAAGGATGTCTGCGTGTTTCTTCATATGCTCATGCAGTCCGTTGATATCTTTGAAGAAACGAACGTGACGAAGCTGGTTCAGTTTGTCGTGTCCGATGGTCTGTACAGTCATGTATTTGCGGAAGTCATCCAGGTTCGCTTTGGATGCAGCAACTGCTGCGATACCGGAACCAGGGAAGCTTACCTTGGAGGTAGAAGTAAATTTATAAACAATGTCCGGATTTCCTGCTTTTGCACACTCATCAAGAATCTCAAGAAGGAAATCCTGATTGTCGTCATAGAGATGATGGATGCTGTAAGCGTTATCCCAGTAAATACGGAAGTCCGGTGCGGCCGGCTTCAGATGCGCAAAACGCTTAACTGTTTCTTCGGAATAAGTGTAGCCCTGCGGATTGGAATATTTCGGAACACACCAGATTCCTTTTACTGCCGGATCTTCATTGACATATTTCTCAACCATGTCCATATCCGGGCCTTCCGGAGACATCGGAATGTTGATCATCTCAATGCCGAAAAATTCTGTGATACGGAAATGACGGTCGTATCCTGGTACAGGACAGAGGAATTTCACCTTGTCAAGCTTGCACCATGGTGTATTTCCCATTACTCCGTGGGAATAGGAACGTGCAATGGTATCGAACATTACGTTCAGACTGGAGTTACCATAGATGATGATGTTCTCAGGCTCTACCTCTGACATCTCACCGAGAAGTCTCTTGGCTTCCGGGATTCCGTCGATGACTCCATAGTTACGGCAGTCCACACCGGTCTCACATTTCAGATCTGCATCCCCTGCAAGTACTTCCATCATTTTCATGGAAAGATCAAGCTGATCCGGTGCAGGTTTACCACGGGACATATCCAGTGCCAGACCTTCGGCTTTGATCTCGTCGAACTTACGGTCGAGTTCTTTCTTTAAATCGAGTAGCTCTTCCCTGCTCATCTCACAATATTTTTTCATAAGTTTGCTTCTCCTCTTTTTGTGTACAGTTTCATATCTGCGGTTGCTGTGTTTCTTCTGTTAACGATTTCTGTCTGTCAGGAATTCTCTGCAAAATCTCTTCCGCAAAAAACAGCCACAGTTTCACGGAAGCGGGAAGCCTCTGCCCCGGCAGAAAATCTCTGCGTACATTTTAGTATGTAAAAGCGCTGTTGTCAAATCTTTCGTGGAAAATCCTTCACTTCTCTTGCACAGCATCCATTTTTCCTCTATACTGGAAAAAACATTATTATGGCGTTTTTATGGATTCACGCCCCGATCAGCCGGATCTGGTACAGTAATCTCCGGAAATGCTATATAAAAATGCTATATATATCTTATAAATTTACTATTATGAAAGAGGTATTGATCATCATGTGGATTGCAGATGGATGGAAAGAATATGAAGTTATTGATACATCAAAAGGAGAAAAGCTGGAGCGCTGGGGAGATTATCTTCTGGTTCGTCCGGACCCGCAGGTAATCTGGGATACTCCCCGCAAAAACCGTGGCTGGAAGCATATGAACGGACATTATCACAGAAGCAGCCGTGGCGGCGGTGAGTGGGAGTTCTTTGATCTGCCTCATCAGTGGGAGCTCCATTACAAGGACCTTACTTTCAATCTGAAGCCTTTCAGCTTCAAGCATACAGGACTTTTCCCGGAGCAGGCTGTGAACTGGGACTGGTTCGGTGAAAAGATCCGCAATGCAGGACGCCCGATCAAGGTGCTGAATCTTTTTGCCTATACCGGCGGCGCTACTCTGGCTGCAGCTGCAGCCGGTGCTTCCGTTACTCACGTGGACGCTTCCAAGGGTATGGTGAACTGGGCAAAAGAGAATGCTGCCGCTTCCGGACTTTCCGGTGCGCCGATCCGCTGGCTTGTGGATGACTGCGTGAAGTTCGTAGAGCGTGAGATCCGCAGAGGTAATCATTACGATGCGATCATTATGGATCCGCCTTCTTACGGCCGCGGACCTAAGGGCGAGATCTGGAAGATCGAGGATGCGATCCATCCGCTGATCAAGCTTTGTACGAAGATCCTCAGTGATGATCCGCTGTTTTTCCTGGTGAATTCTTATACTACAGGTCTTGCACCGGCTGTGCTGACTTATATGCTGGCTACCGAACTGAAGCCCTGGAAAGGTAATGTGGAATCTCAGGAAATCGGGCTTCCTGTGACGGAGAGTGGGCTGGTGCTTCCTTGCGGAGCTTCCGGACGGTGGAGTTCCACACGGTAAGATAAAGATGTTGTGTTCTGTATTGACAGGATGATGGATTCTACTGTATTGAATGTGAAGCGTTGTGCTGATTTTTATCAGGTATTTCTTTGTATTTTCTGATTATTTATATTGAAACGCTTTTTTGATGGGTCTATAATATAGAAAAAAGGAGCGTGATCTTTATGAGTACGGAAACTACGAAGGATACTCTTCCTTTTACCTGCACGCCGGCTTATGACCGGGATGCCTGTAAAGGGTGTGTCTGTTCTACCTGCTATGAACAGGAATTTTGTGACCGGTGCAGCTCCTGTGTAGAGCAGGGACATCGGAAGGAACGATGCAATGCTTATGAGGGAGCCTACAATTACTAACAAAAAAAGATCTGAAAAAGGCAGAACTATTTGTGAAATCGGCACAGCCTCTCCTCCTCGACACCCCCGAATCCTGCACCCTGTCAGAACATTCACTCCACCACAGCGCAGAACAGCGGCGTGGCCAGGAGGGGAAGAGCGCGAGAAGGGGAGACGGCCTTCGCAACTACGAGTGCTTCCCCTTCTCGCAAATTACCGCCTTCCAAAAAGCCGAACCTTTATCCCAAAAACAAAAAATAAAAACATATAAAAAAAGACTGTCAGACCAATAAAGTCCAACAGTCTCAAAAAAGAAAAAAACTCTTTTTATTCTTACACTTATTTATTCTTAACTTTCTCCAGCATCTCCTCAGCTCTCTCAATCTCACTCTTCTCATCCTTCGGAAGAACAATATTAAGAATAATAGCAAACACCGCTGCCGGAACAATACCGGAACCGCCGAAGATCAGGCTGATCGCCTGTGGCAGATGCACCAGGATCGCTGTATTGGAGCCAAGTCCATAACCAAGACCAAGTGCTACGGAAACGATCGTAACATTTCTCGGTCCTATCGGCCACTTGGTAATTAACTGGATACCGCTGACAACAATGGATGAGAACATCATAACAGCAGCGCCGCCAAGAACACTCTGCGGCATGATGGAGATCAGTGCTGCAAGCTTCGGGAACAGTCCGCATGCGATCAGGAAGATTCCTCCTGTAGCGATACAGAAACGGTTTACAACCTTATTCATTGCAACCAGACCAACGTTCTGGCTGAAGGATGTGTTCGGAAGCACACCGAACAGTGCTGCGAAGGAAGATCCAAGTCCGTCACACATAACACCACCGGAAAGCTCTTTGTCTGTAGCCTCTCTTCCAAGACCACCCTCTGTGATTCCGGAAATATCACCAACTGTTTCAACTGCAGTTACAATAAACATGATCAGGATCGGCACGATCGCACGTGCGTCAAATACCCATTTTATAGGCATCAGTGCCGGTACCGCAAACCATTTTGCCTGAGCAACCTTGTCCCAGTTGAGAACCCAGGCCTTTGTAGCCTCCACAGTAGCACCTGTGTCATCTACATATGTAAATGTTGTAGGAAGTACCATAGCCATGATACTTACCAGAATGTATCCCACGATAATACCGATGAGGATTGAAGAAAAGCTTGTGAAGCCTTTTGTTCCATGCTTCAGCACAATGATCACGATCAGAACTACAAAGCCTACGAAAAGGTTTTCAAGAGAACCGTAATCCTTTGCGGAGCTTCCGCCACCAAAAGAACTGATTCCCACACCGATCAGTGAAAGACCGATTGAAAGTACAACCGTACCTGTTACAACAGATGGGAAAAATTTTCTTAAGGGCTTCAGAAAGCTTCCCAGAACAGTCTCAAAAAGACCGCCGATAAAGCAGGCTGCCATGATCGAACCATAGGCAATGACACCATTTCCCATAACTCCGGCAACACTCTGACATACGCCGATGAAGCCTGAACTTGTTCCCATAACGATAGGAAGCTTGCCACCGACCGGTCCGATCGTAAAGACCTGTACAAGTGTAACAATTCCTGCGATCAGCATTGCATTCTGAAGTAATGCAACCTGAAGATCCCCTCCTGCTTCGATCCCGCAGGCAGCTGTGATGATCAGAAGTGGGGTAAGATTACCCACAAACATGGCAAGCACGTGCTGCAGTCCAAGGGGAATTGCCACCTTAAGAGGCGGGCGTCCGTCCAGCTCATAAGGGCTGGCTGTGTTTTTCTCCTGTTTTTCCATAATGAATCCATCCTTTCTTTCCCTATGTCCTGACGATAACATAAAAAAGAAGGCAGTTATACCCACTGCTGAATATAACCGCCCTGTTATCTGTCAGTACACGTATCGTGTCTCCTCTGTTTCGACACTCTTATCTGAACTGTTATTTCAGACTCCTGAAAAACGGGTTCATTATACAGTATCCCAACATCTATATCAAGTATTAATTAACAAGTTGTTGATTTTTTTGCAGCTTTTTTCGCCTGGCTCTCACTCCAGAGCGCATCGGCCTGTTTCTTCCATACCTCTGCATAGTGATCACACTTTGCACAGAGATGCTCCGCTGTTTCCGGTGACTGAAGGTCTGTAGATTTCGCTCCTGCACGCTCAACCATCTTGCGGAGAAGTTCAGGATTTTCAAGCATCGGACATGGACGAAGCATGTTCTTGTTGAACGGCTGACCTTTGTGATACTCCATAAAGATCGGGCTCTTCAGCGCCTCAAGAAGTGTACATTCTTTAATGTTCGCATTGGAGAAATGAATGAATACACAAGGATCCACGTCTCCGTTTGCATTGATATGGAGGTAACGACGTCCACCTGCGATACATCCGCCTACATACTCTGCATCATTCTGGAAGTCCATTGTGAAGAGAGATTTTGTGGCACGGAATCTGCGGACGCTGTCATACATTTTGATCCTCTGCTCCGGTGTGGGAAGAAGATCTGCTGCCGCATCATTTCCAACCGGCATATAATGGAAATACCATGTAAATCTACATCCTTTTTCAATGATCATATCCAGGAACTCATCGGACGTAACTGTCTCAATGTTCTTACTTGTATAACAGATAGATGTTCCAAAAATCTGACCGGAAGCCTTCAGCAGATCCATAGCATGCAATACTTTTTCATACACACCTGCGCCTCTTCTAAGATCATTAACTTCCTCAAATCCTTCCAGACTGATAGAAAGAGACAGATTGCCGACTTCTTTCATCTGCTCACAAAATGCTTCATCAACCAGTGTTCCATTCGTAAATGCATGGAATGCGCAATCATTATGTTTCTTACACAACTTTATAATGTCATCTTTTCTGACAAGCGGTTCTCCGCCAGTATACATATAGAAGTAAATTCCAAGCTCTTTTCCCTGTGTAATAACACTGTCCAGGTCATTGTATGTAAGATTCAGCCGATTCCCATATTCTGCCGCCCAGCAGCCGGTACAGTGCAGATTACAGGCACTGGTCGGATCCATAAGAATCAGCCACGGGATATTACAGTCATATTTCTTACGCATTTCACGGATTGTCTTTGTTCCGTAAAATGCTGCCTCATATCCCAGATTCAATGCAGTCTGACGAATGACATATGGATCCAATTCATCAATCATGTGGTTGACATATTTTACCCATTTATTATCTGGATCTTGAATCATCTTACGTGTAGCCTCATAGTTTTCTTTTTGGAAATTGTCTCCCATATATTTTTCTGTCAGATCTACCAGTTCCAAAAGACCTTTTTCACGATCTTTCTTCACATGTTTTAACACTGCATCAATCGCGGTTCCATACGCTGCTCTGGCAGCCTTATGTGTCAATGTACCCATATCACATTTCCTCCTCGTATATCTTATTTTTTCAATATTTGAGCTGATTATCAACATTGCACATCAATACATGCAATATTGAATCACTACATCTACTCCTGCAATCAGGAACAATGCGCCACCTGCAAGATATGCCTGACTATTATGCACTGTACCAAGCCTATATCCTACATATACACCACCAATTACACTCAGTACCGTAATTGGGAAAATCGTCAGTGACTGGTGAATCATTTGCGCTTCCAGAAACCCCATTCCAATTCCCGCAAGAAATGCATCTACACTTGTAATAAGTGCCAGAAATGTCGTTTTCTTCCAGTCAATTTCATCATTGCGCTGTTCAAGAATGTTTCGCTTCTTAAGTCCCTTCCAGATTATATATATGCCTAATTCTATAAATATCAGAACTGTCACTGCCTCCCAGTGATCTGCAATTCGTGAACTTGAATTTGAAGAATCCCGGAATATCGGCAACAGAGTAAGCAGATTTCCTACAATCAGACACCCCCATTGAACACCTCCGAAAAGCAGGCATAAACCAAATAGATTTTTCTTATTGATCTTTGAAAATCCAGCCCCCATATAAGCCATCGCTACAAATACATCTAAAGACAATCCTGCTGAGATTATTACAATCTCAAGAACAGACATAACCATCACCTGCCTTGTACTCTTAATTATGTTGTGATGAACAAAACCTTTCACTTCTCATGCATTTGCTCACAAATAAGTAAAAAAGTTTTGTTCCGTCCCTTGACATCATTGTATTAAAACATGAAAAAGAAAGGAATGTACAAAAGGTGGGAAACGTTATCCAAATGCTACATTTATAAAAATATGTCGCATACATTCTCACTCTCTGATAGAAAATGTTCTTCATCTGCCATAGGATTCACAATATAGAAAAGAACACCTTCCAAAAAATCTGCATTTTTCAGAAAGTGTTCTTCTTAATTCAAGAATGCCTCGGCATTCTTGCTGCGAGGTGCGCGTCATGCA
>ERZ773134.2667-NODE-2667-length-12342-cov-5.897778_pt1 | contig 12342 bp, 15 predicted proteins | sample MGYA00580856_ERZ773134 | MGnify/ENA primary metagenome ERZ773134 (study PRJEB29015, sample SAMEA2737823) | human gut metagenome | biome: human gut; feature: human-associated habitat; material: faeces | place: China | collected 2012 ... | reverse complement strand
CCGTGGTTTATCTTTTGTCGGATGCTTCTGCATGGGTAACGGGGACGAATCTACTGATGGACGGGGGCCGCTCAATAGCATATTAGGATGAAAACATGCATTAAGGCATTGGCCTATTATCTTCCTGAGACAGTCGTCACTAATGAACAATTGGTCGAAGAGTTTCCGGAATGGACGGTCGAAAAAATTGCCGCAAAAGTTGGGGTCAATCAACGGCATATCGCCCGAGACGAAACGATATCGGATATGGCCGTGAAAGCCGCCGAGAAAATGTTCGTCGACTATCCCGAGGTTAACAAAGAGGAAGTCGATTTTGTCATTCTTTGTACTCAAAGTCCCGATTACTTCCTTCCGAGTACGGCCTGCATCGTTCAGCAGCGTCTCGGTTTGAGAACCGCTTGTGGAGCTTTTGATTTCAATCTCGGCTGTTCCGGGTATGAATACGGATTGGCGATCGCCAAAGGATTAATAGCCGGCGGGATAGCAAAAAATATTCTGTTGTTGACTTCAGAGGCTTATAACAAACATATCCACTCGCGAGACAAGGGCAATCGTACAATTTTTGGCGATGGGGCTACAGCCACTTTGGTGTCGACCGACGGTTTCGCAGAAATCGGCGATTTCATACTTGGTACGGATGGTTCGGGGGCAGAAGAACTAATCGTGAAAACCGGCGGTATGGCTTATCCCGAAAAGGCACATGACCTCGAGTACGATGAAAACGGCAATCCGCATTCGTCGGATCATCTCTTTATGAACGGGGCGGAGATATTCAACTTTACGCTGAAGGTCGTACCTTCTATGGTTAAAGATACGCTGGCTGTGAACGGACTTGAAAAAGATGATGTGGACCTGTTCGTTTTTCACCAGGCCAATCGATTTATGCTCAATCATCTGCGTAAAAAGCTCAAAATCGATGAAGATAAGTTCTTCATCAACATGGATAATATAGGCAATACCGTATCGTCGACCGTCCCCATCGCACTTTGCGATGCAAAAGATGCGGGTCGTCTTCGCGGCAGTATTCTCATTGCCGGTTTCGGCGTCGGTCTTTCGTGGGGTGCTTGTATGCTAAAAATTAGATAATGGATATTGATACACGAATTATAACCTATCGGGAGATTCTCGACGGTGTTCCTGCGATAGACAACGATGATTTCGGACTTGCAGCGAAGTATACGGAGCGACGAAGAGAAACCTTTCTGGCAAATCCCAATTTAAAGGATTATGACAGTTGTGCCTGTCAGCTTAAATTGGCCGAAGGAAAGGTCGTGGGGCGGAGCATGCAGTTTTATACGGCATTTAAGGCCGACGGTCGGGTCTATTCTGCAATCTCTGGTTCCACATTGGATGTAGTTGAGCCTTATAGAAAATGGGCTGTCGGCGCGGAGTTGATGATGTATCCGGTCTTTACGATGACTGGTGATTTTGTCATAGCGGCGGGAATATCTGAAATAGCCCTTCCTCTTTATAAAAAACTCAAATATTCGGTTTTCGAATTTCCTCGACTGATGGTGATTCGGAATGTACGTCCGTTGTTGGAATATAAAGGTATTAAGGGAACGTTTAATAAAATTGTATCGGCGGTTTTCAACCCGCTCCTGAAAGGTGCGAGTGGGGTGGTAAGAAGGATCATGTCGTGCAGGTTGAGACGTTTAAATCTTGAATGTGCGGAGAAAGTGCCCGATTGGGTGGCGGATTTGGCATTGAACGACGGTCATCGATTCATGGAATATCACAACAGAGATTGGCTTCAATGGAATCTTGACTATAATTTTAAAGGCGACAAGGAAGATGTTCAGGCGCTTTACATAGTTAAGGATGGTGAACGAAACTTGGGCTTCTTCATGATTAAGGAGAGGAAAAGAGAGTCGGCAGGCGCTCTTCGAAATATTATCCTCGGTTCGATCGTGGAGTGGGGAACTGCCGACGAATCGCTATTATCCGAAAAGGATTTGATTTTATTGGCGATTCCCAGGTTCAGCAAGGCGGTAGATCTCATCGAATTTGCATCTGATGATCCCAAAACGATCCGAGTTCTGAAAAAAGCAGGTTTTATCCCGTTCGGCTTTGCGCATGTGGCTTTCAAGGATAAAAAGAAAAAATATCCGGAAGCGAAAGATCCTCGGAATTGGCGTCTTCGTTTGGGATACGCCGATGTAATCCTCACTTGAATCATGCGGCAAATAGTTTTGATGTATCACGACGTGTACTGTCGGAATAAGTCTGAATCCGGATTTCAGAATCCGAGGAATTACGTATATATGATCTCGGATCAGACATTTGAATCGCATCTGCGGATGATAACGGAATGGCGGAGATCCAAGCGTATTCCTCCGCAAAAGATTCTGTTTTCATTCGATGATGGAGGGGGTTCGGGATTTACGACAATCGCTCCGTTATTGGAGAAGTATGATTATAAAGGAATATTTTTTATCGCAACGAAATATATAGGCGAGCAAGGATTCCTCACTCGGAGTCAAATTAAGGAGTTGTATGACAGAGGTCATCTGATTGGTTCCCACTCGCATTCTCATCCGGTCAGACTTACGTCTCTCTCCCGCGAGGAAATCGACTGCGAATGGGAAAAATCTCAGCGTGTTTTGGAATCCATTTTAGGGTTTAGGCCTTCGGTAGCCTCGATCCCCAATGGGTACGTGTCCCCGTATGTTTTAACTTCGTTGGCGAAGGTTGGTATATGTCGGGTTTTTACATCGGAGCCCACCACGCGTATGGCGCAACGCGATGGGGTGCAAGTTTACGGAAGATATGTGATCAAGGCGGGAGATTCTCCCCGAAAGGTGAAGAAGATCGTTTCATCTCGCGGCGTGCGGTGGCGTTTGCTGATCAGATCGACTCTATTGGAATTGGCGAAGTCCATTTTAGGAGATTCGTACATTAAGGTGCGTAGATTCCTGATCAAACAATAATTTTGTCATTATGCTTCATATAATCGGTGATATAGATCTGACAGAGGGTTATTTCGACAAAGGATTGGGTATAGGGAACTCTCTTGTCGACAAAAAAGAGGATCCGTTCGAATACCTTTCCCGGAGGGACGACGATTTGTGGATCGGGAATTTTGAATGTGTCTGTTCCGACGTTCAGGCGACGGGTTCTCCGTTCATTATTAATCCCTGTCATTTGGAACACATCCGCCATTTCGATTGTTACGGCATCGCGAACAACCATGTCATGCAGTTTGGAGATGAAGCTTACCGGGAAATGGAGGCTTACTTTTGTCGGAAAGGAATAAAGTATGCGGGTAGTTTGAAACATCGTTCGGTTGTTTTCGAGCACCAGGGAAAGCGGGTCGGTTTCATGGCTTTTAGTCAGCGGCCCGATAATTTCAGCGAGTCGCCGCTGTACTGGCATCTGCCTGAGTATATCGAGTTGGAGGAGGAATTGAATCGGCTTCATGATTGCGATTACCGTATCGTGTTTGTCCATTGGGGGTATGAATTTATAAACTATCCCAATATCGACCAGAAGAATTTAGGACGTTGGCTCGTGGATGTCGGAGCAGATTTGGTTGTCGGGACACATCCGCACGTGGCGCAGGGATATGAAGTTTACAAGAGCAAACATATCTTCTACTCTTTGGGGAATGCAGTGTTCGATATGCCGTGGCTTCCGACAAAATACGGGCTGATGGTAACCGTGGATTTAACGGCAGAGCCGGTTGTAAAGAGTTCATATCTGCATATTGGCGAGAATTTCTTTCCTCATGTCGTCGACACGGTACCGCAGGAATTTTCCATAGAGTATCTTAATTCCTTACTTGATATTACGGAGGAAAATGAAAATTACTTTTCTACGGTCAATCGGCGGTACCTTGAATATCGGAAAGCGAACCGCCGTAACATTCTGAAAAATCTCTTTAAAATGAGTCATTCGGCTCGGATGGAAATCGTTCGTGATTTCATCCGCCGGAGGATGAAATAATCGATTACTGTCATGCACATTACCACATCGCCTACTCTCTCGAAAGTATGTTGGCCCCTGATTAAACTATGTGAATTGATCGGCGAACATTGGCCCGGAATTATGGTTCGGATTCGCTACTTTGCCCGCTTTCACCGTTTCCCCAATCTCAAAGATCCGCAGGATCTCAACGAAAAAATACTATGGCAAAAGCTCTATGCCGATACAGCCCGATGGTCGGAACTTGCTGACAAGTACAAAGTTCGCAAGTATGTCGAAGACCTTGGCTGTGGGAATATATTGGTTAAATTATATGGTGCATGGGACAACGAGAACGATATCGACTTCGATACTCTTCCGGATTCTCTGATTTTCAAAGCCAATAACGGTGAAGGAAAAGGGACGAATCTTATTGTCCATGATTTAAAATCGGAAAATAAGGAGGCATTGCGTCGCCTTTTCCGCTGGTGGCTTACTCGCAAACATATCGGAGCATTAGCCGGAGAACCGCAGTATAAGGCTATTAAACCGATGGTGATCGCCGAAGAACTTCTTCCGATTCCAGAAACCGAAAGTTCGATCGTTGATTATAAGATATGGTGTATCAACGGCGAGCCTCGATATATCTGGGTTTGCAACGACCGAGACAGTCGTGGCGGTGGTGCTTCGGTTATGACCTATGATACGGCATGGCATCCATGTCCCGAATATTCGATGTTCAATGAGGATTATCGTCGTGGCGAAATCCTTCCTAAACCGAGGAATTTAGATAAAATGTTGGAATATGCACGGCGACTTTCGGCAGAATTTCCGATTTTGCGTGTGGATCTCTACAACATTAATGGTCAGATCTTTTTCGGAGAACTGACTTTTACATCTCTCGGCGGCATGATGAACTTCTTTACGCAGAAATTCCTCGATATGATGGGCAAAGAGGCAGATCTATCTAAAATTAAAAAAATCCGATGACTCTTTCCGTTATTTGTCCGATATATAATGAGGAACAGTACATCGAGGCGTGTATCGAGTCGATTTTGGCTCAGGATTTTCCCCGTGAGGATTTCGAAGTGATTTTTGCAGATGGCATGAGTTCCGACCGTACGCGCGAAATCGTTGTCGATTATGCCGTTCGTTATCCCTTTATCCGATTAATAGATAATCCTCGTCGGATCGTGCCGCCTGCCCTGAATGCTGCTATAACAGCCTCGAAAGGCGATATCATCATGCGTCTCGATGCCCATGCCGCATATCCGGCAAATTATTTTTCGGCGCTTGTGGAGGCACATAACCGCTATATGGCCGATAACATCGGTGCTCCGTGTCGTACGGATGTCCTCCATAAAACACGGAAATCGCTGGCGATTCGAGAGGTTCTTGCGCATCCTCTCGGTGTGGGTAATTCGGCATTCCGCACAGGTATTTCCGAGGCCAAAGAGGTCGATACCGTTCCCTTCGGTTGTTGGCGTCGTGAAGTTTTCGACCGATACGGCCTCTTCGACGAGCGCCTTGTCCGAAATCAAGACATTGAAATGAGTAAACGAATTTTGCGCAATGGCGGTAAGATCGTGATTATTCCCGATACCTATTCGACGTATTATGCCCGTGAAACCTTCGGCCGACTCGCACGTAACAATTACGGGAACGGGAAGTGGAATATTCTCACCGTGTGGTATACCCGCCAATTCGATTCGTTGTCGCTACGGCATTTCGTACCGCTGCTGTTTCTGCTCTCACTCTTGTTGCCGCTCGTCGTTGGCGGCATATTTGGGTATCCGCTTATATGGTTGGCGGCAGTGGCGTTGTTCGTATATGTAGTTGTCGTGTCGTTTGTAAGCGCCAGGCTCTCTCGGCAAAAACATCTCATTTTTTTCTATATCGTCGTGTCGTTCTTCACTTTGCATCTGTCGTATGCTTGGGGCTCTTTTTGCGGAATTCTGAAACTTGCTTTTGTAAAACGATGAATGCTAGTAATTTGAAAACAGATAGGGGGGGGTATTTTGTTTATAAACATTGCTTGTTATGGAGCGGGTACCCTACAAATGAAACCGAGTTGTCGAAAAAGGAGGTAAAGCGATTGCTTAAAGTAAACGGGGGATGGATGCTTCGAAATGTTTACAATTTCTTCAGCGATCGCCCCGACAATTTCTTTGAACTGATCAAAGATAAGCCTTCATCACTTTCTGAGCATTCCTCTAAAGCAAGAAATCAAATTCGGCGTTGTCTTCGAGATTGTATAATCAAGAGGATTTCTCCTTTGGAATTGATAAATGACGATGGATATGATGTTTTTGTTGCATCTTATCGTAAATATCGGGAAGTTACGACTCGCATTGTGGAACGAGGTCTGTGGGAAAAGGGTGTACTGGATCAAGACGACGGATGGGGAGAACGAGAATATTGGGGTGTTTATGTCAGAAACACCGGCAAGCTTATAGCATTCGCAACCAACCGAATTGTAGGACGAAAAGTTTCGTATGCTATGCTCAAAGCTATTCCTGAGTTCATGAATAAACATTATCCCTATTATGGCTTGTTGTTCGAAATGAATCGTTATTATCTGGAGGAATGCGGTTTTAATTATGTAAGCGACGGTTGGAGGAGTGTAACGGAACACTCCAATATTCAACCTTTTTTGGAGAAGAATTTTTTATTCCGCAAAGCCTATTGCCATATGAAATTGTATTATGTTTGGTGGTTCGGCTTGATTGTAAGACTGCTTTATCCGTTTAGAAAATGGATACCCGACCAAAGGATGAAGAATATTCTTAAATTCGAGGAAATAAATCGAGAATAAAGTTAGGGTAAAATGCTCAAATATGTATTCGATCGTACGATGGCATTTGCGGGATTGCTGGTCTTTTGGCCGGTTTTGCTCGTTGTGGCTATTTTAATCAAAATCAGGATGCCGGACGGCCCGGTGATTTTTAGACAACGGCGGGTAGGGCGATACGGTAAGATCTTTACGATGTATAAGTTTCGCACGATGATCGTAGATCATGGCGGTTCGAACGTATCGGTGGCAGGAGAGAACCGTATCACGCCGTTGGGGCATGTATTGCGCAAATACAAACTCGACGAATTGCCCGAGTTGTGGAATGTCCTCATCGGCGACATGTCCTTTGTCGGGCCTCGTCCGGATGTTCCCGGATATGCCGACGCCCTTGAAGGCGAAGCGAGAGACGTGCTTCGTTTGCGTCCCGGAATAACAGGGCCTGCATCGCTCAAATATGCCAACGAGGAGGAGATCCTTGCGCTCGTTGACGATCCGCAGCGTTACAACGACGAGGTTATTTTTCCGGATAAAGTGCGCATAAACCTTGAATACTATCATAATCATACGTTCATGGGAGATTTGCGGCTTATTTTCGCCACGATTTTCCGCTCTTACGAGTCAGCAGAATTACCGAAATTGAAATGAAACGCGATCGTATTTATCTCTGTCTCGCCCATATGTCGGGACAGGAGCAGAAGTTTATAAAGGAGGCTTTCGATACCAATTGGGTGGTGCCGATGGGGCCGAATGTCAATGGGTTCGAGGCCGACCTCGAACGGTTCGTCAATCGTCGCGAGGGTACCGAACCGCAGAATAAAACGGTCGTCTGTTTGTCGGCGGGGACGGCGGCGGTACATCTGGCGTTGCTGGCCTGCGGCGTCGGGCCGGGCGATGAGGTGCTGGTGCAATCGTTTACATTCTGTGCTTCGAGTCATCCCGTTACCTATCTCGGTGCGACGCCCGTGTTTGTCGATTCCGAGCGTGAGACATGGAACTTGGATCCCGACCTGCTCGAAGCGGCTATCGCGGATCGCATTGCCAAAACAGGGCGCAAACCGAAGGCGATCGTTCCGGTCGCCCTTTACGGGATGCCTTACCGGATTGACCGGATCGTGGAGATCGCCGACCGTTACGGGATTCCCGTGATCGAAGATGCGGCCGAGGGGCTCGGCAGCCGTTTCGACGGTCGGGTGCTCGGCACGTTCGGCCGATACGGCGTATTGAGTTTCAACGGCAATAAGATGATTACCACATCGGGAGGCGGTGCGCTCATCTGCGGGGACGAAGAGGCCAAGAAGGAGATTCTCTTTTATGCTACGCAAGCACGTGAATCCTACCCCTATTACCAGCACGAACATATTGGTTACAACTACCGGATGAGCAATATCTGCGCCGGTATCGGCAGGGGGCAAATGACCGTTATCGATGCGCATATTGCACACCATCGACATGTTCAGGCTCTTTACCGGGAGTTGTTCAAGGGGGTGCGCGGGATCACTCTTCACGAAAGTCCCTCGCAGCGTTATGACAGTAATTTCTGGCTTTGCGCCATCACGCTCGATCCTTCGTTGCGCGTGAAAGGTCAGGACGATGCCTATCGCCGGATTATCACCGGTGCTGTCGGCGGTGCCGCCGGTGTCACTCATGCGGCAGCCACGCCCCATACCGACTGCGAGCCGAACGCCAACGTCGAGGCGATGCGCATCGCCCTTGATGCCGCCAACATCGAGGCGCGCCCTACTTGGAAACCCATGCATAAACAGCCGGTTTACAAGAATAATCCAGCCTATATCAATGGCGTCAGTGAGGCTGTCTTCAAGACGGGCATGTGCCTTCCTGCCGGACCCTATGTTACGGATGAGGACGTGCACTATATTGTAGATGCAATAAAGGCCAATATCGAATAGTATCGCGGCGGCCTTTGCATAGGTTGAAGAGGTCTTTGTACTTGTAAATATGAAAGGAGAATGGTCGGATTGCAATCCGGTAATTCTCCTTTAAAGTTTGGAAAGGGAGGGGGGAGTAAAAAAGAGTTGCCGACAGACAACTCTTTTTCGTGTGGTACCACCAGGAATCGAACCGGGGACACAAGGATTTTCAGTCCTTTGCTCTACCAACTGAGCTATGGCACCATCCCGTATTGATATATCTATATATCAATGATTTACGCATAGCCTGTTCGCCCCTTGTCTCTGTCTTTTCGTTGCGGTTTAAACACTGGTTTAAACAAATTGCAAGATTAATAAATAAGTAAATTATCTGTAAATCTTATAGATACAAGTTAAAAGCAACACTAAGATAAGGAGAAAAACGCGCTGGAAAATTTTCCCTGCCCTCGCTCTCCCCTTTTAAGAATTGTTGTGTCGCTTTTGTTTCTGTGGAAACAGCAAGGACAAACATTGTCAAACGGTCTGTATTAAGACCTCTTGTCAAAGTCTGTCCTTGTTTCTTTTTATATGAACTGTTCCAAATACTTCTCGTTGAAACCCGTCAGCGGGAAACGGAACTCTTTCTGTTTACCCTCTACCGATGTATAGCCGAATACGGCCGTGTCGCTCTTGATATGGGCTTCGAAAAGATTGAGCTTGCAGCTGGACTTGGGTAAATCTACGATGTTGGGCAATACAATGGCGAGATGACCCTCTTCTACGACTTTTGGATTCAGCAGATAGGAGAATCCTGCCATATAACGACCCCGTTTCTGGAAACAGACGGTCATATCTTTCGTGGGGTCGATGTCGAGTTCAAAAATGTAGGTGAACTCCCGTGGTGTAGGGTCATCAGTTCTACGCCCTACAAACAGGCAGATGCCGTAATTATTATCGTAGGATACGCCTTTGGCTATATACGATACTTGCACATCGTCGATCGTCTCCGTGCCTGTTTTTCAATCGATGCTTGGTGTTTTTCTTTTCATTTTAGCTAAAATTTAGATTATGGTTAATAATTTGATTATGATGTAAATATACGAAAAATTCATGAATTATGCAATAAAATATATAAAAAAGACAGACTTGGGTATACGGTATGAAATAAACCGTTCTGTCCAAGTCTGTCCTAATTGTCAGTGTTATTTAAATATATCTTTAATCTTGACTAAATCATCTATTTTAGCTTCTGCATTATCCATATGTTCTTCCACTATTTTTCGTCTATATTTAAAGAACAGTTTATGATTCTTCTGCTTATACCATTTCTTTACACAATATTCAATAGCATAAACGATCATGGAACTTATTACCGATAGAGTACAAATAAAGAACAGGATCGAACAAAGACAGCCGATAAAATTTACAAGACAATACAGATAGCTGTTATCGACATCAAGCCGTGCAACATACACCACGCCGATATAACTAATGACCAAACCAATGGTATTTTGATTGATAGACAGGCTGTCTAAAATCTTTATATCTCCACTTGCCATATTATTTTCGTTTAATCAACCTCTCCCGCCATGCAGAAACACAGCAGGAGAGGATCATTGTTTTTATTCGTCCAATTCAGAAATCGTTGTAAATTCTTTCCAGCCTGTTGCGTTTTTATACGCATCGACACATCCAGCAGGAACTTTCAGAACGGAGTAGGAATTTATACCCGTAAATACATCATTTCCACAACTCGGCGGTGTCCTTGTCCCGATCTTGAACAATTGGAGTTTGGAATCGTCGGAAAAGGCATACTCTCCAATCACTGTTACTTGTGTACATGCAGACATATCCACAGTTGTCAATGCCGTACAATTCGAGAAGCCATCAACCGTTTTGAGTTGCGACCCTTTCTCGAACGTTACGGTATGCAGGGAGGTACAGTCATTGAAGGCATACTGTCCAATCGTCTCCACACTTGCAGGAATTTCGATCGTGGTTAGAGACGTACAATGCGAGAAGCCTGCAACCGTTTTGAGTTTCGACCCTTTCTCGAAAGTCACAGTTTTCAGGGAGGAACAGCCAAAGAAGGCGGAACCTCTAATCTCCTCCACACTTGCAGGGATCGAAATTGAAACCAACGAGGAGCCCCAGAAAGCTTGTGTCCCAATTGCAGTTAGCGTGTTGGGGAGGATGACACTCTTAATATTGGTACATTCCAAGAACGCCTCCGTTGGCAAAACCGAAAGGTTTACTCTCGAAATATCGAGGTGCTCCAAACTCTGAATATTCCGTAATGTCGTAAAGTCAGATACGCCCAACGTTCCAGATAATTTCAATGACGAGGGGCTTTTAAGTCCTAATTCATTCAGAATCCCAGCAAGCATACCTCCCTTTGGGACATGAATCACATCCTTTGCATCTGAATCGGGGTCGGGCGGAGTGGTTTGTCCAGAATTGGAACCTCCGTTCGGGTCTGTATTCTCATCCGTACCGCTCTCTGTGCAACTGCAACACAAGGCTGCAAACAAGGCAAATAAGAATAGCTTTTTCATAATGATGAATTTTTAAGTTTTTGTCAATAACTCTAATTTCAGAACAGCCCGCTGCACAGGTCTATTCTGTAATGATGACTGATTAATAGTAGGTCAATATATAATTGGCATTGGGGCCCACTATCTGTGTGGGATAGCCTTCGTCATCGTATTCGTAATATATGTTACTGTTGTCTGCCGAAGCTGGATAATTGGATGGGATGGAGCCTTTGAAATTGGTGGGCAGAAAGACGACGTATGCAAAGATACCGAAATTGCCTAACCCAAATTGCGCATCGAACAAATTAATGTTTAACTTATTCGGTTTATCAGTGTATGTATACGTCGTTGAATTAGAATACGAGTTACGTTGTTCCATCAGATTACCGTTCTCCCAACGATAAGTCCAAAAATAGGGAGTAGTAACACTATTATTATCCTGTTTTTTGGACACATAACCGTTTTCGTATTCATATCGCCAGCGGGTCGTGCCATTAACATCGAATTCGGTGACATAACCGTTATGATCAAGAATAAATGCAGCGTCATAATAAGATCCGCTGCTGCTGTTATATTTAACGCTGATACGGTCGTCTGTATAGGTATAAGTAAAATCGACATCACCATGGATATAACCACCATGGATGCTAACTTCCGCAAGGCGCTGCTGGTCGTCATAACTGAAATCATAATAGATAGTTTTATCCGCACTTATCTCTTCTATCTGTTTAAGTAGTTTTTGCGATGTCTGGCTCTCTTTGTTACCATCCTCGGAACAAGACGAAAACGAAATACTCGAAAACATCACTGCGGCAAATAAGAATAGTTTTTTCATAATGAGTTTGAGCTTTAAATTTCTAAATCACACGCCAGTAGTTCATAGCTTTTCGATTTCGTTGATATGGAACACTTCATGTTTAAGATGGTGATCCCCATTAAACCACTTGCATTCAACTTTTTCTGGATGTTCTACACCATCCATTGTTTTGAATGGATACTGAGCGACTGTCATTTCATAGCCACCAGATTTTAGTCTGACAACATCTCCGATCTTAAAATCCATAATTTGTAAGATTTCTTACCGTATCAACTCCTGCTGCGGTGGGTTATGGGTAAAAAGAAAGTGTGGAGTTGTTCGCTTATCCAAATAGAGGTTCTGACAAAACCTTAGCACAAATAAGCAAATCTCCACACTTGGCAGTATATATCGGGATGATATATAGCTACACAAATGAAGAGTGTC
>ERZ773134.2644-NODE-2644-length-12422-cov-48.265060_pt1 | contig 12422 bp, 6 predicted proteins | sample MGYA00580856_ERZ773134 | MGnify/ENA primary metagenome ERZ773134 (study PRJEB29015, sample SAMEA2737823) | human gut metagenome | biome: human gut; feature: human-associated habitat; material: faeces | place: China | collected 2012 ... | reverse complement strand
GAAACAGGGCTGAGCCTTTACATAATCACGCATGGTAAAATAGATATCGCCCAGTTTGATCTGGCAGATAGCTTTCTCCAGTCCGTTCTGTGTGCTCTTTTCGATACCCAATTCATAATTCTTTATGGCATTTGCCGTATCCTCCCGGTTCAGGTAAACATTTCCGAGGGCATAATAAACCTGATCCAGGTAATCCTTATTCTTATCGCTCTTCGCCATACGCTGAAGCATCTTGACTACCTTTTGATAGTTAGCGCCTGAGAACACTTCCGTCTGACGGATACGGGCCGCAAATTCAAGTTCATAGGGAGGACTGGCTTTGGCTACTTCGTTGAACATTTTATAGGCGAGCCCGTCCTGATCCTGCGCGGCATAGATCTGTCCCAACAGGTATTTCATACGGGTACGCTGAAGTTTGCTTTTCTCCGATTTGATTGCCGTCTTAAAATAAGGGATAGCTTCTTCATACTGTTTGCTCTTGACCAGATAATCGGCATAAACGGCGGCATACTGGTTCAGGTTCTTGCGGGGTATTCCATTGGTATTCAGTTTACCCAAAATATCTTCGGACTCATAGAACCAATCCATTTCCGAATAACAACGGGCCTGCCACAAACGGGCTTCGGCCACTACTTCCTCGTCATGGGAATAATGGCGGGCAATATAAGAAAAAGTGGCAGAAGCCTGCAGGAAATCAGCATTATAAAACTGTCCCTGTCCGATCAGCAGCCAGCATTTCTTCAGGAAAGGGTTATATTCTTCCTGTTCCTGCAAAGCACGTTGTTTGGGATCGTTACGCCAACCCGGTTTCTTTGCCGGCTTGGCTTTGATGGAATGAAGTTTTATGGCTTTATTGCCTTTCTCGATGGCGCGATCGAAGGGACCGCCGGTTTCCTTTTTATCTTTCGGCTGTGCACTGATCGGATACATGTGGATCATTTCGGAATAACTCTCCTTATAGCCGGTCTCCATAGATTTCAGGGCTTCGTCAAAAGATGTTTTTCCGTTATAATAGATATTGTATCTCGATGTAAAGGAATGGTAGAACCGGCTTGCTTTGGTGTTTTTCTTCGTACTGCACGACCAAAGCAAGAGAACCACGAATATCGAAATTATATAGTAAAAACCTTTCTTCACGTATTATGTGCACTCTTTATCATATAATAAACTGAGAAGAACCTGTTTTATTGCCTTTTCATAAAGAATAATACTCCTTTCAGGATCAAAAAGACCAGCACCAGCACCAGGATGATAAAAGCTCCCGACGGTACATTCAGGAAATAAGACAGAACCAGTCCCACCACACAACTCAGGAAACCAAGGGCGATACTCCCCCAGATGATCTTCTTAAAGTCGGAAGTGAACAGATTCACCGTAATTTGCGGCAAAGTCAGCAAGCTCATCAGCAACATAATACCGACCAGCCGGATGGAAAGGACGATAGTCAGGGCAATAAAGAACATCATCATATATTCGATCCACTTTACATGGATATGCTGCGTCTTGGCAAAGTCGCTATCGAAAGCGACATAGACTATCTCCCGCAGATAGAGGGAAAAGACTGCGATCAGTACCACCGCTAAAGCAGCTATCCAGATAATATCGGACAGGGAGATCGTCAGGATATTACCGAATAAATAGGCAGACAGATTGGGAGAATAACCGGGAGTAAGAAATATGAAAATCACTCCGAGCGCCATTCCAAGCGCCCAGACACCGGCAATTGCCGAATCTTCACGCACATCCTGTGTCTTGCTCGCCCATTCCACCCCGAAAGCGGAAAGTACGGAAAAGACCATTGCCATCAAGATCGGGTTTGTACCCAGATAGAAACCAAGCCCCAGTCCCCCGAAAGAGGCATGGGTAATTCCCCCGCTGATAAACACCAGACGGCGGGCAACGACATAGGTTCCGACGATACCGCAGGTGATCGCGGTAAGGAGGCTACCGATCAATGCGTGTTGAAAAAAAGTATATTGTAATAAATCCATGTTCTGTTTATCAATGTATTCTCCGTTCTCCGACAATCAGGAAGAGTTCATCTTTCAGTTCGTCAGGAATTTCTATTCCGCGGAGTTGCAGGCTGCGGCACCAGCCGGCTACCTCTTCCTCCTTCATGGTGTACATGATTTCCCGGAACTCATTGATTTCCTCTTCCGTGTAGTTGTCCGACGGATGTCCCTTGAAGCGGTCCAGCTCCTCATCGTCGTAATATTCTATTTGTTTGCTGACAGCAGCCAGCAGACTCTCTTTTTCGCAAATCTCATGCTGTCCGCAGCATTCTTCGTCCACGGTTTTTATTTCGGGGGCTTCTTTCAGTTCCCCTCGTTCTATTTTTTTCTGGATAGAGCGGTTATAAAAGAATCCGGCTATCAATCCGAAAATGACTACTCCAATTAAAATAATGACAAGAATCCACATAATGAATCAGATTAAAGTTGGGTGATACGAAAACCTGCCGTCAGTAAATCATCCCAGAACCGGGGATAAGACTTGGATACGACGTGCGGATTGCGGATGTGTAATGCACTGTTACAGAAGGCAGCCGGTGCAAAAGCCATGGCCATGCGATGATCCTCATACGTGTCGATGGCAGGCGATTCATCGGGAGTACATCGGGTACCGTTCCATGAAAGTACGGAACCTTCACTTTCTTCCAGTACATAACCTAATTTACGCATTTCGGCAATTAAGGCAGCTATCCGGTCGGTTTCCTTGATTTTCAGACTTTGCAGTCCGGAAAAGCGGAAGGGGATTCCCAACATGGCACAAGTCACCACGAAAGTTTGTGCCAGGTCTGGCTGGTTCACAAAATTGTATACCATCCGGTCAGTATGCGTATGTGTTTTTTTCAATGTCACACTGTTTCCTTCTCTTTGCGTGCAGACACCCAACTGCTCAAACAATTCAGCTACTTTAGCATCCCCTTGCGGACTCTGTGCAAATAGTCCGGGAAGCGTTACGACAGCTTCATGCTTGGATAACGCCACGATTTCATACCAGTAGGAAGCCGCACTCCAGTCACTTTCCACGTAGTAAGGAACAGGATGATAAGGCTGTGGAGCTACCTGCAAGGTGTGGTCGGATGTCCATTCAGCTTTTGCGCCAAAATCTTTCATCACTTTCAGCGTCAGGTTGATATAAGGGCGTGAAATAATTTCTCCTTCCAGTTCCAGGTTCAAGCCGTGTGCCAGCATCGGTCCTATCATCAGCAAGGCCGAGATATATTGCGAACTGACATTTCCCGGAAGACAGAGTGAATGTTCTTCCAAAGCCTTTCCCGTAATCTTTAACGGGGGATAACCTTCATTTTCCGTGTATTCAATCTGCGCCCCCAGACTTCTCAAGGCATCCACTAAAATCTTGATAGGGCGTTGTCTCATCCGTTCGGTTCCAGTCAATACATGTGTACCGGGAGTTACGGACAAATAAGCCGTCAGAAAACGCATGGCCGTACCGGCAGCCATGATGTCAATCGTTTCCGGCATGTGTGTCAATGCTTCTATCATTACGCGCGTATCATCGCAGTCCGACAGGTTCTCCGGACGGCATGTACTACCCGCCAGTGCATTGATGATAAGTGCCCTGTTGCAGATACTTTTAGAAGAAGGCAACTGAATACAAGTCTGTATGTCAGCCGGTGGGGTGATTTCTATACACTTCATGGTTTAATCAAATCTTTGTGACGCAAAGATACACAAAATTTTCATTCTGCTTTATGTGCATGACTGGCTATATACTCTCCCGGTTTCATTCCGAATTGTTTCTGGAAACACTTGCTGAAATAAGACGGATTATTGAATCCCACCATGTAGCTTACCTCATTGATGCGGTACTGGTTTTCTAGCAAGAGGGAAGCTGCCTTCTTCAGGCGGATAATCTGAATCATTTCATTCGGTGTCGTATTGGCCAGTCCTTTGATTTTCACAAATAATCCGGAACGGCTGATACATAATTTCTCAGCCAAGAAGTCGACTGACAGTTCTTCGTTGTTCAGGTTCTCTTCAATCAGGTGGTTCATTTTCTCCAGGAACACTTTATCACTCTGATTAGCTGCAATCGAGTTGATGGAAACCGTCGGCATTTGTGAGAACTTTTGTCGTAACTGCAAACGCAGTTCTAACAGGTTCTTGATGCATGCCTCCAGATATTGCAATGAGAACGGTTTCTCGATATAGGCATCTGCACCACAATTCATACTCGTAATCTTGGCTTCCGTATCGGTCTTTGCCGTAAGCAGGATAAATGGAATGTGACTGGTCAGCTGGTTGTTTCGTACCGCTTTACACAAATCAATTCCATTCATGTTCGGCATCATCCAGTCGCTGATAATCAGGGCCACTTCCTGCTCCTTCAGCTTGTTGAGCGCATCCACCCCATCTACAGCCGTCACAATGGTATAGCTGGTCTGAAAGTGAGAAGAGAGGAAGTTCAGCATGTCTTCATTGTCATCCACAATCAGCATGATGGGGAGCACCTTCTGCGACATGGAAGCTGTAGCATTCTGCTCTGGGATAATATCTTCCGGAAGCGGATTACCTGCCTGATTTTCTTCCTCTTCAGCTGATAGGTTTTCCTGTTTTTGAGGAAGAGTAATCATAAATGAAGAACCATGTCCGGGCTGGGAAGTTACATTGACCTGTCCATGATGTGCTTCTACTATCCCCTTTACGATACTGAGCCCGATACCGGTTCCCGGTTTGTTTTCTGAAGCCTGATAGAAAGGTTTGAAAATCTTTGTCAGTTCCTCTTCGTTCATTCCTTTTCCATTGTCTTGCACTTCGATGGAGAAGGTTTGTTTTTCGGGATGTTCCTGAAACCGGACTTCAATCCTGCTTTGCGTATATTTGTTGGCATTGGTCAGCAGATTGCTTAACACTTTGGTAAGTGCTTCCTTATCTACATCCGCATGGAAATGCTCATCAGGATAAGTGACGGAGAAACTCACTCCATTTTGTTGAAGCGTTGGCGAAAAACGTTCACATACAGCCTGCATCAGTTCTTTGATGGATTGTGAGCTGAACTTCATCCGTATTTCTTTTTGTTCCACTTTCCGGAAATCCAGTAACTGATTTACCAGGTACAGCAACCGTTGGCTGTTACGGTCGATAATCTCCAGTTCCTGACGTTCGTTGGTAGGAATATGAGTTGATTGCATGATTTTCTCCAGCGGTCCGATGATGAGTGATACCGGTGTACGTATCTCATGCGCAATCATGGTAAAGAAATTAATTTTAGCTTCGTGGATTTCTATTTCCTTTTTACTGTTCAGTTCGTCAATGGCTTTGGCATGCTTCTTTTCACTGCGCCGTATGACGTAGCGTAGCAAAAGACCTAGGGCAAGCAAGAGCAGCAACACATAGCCAATCTTGAAAGGCAGAGACAGATAGAAAGGCGGGTGTACAATGATACGGATGGAAGTCCCTTCTTCGTTCCATATATTGTCATTGTTGGAGGCTTTCACTCTAAAGGTGTACGTACCTGCCGGAAGGTTGGTATAGGTGGTGCTGTGCTGTGAACCTACATAGTTCCAGCCTTTGTCAAATCCTTCCAGCATGTAGGCATACTGATTTTTCTGTGGAGTGCAATAACTTAATGCGGCATAATTCAGGGTAATGACATTATCTTTATAAGAAAGATGAATTTCTTTCAGATGGTCGATGGCTTCCGGTAATGTACCGTCTTTTTGTGTGTCAATTTTCTGGTTGAAGATTTCCAGGCTGGTCAGTACTACATTAGGCTTTTGTGTATTAAGCTTCAATTGGTGAGGATAGAAAGTATTAAAACCGTTGATGCTTCCGATATAGAATTCACCGTTGCGTGTTTTTAACGCAGAGGCCATGATGAATGCTTCACTTTGCAGCCCGTCGCTTTTAGTGAAAATCTGAGTCTCTTGTGTGGCTGGAGTATATTTCACCAGTCCTTTGGCAGTGGTAAGCCACAGGCAGTCTTCTCCTTCCAAGATGGCATTGATACACTCGTTGGGAAGTCTAAGTGGCTGGTAAGTAAATATATCTTTAAGGGGATTATATAAGTACAGTCCTTCGCTGGTTGCAGCCCAGATTTCATTGTCTTTATTAATGCATAGATGGTTGACAGTTAGGCTATTGAAACCTTTTTCCAGACCATATTTTTTCCATTTCTTATTCTTTTGTGGAGAGTATCGGAATAATCCTTTCCCTTGAGTTGCAATCCAAAGATTGCCTTTAGCATCCTCTGCAATTTCAATGACGAGTGCTTCCAGGTATTTAATTGGGGTAAAACGCTGTTTTTGGGCATCGTACTGACAAATTCCATTCATTGAACCTGTCCAGATTTGTCCTTGGCTATCTTTAAAAATAGAATAGATGCTATTCTCATCCAGTCCGTTGGAGATGCTATAGTTCTTTATTACTCCGGTTTGTGTATTTAGGATTTGTATTCCGTCTCCGTATGTGCCTATCCATAAATCCTTATCTATCATGCAGAGTGCATGTAAGTTATGTTTATTCAACTTTTCTCTTCCATTAAAATCTAAAAATTGCATTGTGGAAGGATTGAAGCAACTGAGTCCTGAATCATCGGATGCAATCCAGATATTTCCATTTTCTCCTTCACAGAAACGGCTGATAATTCGACTGTTGAAGTAAGGAATGTCGCTGGATTCGGAGTAGCCGTTGAATTGTCCGCAGTAGGGGGGAAGATAGCTTATCCCATTGTAATAGGTTCCAATCCATACTCCTCCTTCCCTGTCTTTTAGGATAGGATAGATAAATTTATCGGACAATGATTTTTCGCTATCTCCGTAATTATCATAGAGAAAACTTTCATGGGTGACAGGATTAAATATCGTAAGTCCGTCGTCTGAACCTATAAGTAGAAGTTCCGGAGAATACTCAAGGATAGAATGGATATGCAAGATGCCTTTCCCTTTTTCTCCTGTCAGGTATTTTTCTACTTGCTTGGTACGCGGATCTAGCTTCCAGAGTCCTTTATCCCAAGTCCCTATCCAGATATGGTTGGAACTGTCTTCCCATAGTGCCATGGAGTAGATGCTTTCTGTCTTCTCTTCGATGGCATAAGTCTCGAATGTATTGTTTACCTTATTTAGCTTGCATAGTTGGTAAGGCCCTGATAGCCATATATTGTTTTGTTCGTCATTAAGTATACGGGTTACAATATTGTCGTTTTGTGGTATTTCAAACTGGGTGAGTTTGTCGGTTTGTGTGTTAAATAGAAAGATACCTTGTTTGTGTGTGGCAATCCATATATTTCCTGCTTTATCTTGAATAATATGTGTAATCCATGAAGTGATAGAGGTTTTGTCATTTGTTTGTTTGACAAATGGGGTAAATGTATCTTTAACTTGATTGTAGATGAATACGCCGTTGTCCGTTCCTAACCATAGCTCTTTGTCGGTAGTTTCGCAAATGGTATTGATTGAATTGGCGTGGAAATTGGAATAGAGTGGATTGTTTTTTTGATAAAGGGTAAATTGGTTACCGTCAAAACGGTTTAATCCATTTTCTGTACCTATCCATATATACCCCTTTTGGTCTTGGAATAAAGTTGAAATATTATTGGATGAAACTCCGTTTTCAATATTATAATGGCGAAAATGGAACTGGGTAGGTAATATAGCATAGCCACATAGGTGGATTGATAGGCTAATGATTAGACAGTAAAAGGATTTCATACGTGTTGTTTTCTTTTTAAATCTTTACAAAGATGACTAAAACATACGAATAAAGCATATAAAATAGTATATAAAAATAATGTAAAAGTCTAATTAAAGATTCCGGAGCATTGTCTTGAACTCTCCGGTATATTTTTTAGAAGTCTTCAGCCTATTCCGTGAAATGCCCTGATATATTCTCTGTTTCACAGTGCGGGATTTGTATCCCACAGTGTGAAATATATATCCCACACTGTGGTTTTTGTATTTCACAGTGTGAAACAGAGAATTTGTTTCCATATTTCCTTCTTTATCTAAGGATGTGTGGAAGAATTATTACTATGATACCATTCTTACAAGGTGCTGATGCTGTTCAGCTGTCAGTATAATAATGGCGGCAGGAAGAATGAGTGTCTGCATGATAGATGCTAAAATAGTCCTGAAACATATCAAAAAAATCTAATGCAATTGTATAACTTGTTGAATTATAGAATGTTATTCTGTTTTAGGTATACGTAGGATACCGACTATTTTGGTAGTGGAATGGATGATATTTTTATCACTCCAATCTTTAAACTTCTACATTTGCAACAAACGAATAAAGAACCCAATTTATATAATATGAAGAACAAGCTTTTGATATTGATGAGTGGTGTCGCTGTGCTGGGAATCACTTCCTGCACAAAACCGGCCTATCAGCAACCGGATGCTCCTATTCAGGAAGTTCCGTTTACCCAAGTACATATTAATGATGGTTTTTGGTTGCCCCGTATTGAAACAAACCGTACGGTTTCTATCCCTTCCGCTTTCAAAGAATGTGAGAAGAACGGTCGTTTCGATAATTTCGCTATTGCAGGTGGTTTAAAAAAAGGGGAACATCGTGGTGATTTTTCTTTTGATGATACTGACCCGTATAAGGTAATAGAAGGAGCGTCTTATTCATTGGCGGTGAAGTATGACCCTCAGCTTGATCATTATCTGGATAGCGTAATCAATATCATTGCAGCAGCTCAGGAACCGGACGGATACCTGACTACTTGTGTCACGAATAAATGTGAACGTTTGTCCGGTTGGTGGGGACATTCTAAATGGGAAAAACTGAACAGTCATGAGTTGTATAACAGTGGTCACATGTATGAGGCTGCCGTAGCACATTATCGGGCTACGGGCAAGCGTACATTCCTTGATGTAGCCATCAAGAATGCTGACCTGGTTTGCAAGGTATTCGGACCGGGTGAAGGACAGAAACATGTGCCGTCAGGCCATCCTATTGTGGAAATGGCATTGTGTAAATTATATAAGGTAACGGGTGACAAGAAATACCTTGACATGGCCCGTTATTTTGTGGAAGAAACCGGACGTGGAACAGACGGACACAAATTGAGCGAATACAGCCAGGACCACAAACCTATTCTCCAGCAGGATGAAATTGTAGGTCATGCGGTACGTGCCGGATACCTTTATTCAGGTGTAGCTGATGTGGCAGCCCTGACAAACGATACGGCTTATTTTCATGCGTTGACCCGTTTGTGGGATAACCTGGTGAGCAAGAAATTGTATATCACCGGAGGTATGGGGTCCAGAGCGCAGGGAGAAGGTTTCGGCCCGAATTATGAATTGCAGAATCATACCGCTTATTGTGAGACCTGTGCAGCTATTGCCAATGTATACTGGAACTACCGTATGTTTTTAGCAACGGGTAATTCCAAGTATGTAGATGTGCTGGAACATGCCTTGTACAACGGCGTGATTTCAGGTGTTTCTCTGAGCGGTGACAAATTCTTTTATGACAATCCGCTGGAATCAATGGGCGAACACGAACGCCAACGCTGGTTTGGCTGTGCCTGCTGTCCGGGTAATGTAACCCGCTTTATGGCTTCCGTACCAAGCTATGCGTATGCCACCCAGCAGAATGACATTTATGTGAACCTCTATATCCAGGGTAAGGCAGAAATGCAGACCGCAGATAATAAGGTAACACTGGAACAGACTACCGAATATCCGTGGAATGGAAAGGTAACCATCAAGGTTACTCCTGAAAAAGAAGGCAAGTTTGCCATCCGTCTCCGTATCCCGGGATGGACAAAAGCAGCTCCTGTAGCTTCTGACCTGTATGCATATACCGATGCGGCCAAGAAATATACATTGAAGGTAAACGGCTCGGCTACACGTGGAGCAGAAGGTGACGGCTACGAAACCATCGTACGTACATGGAAGGCAGGTGATGTAATTGAACTGGAAATGCCGATGGACGTTCGTCGTATCAAAGCCAACGATAAAGTGGAAGTAGACCGTGGAATGGTAGCATTGGAACGTGGACCGATTATGTTCTGTCTGGAAGGAAAGGATCAGCCTGACAGCATCGTATTCAATAAATTTATTCCGAATGATACTCCGATAGAAGCTTCTTACGAAGCCAATCTGTTGAACGGGGTGATGGTATTGAAAGGTACCGCAAAGGAAGTTGAAAAAGACGGTACAGTGAAAGACGTTGCATTCAAGGCCATTCCTTATTCTACATGGAACAACCGCGGAGCCGACCAGATGGAAGTATGGATTCCGGAATCAAAAGAATATGCAATTCCAACTCCCGAGCCGACTATTGCTTCAAAGGCACAGACATTCACCATTCAGGCTGCAATCCAGAAAGATGCGCCCGAGTCGGCAGCTGTGATGTCCTACGCATGGGGCGTGAACGACCAGTGGGAGCCGAAACGTTCTTCAGATACTTCCAAGCCCTATTTCTACTGGTGGTTGAAGAATGGTACGATGGAGTCTCTGGCCTACGAATTCGACAAACCTTACACCGTATCGAAAGTGGAAGTTTACTGGCTGGATTTTGATCATTACGACGGTGATTTCCGTGTACCGCAAAGCTGGACATTGTATTACAAGTCTGGAAACAGCTGGAAAGAAGTAGAAACGAGTGATAAATATGGGGTAGAAAAGGACAAATACAATGTAGTAAACTTCAAGCCAGTCCAGACTACCGGACTGAAAATCTCGGCACAGCTTCAGAAAGGAGCTTCGGGAGGTATTATTGAATGGAAAGTAGAGTGATTTATTAACCCTTAAATATAAACAAGATGAATACACAGTTAAATCGCATGTTGTTTAGTCGTGCATTTGTAAAAGTGTCGGCATGTGTAGTGCTTTCTGCAGGTTGTTTACCTATGGCAACCTATGCGGAATCTGTTGGAGCACCGGTTGTGGAGACTGTCTTGCAACAAAAGGCTATCTCTGGTAAGGTGGTTGATTCAAAAGGTGAGTCCATTATTGGTGCAAATATTATGGAGAAAGGCACTTCCAATGGTACGATTACTGATTTTGATGGGAATTTTAGCTTAAATGTATCAGCCAAATCAGTACTTCAAATTAGCTACATCGGTTATAAGACGCAGGAAATTCCTGTCAGTCAGTTGAAGGCAGGTGCTGTCATTACCTTGAAGGAAGATACGGAAGTGATGGACGAAGTCGTGGTAATTGGTTACGGTACGCAGCGTAAAGGTGATGTGACCAGTGCGATTGCTTCTGTAAAAGCGGAAGACTTTACAGTGGGTAAGGTAGGCGATGCGGCCGATTTGATTAAAGGTAAGGTGGCTGGTTTGAGTATTGCAAAAGGTTCTGGTGACCCGAATGCGACTTCTGCCATCCGTCTGCGTGGTGTTATCTCCGTAAATGGTAGTACAACTCCTTTGATTCTGATAGATGGAGTGGAAGGAGATTTAAGTACAGTCGCTCCTGAAAATATTGAAGCTATCGATGTGTTGAAGGATGCTTCTGCCGCAGCTATCTATGGTACACGAGGTGCAAACGGTGTGATTTTGATAACTACAAAAACCGGTAAGCGTGAGGCACATACTACTGCTTCTTATTCGGGCTACGTTTCTGCTTCTCAGTTTGGCAAGAAACTGGATTTTATGACTGCAGAAGATGTACGTGCCGGGAAAACAAACTTTACAGACAAAGGGTATGATACTGATTGGCTGGATGCCATCAGCCGTACCGGTTTTACTCATAATCACAACTTTAATATTTCTGGAGGTACAAAACAGACTACTTATTCAGCAGACTTTACTTATCGTAAGGAAGACGGTGTGATTATGAATACGTATGCAGAAGATATCCGTATGCGTTTTGATGTTTCTCACTGGATGCTGAATGATATGTTGAAGGTTAATTTGAATATGGTCAAGAAATGGCATAAGAATAGTGCAACCAATGCTACAGCCACAGACCAATCAAATATCTACCGTCAGGCAATTGCACGTAATCCGACAGCTCCGATTTATAACGAAGATGGTTCTTATAATGAAGATTTCGGGGTAAACTACTACTATAATCCGGTAGGAATGTTGGAAGAACGTTTGGGTAATTATACTTACGAAGAGACTCGTGCTGCTGGTAATATTACTTTTGAACCCATTAAAGGATGGCAAACCAATTTGATGTTAGCTACCAGTCGTTTTGGTGCTCACGATAAGGGGTATAATACTTCTGATTATTATGGGAACCAATTGAACCAATGGACAGGATATGCTTATCACACAAATAGTGAAAGCTTTCAGAATAATTTGGAGCTTACTTCTAAATATGATTTGAATGTAGGTAAGCATCGTATGAATGCAATGGTGGGTTATAGTTACCAGTATTACAAATATGAAAAAAATTATGCTAATAACTATAATTTTCCCACAGACTTCTTCCAATGGAACACGGCTCTTTCGTTTAAAACAACCTCTATAATCCTTGTTATTCTCCGAAAAAC
>ERZ773134.2641-NODE-2641-length-12429-cov-13.905204_pt1 | contig 12429 bp, 16 predicted proteins | sample MGYA00580856_ERZ773134 | MGnify/ENA primary metagenome ERZ773134 (study PRJEB29015, sample SAMEA2737823) | human gut metagenome | biome: human gut; feature: human-associated habitat; material: faeces | place: China | collected 2012 ... | reverse complement strand
AATACGACTACCGCCACACGGACGGGGAATTGTTCTCTTGTGTGAAACCCACGTTGGACGAGTGCCGAGCCGCACGGGACAAGTGGCTGACGGCAAAAAGAGGAAAGGAGGACAAGCAATGAACGAAGCAGGCTACCAAACGCTGATAGTCAAGTTCGGCAAGCCTATCACGGAATTGGACGGCATCTTTGACGATGCCGAAGCGTGGGGAGTGGAAACCCTTAAAGGGTGGATAGAGGACTATGAGAGCAGTCGGTTTACCGCCATTGACAGCCATACGGCAGTCATAACGAGCGAGTACAATATGGAGTGTGTGAAAACATGGTTGGAACGGAACACACCAATAGCCGAGAAAACAGAATTTTGAGCGTTTAGGCGGTGTCCGCACCGCCCGAACATAACACCCAAAGAAGAATGAATATGATAGCAAAGACGATTTTGGAGCAGATAGGTGGCAGACGCTTTGCCGCCATGACGGGAAGCAAAGACTTCATAGACATGGGTAACGGTTTACGCATGAGCCTTGCGAGGAACAAGACGAGTGCCAACCGACTTGACATCATCTATGACGGAGGAGCAGACCTCTACAATATGCGTTTCTACCGCAAGACGTTCAGCAAAAAGACATTCGAGTGCAGGACGAAGGACATAGAAACGCACGAAGGGATATATTGCGATATGCTGGAGGAAATGTTCACGATGGTGACGGGGCTTTACCCCCGTTTTTGAGAGGTGGGAGGCGAGAGCCGCCCTACTTTCTTTCAGTGAGCATGATGGCGGACAAAGAAAGTAGCAAAGAAACCTTTGTCCCAATCTTCGATAACTATTTTTATGACATTTTGTCATGTATCATAGCTATTGATGATAGGAAAACAAATTGGCGCAGTTGTTGCTATATAGTGATTGTAATCAAATCCATATAAAAATGAAAGCAACCGTTCAATACAATGATTATGTAGGCTCAACAGCAGCTGATATTAGTGATTTCACAACTCTGGAAAAATATTTGGAGGAAATAGATGTTGACATAAAACGTTACCATCCTATAGGGGTGAAATTTTTTACATCTTATGGTGATGGGTGTAATGTGTCCATTTTATGTGAAGACATGGTAAATGACAACTCCTTAGTTGAGCTTAGACTTGATGAAATGTCAATTCCGGATTTCTTCTCTCTTTTCAAAAGACTGGAAGTTATTTTGCATTTAAAGAGTTCTGGGGATAGGGATATAACCCAAAGCATTACAATTAATATAGACCCTATTAAAAAGGAAAAATTAATACAGTTTGGATTCTCTGAAGATGGTGATATTTATACAAAAAAATACGCTAACGGTATAATTGCAACTCTGTATAATGAAGGAGAAGGTGTTATCCCTCATGCTGATTTTAAAGACAAAGACTATCCATACTCTATTGTTTATAAAATGAGTGATATTGAGCAACTTGATAATAATTGGAACAAAGGAAATTTGAACTTCTAATTAAAAATGATTATAAAAGAGTTGGTGCAACCCATTGATGGCTGTACCAACTCTTTTATAATAGTTATGGAATATACACCGCCTTTCTCCGTATGAGCAGTATGGCGTACCGTTTACCCTTGTAGTTGCAAAAAGCGATATACTCCCGATAAATGTTCCTGTCGCCCACCTCCAACTTTCGGATCAGTATGCTTTAGGGTATCTCTCCACCCCAAGAAGCAGAGTGAAAAGTATGTTTACTTATAACTTCTCATTCTGTCAAATATAATAAGGAGCGATCTTATAATTACGTGCTTAATAAACAGTTGTTAGTACATGATTTTATACAATATGTTCATTATTATTGTAAGTTGGAAAATAATAAATCATCATTACCATCAAAGACTAAAGCCTCTTTATTGTGAACCAATTCAACAGCAGCCATCGGATCAGTTGTATCTAATGTAGCGATTTGATTGTCATACGTAGCAATCATTTTTTCTTTTGCTACTTTTAATGGGTCTCCATTCAAAAAACTTTTCAAGCCTGCCATAGCACTATTTATAAAAGGTTCACGTTCACCTCTTACATTGAACGTGTCGTTATAACCGACAAAGAATAGTAATTCAAGAGACTTCAAATGTGAATGAAGTTTTTGAGCGCAAGAACAAGCAACACAATAAAGACCTTTATTCTTGAAATTATAGTTGGTTGTATGTATTGAGACTACAGCTTCTTCGGCCTCATTATAAATTCCATCTGTATCACCATGACCGGCAAAAAAACAAAGTTGGTGTTCAGGCATGACACCAATAACATTCTGTTCACTCAAATTTGGAGGGTAAACAGGAGAGTATTCAATACTATTATCAGCACATATTTGTTTAGCCTCGTCCGCACATGATTCTAAGAAATCATGAAGTATGGTGGTAGAATCGTTATTACATGCTATCAATATTTTGCCCATATTTATTTTTTAGAACGATTTAGTTGATAGATATAATACTCATTAAGCTTTTGTTCAAAAGATTTGCCTATAGGCGTTTGTTGTCTCAACTCAACAAGGATGTCAGCCCAAGTAAATGTTTTACCAGTGGAGACTTCGCTAAAGGCTTCTTTGTTGTTATCTTCTGGATGACGGAGAAGCCATTGTTCAAGGACGCAGTCGAATTTTGTACTCCACTGAGAACGAACTCTGTCAATGATGGAAATGACAGAGTCAAAGTCATCATTGCTTCTGTCCAAATAGAAGAAATTCTCCTCGTTCATCATTTCAACGATAGATTCAAGAGGAATATCAGTCCTTAACTGGTTGGCCGACATTATCACAATATAAAGCAAAGATGTTTTTTTGCGAATCTCCTTCAACAAATCAATGCCTTTTTTGTGGTGACCACTGAAATTCCAGTCAATGAATACTATCATTTTGCTATTCAAATTCTCCAACACGTATTCCAAACCTTTGTCTGGATTTTGAAAAACATGGTTACAGTCAGCATCTTTGTAATGCTTTCTTATATTTTGAACAAACGGCTCTTTCTCCGACATATTATCATCAATAAAGACTATCTTAAAATCCATAATTATTTACTTTTTAAAAGGTATTGTTATTTTTATTGTCGTTCCTATTTCACCAAATTCACTGTCAACGACAGCGACAGAGCCTCCAAGAGACTGGACACGAGTTTTCACAATATACAATCCAATGCCAGCACCTCCTTGCAACTCGGTCGTTGTATAATACAACGCAAAAATTTGTTCATGGTCTTCTTGAGGAATACCTATACCTGTGTCTGAAACAAGTATCTCTAACATATCGTTTTGAACCTCGTAAGAGCAACGAATCACTTTTGGTTTTGACTTGGTCATTGCTTTCACGGAATTATCTATTAGGTTCTGCAGAATATCCCTAAAAAATTGTCGATTTGCATTCAGAACAATCTTATCAGGGAAATCTGTCTGTAAGGATATCCCTTCACGTGAGAAGACATCATCGTATTCACCCAATATTTCCTCAAACGTAGTTTTTAAATCAACTTCCTCAGGAGTCAAGTTCGATTGTGAATAACTGAGCATATAGTTAATCACACGGTTGAGTACTTTGAAGCGTTCATACATCTCTTTAGAATAGAGTATGAATAAATCTTCCTCCTCGGGATCGGGATAATATCTATAGAAGAACTCCACCCTATCGCGTATTTGGTTAAGTGTGGTACGGACAGCATGAGTGATATTAATTGCAAACTGTTGTAGGGACATAATACTCATATAGATGTTCTCCTTACGAGTAAAATCCTCTAAAGCCTTTTTTTGCTCGCTAATAGCCGTCTTTACACTACGCCCTGTCTTACGAACTTGTTTGATAAGAGGCTCTACCGTCTGCTTCAATTCTGGCTTTTTGGCGACAATATCGTTAAAGGCTTCTACTAAAGAACTGATGTCATCTGATGCGACTTTTAGCCCCTCCTGTGCATTATCACGTTTTGCTTGACGCATTTCTACTTTGTAATCTTGAAGAGCATTAAGTTGAGTAATGATGAATTTTTTCATCTCTCGATACTCAACATTATCCACAAAGTCTTGTCGATTGGTCGCATCTATTATTCGAGGATTCCCATTTTTGGTGATGTCAATAACACCCAAAAACTCACGTGTGCTTATTCTATTGAATATATCCTGATATACCCTTTTATCAATTCCCAAGATGTCACGTTTTAAATCTTGAATTTCATTGGTTTCTGCAAAAGGCGTAGCGATGATGCCATCACGATAGACCTTAAACCCATCTATAGGATCATTAGGAAAGGCTTTTCGATAGCTTCTACGGGCTGATTCGTCAAAGAAAAAAATCCTAATCCTTATTCCTCCAAAAGATTTGAGTGGAATAAGATGGTAACTAAAAATGTTCTTTTCCTTATCATAGAAGATGCTCTGCTGAAGCTTTTTATCCTCGTCAAAATCTATATTCAGAGAAATGGTCGCATTATTAAAGTCATCTAATGTTCTGATAGATTCTTGGTCTATATTAAATTCTGGTGCAATTACCCGAACTTTGAATGGGTAACTCAAATTCGCAAATGGAGAGACAATTTTTGAAATTTCACGCATTAAATGCTCAATTTCCTTCTTGGTCCAAGGATCTCTGATGGAAGTGATTATCAATTTCGTTCCTGATGTATCAGGATTTTCGGAATCATTATAAGTATAAACATTCTCAACATCGGTAAATAGACGAATATCTGCCTCTTCTTCGCTCTCAGTATAATAAGAAGTCCAGTCAATGTCAACTTTTAGCCACTTTTCTGCACCTCTTTTTTTGGTGATAACGGAAACTTTATCTCCAAGTTTATCTACAGCAAAACGCCCTATGCCTTTTTCTCCAACACATCTTCTATTGAAGGGCTTTGGTGAATATGGATGAGCGCGTTTGCTTGAAGTTCCAATAACCATCCATTTGTCTCGGATATCTTCAAACGACATTCCATATCCATCATCTTCTACTCGTATAACTGCTTGTTTTTTTCCAACTCCAACATTTTCAAAAATAACATTTACATTTTGGGCATTAGCATCATAACAGTTCTTTACTAATTCGAATAGAGCTGTAACTCGATCTGTTATCAAATCACGCCCGATTAGCCGGAATGTGCTAACGTCAAATCGCCATTTTAGTTTACGATTATCGTCCATATTATTTGTGAGTTCTAATATGTTTCTTAATACTCTCTGCGATCACTTCGCCCAATCTTGGGGGAACAGCATTTCCTATATAACGTGAAGCCTTAGTTAAAGACACTTCCTGCTCATTAGGAAAGAATTTATATGTTGTTGGAAAAGTCTGGAACAATGCAGCTTCACGTGCGGAAATAGCTCTGTTCTGAATAGGATGACCAAAACGACCGTTGCCGATACCTGTACAAAGCGTAGTCATCGTTGGAGCAGGCTCTTCCCAAGTCATACGGCCATAAACACTACCAAAGCTCTTACCTCCTTCCTTCTTATGGCAATTCAACAAAAGCTCCTCCGGCCAGTCTTTCCAACTTCCACCATATGGTGTAGCCTCCATTCTTCTCATATTCAGAGCAGATAAGGCTCTACAGCGGTGTAACTTATCAGCAGGGCATTCTTCACCGGCTTGAAGAGGGGGAAGGTTGCTAATCACATCACGAACGGTCACATAATTATCTTTTCGATGTGTTGGAGGTATCAATTCTATCTCACCTAATTTTGAGGCTAACAATACTAATCGCTTGCGCGTCTGTGGAATACCATAATCAGGACAATAAACCACATGATATGAAACATAATATCCTTCTGATTCAAGTGTTTTAACAAAATCTCCTAAAACTGACTGAAGTTTGAATGAAGCTATAGCTGGAACATTCTCCATTGTAACTATGTCTGGTTGGACGTCCTTAACAAGACGTCCAAATTCATAAAGAAGATTGTATTTTTTTTCATCTTTATTCTTGTTTTTAAATGCGTAAGATGAAAAAGGCTGACAAGGAGCGCAGCCAGCCAAAACCTTTATTGATTTCTTGGAATAGAAAGGTATTATTTCTTCTTTTCGAACAGTCCTAATATCCTTGAAAATAAACTTTGCTTCATTATTAGTTTCATATGCGTACAGACAAGTTTGATCCAAATCGAACCCAGCTCGGATCTTGAGACCTTTTGACTTCATTCCATAACTTAGTCCGCCTATTCCGCAAAATAGGTCAACCACCTCTATTGAAGGTAGTCTTCCGCGTCGTTTATGCATTATACTTTTAGGCATATCTATTCCGTGATAAGTTCTCGTTTTTCACATCCTAACAAATCGGCAATCTTTGCTAACGTCTGCAAATCTGGTTGATGCATATTGGTGCACCACTTACTTACTGTTACAGTAGATACGCCCAACTGTTCTGACAACCATTTGCTTGTCTTTTGTTTCTCTACAAGAACCACTTTAAGCCGGTTAAGAGGTCTTTCATCCATCTTTATTTAATTAAAACTAAATGCAAATATAATAAAGATAGACAATATGACCAAATGTTTTATAGAAATATCCCAAATATGAAGCTTTATAAGGCTTACTATTGGTGTTTCCAATAAGCCAATTGAACTAATTCAGGCATATTCGATTTATCACAATGAGAAAACACAAGCTAAAACTAACACTATTTCTTAAACAATGTCGTGTAGGAAGAAAACACAATTATCCTCCTATATTTTCCTAATGTTTTTCAAATGCAATTACAAGAAGGGATAAAGTGAGTCGCCCTTTTTCACTACCTGACATTTCAAGTAATAGATAACTGGAAATGAACTCTTAATCGTCTTTAATTTTTTAGTTTCAAAATTAGTTGGCGAAGAGTCTGTTGTCAGTACACACAACACGAAGAAATAGCACACTCTTTTCCCGTAACTGGGTTTGTTGCGTGAATTATTACTAATTTGTTAATCCTGATTATTTTGCAACATAAAACTGACTGGAAGAAATTTTCAAGGTCAGAAATATGTGGAGTATATCCGGCATATCGCAATCAAGGACATGGGATTTTTGCCCGGCATCATAGAGCATTGTAAGGATGATGAGGTAATCGGTAAAGGAACAATCCCGAATGTATGAAAATTGAAAATCCGATGAAGTTGCGCTTCATCGGATTTTCTTTTGTCAGACATTTACTTTTATGGTACATACAGTAGTGCAAACTCCGCCTTTCTTCGTTTGAGCAGCATGGCGTGCCGTTTACCCTTGTAGTTGCAGAAAGCGACATATTCGCGGTAAATGTTCCTGTCGCCCGCTTCTAGTTTTCGGATCAGCGTGCTTTTGGAGTATCCGTTTCCGCCCAAAAGTTTCGCCGGACCGACATTGTAGGCGAGTGTGCCAAGCAAGGTCGAATCCGCCCCGACAGAAAACAGACGGTGGGCATATCCGGCAAAAAGAGCCAGCGAATACTGGTCTTTGAACGGTTGCGCCGCTTCCGGTGTTCCCGTGCGGCTATGCACATCGGCATAGCCTCGCAACAACAGTCCCTTCACCGGTCGCCATGTAATGCCTGCACCGTAACGGTAATTGTTGTCCTCGTTCTTAAACTTCCGTCCTTCGCCGTTTGTAAAAGCCATATCAACGGAAATAGAAGGAGAAAAGTCATAAGCAGCCACGATGCCGATATCCTCACAATAGGCAAACCCATATTCCTCCTGAAACGATTTGGCAATATAGCGATGTCCCCACGCATTCTCCTGTACGGAGAATTGATTGAGATTGACAAGACCGAGTGCAACGGAAAAGCCATTCTTTCTCCAATTTACCTGTGCATTTTTCAGATAAGCGTCAAACTTCGTCTTTCCGTCTTCCGTTGCGTAACTTTCCACATTCAGTACCACCTTTGCCGAAAAACCTTTGGGCAACGACACCTCATAACCGGCGAACGCACGGTTCAAATTAAATCCCGAAACATCATTGGCATTACCCAGCCCGGCTTTGTAATCGGCAAAAACAGTCAATATGGGTTTCCCTTTTATCGGGGCAGTCTGCCCCGGTTCTTGTGCGGAGCAGACTGTCATGCCGAATAATGCGACGGCTGTAACCAAATAGGTTCTTATGTCCATATACGATTTAGAAGAATGTTCCGAATACGAATCCTGAAATCGTTGCCATCACGATAACCAATGCCACATATACGGCAGTCTTTTTCGTCCCCATCACGCCGCGGATGACCAGCATATTGGGCAGCGAGAGCGAAGGACCTGCAAGCAGGAGTGCCAACGCCGGACCTTTCCCCATGCCCAAAGCCAGCAATCCCTGTATGATAGGCACTTCGGTCAGTGTGGCGAAATACATGAAAGCACCCGTAAACGAGGCGAAAAAGTTGGAAAGCAAGGAATTTCCACCCACAGCCCACTCAATCCATTCATTGGGGATGATGCCCGCAATAGCCGTGTTGTCATGCGTCGAACCGAGCAGGAAGCCTGCCGTTACCACACCGACAGCCAGCAACGGCATAATCTGTTTGGCAAAACCCCATGAAGCAAACGCCCATTCCCGATTTTCCTCATCCCCCTTGTCAAACAGAAGAATAACGGAAAGTGCGGCAATCGCGACAATCATCGGCACTAACGGTACGAACTTGGCATTTGTGACAAACATATTTGCCAAGACAACGGATAATCCTGTTACGGCTGCACCGGCTGCTACCCACATTGCCAGCAACTTCAACACCTTTACCAGCGACCAGCACAACAACAGGGAGAATGCCCCTACGATATACCATTTGTGCATGAAAATAAAACTCCATACTCCCGTATCATTTGCGGCGGGTGCGCCCCAGTTGGCAAATACGAGTATCAGCACCAATGTGAAGAAGAACATCGACGTCTGCCACATCGGCCGTTTTTCAGGCGGAGGCACGATGTTCATCTGCTGCTCTTTCTTTACTTTTTCCTCATTCCGGAAGATGAACGACATGGCAAGACCGATAATGACAGAAAAGGCTACCGCCCCGATCATGCGTGCCACGCCCATTTCAAGACCAAGAATGCGGGCAGTCAGGATAATGGATAAAATACTGATTGCCGGACCGGAATAGAGAAACGCCACCGCGGGACCTAATCCGGCTCCACGCTTGTAGATACTGGTGAACAGCGGCAAGATGGTACAGGAACATACCGCCAGTATGCCTCCGGAAATGGCGGCAACGGAGTAAGATACCCACTTCTTCGCGTTCGCTCCAAAGTATTTCAATACCGACCCCTGACTGACGAATACTGCGATCACGCCCGCGATAAAGAATGCGGGCAGCAGACACAGCACGACATGTTCCTGTGCATACCATTTCGCAAGGTCAAGGGTGGCGTCTATGGCGGTCATAAACCGTTCGCTGCCGAGCGGCAAAAAGAAGACGGCAGCGAATACCGCCACGATCCAAAAGAGAATCTTCAGTTCTTTTCTTGGCTCCATGACTTACACATTTATATTCCCAACATCTTTTTGATTTCACTCTCCGACGGGACATGTCCCTTGATGCGGACTTCCCCGTCCACCGTAACTGCCGGTGTCGTCATGATATTAAGGTTAAGCAACTCCATGATATCCTCCACTTTCGTGAGTGTAACGTCAAGACCGTTATCCTTGATGACCTTCTCGATTGCGGCATACGTAGCCTTACACTTGGAGCAGCCGGCTCCCAAAACTTTGATTTCCATAATTCGCTTTATTTTTATTATTTGTATTTCGTCGTATTGCGAACATTGTCCGCAAATAAAAAATTAACAATACATCATGATGCAATAATAGACACCGATTGCAACAAACAGGATTCCGACAATTCGGTTGAGCCATTTCTGTATGACCTGCATCCGTCCATATACCACACCGATACGCTGGGCACTGAAAGCCAATATCCAAGCGACTACAAGAACCGGTAAAGCTGTCGCAACGGCAAACAACACCGGAAACAGATAACCTGCCGCAGAAGTAGCCGACATCGGAATCAACATGCCGAAATAGAAAACTCCGCTCGTAGGGCAGAACGCCATAGCGAACAACATACCCAAAAGCAACATGCCCGTTCCGCCCCGTTTTGTCATACCTTCTCCGTTGCCCTTGAATCCGAAAGACGGCAATGGCAGCTTATCGCCGAAAAGCATGAACAATCCGATGATACACAACACCGGACCAAGCACCATTTCTCCATATTTCCCGATAAAACGCTGGATGCCGAACAGGCTCGAACCCTCTTTCAAGATGGCGATAAGCACCAGTGCAAGTACGGTATAGGCTATGACACGCCCCAACGTATAGAGTAATCCGTTCCGAAAAATCCGGTGACGGTCTTCAATGTCTTTCCCGATAAATCCGATAGCGGCAATATTCGTAGCCAGCGGGCAAGGAGAAAGAGCCGTAAGCAACCCCAACAGAAACGCAGTCAATGCAGGCATCGTACTGTTGTCCAATAACGACTGTAACCATTCCATAAGCGATGACTATTTAAGTAATGACGCCACCTTCTCAGCCACAGCTTTCTTAAACTCTTCGGGGGCGGTACGCGCATTCCCGAATGCAAATTCCGTCATATTCTCCACTTGTTCCTTCCCCCCGTCATGTTTGACCAAGATGAGGGACGACCATGTTACTTCATACTTTTCGGCAATCTTCCCATTTTCGGGACGGGAAATATCAATCGTCCTGAATGCGACGTCACCTTTCGACAAATCATCGGCAAATCGTGCTTCGACAGCCTCCTTGGCATTGGATTCAATCGCCTTGCAAGTGGCGCACCGCTGCTTGCCGTGAAAATACAGCACTTCTACCTTTTCCTTGTCGGCGACACCGGAATCTTCTTTTTCTCTCTCTTGTTTTGCGTTGCCGTTTCCACAGGCAACCAGGCTAAGACACGAAATCATTAGCAAAATCAACTGTTTCATTGTAATTATTATTTAGTTTGTTAAATGTAATTCGCAAAACTACGAACATAACCTGCAAAAAAAGAGGCTGTTAGGAACAGCAATCCTCTTTTTTACAGATACATTGACCGAGAAATTCTCCGAACAGTTCCTTTGCCAACAACCAGTTTTCCTTGTTGATGCAATACTTCACTTTCGGGATTTCAATTTCACCTTGTATCAACCCCGCGTCCTTCAATTCTTTCAGATGCTGGGACAAAGTAGCTTTAGCTATGGGCAATTCCTCATGGATATCACCGAAATAGCAGCACTCTTGTCCGGCAAGAAATTGAATGATGGCAACACGTGCCGGATGCCCCAAAGCCTTGGCGAAACGCGCCAGTTTTTCTTGCTTGGAGGTGTATTCTTTCTTTTTTTTCATACTTTACAATATTTGTTGTTCGCAAAAGTACAAACATTTTTCCAGCGCACAAAATATTTCAGACATATTTTATAAAAAAGCCCGAATCTTGTTGCTTCTTAAACAAGTTCAGGCTTTGCAATTCGTAATTATGCCAGCTCCAGTAACCCGGAATTATAGCAAAATATTGAAAAGATAACCCGATATCACCGCAGTCAAAAAGATGACAGCTACGATAGCGGCAACCAATTTCTTGCGGAAAATACTTGCAAGCATCGTCATTTCGGGAATAGCCATACCGGCTCCGCCGATAATCAGAGCAATGACCGTACCGATACTCATACCCTTAGACATCAAAGCCACACCGATAGGAATAGCCGTTTCAGCACGTATGTAAAGCGGAATGCCCAGTACGGCAGCGATAGGAATAGCAAAGATATTGTCCGGACCGGCGATTTTCATGACGAAATCCTGTGGCATATATCCATAAATGCTAGCACCGAGTGCGACACCAATCAGCAAGTAACCCATGATAGGACGCAGGCTTCCCCAAGCACTGGAGAACGCTTCCTTCAACTTTCTTTTCAGCAATCATTTTTTTCTTATCTAGTCTCACGCTTACTTCTCACCTTTTTACTTTTTCATATACATTCTTGTAAATCCCTGATATATCCTGCTGGATAACACTCCACGCAATACATTCGCTGCACTTCTTTTTACATCCGTTAAAATTGCAACCGCTTTAGCATTTAATACTTTATCTGCAGGAATTGAGAAATTGTTGTCATGTGCAAATGAACTGATTACATTTGATGCAGCATAAAGTTCTTGATTTGCTGCTACATCGGCATTTGCTACATTTATACCGAAAAGAAGCAAAACAGCAGTGAAAAATAATTTTTTCATTTTTTATCCTTATAAAATTGAAATTTCGCTATTATAGCAATAAATTATAGATTTTTAAATAAAAAATCAACAAAATTTTAAAAAATTTGGGGAAAATGTGAATAAATTACTGATTTTAATTATTTTTGTAACGAATTTGTTTTCTTTGGAAATAAAAAACGGAGACGTGCTTATTTTAAAAGCTCCAAAAGAAATTACCGGCGAACTTTATTTGGATAAAAAAAGAATTTTTTGGATTACCGATCCTAACGATAAAAATCAAAATATA
>ERZ773134.2640-NODE-2640-length-12433-cov-3.087332_pt1 | contig 12433 bp, 6 predicted proteins | sample MGYA00580856_ERZ773134 | MGnify/ENA primary metagenome ERZ773134 (study PRJEB29015, sample SAMEA2737823) | human gut metagenome | biome: human gut; feature: human-associated habitat; material: faeces | place: China | collected 2012 ... | reverse complement strand
GGCTCTTCATTGAATACCGACCAAAGGATTACGCTCGGGCAGTTACGGTCGCGACGGACCAGCCATTCCAGTTGGCGTACATATTCAGGTGAAGTATTGAACAGTCTGTTTTCATCCAGTACCATAATCCCCATACTGTCGCAGGCTGCCATAAACTCTTTGGCGGCCGGATTGTGGGCAACCCGATAGGCATTGACACCCATTTCTTTTAGTTTGCGGAGGCGGAACTCCCATAAAGCGTCGGGCACGGCTACGCCCACTCCGGCATGGTCCTGATGGTTACAGACGCCTTTTATCTTGATGTTCTCCCCATTCAGCCAGAAACCGGTATTGTTATCGAAACGGATGGTCCGGAAACCGCATCTGGTTTCAGCTTCGTCCGTTACAGCACCGTTCTGTTTGACCACTGTTTTGACTTTATAAAGGGCGGGACTGTCCGGTGACCAGAGTTGAGGGGCTGAAACTGTCATTGACAGGCTGGCGATTCCTTCTCCCAATGCTCCGACAGAGAGTTTTTGGGTTTGTGTCGTGATTGACTTGCCATCGGGAGCAAACAAGGAAACTTCTACTTCGCTATTGGCCGGGTGTTTGCCTGCGTTATATAAGGAAACTTCTACAGGTATTTCCCACTGGCTTTCGGTTTTTTTGACAGGATTAGCAAACACGCCGTCGGTGATGATATGCAGCGGCGAACGTTTTACCAACCAGGTATGGCGGTAAATACCGGCTCCTTCATACCACCAGCCTTCCTGGGCATCCGCATCTACACGTACGGCAATAGTATTTACATCGTCACCATAAGTGGCGTAGGGCGTGATGTCGATATACATGGACGTATAGCCGCACCAGTTGCGATGCAGTACGGTTCCGTTCACCCAAATCGTTGCATGCGTGGCGATACCGTCAAACTGTATTTCCAGATGTTTCCCTTTATCTTCGGGAGACAGTTTGAATTTACGGCGGTACCAGCCGAAACCACGGTTATAGTATCCTTGCGAGAGGTTGGCTTCCGGATCGACGTTCCCTTCAATTGCCCAATCGTGCGGAAGGTCTACGATGCGCCAGGAAGAATCGTCGTAGTTCGGCGAGGCAGCCCCGCTTACATATCCGGCTTTGGCGTTCCGGTAAGTGGCATTGTGCCCTTTGATAACGGGGTAGGGAATGTCTCCCTGATGGAAACTCCAGCCTTTATCCAGGGACAGGACTTCGCGCGGTGTTACTTTTTCCTGTGCGCTGATGTATTGGGACAGGAAAATACATAAAAGGATTAGGATTCTTTTAGATGTTGTCATGATATATTACTTGAATTTTAAGCTTAAAGAAGAATACAAATTTAGGTAAAAGTTCTTTTAAGATTAATAGCATGACAAAAATAGTGCATTTACTTTGAGTTTTGTTTGATATGAACGAAAAAAACTCCGCAAACGTTTGCGGAGTTCATATGTTTATTTTCCATCATTCCATTCTATTTTGAATACATATGATTTGGAAACAGGGCCACTTTCGAGATTTACATCTCCTACTGCATATAAATAAGTCGGTTTACCATCTATCTTTAATATGGCCGGTCTTTCCAATTTGCCGGAGGTACTTCTAACAAATAAACCGGGGGTCTTCATTAATTTCTCCTGATCGGATTCAGTTCCCCAATAATCAAAAAGTGTACCCATAGCTATTTTGGCATCTTTCAGTTTAAATTGCAAACCGTCCTTTGATTCCCAGAGGATTAAATTGCCGAACACTCCTGTATTTTTACCAAAATTATCCGTAGTCAGTAAATAATATTTTCCATCAGTAGCAAAGGCCTGGGCATCTTCTATATATGAGATATTGTCTGTAACAGGTGCATCGCATAATTGATAAGGTCCTTCCAGTTTATCTGCTACTGCATATCCATAGCTATGATTGGCTTTTGCATGAGGTTGGGTGATACAACTGAAGTAGATGTAATACTTATCCCTGATCTTCAGAAAGGCGGGATTGCAAACGCCGATTTTAGCATTGTGTGTCCAGTGAGATGGATCTGGTGAAGCATCCAGCATGATACCTTTATTGTTTCCTGCAAATAGCCATGGACCATCCAGCTCATCGGCTGTCATCATTCCGATTCTCATTTGTCCGGGTTTGGAAGGATTCTGACAAATATATAAAAGAACATATTTGTCATCGACATATTCCAGTCGAGGGTTGTGAGGGGCCACCATTGTTGAAGGATCAGCAAACATCTCTGATTTCAATATGGATTGTACATATCTGAATGGACCTTCAGGGCGGTCAGCGATAAAATGGGCGATTTCAGCATTTTTTTCGCTCCAACCTTCCATGCCTTCCGCTTTGGGCCATCTACTGCTGAATATGTGTACTTTCTTATCTTTTCCGATAATAGGGGAAACGCACCAGTTGAACCAACCTTTTTCTTCTACAGCAGGTCCGATAAACTTGGCTGTCAGTGCCATTTGTGAATAGGGTAAATTCAGTGTTTTTCCCTCTGCAGACTTCAATGTTCTTTCTTTTGTTTTTTTCTTACCGGAAAGAGGAGAAAGTAGTAAAAAACAGGATAGGAATATCCATATTATTTTAGTTAATGAACGATTCATTTTTTATTATTTGTTTATTGTAATTGAAAGAGATGTGTTAAAAGTCAGTATTGTGTCATTCCGAATTACTTTGTCACGACCAAATACATTTTTAACACATCCTTATTTTATCGGAATGTTTTTGTTAGTCTGTCCATCCCGGATTCTGTATTAATTTAGAATTTTTCGAAATCTCACTTTGAGGTATCGGCATAAAATACATTTTCTCAGAGAAAACAAGTGGGACTGCTTCTACTGGTTCGTATTTATAGCTAAATGTACCGTCTTTTTCTTTGGTTATCACTACTCCGGTGTAATTTCTGTTGTTCAGTTTTGTTTCTGCTAATTTCCACCTGCGTAAATCCCAATAACGGTGATGTTCAAAACATAGTTCTACATAGCGTTCGTTTCTAATCAATTCTCTCATCTGTTCTTTTGACAGTCCTTCCTGTAAATCTGTTGTAATACCTGCACGTTTTCTTATCTTGTTTAATGCAGCATAGATTTCCGGGGTAGGACCTGTCGCTTCATTCTGAGCTTCTGCGAAATCCAATAGAATTTCTGCATAGCGGAATATAATCCATGGTTGTACGCTTCCGTACCAATAACCATAAACCTCGTTATTCGGGTCAACGGCCTTTACTGTCATATATCCGGTATAGGTGGTGTAAATCTGATAAGCCGGAGTTCCTTGCGGGTTATCGTAGTCATTTCCACCTTGGTAAATATTCAGGACATAATTACGATTTAATTTTCCCCCTTGCATACCAGATACAACAGCTTGATTATATGCAATGTCTGCATAAAATCGGTCGTCTCTTCCTTCATACGGGTTAATAGGATCATATCCGGAACCTTCTTCGTTGATCAGTTTTCCATTTTTCATAGGGAAAGCATCGATCAATTCCTGTAGGGGTGAACAATGACCGGCGTCGCCGTTTGCTAAATCTAGTGTTTTTACGGCACAATCCCAGCCATGAGATACATCAGGCATTCCGTATTGTCTTTCAAGAATTATTTCACGATGAGTTTCGGACATGTCTAGCCATAACTGTTTCAAATCCGGATATAAGTCGTATTTACCTAAGTCTATTATGGCTTTTGCAGCATCGGCTGCTTGTTGCCATTTAGATGCATCGTTATTTTCATTGTATAATGGACTTGCCAGATATAGCAGAGTTCTTGCTTTGAGAGATAGCGCAGCTCCTTTTGTGATTTTGCCTCGTTCTGCATTCAAAGGGAGGTCATCTGCTATTCCATTCATTTCATCAATAATGAACTGAAAACAATCATTCAACGAATTGCGGGGAACTTCCAGATCGGAGTTGAGGTCCTGGGGCTCTGTCAACAAAGGAACTCCTCCATATCTTTTTATCAGGTCAAAATAGAGCATAGCCCTGATAAAACGTACTTCTGCTGATGTGGTTGCTTTTAACTCTTCTTCGACGGGAGCACTGGTAATGTTCATGAGAAAATCATTGGCAACACGGATGTATTGGTAAGAGAAACTCCAGTTATCCATCGGGTTACTTGCTTCATTCCATTCTCCCTTTAAAATCAGATCAGGAGAAGAACTGGGGAAATTATCACGGGCCTCATCTGATATATTATTATATATGTTATGATCCCAACCCGGTAACTTGATATATAAATGGTTTACATACATTTGTATCAATGCCGGATCGTTCCAGACATCTGTTGAACTTATATTGGACGGATTCTCTACGTCCAGATCAACACAAGAACTTAAAGAAAAAAGTGCGGTTGACGCTATAATAAAATATTTACGTAACATATATTCTTTCTGTTTTAAAAATTCACATTCAAACCAATACTGAACGATTTCTGTTGTGGATAATATGCTCCGGTTCCTGAACCAGCTTCCGGATCAAATCCTTCCAATGGACTCCACGTCAGAATATTCTGTCCTGATATATATACTCTCAAATGATTGATATCCCAGTTTCTGATAGAGAATTTAGGAAGTGTATAGCCTAATGTAATTGTTTTCAGACGTAGATAGGCCGCATTTCTTAACCAGAAGTCTGAGTTTCTATCATTAATAGCTCTGGTTCCGACCCACATTTGAGGATATTCTGCACTTGTATTATTAGGAGACCATGCGTCTTTCAAATATAAATAAGAGTTACCGCCACCAGAGAAGGTTACACGGGCTCTGCTTGATAGCATGATGTTTCTTGCAGCAGCACCTTGTAACAGGAAACCGAAATCAAAGTTGTTCCAAGTTGCATCTCCTGATAAACCGAACATTAACCGTGGCATATTACCATTGTCGGATAGTACGGTTTGGTCCCGACTGTCAATTATTCCGTTTTGGTCAATATCTTCATATTTAATATCACCGGCCATTGAATTTATACCGAATTGTTGTCCGCCCATCCAGCTTTCTGCTTCTTCTTTGCTTTGGAACAAGCCTAAAGATTTATAGCCATAAACGAATCCCAATGGTCGGTCTATTTGTTTTTCATAATCCATTGCATTGGCAGGGTCATCAATTTTAGTAACCCGGTCTTTAGCGTAACTGGCCGTAAAACGCAGATTGTAGTTTACTTTTTCTACTTTGTTGTTATGTGTTAATGAAATTTCAAAGCCTTTGTTAATCATTGAGGCGTAATTTTCGTTCGGCAAGCTTCTTCCGAATGTTCCCGGAACAGAGCGGACACGGCTCCATAAAATGTTTCGTGTATCTTTAATAAAATAATCCACTTCAACTCCCAGTTTTCCATTCCAGAAATCGGCATCAATACCTACATTATAATTATTTGCTGTCTCCCAGGTAATATTTGAGTTTGGAAAAACGCCATAATAAATTAGTGATTGTGCTGTGTTATTATAATATGGTCCACTGTTGGAAGTGAGAACATATGAATCCTGCCACTGGTAAGGATCGACTTTGTCGTTACCTACCTGGGCAAAAGAAGCACGGAGTTTTACATTAGAGATAAAGTCCAGCGAACTGTTTCCTCTGAAGAAATTTTCTTCGGAAATGCGCCAACCAGCAGATACAGCAGGGAAGAACCCCCAGCGTTTGTTTTTAGGGAAAATATAGGAAGCATCCGCACGAAAAGAAGCTTCAAACAGGTATTTTGTATCTAAAATATATCCTAATCGGCCGATGAAACCTTTACGTGCATCATTAATTTTACTATTACCTGTTAAACTTTGATTCAAAGAGCCGCTTACAAATAGTTCATCTTTGGAGTTTATAGGAAAATCTCTTTTCGTTCCGCTAAAAGAATCTCCGGATGATTGGTTCTGTTCGTATACTAATAAGCCTGAAAAATCATGTTTTCCTATTGTGCGTTGATAGTTTAATCCAAGATTCAGGAATGTAGAATAAGTCTGGTTGAAACTTTCTGTCAATGTGGTTTTTCCTCCTTCTCCACCGGAAGTTTTTGTTCCGATTACATTTCCGTTTTCATCTTCAGAATAGAGTGTATAAGGAGTAGAGAATGCCTTTCCGAAATCATAATATTTGCCGAAAGAAACATTCCCATTAGCAGACAGACCTTTCGTGATTGCATCCAGTTTGAGATTTACGGTTATTGTTCCTTGGAATGTATTATATTTTGTCTGATTGTATCCGGAATGATATATTTCTTCGACAACATGTTCTCCGGCTGTATTGACCGGTCTTCCACTCGGATAATATGGACTTAATGTTGGTGGCACTCCTACGTGTTGGAATAGGGCGGTAGAGCCTACAGCAGGGGTATCTTTTATTTCATAACGTCCATCCAAACTAACGCCGACACGTAATATTTTGGTAATGTCTGCATCGATATTCGAACGAAATTTATAAGCTTTGTAATTAATGTTATCATACATACCATCCTGATCCAGCATTCCCATGGAAAGAAAGTATTTGACAATATCGGTTCCACCATTTATGGTGATATTGTGATTATGCATTAATGACAGTTTTTTGAAGGAGGCGTCATACCAGTCACCGCCTGCTTGTCCAGTTTTGTATTTTTCGATAGCTTCATTTGTGTAATAACGACTGGCATGTGCAGGGTTATTACGATCGTATCCCATATTATCCAGAGCTATATTGGTATATGTAGCATATTCGTATGCATCCATTAATTCCGGATACATGGTCGGACTTTGGGAGGAGACTGTGCCATTGTAGGTAATACTGAATTTTTCTTTTTTGCCACGTTTTGTGGTAACCAGAAATACTCCGTTATTTGCACGTGCACCGTATACAGCAGCTGCTGCGCCATCTTTCAAGACAGTAATGCTCTCAATCTCATTCGGGTCAAATGCGTTGAAACTGTCACGGGGAATTCCGTCTACTACAATTAAAGGAGTGTTATTTTTCAATGTACTATTACCTCGAATACTCAGGGTTGATCCGGAAGCGGGTTCTCCGCTTGAGTTTAGGGCCATAACTCCCGGCATACGTCCGGCAACAGCATTGGAAAGGTTGGCAACCGGTGTTTGTACCAACGCTTTTCCGTCTATTGCAGCAACTGCGCCAGTCAGGTTTATCTTCTTCTTGGTCCCATATCCAACGACCACGACTTCTTCCAGATTCTGAGTATCTTCAACGAGCTGGATAGCTAATGATGTTTTATTTCCAACTGCTATATCCTGTGTTAAATAGCCGATATAGGAAATCTGGATCTGAGCATTCGCCGGTATTTCTAAGGTGAAATTTCCATCAATATCTGTAATGGTACCTCTGGAAGTGCCTTTCACGGTGATATTGGCTCCAATGATTGGTTCGCCGTTTTTATCGGTGACATTACCCTTGATTTGTTTATCTGGTGTCGATACCTCTTTCTTTTCAGCGAGAGGGAGGATCAGAATATGCCCTGCTTTAATTTTAAAAGTCAGGCCGCTTCCGGCTAATACTTCTTCTAATGTTTTTGACAAGGTTTTATTCTGTTCTTTGATTACAACCTGTTTGTTGATGTTTAATTTACTCTGGTTGTAGTCGACAGACAGGTCTGTTTGCTTCTCTATCTCCTGAAAAACTTTTTGTAAAGTAGTAGTTCCTTTGGGAAGACTGATTTTTTGATTTTGACCGAAAACGCTCCCTGATGCAAGCAAACTGAGAGCAAGTATAAATATTTTACTATTTTTTATAGGTACGACCAGTACCCTTTTATAATTAAAAGTCATACTTTTGTGTATTAGATTTTTACTGTGAATGTTGATAAATTCTTAGATGTTTTATTTCAAAACAGAGTGAAGTCTATTTCGGATGCCGGAAAGCTGCTGTGAGAGGTACTTTCCGGTGTCTTTTTATTTGCGTGCCACCTCCTTTCCGGCCTTAAACAGAAGGATTTCTTTTCCTTCTATTTTGTAGTTGATATTTCCTGCCAGTTGAGCGAATATATACATGGCGTCTTCTATTGTTTCATGTTGTTTAAATTTCATCGTAAATAAGTCGGACGTGCTTATTTCCGGACTCAGTTTGATCTGGACGTTATATTTACGTTCCATTGTAGTCAGTATCTCATGCAGCGGTTGATTGGTAAACTTTAGTTCTCCCTGTGTCCAGGCTGAACAATCGCTGGCTTCAACCCAATCGATACTGAATGTTTCGTCTTGGCTATTATAAATCACCTGTTCATCCGGTTTCATGATTATGGATTTTTCGGGAGCCTCGTTTTTATAGATTTTGACGGAACCATGTTCCAGTGTTGTGGTGATGCGATCATTATCCGGATAAGATTCTATGTTAAATTTAGTACCCAGGACTTCTACTTTCAAGGGACCTGTACTAACGATAAAAGGTTTGTCCGGATTTTTGGCAACTGTAAAATTGGCTTCTCCGCTTAGGTAAACGGAACGTTTCTTTTTTGAAAACTCGCGGGGATAAATGAGTAAACTCCCTGAGTTAACCTGGATAACCGATCCGTCTGGCAACTGGATGCTTTCCTGCTTGCCATTGGGAACGTAGCATTCTATCATTTCGGGTTCTGCATATTCATTCTTTGTTAACCACCAGGCAGCCGTACCGGTTATTATGGGTATGATAAGAATAGCAGCGTAACGTAGTAAGCGGGTCCGTAAAGATATTCTGACGGCAGGGTGATCCGTGTGATGGATTTTTTGCAAGGTCGCATGGAAAGACTGACGTGTATTCTCATCTGCTTCCGCCTTTGTTTCCAGCCATATTTGACGCATGGCCGTTTCTTTTTCCGGAATATCTTTGCTGCTGATAATCCAGTTTCTTATAATGGGACGATATTTTGACGGAACCGTGTGGTCTGCCAGACGCCGTAATATATTATAAACTTTGTTTTTTTCCATCTCACTATCTGTTTATAATAGTAAGACTACAAAAAAGAAAAACACACGTAGTCTGTTTTCTAAAAAAATAGCATTAAAACAGAAATAACTTTACGCAGGTCGGTGAGGGCGGCAGATATATGTGTTTCTACGGTCCGTTTACTGATGTTCAGCTGAAAAGCTATTTCATCATTACTAAGCCCCTGTTTACGGCTCATGCAGAAAATTGCCTTACGTTTGGGAGGCATTTTTTCAATGGTGACCTCTATCAGTTCTTCCAGTTCTTTGGCAAAAACGATCTCTTCCAGTTCCTCTACAGACGCAATATGGAATGACTCTTCCATGGGAATTGTATTCGGAGAATAAGAACGGTCGAGGTATGTATAGAGTGTATTTTTGGCTATCCGGTAGAGATAAGCATTTAGATTTTCAACTTCTGCAAGCGACAGTCGGTTTTGCCACAATTTAACAAAGACATCCTGTGCCAGGTCTTCTGCTTCTGCTTCAGAATCCAGAAAACCGGACAGGAATAGCTTCAGCTTAGGAAAATAAAGCATGAATAAACTTTCAAATGCTTTTGCATCTCCGTGGCTTAAATTTGTTAATAGTATGCGCTCCGTATCTGTATTTTGCATGAGGTGAAATCTATCTTCTTTTTTTAATTCTGTCAATAAGGATAGATTATTATTTGAATATGGATTTTATCACTTCTCCGGTCCATGATAAAGGCTGTTTTATCTTGAATAGATGCAGGATGACGGCTGCGGTGTTTACTGTGTTATTGGGTTCTGTGATTTTGAATTCTTTTTTGATACCCGGACCAGTGATTCCCCAGGGAACGATCATTTCATCGGTGCTTACCCCGCCGTGTCCGTAGTTTATGCCGCCGTGGTCTGTAAGGAACATGAAATGGGTATCTTTGTATAATCCTTCCTGTTTCATTTTTTCGATAAATCGTCCGATTTCTACGTCGGCTTCTTCAATGGAGCGAATATATTCGGGTGACATCCATTTGTATTTATGGCCGGCATGGTCGGTATGGACGGAATAGAGGAAAACCAGTGTTGGATCTGTCCGGTTGGCTTTCAGGAAAGAAAATGCTTTTTCGTAATTCGGAACATAGGCATCCTCTTCCAGATAACTTACTTCATCCAGATATTGTTTGTTATACGGATAAAAAAGGTTGATCCAGTTGTAATAAAAGGCTGTTTTCATTTGTGGGATGGCTTCTTTCAGTACCTTAAAGACAGAAGGGTAGTAACCTGCGCTGTCTTTTTCGATTGCAGGCAATGTGAATTTAGAGATTTCCCAGCTATTATCCACTACGCCGTGCTGTTCAGGGCCGCTTCCGGTCAGATGACTGGTCCAGTTTGGCAGCGTTACCGAAGGCATGACCACGCGTGTATCGAGAGAAAGGGAGCCTTCTGCCATTAATTTATCCAGGTTTGGAGTTTTTGCTTTCAGGTATCCTTCAACACAGATGCCGTCAAGCGAGATCAGGACGATACGTTTCGCAGCGCGTGCATTTGTTTCTGTAGGGATTGCTGCCACGGGGCGGGAGATAGAGGCGGTACCCAATGCAACTGCGCCAACTAATCCCTGTTTAAAGAAACTTCTTCTTGAGTTTTTCATGTTTTCTTATATTATTATTGTATAGCAAAAGTCTGTCATCGTATTTATTCCCAGATAGAAAGGAACAGCCTCCAAAAATAATGAAATATATTATTGGAGGCTGACTTTGTCTGAAAAAGCTACGCAAAGGTTTGCGTAGAAGTTATTTGAAGTTCATTTGTATCCATCCGGCCACATCGCCATCTTCAGCAATATAAGCATCCAGATATTTTGTTCTGTTCGCATCATAATTCAGATAAAATTCATTGCCGGAATCGGAATAATTGGCTATTAAGAAAGAGACATATTCAGGTAGTATCCATGCTCTTAAATGTTGCTTTCCATTTGATTCAATGTTTATAGTGTCACCTCTCTCATTTATGAAATTTCCGGTTATTATATGCTGTTTGGTTGATCTGAAATCATTGGAGCCATACTCATTACCGTCTTTACTGAAACTGTGTTTAGGAATGTCTCTTCGTTTCAGATATTTACTTGAAGTTTCCGGATAAAATGCTTTAGCAATGCCTTCTGTACGTCCGATATGGTCATCAGGGTAAGTACTCCAAAGAGATTTTCGTTTCCAGCCCAATGTGTTATATTCCTTAGGAAGATTGAACCCTATCCCGATCTGACGAATTCCATTGCCGATTTTGAAAATATTCAATACGTAGTCGATTCTGAGTCTTTTTCCATTATCAATGGAATAGACCAATTCTACCGGATTTACGCCATACTTACCGTGTATTGTAATTGAGATACCCTTCTCTGTGTGTGTCAAATATTCGGATTCAAGTGTCCAATTGGTTAGAGGACTGGAAGTAAAACCTATCTCTTTTTCCGAACGCTCCTGCGGTATGTAATCAATTACTTCATTCTCTTTTAAATGAGGAATGGCATACATGTTTACTGGTCCGGTTATAATTTTTTCTCCTTTTTTCTTTATAGAGACTAGTGTTCCGCTTGTCCGGGAAAAAGTGTACTGAATATCTTTTGAAGTAATCTGGTATGAAGAATCTGTGGAAATGACTTTTACATCTCCTTTCGCTAACTCAGGCATGGGATAATAAGGTGAATAGTTTCTTGGAACTTTCCAAATAGATAGATCAAAACCTCGTCGGTCTCTCATAGTGATTGTGAGAGTGTCCCCTTTTACACAATGAGGTATGCGGAGAGTACCCTGCATTCCGGGTGCCATATCGACTTCTACAGTTCCTTGCCGGTTCATATCTTTCCATAATATTTCTATTTGGTTGGCATTTTGTGTGTTGTATCGATTTTCCAAAGTGACCAGTGTTTCGTTATTGGAACTCTGGAAATGTTTGCTAGTCACAATAATAGGAGAGTAACTCATTTTCATATGCCAGAATTCCGGTTTTTCCCTTCTGAATCCATCGACTACTCCCCAAGGACCATATCCACAGGGCCTGTTTCCTTTGGGATAATACATTTCGTCGGTACATCCCCAGATACCTAATCCGGTAATGGAGGGGGATTCCTGAATAAAATCGACAAAATATTTAAGATAATCCCCCCACATATCCCTTAATCCCGGATCTGTTATGTTTTCGGAAGTGTTATAGCAATTCAAGTGGAGTGCCTCTCCGAATATGATCGGGCGGAAATAATTTTCAAATGCCATTAGCCCTTTCCAACCCGGATAATGTTTGGCTCCGATATCAGTAGCTTTTATGATTCCGTGAGTTTCCGAATGGGAAAATTTAACTGGAATATTAGGAGTTAACTCCTTTGCCAGAAGTAAACTATTGTAAAATTTAGGTTTCCATTCGCTTTCATTACCTAAAGACCAAAGTAAGATACAAGGATGCGACCGGTCTCTGATCACCATTGATTTGAAACTATAGAAAATTTGACTGATTCTTTCATATGAATCTTTTCCGGACTCCCAGCAAACAGGCGCTTCGTCTTCTACAAAGATACCATATCGGTCGCATAGATCTAACATGTAACTGTCC
>ERZ773134.2596-NODE-2596-length-12619-cov-5.675103_pt1 | contig 12619 bp, 12 predicted proteins | sample MGYA00580856_ERZ773134 | MGnify/ENA primary metagenome ERZ773134 (study PRJEB29015, sample SAMEA2737823) | human gut metagenome | biome: human gut; feature: human-associated habitat; material: faeces | place: China | collected 2012 ... | reverse complement strand
CGGCTATCGCCGAACTGAACGCCGCATGGCAGGCCGCTTCGCAGGACATCTACGCGCAGCAGCAGGCACAGCAGGGCGCACAGCCCGGAGCCGATGCCGGCCAGCAGTCGCAGTCGAACGCCGGCGGCCAGCAGGGCGGCGGCGACGGGCAGCCCGAGGATGTGGAGTTCGAAGAGGTGAAGTAGGGCTTCACCAATTAAAAATTAAGAATTAATTCGACGCGAAAGAGCGCGATTCCTGCGGGAGTCGCGCTCTTTATTTTGCCCGGGATGTAAAATTTGCTATCTTCGTCCGTAAAAATCGTTTCCGATGGCTTGGCTGTATCTGATTCTGGCAGGATTTTTCGAGATGGGGTGGCCGCTGGGGTTCAAACTTGCGAACCTCTGCCCGCGTTACCATTTTCTTTTTCTGGCCCTTTCGGTCGTGTCTATGGGCGTGAGCGGCTGGCTGCTCTACGTGGCCCAGAGGACGATCCCGATGGGTACGGCCTACATGATCTGGACCGGTATCGGGGGCGTGGGAACCGTGGTCCTCGGCATCGTTTTCTTCCACGACGCCGTGACCTTCTGGCGGATGTTCTTCCTGTCGCTGGTCTTCGTCGGCATCGTCGGCCTGAAGATGGTGCATTAGGCCCGCTCCGCCCGCCACATCCCGTAGAGGATCAGCGCCGCTCCGGCCAAAGCGGCGAGGGTGATCCGCTCGCCGATGCAGAGTGCCGCCGCGACGATCGTCACCAGCGGGTTGAAATAGATGTAGTTGGTTGTCCTGACGGCTCCCAGACGGTGCATCGCGGCGTTCCAGAGCACGTAGCAGAGCATCGAGGCCACGACGCCCAGAAAGAGCAGGTTGCCCCACACGACGGGCCGCGACAGCACCTCCCAGTCCGCGCCGAAAGGCCGGAACGCAAAGACCGGGAGGATCGTCACGAGTCCGTAGAAAAAGACTTTTCGGGTGATGAAGATAGCGGGGTAGCGGCCTCCGAGGCGTTTGATCACCAGCGAATAAACCATCCATAGCATCGCCGCCGAGAGCGCCAGCATGTCGCCCCGCGGCGAGAGGCGGAGCACGAAATGCCCGTTGAGCACCACGAGCACCATCCCCGCGAATGCCAGCGCCGAGCCTGCGATCTGCCGCCGCGACATCCGCTCGCCGCGATAGAAGAGGCTCATCACCACGGCGGTCCACACGGGCGCCGTGCAGACGATCAGCGAAACGTTCGAGGCCGGGGCGTACTCCAGAGCCATGTTTTCGGTAAGGAAATAGAGCGACCCTCCGCTCAGCCCCGCGGCCGCCAGCAGCAGTTCGTCGCGCAGGTTCGCGGCCCACATGCGCCCGCGGGCGAAGGGCAGGATGCAGACGTATGCCATCGCGAACCGGAGCAGGAAAATTTCCGCCGGAGTCAGCGAGTTGGCGATCAGGACCTTCGTCGAAACGAACGTCGCGCCCCATACGGTCACCGTGAACAACGCCGCGAGGTGGTATTTGTATTCCGTGTATTTTATCATACGGCTCCAAAAATACGGATTTTTTTGCGCCGGCGCACTACTTTTCACCTTTCACCTTTCACTTTTCACTTTATTTTTCTATCTTTGCGTGCTATTGTGCGTAATGACAATAATTACAACAAATAACAATAACTATTTTTCACTCAAATGCAAAGTAAAGGTTTTATTAAACTCATTGCGGTCCTGCTGGCTCTCGCGTGTGTTTATCAGCTCTCGTTTACGTTCAAGACGCGTGGCGTAGAGAAGCAGGCGGCCGCTTATGCCGCGCAGTTCCCCCTCGACCAGCAGGGCGAGGCCGAACAGCATTACCTCGATTCGGTGCAGAACCTGCCGGTTTACAACCTGGGCTTCCGCAAGTTCACCTACAAGGAGTGTAAGGAGAAGGAGCTGAACCTGGGTCTGGACCTCAAGGGCGGTATGAACGTCATGCTGGAGGTGCAGGTCGAGGATGTCGTGAAGGCTTTGGCCGGCGACAGCCAGAACGATCCGGCTTTCATCGAGGCGATCGGCGTGGCCAACGAGGCGATGAAGCAAGGCTCTTCGACCGACTATATCTCCGACTTCGTGAAGGCATATTCGCGCCTTTCGAACGGCCGTCCCATCGCCGAGCTTTTCGTAAGCCCCGACCGCAAGGACATCACGCTCGAAAGCTCGGACGCCGACGTCGAGAAGATCCTCAAGAAGGAGACCGAGGCTGCCATCGGCGCATCGTTCAACGTGCTTCGCAGCCGTATCGACCACTTCGGCGTTACGCAGCCCAACATCCTGCGCCTCCCGAACTCGCACCGCATTCTGGTCGAGCTTCCGGGCGTGAAGGAGCCGCAGCGCGTCCGCGACCTGTTGCAGGGAACCGCTTCGCTGGAGTTCTGGACCACCTACGACGCCAATGAGATCTTCCCCGCGCTTTCCGCTGCCGACAAGCTCATCAAGGCCGAACTGGCGCAGGCTCCCGCCGCTGCGCCCGAGACCGCTGCCGCCGAGGCTGCCGCTGCCGCCGGGACTCCCGCCGCCGAGGCCGAGGGCCTGATCGCCGAAGTCGGCGCCGCCGATTCGACCGCCACGGCCGAGACCGCCGTTCAGGAAGGCAACTTCGACCACTCGCAGAACCCGCTCTTTGCAGTCCTCAATCCCCGCTTCGCAGGCGGCGCCTCCATCGGAGCCGCTTACAAGGCCGACATGGCAGCCGTCAACGAGTACCTCGCCCAGCCGGCCGTCCGCGAGCTGTTCCCCGCCGACATCATGTTCAAGTGGGGCGTCAAGGGCGACGACAAGATCGACGGTCGTTTCTACCTCTACGCCATCAAGGTTTCTACGCCCGACGGCAAGGCTCCGCTCGACGGTTCGGTCGTTACGGAAGCCACCGAGCAGTACGCCCAGCGCGGCGCCACGGCCGAGGTTTCGATGACCATGAACGCCGAAGGTACGCAGGAGTGGTCGCGCATGACGGGCGAAAATATCGGCAAGTGCATCGCCATCGTTCTCGACGGCTACGTCTATTCGGCTCCCCGCGTCAACTCGAAGATCGACAAGGGACAGTCGCAGATCACCGGCGATTTCACCATCCAGGAGGCCAAGGACCTGGCCAACGTGCTCAATTCGGGTAAGGTTCCCGCTCCGGCCAAGATCATCCAGGATACGGTCGTAGGTCCTTCGCTGGGCCAGGAGTCGATCAACGCCGGTATGATCTCGTTCGTGATCGCCTTCATCCTCGTGCTGCTCTACATGGGTCTGTTCTACAAGACGGCGGGCTGGATGTCCGACGTCGCGCTGCTCACGAACGTCTTCCTGCTGATGGGCGTTTTGGTGTCGTTCGGCGCCGTGCTGACCCTTCCGGGTATCGCGGGTATCGTGCTGACGATGGGTATGGCCGTCGATGCGAACGTGATCATCTACGAACGTATCAAGGAGGAGCTTCGCGGCGGCAAGGGTCTTTCGCTGGCCATCAAGGACGGTTTCTCGAAGGCCTATTCGGCCATCATCGACGGTAACCTGACGACGATCATCACGGGTATCGTGCTGTTCATCTTCGGCAACGGTCCGGTTCAGGGCTTCGCCACGACGCTGATCATCGGTATCATCACCTCGTTCTTCTGCGCCATCTTCATCACGCGCCTGCTGATCGAGTGGATTGTCGGCAAATGGGGTCACATCACCTTCTCGCGCCGCTGGTCGGAGAACTTCCTCAATAACACGCGCGTCGACTTCATCGCCAAGCGCAAACTGGCTTACGGCATCGCCGTTGCCCTGATGGTTCTGTCGTGCGTTTCGTTCTTCGCCCGCGGTCTGAACCTCGGCGCCGAGTTCACGGGCGGCCGCGCTTACGTGATCCGTTTCGACAAGCCCGTTTCGGCCGAAGAGGTTCGTCAGAATGTGGAGAAGGCTTTCTCGCAGTTCGCCGATGCCGACGCTTCGTCGATCAGTTCCGAGGTGAAGCAGTACGGCAAGGAGAACCAGATGCGCATCGTGACCCAGTATCGCTACGACGATACGTCGGACGAGGCTACCTCGGAGGTCGAGCAGATCATCTACGACGCTCTGAAACCGCTCTACTCGTATGACATCACCTTCGAGCAGTTCCGCAATACGCAGACCGACGCCAACGGTATCCTGACGGCCGACAAGATCGGCCCCTCGATCGCCAAGGACATGACGTGGAACGCCATCTATTCGGTGCTCTTCTCGCTCATCGCCATCGGTCTCTACATTACGTTCCGCTTCAAGCGTTGGCAGTGGGCTTCGGGCGCCACGGCGGCCCTGGCCTTCAACGCCCTGCTGATCATCGGCATCTTCTCGATGTTCTACGGTCTGCTGCCCTTCAACCTCGAGGTCAACCAGGCGTTCATCGCCGCGATCCTGACGATCATCGGCTATGCCATCAACGACACGGTGGTCGTCTTCGACCGAATCCGCGAGTACCTGGGTCTCTACCCGAAGCGCAACCTGAAGGAGAACGTGAACAACGCCATCAACTCGACGCTGTCGCGTACGATCAACACCTCGGGCACGACGCTCGTGACGCTGCTGGCCATCTTCTTCTTCGGCGGCGAGACGATCCGCGGCTTCATCTTCGCGCTGATCATCGGCGTGGTCGTAGGTACGGCCGCCACGATCTTCCTCGCGACGCCGATCGCTTACGATCTGATGACGAAGCGCGCCAAGACCGACGTGGAGAAGTAATGGATAGACTCCCGATCCGACAAAAACGGACCGCACCTGAAGGTGCGGTCCGTTTTTTCAAATAAATTTGGCATTGCGCCCGGCTTGCACTATCTTTGCGGGCAAGCAGACGCCCGCTTGGGCAGGCTGCGGCTCGGCAATGTGCAAAATAAATTTGATATTGCCCCGCCTTGCACTATCTTTGTCATACGGATATTATAGGTTCCCATGATGGAAAATTGGTTGAAATGGATGCACCGCTACGTGTCGCCGGTTTTTCTGGCGCTGCTCGTCGCGTCGTTCATCCTTTGGTATATCGCGAAATTGAGCTATACGTACACCACCGAGCAGACCGTGAGGGTGAGTGTCGACGGACAGCCTTTCGAGGTTACCTGCGTGGTCGAGGGCGTCGGTACGAACCTTTTCGGCTACCGGGTCTACATGAACAAGACGCTGCGCATTCCGCTTGCGGAACTCAAGACGAAGCGTTCGTATGAGGAGGGGCACGAGGGTAAACTCATCATCGACCCCCAGTCGCTGCAAAACGCCCTTGCGCCGCGGTTCAGCGACATCAAGATCATTTCCATCGGGGACATTCCCGAAATCGACGTTCCCCGTAACCCATGATGAAGGTCGGAATCACAGGCGGCATCGGCAGCGGCAAAAGCACCGTTTGCCGTCTTTTCGCGCGTTTGGGCGTCGCGGTCTATGACTCCGACGCCGGGGCCAAACGGCTGATGACGGAGGATGCGGAGCTGCGCAGGCGCATCACGGACCGTTTCGGGGCCGAAGCCTATGCGGACGGGACCTTGAACCGGACCTACCTTGCCGGACGGGTCTTCTCCGAGGCGCAGGCCCTCGCCGACCTGAACGCCATCGTCCACCCGGCCGTCCGGGCCGATTTCGCGGCGTGGGCCGAACGGCAGGAGGGCGACTACGTGATCCTCGAAAGCGCCCTTCTTTTCGATGCGGGGTTCGATGCCTGCGTCGACCGCACGGTTGCCGTCCTCGCCCCCGAGGCGCTGCGCATCGAACGCACCTGCCGCCGCGACGGGCGCACACCCGGGGAGGTCCGCCTCCGTATCGCCGCCCAGACGGACGACGATACGTTGAGCGCGAAGGCCGACTACACCCTTGTCAACATCCTCGAATCCGACCTTGAACCCGCTGTCGCGGAGTTGCACCGAATTTTCAGCCATGAAGCCCATGAACATTGATTTTTCCTCGCCGCAGGTGATGGCGATTCTTAACGTCACCCCCGATTCTTTCTATGCCGGCAGCCGCACTCCGGAGGCCGAATCCGTCGAGCGCCGCGTCCGCGAAGCCGTGTCCGAAGGGGCGCAGCTGATCGACGTCGGGGGCTACTCCTCGCGTTCCGGGGCCGACGAAGTCCCCGCCGACGAGGAGTGGCGTCGCGTCCGGCTGGGCGTCGGGACCGTGCGTCGGCTGGCGCCCGGCATGACCGTCTCGGTCGACACGTTCCGCAGCGAAGTCGCGGCGAAGGCTGTCGAAACGTTCGGGCCGCTCGTCGTCAACGACATTTCGGCCGGGGAACTCGACCCCGCGATGCTCTCCGTCGTTGCGGACTGCGGCGTACCCTACATCGCCATGCACATGAAGGGCGATCCGAAAACCATGCAGTCGCAGACCGACTACCGGCGCGACATCGTCACCGAGGTCGTCGGCTATTTCCGCCGCCGCACCGACGAGATGCTCGCCGCGGGCATCCGGCGTGAAAACATCATCCTCGACCCCGGCTTCGGCTTCGCCAAGACCACGGAGCAGAACTACGAATTGCTCGCGGGTCTGCACCGCCTCTGCGCGCTGGGTTACCCGGTGCTGGCGGGGCTTTCGCGCAAGTCGATGATCTATAAGGTCCTCGACGTCACTCCTGCCGAATCGCTCGCCGGAACCGTTGCCCTGGGCTGGGAGTGCCTGCGCCAGGGTGCGGCGATACTCCGCGTCCACGACGTGCGGGAGGCTGTGGACACGGTCAAACTGTTCAATATGTTCCGCCAATGATACGGGTTACCGACATACACAAGAGTTTCGGCACGCTGGAGGTGCTGAAAGGCGTTTCGCTCGACGTGGCGCAGGGCGAGGTGGTCTCCATCGTGGGGGCCAGCGGCGCTGGCAAGACCACGCTTTTGCAGATCATCGGCACGCTGTCGCGTCCCGACGGCGGGCGCGTGGAGATCGACGGCCGCGATGTCTCGGCCTTGGGCGATCGGGCCTTGTCGCAGTTCCGCAACGAGCGCATCGGCTTCGTGTTCCAGTTCCACCACCTGCTTGCGGAGTTCACGGCTTTCGAGAACGTCTGCATTCCGGGGCTGATCGGCCGGCGTCCGCGCGCCGATGTCGAACGCCGTGCCGCCGAACTGCTCGACATGATGGGCCTCGCGGCGCGGCGCGACCACAAGCCCGGACAGCTTTCGGGCGGCGAGCAGCAGCGCGTGGCCATCGCCCGTGCGCTGGTCAACTCGCCCGCCGTGCTGCTGGCCGACGAACCCTCGGGCAACCTCGACTCGCACAACCGCGACGAGATCCACCGCCTGTTCTTCGACCTGCGCGAACGGCTCGGCCAGACCGTCGTGATCGTCACCCACGACGAAAACCTCGCCGCAATGGCCGACCGGAAGATCACCATGTCCGACGGTCTGATCCTCGGCTGCGAAACGGTCCGGTAACATGAAAAAACTGCTTTGGCTGCTTCTTCCGGCTCTTGCCGCCTACGGTGCGTGGGACCTCGTGCGCGAGGTGCGCGGGGCGTGGACCTCGGACTACTCCCGGACCTATTCGCGCGCCGTGGGGCAGACGATGTCCCGGGCGTTCGATTCGCTGAACCTCTCCGGACGGGGCGTCCGCATCGGGGTGCTGGACGCGGGTTTCGGGGGCTTCCGCACCGACCGCTGGACGCGGGGGCTGCACGTCGCCGCCTGGCGCGATTTCACGGGCGGCGACGAGACGGCATTCTTCGACGACGCCACAGACCACGGCACGAGGGTCTGCACCAACCTCGGAGGCCGTTCGGGCGATACGATCCGCGGGCTGGCATGGGGTGCGGAGTATTATCTTGCGAAAACCGACCGCGCCGAAGTGGAGCCTCGCGCCGAGGAGCGGCAGCTGATCCGCGGCATCGAGTGGCTCCTGGCGCATGACGTTGACGTGATCTCCTCGTCGTTGGGCTATACGACGTTCGACGATTTCAGCGGCTATACGCCCGCGATGCTCGACGGCCGCACCTCGACGCTCTCGCGCTACCTCGACAGCCTGCTCACGGCGCGCCCCGGACTCGTTTTCGTGCAGAGCGCCGGCAACGAGGGCGACAAGGCGTGGCGCAATGTCTCCTTTCCGGCCGATGTCCGGCAGGTCATCACGGTCGGTTCGTGCGATTCCGACGGTGTTTCCCGCTCCCGCTCCAGTGGTGTCGGACGCGAAGATGCCGGCTATGTGAAGCCCGATTTCGTCGCCGGAGCCTCGCCGTTGGGAACTTCGTTTTCGACGCCGGTTATCGCGGGGCTTTGCGCCTGCCTGCTCGAATACCGTCCTATGGAACGCGGCGAACTCATCGGACTGCTGCACGCTTCCGGCACACGGGCCGCAGCTCCCGGCTGCGAACTGGGTTACGGCATCCCGCAAACCGATGTCTTGCTCCGAATGCTCCGCACGCCATGACGAACACCGATCTGAAGGAGCTGCTCGACGCGCTCCACGACAAATACAACAGCCCCGACTTCATCGCCGACGATCCGATTTCGGTACCGCACCGCTATACGGACCGCGCCGACCGCGAGATCGCGGGATTTTTCTCCGCGACCATCGCCTGGGGCAACCGTAAGGCCATTGTCCGCAGCGGCCACCGCATGATGCACTTCATGGACGACGCTCCGGCGGATTTCGTGCGCAACGCCTCGCAGCGCGAACTGGCGCTGCTTTCGTCCTACGTCCACCGCACGTTCAACGGCGGGGACCTGCGCGATTTCGTGCTGGCCCTGCGGCGTATGGAGGAGCGTCACGGTGGCATCGGGAATTTCTTCGAGACGCGCTATGAGGCCGCGCAGAGCATACCCGCCGTGCTGGCCGACTTCCGGCGCGAGTTTTTCGCCGGGGAGCACGCTCCGCGCTGCGAGAAGCATGTTTCGTCCGTTGAGCGCGGGGCGGCCTGCAAGCGGCTGTGCATGTATCTGCGGTGGATGGTGCGCCGCGACGACCGGGGTGTCGATTTCGGTCTGTGGCGGCGTATCCCGATGTCGGCCCTCTACCTGCCGCTGGACGTCCATGTCGGCGAGACGGCGCGTGCGCTGGGACTGCTCGGCCGCCGCCAGAACGACTGGCGGGCCGTCGAGGAGCTGACGGACGCCCTGCGCGCATTCGATGCGGAGGACCCCGCGCGGTACGATTTTTCGCTGTTCGGCGCAGGCATGGACGGCTATTTGAATGAACAATGAATAATACTCATAAATCCCGCTTCTTAAGCGGGTTTCGGTTTAAACAATTCACGGTCCGTCAGGACCGCTGCTCGATGAAGGTCGGGACCGACGGCGTTCTGCTGGGTGCATGGGCCGCGGTGCAGCCGCAGGACCGGCGGATGCTCGACATCGGCACGGGCACGGGGCTGATCGCCCTGATGCTGGCCCAGCGCGCCCCGGAGGCGCATGTCACGGGCGTCGACATCGACGATGTCGGGCAGGCCCGCGAGAACGCCGCCGCTTCGCCCTGGAGCGGCAGGGTGGCGTTCGCTCAATGCCCCGTGCAGGAGTTCGAGACCCCGGAGCCGTTCGATCTGATCGTCTCCAACCCGCCGTTTAAGATGGATTTCAGCGACTTTCGTGACGCGCTGGACAGCAAGGAAAACCAGCAACGTTTCTTTGCCGGGATACCGAAAATCAAAGCCAAAGCCAGGGACAAAATGGAGATTTACCAGTTGTTCCTGCAACACATCATTTTCTCGCTGAAACCGGGTGGCAAGGCGGCGGTCGTCGTGCCGACCGGGTTTATCACCGCGCAATCGGGCATTGATAAAGGCATTCGCGAACATCTGGTGCAAAACAAGATGCTGGCGGGCGTGGTTTCCATGCCGTCGAATATCTTCGCCACCACCGGTACCAACGTGTCGATCCTGTTTATTGACGCCAGCAACAAAGAGAAAGTGGTGCTGATCGACGCCTCGAATTTAGGTGAAAAGGTCAAAGACGGCAAAAACCAGAAAACGGTGCTGACGGAGTGCGAAGAAAAACGGATCTGCGAAGCGTTTAACAACAAGTGGAGCGAAGAGGATTTCTCGGTGGTGGTCAGCTATGACGACATCGCCGCGAAAAATTACTCGTTCAGCGCCGGACAGTATTTTGATGTGAAAATCGAATACACCGACATGACGCCGGAACAGTTTGCCGCGAAGATGAAAGGATTTACGGAGAATCTGAATAATCTCTTTGAACAGTCGCGCGAGTTAGAAGTGCAAATAAAAATGCAGATGGCAGATATCAAATATGAAATTTAATTATCTGAAAATTAAAGATGTATGTGATTTTGTCGGAGGAAGTCAACCTCCAAAATCTCAATTTATTTATGTATCTAAACCTGGATATGTCAGGTTGATCCAGACGCGTGATTACAAAACGGATGCATTTCCCACGTATATACCAATATCGTCGACGAAGAAATTTTGTGATGAATTCGATATTATGATTGGTAGGTATGGTCCCCCAATTTTTCAAATATGTCGCGGATTGAAAGGAGCATATAACGTTGCCTTGCTGAAGGTTATACCTAAAGAAGGTGTAAGTCGTGATTTTTTATACTATTTTTTGAAGCAAGACTCTGTTTTCCAATATGTTGATAAATTATCTGCCAGAACCGGAGGACAAACTGGAGTTGATCTAGTTTCTTTAAAAGAATATCCAGTCAGGATACCTGAAGAAATTGAATGTCAAGAAAAATTGGTGACTATTCTTAGTGTTATTGATAAAAAAATCGCCCTCAACAACCGCATCAACACGGAACTGGAAGCGATGGCGAAAACACTGTATGACTACTGGTTTGTACAGTTTGATTTCCCTGATGCCAACGGAAAACCGTATAAAACCTCCGGCGGGAAGATGGAGTATAACGCCACGCTGAAACGGGAAATTCCGGCAGGTTGGAATGACTCCATTCTTGGTAAGTTTATTGAGTTAGATCGTGGCGTTACTTATAGCAAAGAGGATGTTCGAACTCAGGATGATAAAGATACGATAGGCATTCTTCGCGCTACAAATGTGACGGGAAATAATGTTGATATTGATGATTTAGTCTTCATTCCTTCTAGTAGAGTAAACGTTAATCAAATGCTAAATAAATTTGACATATTGATCGTGATGTCAAGTGGTAGTAAGGAGCATGTAGGGAAGAATGGCGTGTATTATTTCGAAAAAAAACATGCATTTGGCGCATTTTGTTCAAAAATTACACCCGTCAGAAAATACAGATATTTTATAAATACATTCCTGCAATCGAAATGGTTTAAGTCTTATATAAACAATCAGTGCTTGGGAACTAATATTAATAACCTGACCAATACGCATATCACTAATTGTGAAATCATATGCCCCACTCCTGATGTTGTGGCGTTATTCGAGAATAAAATGATGCCAATTTATAATAAACTGGCATCAAACACTCAAGAGAATAGTCATTTAATCCAACTCCGCGACTGGCTCCTCCCTCTACTTATGAACGGACAGGTCACGGTCAAATAATCCCCGGCGTGGTTTTGCGAGGCGCATTCCAGATCCGCATTGCGCCGCACTCACCGCAGCAAAACCGCTTGCCGTTCATAACCGATCGCAGTATCTTTCTCCCGCGCCTGCAAAATCAGGCGTCGGGATTAGCCTCCTGAAAACCGTTACAGGCGACACTTGACGCACCAGCGTCTTTTTTGTGTCGTGCGTTCGGCTACACCTCAATGGCGGGCCGGGCGGGGGCGTCGCAAGACGCGCCGGTTTCCTGTAACGCCGGTAAGGCTAACCCCGTCCGGTTCCGCCCCCATGAGATTAGCCTCTCTAGTGGCGGACATAATAAACCGTTACAGGAGACGCCCTATGGCTACAATCCTCATCTCTGACTGCGATTTACTCGATCTATTGTCCGCTCCCTTCAATGCCACCACGGATTTCACCGTCCTGGCCGACTACTGCGCCCGCTTCGCCGAAACCCTGATAGAAACCGACGATCCGGCGCTGCGGCTGGCGCTCTGCGGACGGCTTCACGCGGCTCTTGCGCTATTGCAACCCACGCTGCACGACCCCATCCCGCCGCATCTGATTGAAAGCCTGACCGTTGATACCCTTCCCGCCACACCAGAGCACTTTATTTCCGAACCAGATTCCTTGTGCGAATACTGCCTCGCGCTGCTCCAGCTACTGCTGGAACGTCCAGCAGAGCCAAAAACGGAACAAACCCTGACCGGGCTTCTGTGTGAGCTGGTCTGGAATTTCACGGAAGGACTCAAATCCCCGCGCTGGCTGCGTACCGCCGACGGCGTAAAATTTATCAGTGAGGTGGCCGCATGATGCAACAGGACTGACATTCCGCCGACATTATTGCGGTGCTGAAAAAGCGGGGAACGCCTCTGGCGGCACAGAGAAAAACTCATTGCGGAAGCGCTGTAAATATCGCCAGAAATCATCTGGTCCTCAAGGTACTTTGATAGCAAAGGCAAGCTGGCTGGTTCAGTCCGGAGTCTCTCTTCTTGCACTTAAAGAGATGGGAGGATGGGAAACTCTTGAAATGGTTCGTCGTTAGGCTCACCTTTCAGCCAGGCATTTCACCGGGCACGCGAGCAAAATCGATGCGATTATAAGTCGCAATGGCACAAATACGGCACAAGAGGAGAACGTGGTGTATTTAAATATGGGGTAACTACTTGATTTTAATGGTGCCGATAATAGGAGTCGAACCTACGACCTTCGCATTACGAA
>ERZ773134.2595-NODE-2595-length-12630-cov-3.696064_pt1 | contig 12630 bp, 9 predicted proteins | sample MGYA00580856_ERZ773134 | MGnify/ENA primary metagenome ERZ773134 (study PRJEB29015, sample SAMEA2737823) | human gut metagenome | biome: human gut; feature: human-associated habitat; material: faeces | place: China | collected 2012 ... | reverse complement strand
GCTGGTATCAGAGGTTCCGGCACAGGAACTGGAGAACCTTAAGAATGAAGTGGCACGCATTCAGGAAGAGTCCGAACAGATCCGGGAGCAGATATGCGCTCTTCACGGCAGGAAGAGCTCTCTTCAGCTTTTGTCCGATTATTTCCGAATCCGTGCACAGAAATATGAGGTATTAGGACAGCTCCGCCAGTCGGAGAGCACTTTTTTTGTGACAGGATATCTTCCGAAGAAACAGGTTCCTGCAATGGAGAAACGGTTTACGGAGAAGTACGATATTGTTTTTGAAGCAGAAGATGCTGAGGGAGAAAATGTTCCGGTTGCCCTTCAGAACGGTAAATTCGGAGCAGCAGGAGAGGGAGTTCTGGCAGCATTTGGTCTTCCCGGAAAGGGAGAGATCGATCCTTCCACGATCATGACAGCCTGCTATGTATTTCTTTTCGGACTGATGCTGTCAGACGCAGCATATGGACTGATCGTCTTTGCAGTCTGTCTGGGAGTACTTCTGAAGTTCCCCAGGATGGAGAGCGGAATGCAGAAATCCATCCGGCTTTTTATGTACTGTGGATTGTCCACTTTGTTCTGGGGCGTGATGTTTGGCGGATATTTCGGAGATTTTATCGATGTATTTTCAAAGGTATATCTGCACAGGCCGGTCACGGTGAAGCCGGTATGGTTTGCACCGTTAAATGAGCCGATGAGACTTCTGGTGTATTCCATGCTGTTTGGCCTGATCCATATGTTTCTGGGAATGGGGCTTAAGGGCTACATGCTGTTACGTGACAGAAAATATCTTGACTTTTTCTGTGATGTAGTGCTTTGGTTCCTGCTTCTTATGGGACTGATCCTGATCTTTATCCCAAGCAGCATGTTCCGTTCTATTTCTCAGATGGATCTGAATCTTTCACCGGCAGTGATACAGGTCGGAAAATGGATGGCGATCATCGGAGCAGTGGGAATTCTCTTCATGTCAGGAAGAGATAAGAAGAATCCGTTCCTGAGACTGGCGCTTGGAGCCTACGATCTTTACAATATCACGGGATGGGTCAGTGATATCCTTTCCTACTCCAGACTTCTGGCTCTGGGACTTGCCACCGGAGTTATCGCGTCAGTTATGAACCAGATGGGAAGTATGCTGGGAGACAGTATTCTGGGATGGATCGTATTTATCCTTGTATTTGTGATTGGTCATATCTTTAACCTTCTGATCAATCTTCTGGGTGCATACGTGCACACCTGCCGATTACAGTACGTAGAGTTTTTCGGCAAATTCTTTGAGGGCGGAGGAAAAGAGTTCCACCCCTTCCGCGAAAATACAAAATATGTAGATATTAAGGAGGATTAATATTATGAGTGGTATCGTTTGGGCATTATTGGGAGCAGCAATTTCCGTAGCTCTTGCAGGTATAGGTTCCGCCATCGGTGTTGGTACAGCCGGCCGTGCAGCAGCAGGTGTTGTAACAGAAGACCCGGACAAATTTGCCAAGGTTCTGCTTCTGCAGCTTCTTCCTGGTACTCAGGGTATTTACGGACTGCTGGTAGCATTCCTTGCACTTTCCAAGGTTGGTATCCTGGGCGGAGGTGTTGCTGATATTTCCCTGGAAACCGGTCTTATGATCTTTGTGGCTTGTCTTCCGATTGCTATCGCAGGTCTTCTTTCTGCGATCCATCAGGGAAAAACTTCCGTAGCTTCTATCGGTATCGTAGCCAAGAAGCCGGAGCAGTTCGGTAAAGCCATGCTTTTCCCTGCAATGGTTGAGACATATGCGATTCTGGCTCTTCTGATCTCCATTCTTGCAGTCAGCGGAATTCAGGTTTGATTCATCAGGAGGGGCAGAGCATGACAGGATTAGAGAAGATGGTAAGCCAGATTCTTGAAGAGGCCGATGCTTCTGCAGCCGTTACGATCAGTGATGCGGAGAAAAAAGCCGCAGAGATCCTCAGGGAAGCCGGAGAAAAGGCAGATAAGATCCGGCAGCAGAGAGAAGAACAGTCCAGGGCAAAGGTGAAAAGCTATGAAGAGCGGACAGCTTCCGCTGCAGATATGAAGAAGCGTACCGCAGTTCTTGCAGCCAAGCAGGAACTGATCGGAAATGTGATCGCAGATGCCTGTGACCGTGTGAAGAATCTGGATGAAGAAAAATATTTTGGGATCCTTAAGAATATGGCTGAGAAATATCTTCTTCCAAGAGAAGGAGAGATCTGTTTTTCAAAAAAGGATCTGGAACGTATGCCGGCAGGTTTCCGTGAGGAAATAAAGAGCCTGGCACAGAAAAAGGGTGGTGTGCTGGAAATTTCCGGTGAAACCCGAAACATAGACGGAGGTTTTATCCTGATATACGGCGGCATTGAGGAAAACTGTTCTATTGATGCCATGTTCGCGGAGAAGCGGGATGAGCTTCTGGATCAGGTAAGAAAGATTTTGTTTGCGTAAAACACCATCGCAAAAAGGAGGGCGTGAATGATGTTTGGTGAAGATTATGCCTATGCGGTGGCGAGGATACGTGTTCTGGAGACCGGACTTTTGAATCAGGCGGCGATCGAGCAGCTTCTGGCATGTCAGGATGAGCAGCAGTGCCTTCAGATCCTTACAGAGAAGGGCTGGGGAAACGGTGATCCTGCATCCGGTGCGGACGCCATTCTTTCCAGGGAGAGAGAAAAGACCTGGGAGATCATGGATTCGCTGGTAGCGGATCGATCTGTTTTTTCCGTTCTCTCTTATCAGGATCTTTTCCATAACCTGAAAGCGGCTGTGAAGGCCAGCATCCTGGATGGGACAACGCCGAATATTTTTTTCAGCGACTGTGCTATTGACGGGGAGGATATGGTGAAATTTCTGAAGGATAAAGAATACGACCGTTTTCCGGAAGATATGCGGGAAGTAGCAAGAGAGGCCTATGAGACCTTTTTGCACACAAGAGACGGACAGCTTGCGGATATTATCGTAGACCGGGCAGCACTGGATGCCATAAAAAAAGCCGGAGAACGGTCAAAAGAAGAGATCGTCCGGCAGTATGCGGAATCCACGGTTGCAGTAGCAGATATCCGGATTGCAGTCCGTGCCTGCAAAACAGGAAAAAGCTCGGACTTCATGAAAAAAGCCATGGCAGAATGTGACACACTGGATAAGGAAAGACTGATCCACGCTGCAGTCAGCGGAATGGATCAGATCATGAGTTATCTGGCAGAAACGAAATACGGGGACGGAGCTCTGGCACTGGCGGAATCGGCTTCCGCTTTTGAGAGATGGTGTGACAACCAGATCATGGAGACCATCCGCCCTCAGCTGTACAATTCATTTTCACTGGGACCGCTGGTAGCCTATGTGCTTGCCCGTGAGAATGAGATCAAGACGGTGCGGATCATTCTCACCGGAAAGCGCAGCGGCCTTCCGGAAGAGTTTATCCGGGAAAGGGCAAGGGAAATGTATGTATAAGATCGCGGTTTTGGGTGATTATAACAGCATTTACGGGTTTGCGGCGCTTGGCCTTGATACCTTTCCGGTGGAGGATCCCACAGAGGGAAAAGAGAAGCTAAACCGTCTGGCAACCGGTGAATATGCGGTTATTTATATTACGGAACAGCTGGCAGCCCAGCTTTCCGCTGAGATCAGTAAATACAGTGAGGCGCTGATGCCGGCGATCATTCAGATACCTGGAATTGCCGGAAATACAGGTGCAGGAATCGAAAATGTAAAGAAATCTGTGGAGACGGCAGTTGGCTCCGATATTCTTTTCAGTAATGAGTGACAAGAAAGCAGGTGATTGGTTCAGATGAGCAGAGGAACCATTAAAAAGGTAGCAGGACCGCTGGTAATTGCCAAAGGTATGCGAGATGCGAATATGTATGACGTGGTTCGTGTAAGCAGCCAGCGTCTGATCGGTGAGATTATTGAGATGCATGAAGATGAGGCTTCCATACAGGTATATGAGGAGACTTCAGGACTTCGCCCGGGAGAACCGGTAGAGTCTATGGAAGTTCCCCTTTCTGTGGAACTGGGACCTGGCCTTATCACAAGTATTTACGATGGAATCCAGCGTCCGCTGGACGACATCATGAAAGTAGCAGGCAGCAACAACCTAAAACGAGGTGTTGAGGTACCTGCGCTGAAGCGGGACAAAAAATGGAATTTCGTCCCGGTTGCGAAAGTGGGAGATGAGCTGGAAGGTGGCGATGTTCTCGGAACCGTTCAGGAGACTATCGTTGTTACACAGAAGATCATGGTACCACCCAATATGAAGGGCACTCTGAAAGAAATCAGATCCGGTGAGTTCACCGTGGACGAGACCGTTGCAGTTCTTTCCACAGCAGATGGAGATAAAGAACTGACACTGATGCAGCACTGGCCGGTACGACGTGGCCGTCCATATAAGAAAAAACTTCCGCCGGCCAAACCTCTGGTAACCGGTCAGCGTGTTATTGACACCATGTTCCCAATCGCTAAGGGTGGTGTGGCAGCAGTTCCTGGCCCGTTCGGAAGCGGCAAGACCGTTATCCAGCATCAGCTTGCAAAATGGGCTGAGGCAGATATCGTGGTTTATATCGGCTGCGGTGAGCGTGGAAATGAGATGACAGACGTTCTGAACGAGTTTCCGGAGCTGAAAGATCCGAAAACAGGACAATCCCTGATGGAGCGTACTGTTCTGATCGCCAATACCTCAGACATGCCTGTTGCGGCACGTGAGGCTTCTATTTATACGGGGATTACCATTGCGGAGTATTTCCGGGATATGGGCTATGACGTGGCCGTCATTGCAGATTCCACTTCCAGATGGGCTGAGGCTCTCCGTGAGATGTCCGGACGACTGGAGGAGATGCCAGGTGAGGAAGGTTATCCTGCATATCTTGGTTCCCGTCTTGCGCAGTTCTATGAGCGTGCCGGACATGTGATCTGCAGTGGAAAAGACGGAAGGGAGGGTGCCCTGACAGCAATCGGCGCCGTATCTCCTCCAGGTGGTGATATCTCTGAGCCGGTTTCCCAGGCGACACTTCGAATCGTAAAGGTATTCTGGGGACTGGACGCAAACCTTGCATATAAACGTCATTTCCCGGCGATCAACTGGCTGACCAGCTATTCTCTGTATCTGGACAGCGTTGGCGGATGGTTTGACGAAAATGTAGCGAATGACTGGATGAAGCTCCGCCAGAGAATGATGACCCTTCTTCAGGAAGAGGCAGAGTTGGAAGAAATCGTAAAGATGGTAGGTATGGATGCGCTTTCTCCGGGTGACCGCCTGAAAATGGAAGCAGCCCGTTCCATCCGAGAGGATTTCCTCCACCAGAACTCTTTCCACGAGATCGACACCTACACATCTCTGGAAAAACAGCACAATATGATGCGTTTGGTACTTGCATTTTATGATGCGGGTTTGGATGCGCTGAAACAGGGTGCAGATATCAATGATATCGTAAAACTCCCGGTACGTGAGCAGATCGGCCGTTATAAATATACAAAAGAAGATCAGCTGGCAGCAGAATATGAGAAGGTAACCCGCCAGCTGGCAGCAGAAACTGCAGAACTTCTGGGAAAGGAGGGCCTGTAAAATGCCAAAAGAATATAGGACCATACAGGAAGTTGCCGGCCCTTTGATGCTGGTACGGGGCGTTGAAGATGTGGCATTTGACGAACTTGGTGAGATCGAGCTTGCCGATGGCGAAACAAGAAGATGCCGTGTTCTGGAAATCGACGGAAGCAATGCACTGGTGCAGCTGTTTGAGAGCTCCACAGGTATCAATCTTTCCAACAGCAAGGTACGTTTCCTGGGACGTAGCATGGAGCTTGGTGTATCCGGCGATATGCTGGGACGTGTTTTTGACGGACTGGGACGTCCTATTGATGACGGCCCGGAGATCCTTCCGGAGGAAAGAAGAGATATCAACGGACTTCCCATGAATCCGGCGGCCAGAAGCTATCCGGAGGAGTTTATCCAGACGGGTGTATCTGCGATTGACGGACTGAACACCCTGGTACGTGGACAGAAGCTTCCGATCTTCTCCGCATCCGGTCTTCCCCATGCACAGCTTGCGGCACAGATCGCAAGACAGGCGAGGGTTCGCGGAAAAGATGAGCAGTTTGCCGTTGTATTTGCAGCCATGGGTATCACTTTTGAGGAGTCAAACTTCTTTGTAGAGAGCTTTAAGGAAACCGGAGCTATAGACCGTACTGTTCTCTTTGTGAACCTGGCGAATGATCCGGCTGTTGAGCGTATCGCTACTCCGCGAATGGCACTGACAGCAGCGGAATATCTTGCCTTCGAAAAAGACATGCACGTTCTTGTAATCCTTACAGATATCACAAACTATGCGGATGCTCTCCGCGAGGTTTCAGCAGCACGTAAAGAGGTTCCGGGCCGTCGTGGATATCCCGGATACATGTACACAGACCTTGCTTCTCTTTATGAGCGTGCAGGCCGTCAGAAAGGAAAATCAGGAAGTATCACCATGGTTCCGATCCTGACTATGCCTGAGGATGATAAGACCCATCCAATCCCGGATCTTACCGGTTACATCACAGAGGGACAGATCATCCTGAGCCGTGAGCTTTACCGTAAGGGAATCACACCGCCCATTGATGTTCTTCCGTCTCTGTCACGACTGAAGGATAAGGGTATCGGTGAAGGCAAGACAAGAGCAGACCATGCAAACACCATGAACCAGCTGTTTGCCGCATATGCTCGTGGTAAAGAGGCCAAAGAGCTGATGACCATTCTTGGTGAGGCAGCTCTCTCCGACATTGACCTGATCTATGCAAAATTTGCGGATGCTTTCGAGAAGGAATATGTTTCCCAGGGCTATCAGGCTAACCGTGATATTGAGGAAACACTGGCCATCGGCTGGAAGCTGCTTTCCATTCTTCCGAGAAGCGAGCTGAAACGTATTGATGACAAATTCCTTGATCAGTATTACGGAAAAGTATAAAGGGGGGATGATTTGTGGCATCAACACAGGTGAATCCTACCCGTATGGAGCTTACGAAGCAGAAAAAGAAGCTGGTGACTGCAGTACGTGGCCACAAGCTTCTGAAGGATAAGCGGGACGAGCTGATGAGACAGTTCCTGGATCTGGTACGGGAGAATATGGAGCTGCGAAAAAAAGTAGAAGCCGGTATCCGAAGTGCCAACACCAATTTTGTCATTGCAAAAGCTGGAATGTCGGAGGAAACGCTGAATACGGCACTGATGGCTCCCAAGCAGGAAGTTTATCTGGAAACCGGAAAAAAGAATGTCATGAGTGTGGATATTCCTGTTTTTGAATACAAAACAAGAACACCGGATGCCAACGATATCTATTCCTATGGCTTTGCTTTTACATCCAGTGATCTGGACGGAGCGGTAAAATCTCTGGCAGACATCCTGCCGGATATGCTTCGTCTGGCAGAAGTGGAAAAGGCCTGTCAGCTTATGGCTTCCGAGATCGAAAAAACAAGGCGTCGTGTAAATGCCCTGGAGCATGTCATCATACCGGAAGCCCGAGCAAACATTAAATATATCACCATGAAGCTGGATGAGAACGAGAGAAGTACTCAGATCCGACTGATGAAGGTGAAAGATATGATGCTGGAGGAGGCACATCATTATAAGGAGCGGGAGGCAGAGCGCGGAGCGTAAAGCGCAGCCATCCTGAAAGAAAAAGAAAAGTTTATATAGAAAGTTTGCAGCTGTTCAGAAAGTAATATCCCACGAGGGTACTGAACAGTTACGAAGGTTTTAAGTAACGGGAAGGAGACGTCTCTGTGCAGTGTTTTGACAGCACAGAGACGTTTTTTGATGGACAAGTGGATATTCGTAATAGAAGAAGGTCACAGAAAACCCGAGACATACTGTGCGAATTTATGCGATCAGCATAAATTCTGTGCATCCCGAAGCGTGTTACTGAGAACGGAGTGAACAGTGACAGCTATTTAGTTAATTTATAAAATATTTAGTTTTTGTTATCAGAAAATCAAGAAAAATACAGTATAATAGATAAGAGGTAAATCAGACAGCTGCTCTGTCTGCTGAAAAATAAAGAAAGAGGAGAAAGCTGATTTGACCAGGTAAACTGCCGGACAGCTGCATGGCTATGAACAGCTGGCAAAGCAGATTGCGGTATCGTCTGATCAGTAAGAGGTATATGAATATTTTACAGTCAATACAACAGCTGGACGGAGAAATCCTTCTTCTGATCCAGCAATATTTAAGAACGGATATGCTGACACCATTTATGAAATCTGTTACATTTCTGGGAAACGGAGGATGGTTCTGGATTCTCTGTGCAGTTGTTCTTCTTGCTGTCCCAAAGACAAGAAAAACAGGCTATGCGGCAGCCTTGTCCCTGATCTTCGGGGCGATCGTCACCAACCTGCTTCTCAAAAATATAGTGGCAAGACCAAGGCCTTTTGCGGAAATCGAAGCGCTGATCCCCATGATCACAAAACCGAAGGATTTCTCTTTTCCGTCAGGTCACACCACAGCATCCTTTGCCGTTGCTCTGGTAATGCTCCGGATGCTTCCGAAGAAATTCGGAATCCCGGCAGTAGTTCTGGCAGCACTGGTGGCATTTTCCAGACTGTATCTTGGCGTCCATTATCCGACAGATGTTCTGGCCGGATTCGTGATCGCGCTGGTGGGAAGTACGCTGTCAGTGTGGATCGTGCGAACGAAACCGGAAGACAAACAGGTACACTAGATTGTCCTGAAGATAGGAAAATATGAAACACTTTACCTGGACAAAGTATTGACACGCTGAAGCAAGACGGGGTAAAATTGTAGACAGTATGACAGATTCTGACTATGGTAGAAATAATGATTTGGAACCCTGTAAAATCGGATAAAAGGAGAATATACAAAATGATATCAGAAAAAATGAAACCCTACGTAAAAAATAATTCCGCCATCCGTATGATGTTTGAGGAAGGAAATCGCCTCCGTGCGAAATATGGCGCAGATAAGGTTTTTGACTTCAGCCTCGGAAATCCAAGTGTACCGGCACCGGACAGCGTCCGCGAAGCAATTATTGAGCTTGTAAACACTACTGATCCGACAGTTCTTCACGGATATATGAGCAACGCAGGATTTGAGGATGTACGCCAGACCATCGCAGAATCCCTCAACAGACGTTTCGATACGAAATTTTCCGCAAAGAATCTGATCATGACCATCGGTGCTGCAAGCGGACTGAATGTGATCCTGAAAACAATCCTGAACCCTGGAGAAGAGGTGATTGTTTTTGCACCATATTTTCTGGAATACGGTGCATATGTCCGTAATTATGATGGTGTCCTTGTGGAAGTTTCTCCGGATACCACAACCTTCCAGCCAAACCTTGCTGAATTTGAGCAAAGAATCACGCCGAAGACAAGAGCGGTTATCGTAAATACCCCACATAATCCTACTGGAGTTGTATATTCAGAAGAAACGATCAAAAAACTTTCCGCAATCCTGGAAGCAAAACAGAAAGAGTTTGGAACCGTGATCTACCTGATCTCCGATGAGCCATACCGTGAGTTGGCTTATGATGGCGTGGAGGTCCCATACCTGACGAAATATTATAACAATACTGTTGTAGGCTATTCCTACAGCAAATCTCTTTCACTTCCGGGTGAACGTATCGGATATCTGGTGATCCCTGATGAGGCAGACGGAAGCGAAGAGCTGATCTCAGCAGCAACCATTGCAAACCGTACACTTGGCTGTGTAAATGCACCGTCCCTGATCCAGAAGGTAGTTGCAAAATGTGTAGATGCCAAGACTGATCTTGCAGCTTATGATAAAAATCGTCAGGCACTTTATAATGGCCTGAAAGCATGCGGATTTGAGTGCATCAAACCACAGGGTGCCTTCTATCTCTTTGTAAAATCTCCGGTTGAAGACGAAAAAGCCTTCTGTGAAGCCGGTAAAAAATATAACATCCTTATGGTACCGGGAAGCTCCTTCGCATGCCCCGGTTATGTGAGACTTGCATATTGTGTATCCTATGAGACAATTGTGAATTCTCTTCCTGAATTTAAGAAACTTGCAGCAGAGTATGGCTTGAAATAAATAAACGATCATCACAAAGCAGTTGAATAAAAGATCCCCGGTACAGTCTGTTCATGCAGACATGTATCGGGGATCTTTTGCAAGAGGGAATAAGCAAATGAAACGTAGCCGGGAGTGAATAGACTCCCGGCTGTGTTTCATTAAAAGGATGTTCCACATTTATTTGGCTTTTTTCTTTTCTTTATTTGGCATTTCTCCGTAGTAAGCTTTCAGATAGATATCTTTCAGCTCGGATACAAGCGGATATCTCGGGTTGGCACCGGTACACTGGTCATTGAAGGCCTGCTCGGACATCTCATCCAGAGTTTCCAGGAAATACTTCTCATCTACGCCGTAATCACGAATCGTCGGCAGGATTTCGATAGTTCTCATAAGCTCATCCAGTTTAGCAAGAAGTTTTTCGAATACTTCTGCATCGTTCTTGCCTGTAAGACCTACAGAACGTCCGATCTCAGCGTAGCGTGCAAGTGTCTTCGGATACTGATACTGTGGGAAGGTACCCATCTTAGTCGGAACCTCAGCACTGTTGTAACGCATAACATCCAGAAGAACAACTGCGTTTGCGATACCGTGTGGCAGATGATGGAAAGCACCGAGCTTGTGAGCAAGAGAGTGGTTAACGCCGAGGAATGCATTGGCGAATGCAAGACCTGCCATGCAGGAAGCGTTAGCCATATGATCTCTGGCCTCTACGTCATTGCCATCTTTATATGCTCGCGGCAGATACTCAAATACAAGCTTGATCGCTTTCAGTGCAAGACCATCGGTGTAATCGGAAGCCATCATAGAAACATAAGCCTCAATGGCATGTGTCATAACGTCGATACCGGAAGCACGGGTAAGTCCCTTCGGTGCGCTCATCATGTTGTTGGTATCTACGATTGCCATATCCGGGAGAAGCTCGTAATCAGCCAGTGGCCATTTAACGCCGGTATCCTGATCTGTGATGATGGCGAAAGGAGTAACCTCGGAGCCTGTACCGGAAGAGGTCGGGATCGCTACGAAGTAAGCTTTTTTGCCCATCTTCGGGAAGGTATAAACTCTCTTACGGATATCCATGAAGTCCATGGACATATCGGAGAAGTCAGCGTCCGGATTCTCATAAAGCATCCACATAACCTTGCCGGCATCCATTGCGGAACCTCCGCCAAGAGCGATGATGCAGTCTGGCTCAAAGGCTGTCATAGCCTTGGCACCGGCTCTGGCGGAAGCGAGAGACGGGTCAGGAGCTACATCAGAGAAGCATGTATGAACGATGCCCATCTGATCCAGTTTATCTTCGATCGGTTTGGTGTAGCCATTCTTGTAGAGGAAGGAGTCTGTTACGATGAAGCAGCGTTTCTTGCCCATAACAGTACCGAGCTCATCAAGAGCAACCGGCATACAGCCCTTCTTAAAGTAAACCTTTTCCGGTGTTCTCATCCAGAGCATATTCTCTCTCCTTTCAGCAACAGTCTTGGTATTGAGAAGGTGTTTGACACCAACGTTCTCGGATACGGAGTTACCGCCCCAGGAACCGCAGCCAAGAGTAAGGGATGGAGCAAGCTTGAAGTTGTAAAGGTCACCGATACCACCCTGGGAAGAAGGAGTATTGATAAGGATACGGCAGGTTTTCATAGCTGCCTCGAATTTATCCATCTTCTCAGTTTCATTTACGTTGATGTAGAGGGAAGAGGTGTGACCATAGCCGCCGTCTGCAACAAGCTGTTCAGCCTTTGCAACAGCGTCGTCAAAATTCTTGGCCTTGTACATGGCAAGTACAGGGGAAAGCTTCTCGTGTGCGAATTCCTCGCTGATATCAACGGATTCAACCTCACCGATCAGGATCTTGGTCTCAGCCGGTACAGTAACGCCTGCCATTTCAGCAATGGTAGCAGCCTTCTGTCCTACGATCTTGGCATTCAGTGCGCCGTTGATAAGGATGGTCTTTCTGACTTTCTCAATCTCGTCTTTCTTAAGGAAGTAGCATCCTCTGTAAAGGAACTCTTCCTTCACTTCTTTATAAATGCTCTCCAGAACAGTTACGGACTGCTCGGAAGCACAGATCATACCATTGTCAAAGGTCTTGGAGTGGATGATGGAGTTAACTGCAAGACGGATATCTGCGCTGTCATCAATAATGGCAGGTGTATTTCCGGGTCCTACACCAACAGCCGGTTTACCGGAGGAGTAAGCTGCCTTGACCATTCCGGGACCACCGGTGGCGAGGATGATATCTGCGTTCTGCATTACCATGTTGGTAAGATCAAGGCTTGGGATATCGATCCATCCGATGATTCCTTCCGGCGCACCTGCGGCAACAGCTGCTTCCAGAACAACTTTTGCAGCTTCAATAGTGGATTTCTTAGCACGCGGATGCGGGCTGATGATGATCGCATTACGGGTTTTCAGGGAAATAAGAGATTTATAGATTGCTGTGGAGGTCGGGTTGGTTGTAGGGATAACTGCGGCGATCAGTCCTACAGGTTCCAGGATCTTCTTGAGTCCGTATGCCTTGTCTTCTTCTACAACACCACATGTCTGAGTGTTCTTATATGCATTGTAAACATACTCTGCTGCGTAATGGTTCTTGATAACCTTGTCTTCCATGATGCCCATGCCTGTTTCCTCAACA
>ERZ773134.2585-NODE-2585-length-12669-cov-4.426748_pt1 | contig 12669 bp, 10 predicted proteins | sample MGYA00580856_ERZ773134 | MGnify/ENA primary metagenome ERZ773134 (study PRJEB29015, sample SAMEA2737823) | human gut metagenome | biome: human gut; feature: human-associated habitat; material: faeces | place: China | collected 2012 ... | reverse complement strand
CTTCCCAAGCGTAACGCTTGTAGGCCTCGGCGATCTCGGGATAGCCCTCGCGGTCAGCGACACGGCTCATGGCCAGATACATGCCGACCTCGCTGCACTCGCCGTTGAAGTTCTCGCGCAGACCCTGCTTGATCTCCTCGGGAACGTCCTTGGCGATGCCGACGACATGCTCGGTGACGTAGGTGTTGTCCTTCTTCTCAATGAACTTGGATGCCGGGGCCTTGCAGACCGGGCAGAACTCGGGGATGGAACCCTCTGCGATATAACCACAAACGGTGCAAACATACTTAGTCATAAGAATTGCCTCCTGTTATTTTGTAATTGCTCCTAGGACACATTCCTGTGTCGATGGCTTTATTATACGGCATGTACGCATAAATGTCAATAGGCAAAATAAAAATTTTAAGAAAGATTCTTATTTTTAAAACGGGCTCCCCCGGCGCTGCCGCCCGGCCTGCTTCGGCAGTGCAGCAAACAGCGCCCGGGACAAAGTGCAGCTGATGCCGCCCACGATCAGCCCTGCCGCCAGCAGCACCGGCGCGTAGCCCAGTGCCATCGCACTGGAAAGCAGCACGGCGGCCCCGGCCAGCTGCCCCAGGTTGTGGGCCAGCGCCGAACCGGCACAGAAGATATACCCGCTGACCGGCAGCTGCAGCAGCACAAGCATGACGGCCAGAGACAGCGCCCCGCCGCACAGCGACAGAAACCCGGCGGTGGCCCCGCGGGTCAGAAAGGCGAACAGCGCCTTTAACACAACCAGCAGCAGCGCCGTGCGGGTGCGCAGAAAGAGCAGCGCGTACATGACGACGATGTTGGACAGTCCTAATTTAATAGCCGGCATCAGCCCCAGCAGCGGCGACACGAGCGATTCCAGATAGGACAGCGCGATGGCTAAGGCAAACAGCATCCCGGTCCAGGCTGTCTCCCGGGCTTTTTGACTGCGCACAGGCATACCCCCGCAAATCACAATTTTCTTTGACTATACCCTGCCCCGGAGGAATTGTCAAGGCATAAAAAATTTACATATTTTTGTGCCGGTATCGCGGCAGGTTTTGCCAGAAACGCCTTGAAAAAAACAGGAAAATAGTGTATCCTTATAAAAGTATAGGGCAAGCTATGCCCATACGTGAAGGAAATAACCACAGTGTTATAATAAAAGGAGAACCTGACCTATGAAAAAACTGATCCCCGTTATTCTGTGCTGCGCCATGCTGCTGGCCGCCTGCGGCTCCTCCGCAGACTCTGCCCCCGCCGCAAGCGAGAGCACTTCCGAGGCCGCATCTTCCGAGGCAGCCTCCTCCGCGGAAAGCATCATCGGCGGCGCGGACGGCGAGACTGACATCGTCGTGAGCGACGAAGCCAACACCGCAAACCTTGATGCCGCTGTTGCCGCCATCGAGGCTGTGAACCCCATCGCCAACCCCCGTGCGCTGGATGACTTCTCCGTGGAGAATGAGCTGATGCTGACGATGGACAACCTCGTCGGCTACAAGGGCGATGTCACGAACGACCAGGCGGACTGCGGTCTCGTCTTTGTTGCCCAGGCCAAGGATGGCAAGGTCGATGCCGTCAAGGCAGAGCTGGAAGCCTACAAGGAGAGCCTGTCCGCCAATGACCTGTACGCCGAGTTTGCCGACAAGGTCGCACTGGCCAAGGATGCCCGCATTGTGACCAACGGCAATTATGTTGCCATCGTCATTGCCGGTATCGCCAACCCCGACTACGCCCCCATCGATACCGCGCTGGAGACTGCGTTGAACTTCTGATTGATCCCTGTACCCTGCAGGCCGCTGCCGTTCGGCAACGGCCTTTTTTGCTAACGATGAAATTCACCGAAAGAAAGGGAGTCCGCCATGGTTTTTAACAGTGTGGTGTTCCTGTTCTGCTTCCTGCCGCTTTCCCTGCTGCTGTATTATCTGGTGCCGGGCCGCGCCAAAAATGCAGTGCTGCTGGCAGAAAGCCTCATCTTCTACTGCTGGACCGGTGTTGCGTTCCTGCCGCTGATCGCCGTGCTGATCGTCTTTAACTACCTGTGGGCGCTGCTGACAGCGCGGGCGAAGGCCAAACTGCGCGGTCTGCTGCCGCTGGTAGCGGTGCTCGTCAATTTGGGCGTGCTGGTGTACTTCAAGTATGCCAACTTCCTGATCGACACGGTCAACCAGGTCGCGCATCTGGGGCTGGCGGCGCTGAACATCGGCACGGTGCTGCCGCTGGGCATCAGCTACTACATTTTCAAGATTATCAGCTATGAGGTCGACGTCTGCACCGGCAAGATCGCGCCGGAGAAAAACTTCATCACGTTTGCAGTGTATGTGCTTTTCTTCCCGCAGCTGATCGTCGGGCCCATCGTCAAATACCGCGAGATGGCCGACCAGCTGCACGACGGCGCGAACCGCTGCACGCCGGCAAGGGCCGAGCACGGCGCAGAGCTGTTTGTGTTCGGCCTTGCGAAGAAGGTCATTCTGGCGGACTCCATCGGCGCACTCTGGACCGACATCATCGGCGCGGGCGGCGTTGGGCTGACGAATGTCTCGACCCCGCTGGCGTGGCTGGGCATCATTGCCTACAGTTTACAGCTCTACTTTGATTTTGCGGGCTACAGCGAGATGAGCAACGGCTTGGCCTCACTGCTCGGCTTTGACTGTCCGGCCAACTTCAACCTGCCGTATATCTCGGGCAGCATCACCGAGTTCTGGCGGCGCTGGCATATTACGCTGTCGGGCTGGTTCCGGGATTACATCTACATTCCCCTGGGCGGCAACCGCAAGGGCCAGGTGCGCCAGCTGCTCAATATGTTCCTGGTCTGGGCTGCTACCGGCATCTGGCACGGGGCCAGCTGGAACTTTATTGCCTGGGGCCTTTACTACTTTGTGCTGCTCACGATTGAAAAAAACTTCCTGCTGAAATATCTCAAAAAGGGCAAGGTATGGCCGCATATCTATACGCTGTTCTTTGTGGTGCTGGGCTGGGGCATCTTTACGGCCAACCAGCCCGGCGCACCGCTGGGTCTGCTGCTGCAAAAGCTGTTTGTGCCCCAGGGCGGCATTTCGCCCGTGTACTACCTGCGCAATTACGGTGTGCTGCTGGTGCTGGGCTGTGTCTGCTCGTCCGCGCTGCCGCACTGGCTGTGGGAGAAAATCAGCAAAAATACTGTGGCAAAGCTCCTTGTGTTTGCCCTGCTGACCGCGCTGTGCGTCTGCTACGTAGTGGCCGCCACGAACGCTACCGCACTGTACGCGAATTTCTGAGAGGAGGAACGGACAAATGTCAAAGGTTGTGTACCGTAAAAACGGCGGCAGACGCCGTGCGGGGTATCCGCTGCTGGTGCTCTGCGCCGTGCTGCTGTTCGGGTTCTCCCTCGTCAATATTGTGTGGCCCAAGCGCACGCAGCTCGAGCTGGAAAACCGCAAGGCCGCACAGCTCCCGGCGTTCAGCGTGAGCGCACTGCTGGACGGGAGCTGGCAGAGCGGCTTTGCCCGCTGGATACAGGATCAGTTTTCCCTGCGTGACGCAGCGGTCAACACCCAGCGCGCGGCGGACGAGGTGCTGTTCCGGAAGGCGGAGGAGGGCGGCATTCTGCTGGGTAAGGACCGCTGGATGTTCACAAAGCTGTTCACGGTGGATGACGCCACCCGGAAGCAGCTTGCCAAGAACGTACAGGCCGTCAGCGAGTTTGCCGCGAACCACCCGGGCAAGGTCACCTTCCTGCTGGCCCCGTCGGCCAGTGTCATCTACCCGGAGGAATTGCCCGCAGGCGCACCGATGGTGGATGAAAACGCGATGCTCGATGATATTTTTGCCAAAGTCGGCCAGAGCGCCGATGTCATCGACCTGCGCGGGACGTTCACAGACCTGAAGGACGAATACCTGTATTTCAAGACCGACCACCACTGGACGCCCAACGGCGCGTACCGTGCCTATGAGCAGTTCTGCAGCCTCAAGGGCCTGACGCCGTTTGACCGCGCCGCGCATGAGCCGATTACGGTGACGGATTTCCAGGGCACCCACTACTCGGCCACGCGGCTGTGGAACGTCGAAAACGATGAAATCACCTACTACCCGCTCGACAGCCTGATGACGATCTACAAAATCACGGGCGAGGCCGCCTACGAGCCGGAAACGACGGAAAACATCGTGAATATGCAGAAGTTTAACACCCGCGATAAGTACGCCGCCTTTTTGGACGGCAACAACGGTTATTCAACGATCGAGGGCCGCGGCACAGGCAGTATTCTGGTGGTCAAGGACAGCTACGCGAACAGCTTTGTGCCCTATCTGACCGAGAATTACGCGAAAATCGGTGTGGTGGATTTCCGCAACTTCAAGTACGGCTTGGATTCCACAATTGAAAAAGAGGGCTATGACGAGGTGCTGGTGCTCTACAACTTCCAGACCTTTATCGCAGACACGAATCTGATCTATATTTCCCGTCCGTCAACGCTCTCCTGACAGAAATAAGCGATGCCCGGTCAGAAATGGCCGGGCATTTTCTGTGCCTATTCCAATAGGATTTCCAGCCGCGGCACGGGCAGAGCACTGCCGGGCCCGCACAGATTGACGTGCCAGAATTGCAGATGGAAAAAATCAGCGGCATCGTCTGCGGTCAGGGCCGAGAACGCCTGTTGCAATTCGGTGCAGAGCAGTGCCTGCCAATCCTCGTTGTACGCCCCCAGCGGCTGAAAATCCGTATCCCTCAGATGGAGCTGCACGGTGGTATCCTCCGCCGTGACGTTGACCCGGGTGTCACAGACGGCCTGCCCGCCCGCAAAGGCCGTAAAGAAGCGGCCCGTCTGCCCGCAGAGCGCCGCGGCCAGCTGAGCCTGCAAGCCGGAGACGTACACGGAAGCTCCGTCTGCTGCCAGCAGCGCAAAGTCATACCCGCTGTCAGCGCGGTAGGCGGGCACTGCACAGCCGTCCGCCTGGGTAAAAAGCTGCTGTAAGCCGCAGTGCAGGTCGTATTCCCTTTCCACGGCCTTCATGTCCTCATACAGTGAGGCAGCGTCCGCGGCCCAGCTGTGGTCGGCGGTGTCCAGCACAAAAACCGAAAGCTCCGGCGCGGGCTGGGCCTTGTCGTAGAGCAGTGTGCCAAGTGTCTGCGCGTCGGCCCAATCACAGCCCGGCGGCAGTGCGGCCAGGTCGAGCAGCCCGTAGTAGAGCCTGCCCGGCAGAGCGTCCTCGGCTAGGTGGAGCGCCTGCGCGGCGGTGTCCCCGCGGGCAGACACGGTTTTGTACTGCACGCCGTCACTCTCTGCGTTCTGATCGGCCAGCAGCAGACAGGCGGAGTATGCCCCCTGCTGCCGCGCAAAAAACACAGCGCGGACGATCTCCCGCTCGGAGAGTGCCTGCCCGCAGCCACAGAGCAGCAGCGCGGCGCAAACGGTCAGCAGCGCCTTAGCCTTCGGTACAGACATGCGGCGGCACCTCCTATCCCGGTCAAGCCCACAAAACTCCAGGTCAGCACATTGCGCAGTGAGAGGGCCGCATCTAAATCGAGCTTGCGCAGCACCGCGCACAAAAGCCAGACGCCGCCCGGATACAGAGGAAACCAATCTAACCCGGCGGCGCTGTCCTCGGCCTTGTTCTGCCCGTCCAGCAGCCGCACCAACGCATAAAGGTAGAGAGCCAGCTTGACCGTGACGGCCATGACCCACAGAATAAATTGCAGCCACTCGAGCCGGTTGAAAATCGACAGTGCTCCGCATCGCGCGGCGGCGTGCACCGGGTCGATGCGCAGCGGCATGGCCGCGCCGTAGAACAATTCCAGAATCAGGTGCATCCCCACGTCAAACGCCAGTGCCCACGCGGCCAGCCGCAGCAGCGTATGGCGGCCACGCTTGTCCTGCTCGGGCCAGAGCGCGGGCAGCAGGTATTCCGGGTAGAGCGTCAGCTGGTCTCTGACGGCGGCGAGAAAGTCGCCCTGTGTCAGTGCGGCAGTTTGCAGATTGACGATGCACAGCCGCGGAAGCACCGATGCCAGCATGGCGACGGTTGCCAGTACCAGCAGACAGAGCACGGCATAGGCCGTCTGGGACAGCGCCGAAACCCGCCGCAGATAGACAACAGGCAGCACAACGAGCAGACAGACCGAGGTCAGCGTGACCGCGCCGGGATAGAGCCGGTCCGCCAACTGCCAGAGCCGCAGCAGCTCCAGTACCGATGTGTAGACGAGCAGCGCGCCGAACAGCAGCTTGTACACGGGGTCGGCGGCCAGCCGCCAGCTGCGGGCAAACAGCCAGCCGACGCCCGCCAGCAGCGGCGCACAGACCACCGCACTGAAAAGCCCGGCGCGCGGCCAGTAGGCGGTCTGGCTGCGCAGCAGCACATTGACGAGCAGACTGACGAGCAGTGCGGCGAAAAGACTGGGGCATTCACGCTTCATGGCGGCTGATCACCTCCCCGGATTTGGCAAGGCGGCTCCAGATGCTGCGCACAAAGCCGTCCCGCACACTGGCCCGGCCCGGCGGCATGAGCGGGTAGAGATAGTCGTACCCGAACGGCTCACTGCCGCAGGCCATCGCCAGAATCGTCAGTGCGGCGCAGGCCAGTCCCGGCACGCCGAAGCACCCGGCCAGCACGATGACGGCAAAGCGGAACAGGATCGACTGCTCATACAGCGACGGCACAGCCAGCGTGGCAATCGTCGCCGCAGCGGCCATCGTTAAAACCGGCACGCTGACGATGCCCGCGCTGACGGCGGTCTCGCCGATGATGAGCGCGCCGACCAAGCTGACCGTGTGGCTGATAGACTGCGGCGCACGCAGCCCGGCCTCGCGGACGATTTCTAAAAGCAGCGTCACGCAGAGCATTTCCAGCATTGGCGGCAGCGGCGTGGATGCCTCGCCCTGTGCCAGCTTGGTCAAAAGCCGGATAGGGATGATCTCCGGCGCAAAGGCCACGGCCATGACGTAGAGCCCCGGCCCGAACACAGCCAGCAGGAAGGCGAGATATTTTAAAATACGGATAAGTCCGGCGAACACTGCGCCCGAAGCGTAGTCGTCGAGGCACTCGAAGTGCTCGGCAAAAAAGCTGGGCACAATGAGCGCATACGGACAGCCCGCTACAAGAACGACGGCCTTGCCCTCACACAGGCGGGCACAGGCCGTGGCGGGGCGTTCGGTGTAGGCAGCTGCCGGGAAAAGATTCAGCTTGTCCTGCTTGAGGAACGACGCAAAGTAGGCACTGTCCAGCAGAACGGGAATCTCCACCTGCTCCAGCCGCTCCCGCAGAGCGTCGATGGTTTCCTTTGGGGCCAGGGTACTGTCGTAGCACAGACAGTATTCGGTCTTGGCACGGGTCCTGGCGGTGGAGATTTCTGCCACAAGCGTTCCGGTGCGGAACTGCCGCCGCAGCAGCGAAATGTTATTGCGCAGCAGCTCGGTGAATGCCTCCTGCGGGCCGCGCAGGTTGCCCTCGCTCATCGGCGTCGAGATCGAGCGCTGGGGCATCTCCTGCGTCGAAAACGCGACGCCGCGCCGCACGCCGTCGATGAGCAAAACGGACAGTCCGTTGGAGAGCAGCTCCACCAGCGCGGTGCGATCCTCCACCGCGTCAGGCTCGGCGGGGACGCGGCTCTGGGTCAGCAGATAGTCGCACAGCCCCTCCCCGCCGCCCAACATGGCGGGGTCGCGGTCCAGCATGTCCAACGCCATGCGGCAGAGCTTTTCCGGCGAGGACAGCCCTGTGAACATGACGATAGCGCACGGGATACCGGCAAGCATCAGGCGCTTGGTATAAAAATCGTCGGAACGGCCAAACATTTCCTCCAGAAGCGCAAGGTTGGCATCCAGCGAGCGGTACAGCGGTTTCTGCGTCATGGTTCTCCCCCTCTCACGCAGGATAGTGTGGCCGCCTTTGCGGAAATTTATGAGGAGGTGCCGGGATGATTTCTTCGGTTGTGCGCACGGTGCTGGTGTATCTGGCTGTGGTGGTGGCCATGCGGCTGATGGGCAAGCGCCAGCTGGGAGAGCTGCAGCCCGCCGAGCTGGTGACGACGCTGCTGATCTCCAACGTTGCATCCATCTGCATCGACGAGCCGGATCTACCGCTCTCGGCCAGCCTGGTGCCGATTTTCTTAATCACGGCTCTTGAAATTTTGAACTCCACGCTGGTTTGGTTTTGCCCGAAATATGCCCAGCTGCTTTTGGGAAAGCCGGTGACGATCATCCGCAACGGGGAAATTTTGCAGGACGAGCTGGCACAGCTGCGCATCACGGCATCCGACCTGGCCGAGGCCCTGCGCGGCAAGGACATCTTTTCCCCCAAGGATGTTTACTGGGGCGTGATCGAGCCGAACGGCAGCATCACAGCGGCCCCAATGCCGCAGGACGGCGGCGAGCCGCCTATGCTGCCGCTGCTCATCGATAAGGCAGTTTGCAAGGAAAATCTTGCGTTCTTCGGCATGGATACGGCAGCGCTGGATGCACTGCTGCGCCGTGAGCAGACGACCCGCGAGGCGGTTCTGCTGCTGCTCTACAATGGCAAAAGATCCATTCTGATACAGAAAAAGGCCGCCCCGAAAGGGGCGGCCTGAAAAGGTGTGCGTATGAAGCGAAATTGGTATGCCGCAATCATTCTGCTGGCTCTGTGCGTGCTGCTGTTCCGGGCGGGGCAGTATGTGGACCGCACCACAGCCGGAATGCAGCGGCAGCTTGAAGCAGCCTACGCTCTGGCGGAGCAGGGCGACTACCCTGCCGCACGCCGCGCGTACAGCCGTGCGGCCAACCGGGCACTGCGCAGCACTCAGGTCCTGGGCCTGCTTGTGCGCCGCAATATTCTGGATCAGCTCAACCAGACACTGGCCGTGCTGCCGCCCTGTGCCGAGGCCGACAGCCTAGCAGACCTCGAGATGGAGACGCAGCGCGCCTGCACCCAGATCGAACAGATGCGGCAATCATTTTTCAGCGGATTTTGAGCGGCTGTCCAGCATATCCTTCAGTTCTTCCATAAAGGTGTTGACATCGCTGAACTGACGGTAGACGGAGGCAAAGCGCACATAGGCGACATCGTCCATCTGCTTGAGCTCCTGCATGGCCAGATCGCCGATATGGATGGAGGAAACCTCGCGGTCATAGGAGTTGAGCAGCTGCTGCTCAATGCGGTCCACGGCGGCATCCAACTGGGTGTAGCTGACGGGGCGCTTCTCGCAGGCGCGCAGCATGCCGTTCAGCAGCTTCTGGCGGTCAAAGACCTCGCGGGAGCGATCCTTCTTCACGACCATCAGCGGGACCGTCTCAACGATCTCGTAGGTGGTAAAGCGCTTTTTGCAGTTCAGGCACTCGCGGCGGCGGCGGATCTTTTCACCGTCCTCCGTCGGGCGGGAGTCGATGACCTTGGAGTCAACTTCACCGCAATAGGGGCATTTCATATCGGGTTCCCTCCTTTTCTACAAGCTCAGGCCTTCTTGGCAGCCTTCTTCTTGTTCTTCCAGTCGACCCACAGCGGCGTGGCAATGCAGATCGTGCTGTAGACGCCGCTGACCATGCCGAACAGCAGCGGGAACGCGAAGGAGTAGATGCTGTCCAGACGGTAGATGACCGAGACCACGCAGACAACGCCCAGGGCGAGGCAGGTCGTGATGGAGGTCATCAGAGAACGGGCAAAGCTCTGGTTGACGGACAGGTTGACCAGCTCGGCCAGGCTCATCTGCTTCTTGCCGTACAGGGCGCTGTTCTCGCGGATACGGTCATAGATAACGACGGTATCGTTGATGGAGTAGCCCAGGATGGTCAGCAGGGCAGCAATAAAGTTGCCGTTCAGGGGAATGCGCAGGAGGACAAAGACGCCGAAGACGACGAACATATCGTGCAGCAAAGCCACAATGGCGGTAGAACCGGCCTTGAGGCCGCCGATCTTGCGGAAGCGGTAGGCCACGTAGAGCAGGATCAGCACGCAGGCCGCAACCAGCGCGACGACGCTCTTGAGCAGGAACTCCTTACCGATGGTGGCATCGACGTTGCTGACCTCGTTCTGGACGAAGTTGTTGTCGGGGTACTGCTCATTCAGGGCAGCCAGCAGGTTGTCGAGCTGCTCGGTGGTCAGCGTGTCACTGCCGGGCAGGGTGACAGTCAGGGTCTGGTTGCCGGAAATATCAGAGCCGGTCTGCAGGGTCAGATTGGACTTGCCCAGCTCGGTGCCGATGGTGGACTTCAGGTCGTTCAGGTCAGCGTCGCCCTCATAGGCCAGCGTGATCATGGAACCGCCCTTGAACTCGACGTCCATCTTGACGCCGAAGATGCCGCAGAACACAAGCACGACAGCGATCAGCGCACAGGAGAAGGTGTAGAACTTCTTGCGGTTGCCGATGAAGTTGATGGACGGGGTCTTGAAGTCGGCACCGCCCTCTTTCTTGCCGCCGAACAGCCATGCCTTGCGCAGAGGCTTGAAGTGGACAGCGCCGCGAATCATAACGCGGGTCGCCCAGACGCCAAAGACAAAGTTCAGCAGAACGCTGGTCAGCAGGGTGAAGCCAAAGGAGTAGATCGTACCGGCAGTGGAAGGTCCGAACCAGTAGAAGATCGGGTTAAAGACCTTGGCCCAGAAACCGTCCGTCGGGCCAAAGGCGCCCATCAGGATGGCGGCGACGATGACGATGGTCACGTTGCCGTCGATGATGGGGGTCAGGCCCATCTTGAAGCCGCTGTTGACAGCGCCCTCGAGGGTCTTGTTCTTGGACAGCTCCTCCTTGATGCGCTCGGCGGTGATAACGTTGGCGTCAACACCCATGCCGATGCCGAGGATAATACCGGCAATGCCGGGCAGCGTCAGCGTGGAGCCGGGGAAAACCCTGAAATAGCCGGACACAACAGCCAGCGTGGCGGCGGCCTGGCCCATCAGGGAGATGACCGCGATGGTGCCGGGCAGACGGTAGCGCACGATCATCAGGATCGCGACCAGAATGAAGGCAATGATACCGGCCTGCACCATGACGTCCAGGCTCTTGGCACCCAGGGACGGGCTGATGGTGGAGTAGCTCTCAGCGGACAGGGCAAACGGCAGAGAGCCGGAGTTGATCTGGTTCGCCAGCGTGGAGGCGCTGTCCTGATCGAAGTTGCCCTTGATGATGGCCTCACCGCCGGTGATGGCCTCGTTGACCGTGGCGGTGGAGATGTTATTATCATCCAGCCAGATGGAGATCGTGCCGTTGCTGGCTGCCAGCTCGGTGGTGGCTGTGGCAAAGGCAGATGCGCCCGCAGAGTTGAACTTCAGCTGGACGACCCAGCCTTCGGTCTCGTTGTAGGCAGCGCTTGCGGAAGCCACGTCGTCACCGCTCAGGATCTCCTCACCCGTGGCGGACGAGCCCTTGCGGAACACCATCTTGGCGGTGGTGCCGATCTCGTCGATTGCGGTCTGCGGGTTGAAGTCCGCCTCGTCATTCTTCCACGGGAAACGCACGATGATACGATTCTTGTTGTTGTCAACGTAGCTCTCGTAGTCGGTGATGCCGAGGCCGACAAGGCGGTCCTCGATAACCGTTTTGGCTGCGGTCATCTGGGCATCGGTGGCCTCCACATCGTCGGCAGGCATGAACGTAACGTCCACGCCGCCGCGGATGTCGATGCCGAAGCGGATGTCAGATGCGCCCTTGACGTAGACATTCTTGGTGTCGCCGTAGGTATAGCTCACACCAAAGATGGCCGTCAGGGAGAACAGCACGATCAAAATTGCCACGACGAACAACGGCCATGACTTCCCTTTTCTGTTCATAGAAACCTCCAAAAAACTTGCCCGCACCGGCGGGCGGGATTATATTTTACTGCTGGTCGGCCAGCAGCTTTTCAACAACTGCCAGGCGCACACAGACGCAGAGCAGTGCAGAAGCAGTTTCGACCTCGGTCAGGCTCGGGTAGGTCGGCGCGATACGCAGATGCGAGTCATCGGGATCCTTGTGGTAGGGGTAGGCAGAGCCGGCACCCGTCAGGGTCAGGCCGCAGTCCTTGCACAGCTGGGCTACGCGCTTGGCGCAGCCGGGCATGACGTACAAGCTGATGAAGTAACCGCCCTTCGGGTTCGTCCAGTGGGCGATGTTGCCGCAGGGGGTCAGTTCCTCGGCAAAGGTGGTCTTGACGGCGTCAAAGCAGGGCACCAGGCGGCGGCGATGCTTGGCCATGTGGGCCAGGACACCGGCCTTATTCTTGAGAAAACGGACATGGCGCAGCTGGTTCATCTTGTCGTAGCTGATGATCATCGTCGAGAAGCGCTTGCACATGTACTTCATCGAGTTCTCGCTGCAGGCGATGGCGGAGATGCCCGCGCCCGGGAAGGTGATCTTGCTCGTGGAGGTGAACATAAAGACACGGTCCTCATTGCCGTACTTCTTGGCCTCGTTCAGCAAAACCGGCGTCTCGATGATCTCATCGGTCAGGTGGTGGACGATGTACGCCTCATCCCAGAAGATCTTGAAATCGGGGGCGGCGGTCTTGAGCGCGGCAAAGCGGCGGATCGTCTCGTCGCTGTAGGTGTAGCCGTCGGGGTTGGAGTACTGCGGCACGCACCAGATTCCCTTGATGGTGTCATCCTCGGCGACGAGCTTTTCAATCATGTCCATGTCGGGGCCGTCGGGGCTCATGGGCACGGAGATCAGCTCAAAGCCCATCTCCTCGGTGATGGCAAAGTGGCGGTCATAGCCGGGCACCGGGCAGAGGAACTTGCGCTTCTCCACCTGAGACCAGG
>ERZ773134.2583-NODE-2583-length-12675-cov-3.013550_pt1 | contig 12675 bp, 10 predicted proteins | sample MGYA00580856_ERZ773134 | MGnify/ENA primary metagenome ERZ773134 (study PRJEB29015, sample SAMEA2737823) | human gut metagenome | biome: human gut; feature: human-associated habitat; material: faeces | place: China | collected 2012 ... | reverse complement strand
CTAAACAGGTGCTTGTCAAAAAAGAATGCAAAAAAGGGAATGCGATTACCGAAGAACAACTGGCCACCGCTTTTTCGATGTACAGCCTCGAAACAACTAGCGAAAGGGAATTTGTCTGCCCGTTCAAGACAACCGTGACAGCCGACCCTGTAGATTTCGGAAAGTTCAAGACGTTCGCCTTCTCTGCCATAGACGAGAATAACAGCAAACTGGAAACGGCCATCAACGAAAGTATCGAAAAGGAGTTGACCAAAAAAGGGATGACTGTCGACACAAACCGTCCCGACATTATAGTACAGACCTTCTATTTCTTCGATAAGAATCCGAACTATAAAGGGGCGAACAAGATTCTGATTGAAAAAGAGCCGATCTATCGCTACAACTTCAATCACAGTAAGATGGAGACATTCCCGTTCTTGAACTCGATGTCTGCAGAAGCGGAAGCGGAGTATCTCCTCCAGTTCGGTTTTCGCCTGATTGACCAACGTGATGTACCGGGCCGTATCCTGTGGGAATGCGAGGCAAACGAACTGCTGGAAGACTCATATCGTCTAGATGAATACGCCCGCATTCATGCACCGTTGATGTGTATGCAATATCCATATGTCAAATATCAGCGCAACGTGCCATTCAAGGTCAATCAGAAAACCTACAACTATACAGGGCTAAGTTACGACATCGACCATATGGAACAGATCGCCGACGTCGATAAGAACTCTCCTGCCTATGCAGCTGGATTACGCCCCCGTGATATTGTAGAGAAAATCAACGACCAGAAAATGAATCACACGGCAGAAGAATTCTCCGCTGCTTACAAAGGATTTATTACCAACACGATGAAATACCGCGATCCGAAAACCCAGTTTACGGATGCCAACGGTTTCAAACGTTGTATGTTCTGGGACACATTCAAATACCCACAAGTAGCCGATGCGATCCAGAAACCCGGTAACAAGACCGCCTACTCATATTTATATTATTACGCCCCGTATATCAACCCATCCGGAAACAATGCCTGTACGTTCGATATCAAAAGGGGTAAAAACAAAATGGAAATCATCGTCCGCCCGACCATTCGCCGGTCTGTGACGGTCGAAGTAAAATAAAGCATTTACAAGAACGTGATATATCCGCAAAATTTCGAACAAAAAACGGGCTTCGATAAAGTCCGTCGTTTAATTTCAGAGAAATGTTTAAGCCCGCTCGGAGAAGAACGGGTGGCAGAGATGGAATTCTCTGCCGATTATCAAACCGTAACCCGACGCCTGGAACAAACTGACGAGTTTGTTCGTATCCTGCATGGAGAAGACGAGTTTCCCGCCAGTTATTTTTTTGATGTGCGTTATTCGTTGAAGCGGATACGCCCCGAAGGAACCTGGCTAGATGAAAAAGAGCTATTCGACCTGAAACGTTCGCTCCAGACAATCAACGATATTATCCGCTTCTTTCGCCCTTCCCTGGAAGAGGGAGAAGAGATCAAATACCCGGCATTGACCGCCCTTGCCGGCGATATTCAGGTATTCCCGCAGTTAATCGGAAAGATCGACGCGATACTCGACAAATTCGGACGAGTGAAGGACAATGCCTCTCCTTCACTGGCGCAGATACGAAAAGAGATCACGGCTACCATGAGCGGTATCTCCCGCAGCTTGCAGTCGATATTACGCGCCGCACAATCGGAAGGTGTAGTAGATAAAGATATTACTCCCACCATGCGCGATGGGCGCCTGATGATCCCGGTCGCTCCGGCTTTCAAACGGAAGATCAAAGGGATCGTGCACGATGAATCGGCTAGCGGCAAGACTGTTTTCATCGAGCCGGAAGTCGTCGTGGAGGCAAATAACCGCATCCGCGAGCTGGAAGGCGACGAACGCAGGGAGATCATGAAGATCCTGACGGAATTTACAAACTTCATCCGTCCGTTAATCCCCGATATCCTGCAATCCTATGAGTTCTTGGCCGAGATTGACTTCATCCGCGCCAAAGCATTGTTTGCCGAGCAGATAAACGGAATCAAGCCGGTCATCGAGGACAAACAGCAGATCGACTGGATACACGCTGCGCATCCCCTGCTTTTCCTCTCGTTACAGAAACAAAACAAGCAGATTGTCCCGTTGGATATTCTCCTGGAAGAGAAAAAACGCCTGCTGATTATCTCCGGGCCGAACGCAGGTGGTAAATCCGTTTGCCTGAAAACGGTCGGATTGCTGCAATATATGTTGCAATGCGGCCTGTTGATCCCCGTATATGAAAGCTCGAAAACGGGATTGTTCGAAAACCTGTTCATTGACATCGGAGATGAACAAAGTATTGAAAACGACTTGAGTACCTACAGTTCACACTTGACGAACATGAAATTTTTCGTCAAGAACTGTAACAGCAAAACTCTAATCTTGATTGACGAGTTCGGTAGTGGCACGGAGCCCCAGATCGGAGGTGCGATTGCCGAAGCCCTGTTGGACCGTTTCAACCGGAATCACAGCTACGGCGTTATCACGACTCACTACCAGAACTTGAAGCATTTCGCTGAAGACACGGAAGGGATCGTTAACGGTGCCATGCTCTATGACCGCCACCTGATGCAACCGCTCTTTAAGCTGTCGATCGGTAATCCAGGAAGTTCTTTCGCCATCGAGATCGCCCGGAAGATCGGCCTGCCGGAAGATGTCATTGCGGATGCATCTGCTAATGTCGGCTCCGACTATATCAATATGGATAAATATCTACAGGATATCGTTCGTGACAAACGCTATTGGGAAAGCAAGCGACAGAATATCCGCCAACAAGAAAAGAAGCTGGAAGATATTACCGCCCGCTACGAGCAGGATTTGGAAGCCGTAAACAAACAACGGAAAGAGATCATGCGTAACGCCAAGGAAGAGGCACAGCGTATCCTTTCCGAAGCCAACGCAAAGATCGAAAACACGATCCGCGAAATCAAAGAGGCACAGGCGGAAAAGGAACAGACCAAGCTTGCCCGCAAAGCCTTGGAAGAATTCAAGGCTTCTGTGATAGCAGCCGAAGAAGAGGACGACAAGATCGCCCGCAAAATGGCAAAATTACAGGAACGCAAAGAACGTAAAAAGCAGAAACAAAACGCGCCGGCCTCCAAGCAGGTCTTCAACCGTGATGTCATAGAAGCTGGCGACAACGTCCGCCTCAAAGGACAAGTCTCTGCCGGAACCGTTATGGAAGTTCAAGGAAAGCAGGCAGTTGTAGCATTCGGCATGATCAAGAGCACAGTCAAGTTGGAACAACTGGAGAAGGTCAGTAAAGGACAAATCAAGAAAGAGATCCAAAAAAGTACTTTTGTCAGTGTCCAGACAGCGGACGATATGCATGAAAAGAAATTGAACTTCAAGCAGGAGATAGATGTTAGAGGTATGAGAGGGGACGAAGCCTTACAGGCCGTTACTTACTTTGTGGACGATGCCATACAGGTTGGTGCCGCTCGCATCCGTATCCTGCACGGGACAGGGACAGGCATACTTCGGCAGCTGATACGCGATTACCTGCACACTGTTCCGGGCGTCCGCCAGTATCACGACGAACATGTCCAATTCGGAGGTGCGGGTATTACGGTTGTAGAACTCGAATAAGAACAAACAGATATGAGGCGAAGAGAATATGTACATCCACACAAGCGCAAGCATATTTCCAACCGACATCTTGCCGACCGATATTTCTATGCCGGCGAGCATGATACCGTTACCCGGATCAGCCTCACACAGTACAATGCTGACACTCTGCACACACGGGAGATCAAGACAAACGAAACGTCGTTCAAAAAATTTGTCGACGGAAATAGTATCAACTGGTTCCAGGTTAGCGGTCTGACTGATTCGGAGGCGGTCACGCGTATCGTCAATGAATTCGGGATGCATAACCTGGACGCCAAAGACATTCTGACTCCCCAACACGTAGTCAAGATAGAAGAGTATGACAAACACATGCTTATCGTACTCAATTCTTCCTACTACGACACCAATATGGAGATCAACTCCGAACATATCAGCATCCTAATCACGGGAAACGTAGTCATCAGCTTCACGGAAAGCAACAATCCTGTATTCGAAAATGCCTACAAAGCCATCGAATCCAATATGTTGAATATTCGCCGAAAAAACAGCGGACTACTCCTGGCATTCCTTTTAAATACGATCATTGCCAATTTAGTGGAATCGGCCTCCAAAGTGGAGGAAATGCTTGAGGATATAGAAGAGACCCTGCTCGATATCAAAAACGACCAAGGTAATATGGGGCTGCTTATCCAGCAACGTCGGAAAGAATATATGGTTATCCGCAAGAACAGCCAACCGCTGAAAGAGCAATTTGCCAAACTGCTGCGCACCGAAAACGGAATCATAAGCTCCGACATCCTTCCCATCTATAACGACTTATCCGACCAGTTGCAGTTCATCATCCAGACAACCGAAAGCTGCCGGGAAATCATATCTTCCCTGGTCGATCTCTACATATCCAATAACGACCTGCGCATGAATGCGATCATGAAACGCCTGACAATCGTATCCACGATCTTCATCCCACTGACATTCCTGGCTGGTATATGGGGGATGAACTTCAAGATGATGCCAGAATTGGACTGGCAATACGGGTATGGCATAGCCTGGTCACTCATGCTACTGACAGCAATCTCGACCTGGCTATACATGCGGAAAAAGGATTGGTTTTAGAGTCCGTAGTTCCGTTTGAACATATAATAGGTATTTCTGGAAACATTAAAACGTTTACAAATTTCGAAAACAGTGTCTCCGCGTTCAAGCATGCTGATCACCTCTTCTTTATTCGCATCCAGGAAAGACTGTTTTGCAGCCGATCCTTTCGGACGGCCTAACGGGCCTCCCGTGCTCTTCTTATGATTCAATGCCTCTTTGGTACGGATTGACATCAAACTGTGTTCGATCTCCGTCACCAACTTGAACACGTTTCCCATAACTGGCAGATCCAATGCCTGGTCTAGGATATACCGATCTCTTATACTATAGATCTGAACGCCTTTTTCCATGCAGCGTCCCATAATATCCATAACTTCCGACAAAGTTCGTCCCAAGCGAGAAATATCCGAAAAGATCAGACTATCGCCTTTTTGCATACGATCCAGTACCCTAGCAAGATTACGTTCATCTTCCCTCCCTTTGTCGACAGTGACATCCGTAATCCACTTATCGACATTCATATCATGATTCGAAGCATAACGTTCAATCTCATCTTTCTGTTCTTCTAGAAGTTCTTTGTTTGAAGTTCCTACTCTTAAATAAGCTATTACCATATTTCCAGCAACTTAATAATTAAAAAAACGTAGAACCAAAATTTATTTCTCGGTGAAGATACGAAAAGTAATTATAGCACAATAGCTAAACTTTCCATTTTATTTAAAGAAAATGTTAGTATTTTTCTCTTTAACACAATAAATTAAATCGTATGAAAACAGCTATCAGACTAAGAATGAAATAGCTAACAATTTACCCAATAACCGGGGATTTGCGACCTCTTTAAACATTTACCTTTCCCTCGTAGCAAACCCTGAATATAAGTATTTTGAACATGTTTATCGTTTTTTTTGCTTTCCGGTCTACCAAACACTTACTATATTTGCAAAACGAATGAAAAGGTTTCTGATTGTCATATTCGCTTTGCTGTATATCGGATTGTCTTCCGGTATCACGCTGACGATTCACCACTGCATGGGCAAGCTGGTCGAAGTCGGCATATGGCAGGATGAAACCTGCAACACTTGCGGAGCCAAGCATGCCCATAAATCCTGCTGCTCCACCGAAACTCAATTTATAAAGATATCAGACGATCAGAATGTCGACCAGCTACAGGTTATTAAATATGTACCGATGGCAATCGCACTTTTGTTCGATTTACGGGATCTTTATAACTTACCGGAAACAGAACAGGAAGCCAATATCCCTGTTCATTCCAACACCCCACCTGAATGGAGTGGGACAGACCGGCTCATTCATCATTGTACTTTCCTTATTTAGCTGATAGTAGATCTTTTCAGGCCCTTTTTCCCTTTATAGTCTTATAAAAGGGTCCGTCATTCTTTTGTCTTCATCCCAGACAACAAAAAAAGAAAAAAATCTGTTTCCTCTGTGTGTACAGAAGGAAACCGGCGTATTGTATTCAATAGCCGGACGATCTATTATCTATACATATAAATACTTCTTATGCTAAATAAAATAATCCGTTATTTCCTTGAGAACAGGGTGATAACCATATTGATCTTAGTGCTGGTAGTCGTATGGGGCATCTCGACTTCTCCATTTAACTGGCACGGAGGGATCATTCCCCGCAATCCGATTCCGGTAGACGCGATTCCCGACATCGGCGATAATCAACAGATCGTAGCGACCGAATGGATGGGACGTTCGCCCAAAGATATCCAGGATCAGATCACCTATCCGCTGACCACTTCCCTGTTGGGGATTCCCGGAGTCAAATCGATCCGTAGCTCTTCCATGTTCGGCATGTCCTTCATCTATATTATTTTTGATGATAATATCGAATTCTACTGGAGCCGTTCGCGGATTCTCGAAAAGCTCAACTCCCTTCCCCCCGGCACGCTGCCCGAAGGCGTACAACCGGCGTTGGGTCCGGATGCAACCGCTTTAGGACAAATCTACTGGTACACGTTGGAAGGACGCGATCCGGCAACCGGAAAACCGACAGGCGGATGGAATGCGGAAGAGCTGCGTACCATACAGGACTACTATGTCAAATACAGCCTTTCGGCCGCCGAAGGCGTGTCGGAAGTGGCATCAGCCGGAGGTTTCGTGAAAGAGTACCAGGTCGAGCTGAATCCGGATGCCATGCGCGCCTTTAATGTTTCCGTTATGGATATTATGGGGGCGATCAAGAAAAGCAATCTCGATATCGGCGCCGAGACAATGGAGATCAATAAGGTCGAATATCTGATCCGCGGCCTGGGCTATATCAAAGATGTATCCGACCTGGAAAAGGCCGTCGTGACGGTGTACCGGTACGCATCTCCGATGTAGCGTTTGTAAATATCGGTCCGGGTACGCGGCGCGGCGGGCTGGATAAAGAAGGTGTCGAAGCAGTCGGCGGTGTCGTGATCGCCCGGTATGGTTCCAACCCTTTGGAAGTCATTAATAATGTAAAAGACAAAATCAAGGAGATGGCGCCCGGACTTCCCCAGAAAACCTTGCCCGACGGGACTGTCTCCAAAATCACCGTCGTACCTTTTTACGACCGGACAGGCTTGATCAAAGAGACAATCGGCACGCTCGAAACATCTTTATCCCACGAAATACTGATCTGTATCATCGTTATCATCGTGCTGGTCCTCAACCTCCGGGCATCCGTCGTGATAGCCAGCATGCTCCCTATCGCCGTGTTGTCTACCTTCATCATCATGCGCTACACAGGAATAGCCGCCAATATAGTTGCCCTTTCGGGTATCGCCATCGCTATCGGCGTGATGGTGGACGTCGGCGTCGTGTTTGTCGAAAGCATCATCCGGTATATGGAGATGCCGGAGAACAGAGGCGTCCGCAAAGGGAAAGCGATGGTAAACCTTATTTATAAGGCGGTCAGTGAAGTGTCGGGGGCCATTGCCACGGCGATGATCACGACTATCGTCAGTTTCCTGCCCGTTTTTGCAATGGAGGCACAGGAAGGAAAAATGTTCTCTCCCCTCGCCTACACGAAAACCTATGCGCTGGCCTCTGCTTTCGTATTGGGATTGATCTTGCTGCCGACCTTATCCTATATATTGTTTTCGGTACGGATCGACTCAAAGCGGATACGGAAAGTGCTCAACTACATACTGATTGCAGCAGGTGTCCTCTTGTCTGTCCTGTACAGTAATATTCCGGCACTCGGACTTACAGCCGTCGGACTTAACAACCTGCTTGCCCACCGTTGGAAGAAACCCGGAATAAGTAACTATATCAATATCGGTATCGCACTTGTCGTCGCCACCTACTTCTTGGCAGAAGAATGGTTGCCGATGGGCCCCCAGAAAGGCATTATCGTCAATCTTCTTTTCGTAACAGGATGTATCGCCATCATTCTTGCACTGCTCTGGTTACTGGTGATCTACTACGAACGTATCCTTCGCTGGTGTCTGAATAACCGGTGGAAGTTCATGCTGCTACCGATCGCGACTATCCTATGCGGCATCCTGATCTGGAAACGGATCCATTCCTGTTGATGCCGACCAGCATGCCCCATACTGGAATCGAGCAAAACCTGAATTATATCGAAGCACTGGACAAACGCCTGGCAGCCATCCCCGAAGTGGAAACGGCAATCGGCAAATGGGGACGGGTAAACTCGGCACTCGATCCGGCTCCCGCCCAGATGTTCGAGAATACGATCAACTATCGTCCCGAATATATCCTGAACGAAGACGGAAAGCGGGAACGTTTCAAAGTGAACCGGAAAGGAAAATATCTTCTGAGAAACGGAGGCACTTACAATCCGGCAGACGGCTTCCGCCTGATTCCGGCAGATAGCCTGATACCGGACCGCAAAGGAGACTATTTCCGGCAATGGCGTCCCGAAATCAAGAACACCGACGATATCTGGCAGCAAATTGTCAACGTCACCCACCTGCCAGGACTCACATCCGCCCCGAAACTGTAACCGATAGAGGCACGCCTTGTCATGCTCTCGACCGGTATGCGCGCTCCAATGGGATTGAAGATATACGGGCCGGATCTGGAAACGATCGAGCAGAGCGGAAAGGCGATCGAACAGGCGCTCAAAGACGTTCCTTCCGTGATCCCTTCGTCCGTATTCTATGACCGGGCGGTCGGAGCACCTTATCTGGAGATTAAGCTGAACCGGGATAACATGGCCCGGTACGGAGTGAACGTCGAAGATTTACAGGAGATACTAAGTGCAGCCGTCGGCGGCATGATCCTGACGAAGACGGTCGAAGGCCGCGAGCGTTTCCCCGTGCGCCTCCGCTATGCCCGCGAACTGCGTGATAATCCGGAAGCATTGTCCATGCTCCTGGTTCCGACAGCCACCGGCGCCCAGATCCCATTGAAAGAACTCGCCGATATCGAATATGCCCGAGGCGCCCAGATTGATCCAGAGTGAGAACACCTTCCTGGTCGGCTACGTGATCTTCGACAAGAAACAGGGAAAAGCCGAAGTGGACGTTGTGAAAGAAGCGACAAAAGTGATCGAAGGAAAGATACAAAACGGAGAGTTGAAACTAACAAAAGGCGTTTCCTACAAGTTTGCCGGAAACTACGAACAACAGGAACGTGCCACTGCCCGGCTGATGATCGTCGTTCCCCTGGCCTTGCTGATCGTCCTCCTGGTTCTGTATTTCCAGTTCAAGACCCTTACGGCCTCGTTGATTCATTTCTCCGGTGTCTTCGTGGCTTTTGCCGGCGGCTTTATCCTGCTCTGGCTGTACGGTCAGGACTGGTTCATGAACTTTTCGCTGGCGGGAGTCAATATGCGGGACCTGTTCCAGATGCATACCATTAACCTGAGCGTAGCCGTATGGGTCGGCTTCATCGCCCTTTTCGGAGTGGCGACAGACGACGGTGTGCTGATGGGAACTTACATCCATCACGTCTTCCTGGAAAAGGACCCGCAGACCAGGCACGCCATACGTGAAGCCGTCGTGACAGCAGGACTCAAACGTGTACGTCCCGCAGCCATGACAACCGCGACCACCCTGATCGCCCTGCTCCCCGTCCTCACCTCGACCGGAAAGGGAGCCGATATTATGGTTCCGATGGCAATCCCGACTTTCGGCGGCATGCTGATCCAGTCGATGACCATGTTTGTCGTCCCCGTATTCCAATGCTGGTGGCGGGAAGGGCTGCTGAAGAAAGAGGAAACAACTGGCCAATGCCTCGCGCAAAATAGACCTGTACGCCAAACAGCAAGACTTGTCCCGGTCGACCTACCAGTTGATGATCCGCGAATTTTCGGCAGGGACGACTTCCCTCACGGACATCATCCAACTGGAACGCCAGTTACTGAATTACAGCCTTAAAAAGAGCGAAGCGGTTGCCGGATACAACACGCTGATCGCGAGTTTAGAGAAATTAGTATCAACCTCCGTAAATGAATAACAAGATGAAAAAGATAAATGAAATAATAAAAAGCAAATCGGTTCAATATATAATAGTAGCCTGTGCCGGCTTATTAGTCGGCAGGTTGTTGTTCAGCTCGTCTGAAAGCCCCGCTCCGGCTACCCATGAGGGGCATGAGATGCACGAAGGACACAGTCACGACCTCGTACAGGACGAGACGGGCGTCTGGACCTGCTCCATGCACCCCCAGATACGCCAGGATAAACCCGGCAAATGCCCGATCTGCGCGATGGACTTGATCCCGGTCCGTAAAGGAAGCGGCGGCGGAGAGAACTCCGACCCGAAAGCAATCCAGTTATCGGAAGAGGCGGCCGCCCTGGCAGACGTGCAGACTTCAAAGGTCAGCAGGAAAAACCCGGTCAAGACAGTCCGCCTGTATGGCAAGATCGCCCCGAACGAACAAAGCTTACAGTCACAGACAGCGCATGTAGGCGGACGTATCGAACAACTCAACATCAATTTTACCGGTGAGAGCGTACGAGCCGGACAAACACTTGCCGTCCTTTATTCACCCGAACTGTTCACCGCCCAGCAGGAACTGTTGGAAGCCATCAAGATGAAGCAGCCCGCCCTGATCCAGGCAGCCCGCGAGAAACTCCGTCTCTGGAAAATGACGAACGCCCAGATAGAAGCGATCGAACAGTCCGGTAGCGTTTCCCCACTCGTCGAGATCAAAGCGAACGTAAGCGGAATCGTCATGACCAAACGCGTAAACCAGGGCGATTATGTCGCCTCCGGAGCTGTCCTGTTCGACATAGCGAACCTGTCGAGCGTATGGGCGATGTTCGACACTTTCGAAGTTGACCTGCCTTTCCTGAACAGAGGCGACCAGGTTCATTTCACCTTGCAGGCTCTTCCCGGCAAGACCTATACGGGCCGGATCGCGTTTATCGATCCGATCATCAACCCGTCCACCCGTACGGCACGTGTCCGGGTAGAAGTCCCCAACAGCCATATGGAACTGAAGCCGGAGATGTATGCGACCGCCGAGGTCAGCGCCCCGCTTCAAGGATATAAAGACCGGATCACCGTGCCGCAAACTGCTGTTCTCTGGACCGGCAAACGTTCCATCGTTTATGTCAAGCAACCGGACACCTCCACTCCGACCTTCCTGATGCGTGAAGTAGAACTTGGTCCTTCCCTCGGCAACGCATACGTGATATTAAAAGGATTATCCGAAGGAGAAGAAGTCGTAACGAACGGTGTTTTCTCGATAGATGCCAGTGCCCAACAGGAAGGGAAACAGTCGATGATGAACAATGACGGCGAAGCACAACCGATGAGCGGCCATGTAGGGCATACGATGAGCGGTCACGAAGGGCATGCCGCGCACGGTACATCCGCAGCACAACCGGAACCGGCAGGCGAGCATGCCATGTTCGGGGTAAAAGGTTCCTGCGACATGTGTAAACAACGCATCGAAACAGCAGCCAAAAGTGTAAACGGCGTTTCGTCGGTTCATTGGGATAAGGAAAAACAGATGATACATCTACAATACAATCCGTCCAAAACATCTGTGGACGCTATTAGCAAAGCTATTGCCAAAGCGGGGCACGACACAGATACTTATAAAGCGGATCAAACGTCTACGACCAACTGCCGGGTTGTTGCAAATACCGGCAATAAGCGGATACTACAACCCGGACAAGCGACCAGCCCGTCATCGCCACTATTATCATTTTTTATATTGGTGGCGATATTCGGTCGCGCTTAGTCCGGCTGCGTTCTTAAAGAAACGGCTGAACGCAGCCTGGTCTTCGAATCCTAGCATCAAAGCGATCTCTTTAGAGCTTTTAGCCGTATAAAGCAGTAAACGCCGGGCTTCTGCCTGAATGCGGTTATGGATGATACGGATGGCGGAAGGCTGCTGATAGGCGGAAAGGATATTTGCCAGTGTCTTCGGGGATTTGTTCAGCATGTCCGCATATTCCTGCACCTGTTTTTTCTCCTTAAAATAGGTATCGACCAGGACATAGAATTTGCGGATCGTCTCGAACTGGAGGCTGTTCTCCCGAACAGCTCCCTGCCGATCTTCCGCTATTCGCGTACATAATATGATAAACCGTTTCAACAATACCCGGAGCATCTCGTCTTGCAGGTGATCGGTACTGAGAAACTCCTCTTGCATGATCCTCGTCAGCGTGTCGATCTTCCGCCGTTCATCTTCCGAAAGGACAAAAGTCAGCACATGCGATGAACCGTGAAACAGCAACCCGTTGCACGAGACCTCATGATCGTTGCCGTTGAACATCAAAGCATAGCATTTGCCTTCGATGCGCAGAAACTCCAAATGATGCAAATGGGAAAGCGGAACGAGCTGTTCCTTCTTCAAAACAACATGCTGATGATCGATATCCAACTCCACTTCGCCGGAATCCACCCATATAAATTTATACAGCGTTTTGTCTTTCAGAAGATCCGGGTCTTCATGGAGCGAATCGGTCAAGACGATCCGCCCCTTTATCTTCGCATTCTCAAATGTCCATCTCATGGTATCTTAATTTTCAATTCTCAATTTCCATTATCTCCAGTTCCCCGGCAACTCTCCCGTATGCCG
>ERZ773134.2582-NODE-2582-length-12676-cov-2.884161_pt1 | contig 12676 bp, 6 predicted proteins | sample MGYA00580856_ERZ773134 | MGnify/ENA primary metagenome ERZ773134 (study PRJEB29015, sample SAMEA2737823) | human gut metagenome | biome: human gut; feature: human-associated habitat; material: faeces | place: China | collected 2012 ... | reverse complement strand
CGGACAGCATTTTCGTAATGTGCTTTTGCATCGCCTGAAATATAGCCTTTCAGGATAGCTTCTGCCTGTAACAATTCGACTTCGGCATGTACCATGTAAATAGTTGGCGCATTCAGCAAGAGAAGGGTAGCCGGATTAAATGTTGAATAGTCCGGCAAAGAGGTATATGTCGGATCGCCCGAACTGATGGTCAGGAGATCATATCCGTTCGGCAAGCCTTTCTGCTTATCCCGGGCCGTGTCACCGTCCGGCAATGCACAATAGACCTGCATACGCGGATCGTTTGTACTTTTCAGACGGTCCATAAATGTTTTGCTTATTTTTATGGCTCCGCTCACCAGCAATCCATGACTTTTGAATACATATCCCAACGGGTTTTCAGTCGATGCCTTACCTTCCACATGCTGAACCATACAGATATCGCCGGCCGACTGCATGACTCCTCCCTGAACGGCTTTTGTAACCAGCGATCTGGACTGGGCCGGATCCGCTTTTTCCATACGCATACCGAAACGGAGCAATAACGAGTTGCCGAAACGTTTCCACCGGGTTATATCGCCCCCATATAAAACATCCCCTTCGACAGGTTCTTTTGTCTCGTCCAGCAGGGAAAGGCCTTTTTCGATATCGCTGACCAGACCTGCGTAGATATCGCTCTGCCTGTCATATTTCGGATAGAAATTCTGTGTCCGGTATCCATTTCCGGCTTCCGAATAGGGCACATCGCCATACAGGTCGGTAATCCGGTGAAACAGATAGGATTTCCATATCAGCGCAACCGCATACGTATTAACCATCGTTCCGTCGTCTTCAACCAGGTTGATCAGTTCTTGCAGATTCTTGATTACCGTTGAATACATAGTGGTGAAAAAGATACCCAACGTTTCCGTCTCCAGGTATTTATCCCCGGCCATCTCATTCAGATCCAGCGAAGCCGTTTGCTGCACCATCATCATGCAATAACCCACCTGTGTCCTTTTGGCCAATCCTTCATTACTTGTATTCAATTGCGTATAGGTAAGTAAAGGACCCGGCTTGATCGTACCACTGCTGTTGGGACTAATATTCTTGTCTTCAAAATCACATGAAGTAATAAATGCCAGGGTAAACAACAGCGTTGTTATTTTTAATATATATCGTATCATAACTTTGATTGCTTGTTTTTAAAACTGAATATTCAAATTAACTCCCCAACTACGGGTTGCAGGAAGTCCGAACTGCTCCAATCCCTGCCCGTTTCCGCTCGTATAACTCGACTCCGGATCAACCAAAGGGACTTTGCTGTATAGTGTCCACAAGTTTCTTCCCACCAGCGAGACCATCACATTGGTGAAACCGGCCTTCATAATAAGTCTTTTAGGCAACGAATATCCCAGGGATATCTCACGTAGTTTCACAAATGAGGCATCGTACACAAACTCTTCCGTTATGTTGTTTGCCAGGTGCATATAGTATTCCATAGCCGGTACCGCTTTATCATTGACCGAGCCATCCCTCTTCACACCTTGACCGACAACTCCGCCTTCACGTCCTTCCAGGGTCATTTTACTGGTTCCCAGATAACAGGTCATATTGTTTGTTCCGGAAAAGACACTTCCGCCGAATTTACCGTCGATCAACACGCTGAGGTTGAAATCACGATAGCTGAAACGGTTGCTGAATCCCAGGGTATACGGATGGATACTTTCGCCCAGCTTCTTAATATCTCCTCTCATCGGAAGGCCGTTCGCATCATAAATGATGTTGTTGTTTTCATCCCGCCGATACGAGTATCCCTTTATAATACCGTAAGGTTCGCCAACTTCCTGGTAGATGAAGGCCGGACTTCCCTGGTCTCCGGCAGCACCGGCCCGGGCGGTAGCCATGATAAAGCTGTTTACATGATCCGTTATCTTCTTTATTTCACTTTTGTTGTATGAGAAATTGAAGGAACTGTTCCATTCGAAATCTTTGGTTCTGACCGGTGTTCCCGTAAGCAGAAATTCTATCCCCTGGTTACTGATCTTTCCGGCATTAATCAATACATTATTATAGCCGGAGCCGGAAGAGATCTGCGCCGTAACAATATCGTCGCTGGTATTACGGATGTAATAAGTAAAATCGAGTCCCAGACGATTGTCGAGGAAGCGGACATCGGCTCCCACTTCGTAAGCCGTAGACGTCAGCGGTTTCAGATCCAGGTTAGGTATTGTCGATGTATTGACGGAGCCTGTAGGATACCCGTTGATCGCTTCGCCGTAACCATACGTTAAAGCCAGATTGTAAGGTGAAACCGCCCCACCCGACTGAGCCCACGATCCTCTCACTTTCAGGAAGGGAATCCAGGACGGAAGGGTTGTCATTTCGCTCACGATAAGTCCTGCTCCTACCGAAGGATAGAAGATATTGTTAGGAGTTGATTTCCCCCGCAACGACAAAGCGGAGAACCAGTCGTTTCTTCCCGACAAAGTAAGGAACAGCAGGTTCTTATAAGAGACTTCCGCCTGCCCCATAATTGAGTTAATGTAGTTCTCCCACCGGCTTTTGCCTCCGCTTGTGGTTTCGGTATTCCCTATTACGCTGAAGTCAGGCTGGATAAAGCGCGAGCCATAGGCACTGACTGTCTCGTTCCAGGCAATCATGCTGTTCCATCCGGCAAAGGCGCTGACCGACCATGCATCGGAAAAACGATTCGTATATCCCACTATAGCTTCCGCATTAAATTCACCGTTATAGGTGGAACTGACACTGATATCGCCTTCTTTCAGATATCCGGTACCCATCGGAGTAGTACCTTCCGCACGCCGGTAAATCATATCGCCTCCGGCTTTTCCCCGTATATACCAGTTATCCGTAATATTATACTGAAGCTGCAAAGAACCGAGCATCCTGTCCTTGGCATCCTGCTGCTTTCTTTTGTTGGCAATAAAATAAGGGTTCGCAAAATATACATACATTTCAGACAACAACAATTCATCCCCGTTTTCTTTTACTGCCGGCGACAGACTGCGTATATCTATATTGGGAGGCAATGTCCAAAGCAACACATTCCCGTTACCTGAATAATCATTTACATTCTGTCTGTTTTTTACCCGTTCACGCATGTACATCACACTCGCTTGCAGTGTAATACGTTTGCTTAGCTCTGTTGTCAGGTTCAAAGAAATATTATTACGGCTCAGTTTGGAATTCGGGAAAAGATCATCATAACGCTGGTCCCCCACAGAGAGACGGTATTGTGTCGTTTCCGTACCTCCTGACAGGGATAAATTATTATTCAATGACCAGGCATTATCATAAAAGTTAGAGAAATTCTTTTTACCGGCGGCAACATAAAGACGTGCCACACCATCGAACTGGATAACATCGGAACCGTCAAGTCTGGCTCCCCAGCTTGCCGGACCACTCAGCAAAGCCATTTCCTGGCTGGTCGGGGCTACTCCCGAAATACCTTGCCCATATTCATACTGAAAATCATCTGTCTTTACGACTGGCCTGTCCAATGTAAACGAACTGTTCAGTTCTACTTTTATTTTACCTTTCTGGCCTTTCTTGGTCGTAATGACGATAGCTCCGTTTGCGGCCCTTGAACCATACAAAGCGGCCGCCGTTCCTCCTTTCAGCACGGTCATGCTCTCGATATCGTCACTGCTGATGGAAGAGATGCCATCTCCGTTATCCGTGCCGCCCCACAGACCGGGCTGGCCGTAATCACTATTGTCCAACGGTATGCCGTCGACCACATAAAGCGGTTGGTTCGAGCCGAAAGAGCCGTTACCGCGTATGGTGATCCTGCTCGATCCCATGGCTCCTGTTGCTGGTTTTACCACATTCACGCCGGCTACTTTTCCGGCTAGTCCGGCAGCCAGGTTCGAGTCTTTCACCCGGAAAGCATCTTCCTTTAATTCCGTGACCGAATAGGCCAGTGCTTTCTTCTCCCGCTTGATACCCAAAGCGGTTACTACCACTTCTTCAACCATCTGCGTGTTTTCTTTTAACACAATACGCATTGGCTCGGCAGTTGCTTTAACCTCGACAGTTTCATATCCGATAAAAGAGAACTGGATAACTGCATTTACCGGTGCCTGAAGGGTAAAACCGCCATCTATATCCGTAATAGTCCCGGTCGAACTATTTTTAATACTAACGCTGGCTCCGATAACAGGGACCTGTTGTTCATCGACAACCTGGCCCGAAACAGTGAGATGCTGCGCCTTTGCATGCAAAGAAAACAACAGCAATAAAAATATCATACAAACATGATTCCAAGAATGCCTCTTCATAATTTATTGTTTAAGATTTGAGGCAAATATATGGGAAAATGCATGCCCGGATATCTTAAAACCGGCAAAAGGGGTAAATGAAACTTATTTGGTATGAATGGTCAGAAGAGGGGTAATGGTACCGATGAAAAAGGACATTTTATATTCCGACCACACATGCCGGGCAAACAAAAAGACGGAGATACCAGCCCTCCGGCAGTATCTCCGTTACTGATAATAATCAGCTAAGAATTAAAAACACATCCCTTTTACATTATTCCCATCCCGGATTCTGAACCAATGACGGGCAACGTTTCAGCTCTTCCTGATAGATCGGCCAAAGGTAAGAACGCGGAGAACTGAATACACGTCCGTCATTCACAACGATACGTTTCATCTTATATTTTTTATCACCAATCATAATCTTTCCATCCGGATCTTCTACAGGTTTCATTCCATGAGAAAAACGCTGGGTTTTAGCATAAGGCCAGCTATCGGCATCCCTATAGCTATTTTCCTGAGCCAGTTGTTCCGTATCATCCGGTTCCATATACAAACGGGCTGTCCAATAACGATCATTTTCATAAAAGAATTCTACACGGCGTTCGCGCTGGATATAACTATTCATCAACTTCTTATCCGTCTTTGTAGCCGGAGGCATCGGAGCCATAAATGAACGGGCACGTACCTCATTTATCATTTTATAAATCTCCTCATTCGGACCACTTAGCTCATTCACAGCTTCACAATAGATATAAATAAATGCCGGAAGCCTCCAGATTGCCGGACCGTTGATAGTATGTCCGCCGTGTCCTCTTGTCCAACCATCTTTATAAAACTTACGCAGATAATATCCCGTATGGGAAGCCTGATCCAGGTAACTGCCACTCACGGCATCATCTCCGGATGCCGTATTCAGTTGCTGGCCGGCATACCAAGAACCATGATAACGGATATCACGATACAAACGCGGATCGCGACGGATACCTTCATATGGATTTTCATCATCATAACCGTCAGCTTTTGCCCGATCGGCATAAATAGGATAACCATATCCGTCCGGTCCTATATATTCATATTCATCTACCTGTTCCTGCAATGGCCGCTGGCGGGCATGCCCACCTTGACTCGGAGGCAGGATATCACCGGACCAACCGGTATCTTTATCCTTAGTTACAAACCATACCCATTCACTCATAATCGCATCCATTTCAAAATTCATACGCCATAAACGTTGCTGAACTTTTTCGTTATTCGTATTGGATTTACCATCGATATCTTTAAAATCGCTCGCATCATATTTAGTATACAACTGATACCGGTTCGAACCATCCTCTTTTTTAGCTTCAAGAACAGCTTTGGCTGCATCCCTTGCAGCTTCCCAACGTTTTAGGTCATAGCCATATTCACTTTTAAAGACACGGGTATCGTTCGGTAAAGAGCCTCCGTTCCACAGTGGAGTAGCCTGCATCCAACGCACAATCGCTTTCAATCCCAGGCAAGCGCCTTTATCAACACGACCAAAGTAATTTCCACCATTCGAGGCATCCACGCGGGCCAGTGCCTCATCGGCATCCGCACAGATCTTATCTGCAATCGTGTGAAAAGACTCCTTTGTAAAAGTCATATCATCGTCCGGATTAATCACATGGTCTATATATACCGCTTCACCATAAGCCCGAAGCACCAGATAATGCAAATAGCCGCGTAAGAAATAAACCTCACCGATACGCCTGTTCAAATCTCCATCCCGTCCGCTCTGGGGATTATCCGGTGTATTATATTTAGCGACTCCTTCCAGGATTATATTTGCCTTACGGATTTTAGAATACAAACCATTCCAATACTGGCCGGCATCGCTCCCGTTAGGCATTTTCTGCAAAGCCCCATAGTTACCGACATTGAACTGATGGGGAATAGCCCCTTCATGGCTACTGGCCGAACATTCATCCGAAATACTGGATAAACTGAAGTGATTGAAATAAATCAACGGCTTATTGGCAGATTTACAGTTGGCATATAAATCCGAAACCAAACCATCCACTTTCTCATAACGTGTGAAAACTTGTTGTTCTGTCGTCTTATCATCCGGAGCCCTGTCCAGATAATCCTCACAGGAAGTAAAGACTGAAAAACAAGTAGCCAGTCCTGCTAACAAAAATATTTTATGCTTCATCTTTTCTTAGTTTTATTAATTAGTAAGTGATATCAACTCCAAAATTAAAGATACGCTGGATAGGATACCAGGCACCGTTCCCCTTCTTGGTTTCAGGGTCTACATCCACATCATTCAATCCGTCAAATGTAAGTAGGTTCATACCTTGTGCATAGAAACGCACATTTTGGAATCCGGCAAAACGGATCCAGTTTTTCGGTAATGAATAGCCAACTTCCACATTCTTCAAACGCAGATAAGAGGCATTATACAGATAGAGGCTACTGCTCTCATTCTTATTGTTTTCGTAAGCGCCGATTGTCAGTCGCGGATAGGTCGCCACATCCTTTGTTTCTTCTGTCCAGCGATTCAGGTGCATAGGCTTTACTTTACCTATCTGGTCTTGCTCATAGGCCGGGAAGTCCCAGGTGGCAGGACCGTTCAGCAACAGACTCGTGTTGGCAGCACCCTGGAATAAGAAACTAACATCAATACCTTTATACTGGATTCCCAATGGAATACCAAACTGTATCTCCGGAGTACGGGGATTACCCATTGCCCGCCTGTCATCATCATTAATAACGCCATCTTCATTCAGGTCTTTATAGACCACATCACCCGGATATAGCTTGCCCCACTGCTGGAAACCGTTATTACCGTTCATTGCGTTCAGCCTGTCGGCTTCCGCCTGGTCGTAAACAAAATGATCTACTTCATACACAAAGTGTTCTTCAATACGTTTACCGGTATTTCTGCGCCATTCGTTCTCATAAACCACTTCATTCATGAACCGGATCTTATTGCGCGCAAAAGTAAAGTTCGGCTTGATGTAATAACGAAAGTCTTTTCCGATACGTCCGTTCCATCCGATCTCAAAATCAATACCTCTATTGTCTACTACTCCTGAATTCAGAAACGGTGCATCTTTCCCCACAATCTGCGGAAAACCTAATTTATCGCTACCACTCAAATGAGTAATAATGTCATAGCGATGTTCATGGAAATAGTCGGCACTAATTGTCAGGCGTTCTCCAAAGAATGAAGCATCAATACCGACATTCAGCTTTCTGGCTTTTTCCCAGGTCAGGTTCGGATTAGCAAAATTACCTTCGCCAACACCGCTCGTCCACTGGTTGAATTCATTTTCGCCAAAATCATACCCACTACCTTCGCCATAGAATTGCAAATAAGCAAAACGGTCACCGTCATAATCGGAGATCTTATCGCTACCGACTAATCCGTAAGAAGCTCTAATCTTCAGCATATCCAACCATTTCTCCGTCCTCTTCATAAAATTTTCACGGGAAATCACCCATCCGACAGAACCTGCGGGAAATATTCCGTATCGTTTGCCGGGTGCAAAGTTCTCTGATCCGTTATAACCGACATTAAATTCTGCCAAATATTTATTTGCATAAGCGTAAGTAGCCCGGGCAGTCAATCCCTGATAACGATAAGCAACACGGTTGTCGATAGTACGATGTGAACGGTTGAACAAAACCATTCCTGTTACGTCATGTTTACCGAATGTACGCATATAATCTAACTTCAGCTGATAATAGGTTTTTGCTTCCGCTTCATTATGAGAGAAACTGTTGATGATCGTTTCATCCTGTGCATACCACGGATTACCTTTGATATAAGTGCCGTCATAAGGAGCACCGTTATTCATATAATAGGAACCGTAACTACCCTCACCCGGCTGGAAGGTTGCATATCTTGCATAACTCGCATACCCATCGGCACGGTCGCCCAGCACACGGTTAATCCAGTTACCTTCTTTGGCATCATAAGAAAATACTCCTTCCACACGTAAACCTTTCGTGATAAAATCCAACTTATGACCAATAGAGAAAGAACCGTTCAGATAGGTCTTCTTTTCTGTCAGGCTACCCGTCCTGGATAATTCTCCTAAGATATTACGACGATGCTTATAATCTCCATATAAAAGTCCGTAGGGATTCTCCAAGACAAACGTTTCGTTTTCAGGGTTTCCGTTATCCGGTACAGTAATAGGCAGATAGGAGGGCTGCGTATTACATAAGGCGACAATCCTGTCAGCGGTTGTTCCCGGCGCCTTACGATCCGTAATCTGAGCTCCCAGATCCAGCTTGATATAAAAATCTTTTGTGATATCGACATCCACATTGGCCCGGAAATTATACCGTGTAAAGTTAGCCTGCGTGTCCGTATCCGTCATATCGGTATGCTTATAATTACCGCTTTGAGTATAGTAATTTGCCATTACATAATAACGGGCACGTTCCGAACCACCCCGCACAGACAAACTATAATCCTGCTGCACACCCGGTTTGAATGCATAATCGAAATAATCCCAGTTAAATCCAAGGCCATCCGAGTTGTCTCCTTTTGCAATCCGATAATTGTCGATAGCCTGCTGACTGAACAAGCCTAATTTAGAGGGGTCTGTTCCCGGATTTGTATTGATCATCGCTTCATTATACAAAGTCGCATAATCGGCCGAACCCAGATAGGTTGGAAATTTTACAGGACTGTTTGTTCCGACAGATGCTTTAAAGTTTACATTCGGTTTTTCAGATGCTTTACCTCGTTTAGTCGTGATAATGATCACACCGTTCGCACCACGCACACCATAAGGTGCTGTAGCCGAAGCATCCTTCAGGATGGTAAACGTTTCGATTTCTTCCGGTGCCAGATAACTCATATCCCGTTCCACCCCATCCACAATTACAATGGGTGACTGATCTCCATAGGTCGCCATACCACGGATACGGATATCCGCTTTATCAACACCCGGCTCACCTCCATTGAACTGGTTCACCATCAGCCCTGGCATACGTCCGGCCAATGCATTGTTCAGATTGGCAGTTGGACTCTGTTTAAGATCTTTAGTCGTAATAGTTGCCACAGAACCTGTGATAGTCGCTTTTTTCTGAGTGACATAGCCGACTACCACAACTTCTTCCAATGCCTTCGTATCCTCAACTAAAGTTACATTCAGTGTATGTTTACCGCTCAAACTTATTTCCTGGGGTTGATAACCTACATACGAAAAGACAAGGCTTGCCTTTGAATAGGGTGCTACAATCTCATAATTACCATCCACATCGGTGATAATCCCCGTCATAGTACCTTTCACCATGACATTAACACCCGGTAACGGTTCTCCCAGGTTATCGAGCACCTGGCCCTTTACTTTAAAGCCTTCCTGGCTAACTTCCTCCTCATGGGGAAATTCATTTTCAGGGACTGATTGAAACGTTGAAACATTGGCAGATACGGATAATGAAACCAGGCAGCAGGCACCTAGAGCCAATACTATCCTCCATCGTTCTTTTTTACAAGGGGAGCTTTCTTTAAGGCTACTTTTTCCCATAATACTAGATTTAAATTATTAAACAATAAAAGATTTAAAAACACTATTCTTAAAAAATTATTTGATTCTCATTCTATAGGATTATTGATCTTCAGCTTGAATTTCTTCACAATCGAAGCCAGTCTCTTTATTGTTCCTTCCGAACCTACTTTGTCATTTTGTACGGCAAAGCATATATCGGCGGAAGCCCATAAGGATTGTAATTGAGTAAAATGCGCTTTGTTTTCCTCATTCATTTCAATCCATAAAAGAATTTTCCTGGCCTCTGAAGAAGAGCACTGTCTTTTTATAAATCGTATCAACATTTCGTCATCCATACTTATTTTACATAGTGTGTATAAAAAGAGGAACAACATTCACGGATTTCACCCTAGTAGAAAAAATTGTTTTTTTACTTCTTGATTAGAAGGGAAAGCAGTAAACAATAAAAGATGGCGAAATAATCTTTTGACAAATCGTTTCTCAATTGCTTCAAAGCATTCCCTATATGGTATTCTATACCTTTTGTAGTAAGGCCTAATTGATCGGCTATTTCTTTGTTCTTAAGACCACTGAAACGACTAAGTATAAAAATTTCTCTGGTTCGGGGAGGTAGTTTGGTCAAAGAAACATTTATAGCATGGGTAAGTTCCTTCATGGCAAGTTTTTCCAGAGAATCATCCTCCAGAACATATATATTACTTCTTTGATAAAGCGAGGATTCACTCAGGCTGTCGATAGGGATAGTTTCCAGTTGCAGCTTTTTCAAATAGTTCAGGCATTTGTTACGGCTGACAACCATCAGATAAGTAATCAGGCAGGTTTCATCATCCAGGTCTCTTCGTTGATTCCAAAGAGCCATGAACGTATCTTGCATAATCTCTTCGGTTACTTCCTTGTCTACAATATAAATATTGACAAATGAATACAAACGAGGCAAGTACGATTTCATGATTTGCTTAAAGGTCTTCTCATTTCCGTCCTTTAATTGCTGTAAAAGAAGGGGACTGCTCATAACTAAAAATACAATTTTATCCATCAATCCCCGGGTGGACGGTTATAAAATAAAAGAGGCGTGAGGACTGTTGATATATCTAATTGGAGGGATTCGACGCCCTAAGCACCAATATACAACAGACACCCTCACGCCCTTTTATTTGTACATCCATAAAACATATGCGTATAGCAATGTAATGAACAGATATAACAAAAAAAGGTACGTGAGCGTTTTACTGTCTATTATCCGGTGCTTGTGAAAGTGTCGAATTTTCCAACTAGGATAATATCTTTAAACGCTCTTGTAATCAATAAAATGTACTGGCCGATAACGCTATACCGGAGTACAAAGGCAAAAGTATGGAGAAGCACCGGATAAAACAAGTAAAAAGAAAAAGTTTTTTATCAGAGACGGAGGCATCATTCATTTAAATTCAATATCTCCCTAATAAACTGTAGGATAGAAGCACGAATCCGGTTCCGATTTTACCTTCATCAAGCCACATCTATTGTTTATTGTTTGATATTTTTCAGCTGTTTATGTTTTGTTTTTAATGAAGCTTCAGCAAGAGGGTGCCTAACTGAAGTTCTATGACATTCTGTCTTCTCTCAGTTTCCTATGCAGGAAACTGTAGTTTCTTCAGGAGGAAACCAGCGTTTCCTGCCGAGGAAATTGTAGTTTCCTCCTAAGGAAACCAGCGTTTCCTTATTAAAAAAATTTAGGAAACTGCAAGTTGCTTGATATCAGGAGGCTATATGTTTTATATCCTCTGGCATTCGAGGTTTTAAGTCTTCGTTATCTTCTGTCATTTTGACATAAGAGAATCCATTCCAGCCAAATTATAGGGAAGAATAATTGTTTCACAAAAAAGCCTGACGAAGTTAATTCCGCCAGGCTTTTCCGTATATGCTGATCATTCAATATTACCGTACCAACTGTAATTCCTTGATCAGTCGCGGGCATTTACCCCACTTGTCGATCATATAAAGTACATAACGGATATCCACTGCAATGCAACGCTGCAAGTCCGGTTCGAAAGCGATGTCACCGCTCATGGCTTCCCAGTTTCCGTCGAAAGCAAGACCGATCAGACGGGCATTCTTATCAAACACCGGGCTACCTGAGTTACCACCGGTAATATCGTTGTTTGTCAGGAAGCAAAGCTGCAACTGTCCGTTTTCGTTAGCATACTGGCCAAAATCCTTGCTGCGGATCAGGTCCAGGATTTCCGGTTGAACCCAGAACTCGTCATCTTCCGGATTTTCTTTTTCCAGGATACCTTTCTCCGTTGAGTAATAGTCATACCAGGCTGCATCATACGGATGATCCCCTCCGATAGAACCATAACTTAAACGCATCGTAAAGTTCGCATCGGAAGAAAGGGGCTTTTCCGGATACATTTCCTTCAGTCCGGCAAAATACAGACGTTCGCCTTTGGCAATATCGTAATGAGCATCGCCCATAAACTGCTGCAACTCGAACAAAGAGATCAGCGTGGACAAACTCAGTTCGGCAGCCGGGTCTTTTTTCAGTTTCGCATACAGTTTCGGATCTTTCAACATCTTCTCGATCCTGTCGTATGACAGAAGCGAAGTCTTCTTAAAGACGTCTGCTGCATATTTTGCATAGTCACCTTTATACTTCTTATCCACTTTCTGATAGATATCCGGAAGATATTGAGCCGGAACACGCTCTTTCACCACTTTCATCATGGCAGCCAATACCTTCTGGTCAAGGGAGGCATCGTAATCTTTAAAGAACGGCTGGATCTTATCTTTCAGGACCATGTCTATTTCTTCCGGAGTAGAACCCTTAATGTCTACTCCCTGCACCATACGCGCCAGGCGTACAATTTCAGTTCCGCTGACGAATGCTTCTGACAGATAAGTGGAAACTTTCCGGTATTCATCCGTCGAAGTATATCCTTTTTCCAACAGGTTCAGCAC
>ERZ773134.2580-NODE-2580-length-12687-cov-2.990659_pt1 | contig 12687 bp, 10 predicted proteins | sample MGYA00580856_ERZ773134 | MGnify/ENA primary metagenome ERZ773134 (study PRJEB29015, sample SAMEA2737823) | human gut metagenome | biome: human gut; feature: human-associated habitat; material: faeces | place: China | collected 2012 ... | reverse complement strand
AATTGTATTATGCAACAGATAAGACAAACAATTACAATTTCATCTACAAAAATAATGTTATCAAACCATCCAATATAGGTATGACAGGAGCATGGGTATCGGGAGGTATTGAGTGGTGCGTAGTACATCATCACCGCGCATCGACTTTTCTTCCAATGAACTACACAACTGTTGAAAATGAGGATGGCAGTAAAACCGTATGGGTTGGAGAACATGAACCACGCCATGGAATGAGATGGACAATCGGCATTACTGTTTTTCCGGATAAAGCCTATTTTAAAGTTCAGGGAAGATTATTCAATTCAACTCCATTCACCCATTCTTTTTTGTATTGGGCGAATGTGGCTGCACATACGAATGAGAACTATCAGGCTATATTCCCACCAAGTGCCCAAATCGTAACCTATCACTCTAAAACGGATTTTGCTCATTGGCCGGTTTCCAATGAAAAATACACCAACAAACAATTTAATAACACCGACATAAGTTGGTGGAAAAATGTAAAAGAATCCGAATCTTTTTTCGTTTATGATTTGCAAGAAGACTTTATGGGAGGATACGACCATGGAAAAGATGCCGGTACGGTTCATATAGGTGACCACAACATTGTTAAAGGCGCCAAATTATGGGAATGGGGCTCCGGGACAAAAGGACAAGCCACCGAAGCTATTCTAACTGAAACAGACGGACCGTACGTGGAAATAATGGTTGGAGCATATTCCGACAACCAACCGGATTATAGCTGGATCCGCCCTTATGAAGTGAAAGAGTGGGAACAATACTGGTATCCGATTAAAGGAATGAAAGGCTTCAAGAACGCGAACCTGGAAGGAGCGGTAAATCTGGAAAAAGGTAAAAAAAACGACCTGTTTTTAGCCTATTGCCCAAGCCGGAAAATAAACAATGCAAAAATTATATTGAAGCATAAAGATCATATCGTATACGAAAATGAAACACCCATATCGCCCGACAAGCCTTTTTCAAAAAATATTTCACTTGAAATACCATTTGAAATGGAGGACATTTATACCGAATTGAGAGATATGGAAAACGACAAACTTTTGATCAGTTACCAACCGGTAAAATTAAAAGAGATAAAAGACCTACCTACTCCCTGGAAAGGGTATACTTCTCCTAAAGATACAGAAACTGTTGAGGAGTTATTTTTAACAGGTCAGCGGGTAGAACAATTTTACGTTCCGAATGAAAATCCGGTAAACTGGTATACAGAAGCATTAAAACGTGATCCCGGAAATATCAGAGTGAACACAGCCATGGGAAATATTTGTCTGAAAAATGGAGATTACAACAGTGCGAGAAAATATTTAAGTAAAGCTATCGGCAGGCTAACAAAAGACTATACCCGTCCTGTAACCTGCGAAGCTCTTTATCTGCAAGGAATAACTCTCAGAGCACTGGGATTATATGAAGAAGCAATAGATACTTTATACAGAGCTACATGGGATTATGCATTTCATGCGCCAGCTTATTTCCAACTAGCTCAGTTGTCATCAAATAAAGGAGACTACAACAAGGCATTGGAAGAAGTAAATAAATCACTAAGAACCAACAATATAGACAACAGAGCCATAGCCTTAAAAGCGGCATTGTTACGCCAACTCGGAAAAAATGATGAGGCTCTTTTAACCTTACAATCAATATTGAAAGATGATCCGCTCGACTTCAGAATCAGAAACGAATATTATCTGATACTTCAAAAACAAAATGAACTCTCAAAAGCTCAGGAAGTATTATCTTCCATTGAAAAAGATATGAGAGAGTTTGATGATAACTACCTGGAACTGGCTGTTAGTTATATAAACGATGGGTTATTTAAAGATGCAGAAGAAATTCTCTTACGATATAATGGAAATAATCCGTTTTTCGATTATTATCTCGGATATATAGAAGATAAAAGAGAAAATAGGGAAAAAGCTACCGGATATTTCAAAAAAGCAGCCGGACATACCGTTGATTATATTTTTCCATACAGGCTCGAATCGGTGAATATCCTAAAAAAAGCGCTTGAATACAATCCGGGCGATGGAAAAGCTTACTACTATTTAGGTAACATCATATATGAAAAACAACCTGAAGTTGCTATGAGATATTGGGAAAAAGCAACAGAGGTAACTCCCGCTCTTCCAATCGTGTACCGTAACTTAGGATGGGGATATTCTCATTTTTATAATGATATTGATCAAGCTATTTCATATTACGAAAAAGCCGTTCAGCTAAATAAAAATGAAGCTATTTATTATTCCGAACTGGATGCCTTATACACACAGGCTAACAAGCCAGTAGAAACCAGGTTGAAATTGTTTGAGGGCAGCGAAAACATTGTAAAGAACAGAGACGATGCTTTCATAAGGCTTATTGATGTATTGACACTGGCAGGAGAATCAGAAAAGGCTGCCTTATTACTCAATGATGCACATTTCTCATACAGGGAAGGCAGCTCAAATGTAAGAGATTTGATTATCAACGCACAAATTGTAAGCGGAATAAAATATTACAACAACAAAGACTATCAAAAAGCACTTGAGTACTTTTTAAAGTCACAAATCCAGGAAGAAGAAGCAGGTAGCGCAATCTTTGGAAACAGAGACATGCAAGTGAATTTTTATATTGCAGAAGCTTATAAAGCTCTAGGCAAACAAGCTTTAGCAAAAGAATTTTATAAAAAAGCGACGGCACTACCTTCTGGGAGAATAAATATTATGGACTATTACAAGGGCTTAAGTTACATAGAACTGGGAGATCAAACCAATGCTAAAAAAATCTTTGAAACAATGATCTCAGATGCTGATAAGAAAATACAAGGTTCCGGCAGTTCCTCTATAGGGATCAAATTCGGGAAAAGTGAAGCTGAGAATATACGACATTCCAACACTCTAACGATTAGAGGACTAGGCTATAAAGGTTTACAACAAATTCAAAATGCAAAAAACGATTTAAAACAGGCCATCGAATATTCAAATAGCAACTTATGGGCTAAAATAGAGTTGAAAAATTTATAATCCCCTACTCTGCCTGAAATACATAAAAATAACTGCTCGCCATAGAATGAAAATCTATGGCGGCATTTATTTTTCATAGATATTTACCTATGATTTGCTACTTTTGTTTTGATCTTCATAATTAGTTGCAATGAAGTAAGGGGGGTGATAACTATCGCTGTCTTTTTTGATTGTTATACAAATTATCATTACTAAACAATTAGGGCATGAAAGAGAATATACAAAAAATGAAGGAAGGAAACGAAGATGCATTCAAGACTATTTATAATGCATACTGGAAAAAGGTATTCCATTTTACCCAGCTATATCTGACAGACCCTTATCAACTAGAGGAAGTGGTACAGGAAGTTTTCATCAAATTATGGGAAATCAAAGAACATTTAGATGAAGAGAAAAGCCTCGAGGGACTTTTATTCATCATTACAAAGAATAAAATATTCAACCAAACACGCAAATCATTAAATGAAAAAGCTTTCATCCAAACTATCAAACATGCCGAAGAATTATCTCAAGACATTGAAAAACAAATCATAGCAGAAGATTTAAGTCAATATATTAATAAACTAATCAGTCTGTTGCCTCCTCGTCAACGGGAAACTTTTCTAATGAGTCGCGAACAAGGAATGAGTAATAAACAGATAGCCGAAAAACTCTCAATCTCAGAAAAAGGAGTAGAGAGAAATATCTATTTGGCTTTGAAATTCTTAAAAAAACAACTAACATTTTTCATTATCTTTATGAACATCTAAAACTGGTTTTCTTTTTCCATCAAAATCATAGAAAGACCTCCCATCTTTTCTTTCGAAACGATATGGTAACCTACTTTTTCGTACAGATGTAAGGTATTGGGCGTTTCTTCTCCGGTGAACAACACAAATTTACGGCAAGCCGGAAAATACTTTTCAATTTCATACATCAGGGCCTTACCGATTCCCTGATTCTGATATCCGGGATGCACAATCAATTTGCCGACATGGCAAACATCATTGCTATCTACATACCCCCGGACAGAACCGACCAACGTCCCATCAGTTGAAATATATTTCAATATAACATTGTTTTCATATTCCTTACACAAATCCTCCAATGTCTGTTGTAACGGCGGTAAATCAAAATTATCCATCAGTAAAGCAACTTCTGAAAAGGCCAGTTTTTGCAAATGAAGTATTTCCGGCAAATCCTCAGAAGTCGCTTTTATAACGGCTTCCACAAATTGCAGTTTCTGTTCCACCGAACGTCCTTTAGCTATTTGGATATTAATGATTGACATAATCTACATACAAATATATGGAGAAAAGGGGGCGGATATACTATTCTTTCTCTTCTAATTCTTTTATTTCATTGAAACTCCTCAAAATAGAGGTTATGTTCTTATCGTAAATCCTTTTATACGTCCAATAGGTAGTCAATGAAGCCAGTGCAACCATGCAAATCAGGAAGACCCAAAGATCGAACCTTGCTTTCATCTCAATAAACATACATATTGCCAAAAAGACAAACACAGGACCAAAAACAAAATTTGCAAAAAGTTTTTCACGCCTGACACATATATTATATCTGTTTATATGATAGATATTCTCATTTATTTGTTTCGATAAATCAACTTTCATCATCGTCTGAATTTTAAACGCATACCAAGCAATCCCGGATAAACATATTATGATTCCATAAATTATATAAATATCCCATGTTACAAATTTTCCTCCAAACCAGAAATAACAATAAACCATTAATGGTATAAGCAGAAGTAATGTAACAACTGAAAAAATATCATAATTTATCAACTTGTTTATTACTCTGTCTGCTTTTCTCTGTATTATTTCCCGAATCAGAGATTCTTTTAGGAGTTTATCCTCATCCAATCTGCGATTCAATAAATTCCATGTATTTTTCATTTCTTCCAGTTCCATAAAGCACGATTTTTTAAATATCCGACATCTGTTTCAATTTCTCTTTAGCACGTTTCAGCTTTGTGGCCACATTACTGATCGTCAATCCGGTGATATCCGCTATTTCCTGATAAGATTTTTCTTCCAGATAAAGCAGAACGATTGCCTTTTCCATTGTTTTAAGTTGATTAATCAAGCGGTACATTTCACGGATATTCTCCTCCATGCTTTCCGGTTCAGTCAAAGACTCTGCCAGTTGTATTACCAGAAGATCATTCTTCGGCCGGCGTTTGTCTTTTCTAACTCCGGTAATACAAGTATTGAGCGTCACCCGATATATCCAGGTAGAAACAGCACTTTCATTCCTGAATTTCGGGAATCCTATCCACAGGTTGGTTACTACCTCCTGATACAAATCTGCCAACGGAAACTCCGGTGATATGTATGCAGAGCAGACCTTATAGATAATCTTCTCATACTGTCGGATAATACCGATAAATGTTTTCTCCAAATCAACCATATCCTACTTCTCTTTTATTTGTTAGACAACAGAAATGGTAAAAAATGACATTTTTCCAGATTTTTTATATTAACCGATTTGAATGCGCTGGTACAATATCTAAGGTATCCCGACCACCAACCCTACTCCTACCTCATGGATGGGAATATGTTTATGGATTTCGGCTTTTGCGGCGAAGGAGACACAGTGGCAAGGGTATAACTCTTTGACCTGGTTTGTTTGAAAGTAGGCGATTGTTTGTTGTAACTGGTCGGACACTTCGAAAAGATGGAAACCGCCTATCACTCCGATTATCCGGTCTTCGTTACAAACCTGTTTGGCATATTCTATAATATTACAGATGCCGCTATGGGAACAACCAGTGATAATGAACAGTCCTTCTCCGCTATTATATACCAAAGCTGTATCGTCTGCAACAAAATCTTCCAAATCGTTCGTTCCGTCTTTCAATGTGCCAAAAGACTTCCGTGGTTCAAAAGTATTGGAGGAAGGAATTTCACCCAGAAAAGTAATATGGTCGCTTATCTTCAAAGGCCTCCTTGACAAAGTCAGTTCAAAGTTCTCTCTTAAACTGGATTCGGACAAAGGGGAACTGATGGAAAGTTCCCCGCATCTCCTTTCTTTGAACGCATCGGGATGGGCAACAATACGTACAGCGGTATTTATTTCCCCGGACCAATATTGCAATCCACGGGTATGGTCATTGTGCCCATGGGACAATGCGATTACAGAGACCTGTGCCAGGTCTATCCCCAACGCCTTTGCATTACGGATGTAAACATCCGAATAACCGGTATCGAGCAACAAACAGGTTTCACCATCTTCTATATAATAACAGACTGCCGGTTCCCCCAGATAATACTGGTCTATATATGTATTATTATCAACCAATACCGTTAACTTCATAACAATTCTGATTAAAGATTGATTCTTCTATTTTTCCTGACTGGGGACAAATATAAGAATAAAAGTCTCCCATCCTGTATCAGAAGTTAAGCCATAACTTAAAAGAGGACAATTTCTCTTCACTGATGGTTACCTTATTCTTATAAGGAGGGCGGAGGGCGACAACCAATTTCCCATTGAAATAAGGTTCAGCATGGTCGATGGCATCGATACAGACGATTATTTGCCGGTTTGCACGAAAGAATCGGTCCGGGTCCAGTTGGTCGGACAGTTTGTTTAGCGAAAGGTCGATGATATACTCCTGTGCATTACGGGTGACGGCAAAAGTGACTTTATTCTCCGAATAGAAATAGGCGATATCATCCACCTGTAAAGACCAGAAACGGTCGACACCCGAAATAAGAAAACGGGTACGAAAACGTTTTTCCTTATGCTGAAGCGTATCGAGCAATGTGCTCAGATAATCATCCGGTAATCCGTTTGCAGTACCCTGCATGGTTTCATATTTTATGATTGCATCCAGTAAACGGGTCTCGTCGACCGGTTTCAGGATATAATCAATACTGTTGACGGTAAATGCGCGAATGGCATACTGGTCATAGGCCGTAGTGAATATAATAACAGATTTCGGATGAACGACCGATAAGAAATCAAAGGCATTCCCATCAGCCAGCTGTATATCCAGAAAGATAATATCCGGATGCGGATGCTCTCCGAACCAGGCTACCGCCTCATCGACACTCCCCGGCAGAACAGTAATCTCCCACTCGGGACGTAACCGGGCTACCATCAAATGCAACAGACGGGCTGCCGGTACTTCATCTTCTATAATAACGACCTGTAATTTATTCATACAAAGGCACTTTTACAACAAATAAATATTCTTGCTTTTCAACTTCAATCTCTTCTCCCAACATCAACTTGCAACGTTTTGAAAGATTCTGCAATCCGACTCCGGAAGAAACATGATTCTTTTTGGGATGTATCGGATTCGTTATAACCAGCCGTTCATTCTCTATTCCGATATGAATTTTCATCGGCTTATTCATCGTAATAGAATTGTGCTTAATCACATTTTCAACCAGCAACTGTAAAGTCAGCGGAGGCAACATGGAATCGTTATATTCATCCGGAATGGCATATTCACAACTGATGCAATTACCCAATCGCACTTCATGTAAGAAAAGATAAGAACGCATGAACTCCAGTTCCTCAGCCAATGTCACCAACGTCTTATCCTGAGATTGCAGAACATACCGATAAACACTGGATAAATGTTTGGTGAAATAAATTGCATCCGCCGGACTGTATTCAATTTCGGCTATCAGCGTATTCAGGCTATTAAACAGAAAATGGGGATTCAACTGGTTCTGCAAAGCGGTATAACGTGCCGTATTATTTTCTTTCTGCAATTCTGCCGCTTCCTGCTGCAACCTCATCGTATGTTGCATCGAACGGTTCGCCAGCAACAATCCCAGGATAACCAATTCAACCAGCCATACTACGATCAGAAGACGCCAGCCTCCGTTGGGAAAGATAAGCGGCTCGGAAGTCCCTGCCAACACTTTACCAACCACCAGTAAACCATAATTCAGCAGCAGGAAAAGCAACATTCCTCCCAAATACATCAGCGTTAACTTCCAACGCCGACGAATATTCAGGGCATATTGCGTATTTATCCACAAACTCAACCGGAGCATGGAATAACCCAATACATTAAAAGCGGCAATAAAATAAATAAAAGCCCCCTGTGAATAAAGGATATCCGCAACCCGGTCAGACAAATCCGTATAATTGACTAACAGAAGATAGGAAAACGCTCCCAATCCCGAAAACAATAGACCATATAGCAAGGTATCCCATTTCATAAAAGCAAAACTACAATATTTTTAAATGATCAGTATCTATTCAACGCTTTTATTAATTCCGAATAATGTCCCTGCGCAGAAACTTTAGCTTGTACATAATTCAGTTGAGAATTCTGACGATAGGTTTGGGCTTCGATCACCTCTACAACCGACACCTTTCCTTCTGCGTATCGTTCCAGGGCTTTCTGTTCATTTTCGCGTGCTTTCTCCAACGAACTACCGGTCAGGCTGACCCGCTCCAATGCTTGCGACAAAGAAACGCGGGCTGTTTGTACTTCCAGATTCACATTGTCTGTGACCTGGTTCAGATTATCTTGCGCCATACCGATACGGTGGGAAGAAGCACGTTTCTCATTTTTACGTTTTCCCCATTCAAAAAGTGGAACAGACAGTTTCGCATACACGGCATAGTTAGGATCAAGATCGGAGCGAAGGTCATAACCGGGTGAAGAATAGCTACCGTCTATCCCTATATATAATTGAGGTTTATATTTAGAATCCGCCAACTTCAACGAACTTTCAGCTATACGTATCTGATCGTAGGCAATTTTCAGTTCCGGCCGATCGGATACATCCGATTGTTTGATTTCGTCCGGGATAACTACCGGAGGAATTACAGAGTCAATTTCTGTCGCAGTATGTAGTTCAATCCCAATCAATGAGTTTAGAGCCATTAATCCAGTTTCCAGATTACTTTTAGCTTGTAACAACTGATAATCTGCTTCGTTCAATTTCACTTCCGCCATCAACTGGTCCTGAGGATCGACCAGTCCGACCTCCACTCGTTCCCGGATTGTCCGGGCCAACGAAGCGATAGAATTACGATACTCGGTCGACACCTCCACTATTTCAGCACGTGCTACCGTATTCCAATACTGCATATCAGTCTGATAACAAACTGCCGAACGAAACAGTTCCTCCTGATGCGTAGCCATTGCTTGTTGATGTTTGGCCATACGGATTGTTTCAAGGATACGGCCGCCGGTATAAACCGGTTGCAACAATGTAAGCGAAGCCCCGTACTTCAAATTTTTACCTTCAAAGGTCATCGGGTTTTCCATCGACGGTAAATCCAACGTCAACTGTAACGGATTTCCCGTATACTGAAAATTAGTATTTCCGGATAATTTCGGTTTCAAATCGGCTTTAGCAGATTTCTCCAATTCAATACTGGCAGAGATATTCTTATCCGCAGCTTTCAAATCATGGTTGTAAGATACTGCCATCTGCCTGTACTTCTCCAGCAGACGACTCTGCTGGGAAGATACAGAAAAGGCAGAAAATAAAAAATATATAATTATGAATGATTTATACATGATTCTCTTTTTTTACCTTATAAAACATTACGTAGAGCGTAGGTGTGACAAATAGAGTCAACAATGTGGCAAAAGTCAGCCCGAAGATAATCGTTGCCGCCATCCCTCCGAAAGCCACATCGAATAACAAGGGGACCATTCCCAAAATAGTCGTAGTTGCTGCCATCAGAACCGGACGCGTACGTGAAACCGTAGCCTCTATGACAGCCGTATAAGGTCCCGTGCCATTACGCCGCTGTACATTTATTTCGTCGATCAGAACGATCACATTCTTTATGATCATACCGAGCAATCCCAGCCATCCGGCAATCGGGAAAAAGCCAAAATCAAACCCGGTCAGCAACATACCGATTGCAACTCCGATTAACGACAACGGAAGCACACACAAGATAATCACCGGTTGCCGGAAATTATTAAACAATGCCACCAGTATAACGAACAGCATCAGAAATGCCAACGGGAAATATTTGGCAATCGCCTGCATGGCTTCTCCCTGATCTTTGAACTGTGAATCCCAAAAGAAAGTATAACCTTCCGGCAAACAGATCTTTTCAATTTCACCACGTATCTCACTATGGACTTCCGCCATCGTATGACCGGATTTCACACCACACATAGCGGCCATAGACAACTGGCGGTTATAGGTCCGTATCTGAGGAAATTCCCAGGTCGTCTCGATCCGTTCTGTCACCTGTGACAGTGGCGCAGAGCGTTCCCCGTTCCAAACCGAGAAATCACCCAGTGAACGGCTGTCGGTAATATCTACGCCTTCTGATTTCAACAAGACAGGGACTTTCTTTTCATTATCCCGGTATATTCCGATAGGCATACCATCATTGATAGACTGAACCGACTCCATCATTGCCGCTTTTGTTATACCTAATGCACCTGCTTTCACAGGGTCATATACCGGACGTAGCATCAATGCCATATTCCCCCATTCATTACGAGCATCAACCACTTTCGGATTACGACGCATAATGGTTATAGCTTCCCCAGCAAGCGAATCGAGTACTGCTGGATCCGGCCCCAGGAACCGAGCTTCAATAACCGCTTCCGTCAATGGACTCAGTTCAAACTTATTTACTTTGATCAATGGCTCAGGATAGACTAACCGGATGGAATCCTGCAATAAAGCATGTAACTTCCGCGACTCCTTCGATGTACGGCATTTCACCAGCAGTTGAGCATAGTTCGGCTGTGGCCCGAACGAAACATTCGACAGATAATAGCGCGGGGGAGTACGTCCGATATAGGTCGACACCATCTCCGTTTCCTCATGCTTGTTGATATAATCGGCCATATTACTTGCAATCCGGTCTGTTTCCTCTATATTCGTTCCTTCAGGCAGCCACATGTCCAATGTAAAATACTGTTTATCCAAAGCCGGTACAAAAACTTTCGGGATATATTTAAAACTCCAGGCTGAAAGAAACAACAATCCCACCAACCCGGCAACCGTTACATATCTGTATCGGATTACCCAATGCAAGGAAGAACGGAAAAGATTATAATATTTACCGGAGAATAACTCACCTTTCAATTCATCCGGCCGTGGACGACGTGCAAACTCCTGGATAAAGAACGGTGTCTGCATCAAAGCAAATATCCAGCTGAACATCAGGGAGACTCCGATCACGACCACCAAAGAAGAAAGTAATTCACCCGTTATATGTGGTGAATAATAAATGGGAAGAAATGTCAGAATCGCAATCACTGTAGCCGCCAGTAACGGCATAGCCGTAGATGAACAGGCACGCATGATAGCCACCCGCTTGCGCATTCCCCGTTGCATATTGACCAGCGCCGAATCAGATACGACGATTGCATTATCGACCAGCATCCCCATTGCAATAATAATAGCTGCCAACGACATACGTTGCAGGGCGATACCATTTGCCATCATTACAATCAGCGTTGCAAAAATAGAGAAAATCAACCCGCTCCCCACCAGGATACCATTCTTGAATCCTATAAAAAATAACAGAATGGCAACAACCGTCACCACAGAGATAATCAGATTCAGGATAAATCCGTCATTAGCCACAGCCGATTCATATCCCTGATCATAAATAGAGGTGAGCTCATAACCTGCGGGCATATTTCCGGAAAACCAGTCTACCCGCTCCTTTACAGCTTCGGCCATATCCACCACATTCCCGGTCGGAATAGTGGAAACAGCAATACCCACTGCCGGACTGCCGTTTATCCGCATCATATTGGAAACCGGTGTCTGATAACTTTCTTCTATCCGGGCTATATCACCCAACCGGAAATGTTCACCAGTCCGGGAGACAATAGTCAGATCACGTATATCGTCCAGTGAATAGAAATTACCGGTCGACTCGACCCGGATACGGTTTACCCCGGCATCTATTCCTCCGGCATCCACCATCTTACTTTGTGCCTGGAAAGTCCGGGCTATATCGGCAGAAGTAATTCCGCTGCGTGCCATGACTGAAGGAGTGACCAGCACATCTATCGTCGGCGTGCGGACTCCGTAAATTTCAACTTTTGCAACATCTTTTACTTTCAAGAGGTCATTCTTGATCAGTTTCGCCTGATCTTCCAATTCCCGGTAAGAATGCCCGTTGCCGGTCAAGCCATAGAACACGCCCAAAACATCCCCGAAATCATCATTTACGATAGACGTCCCCGCCCCTGCCGGGAGCTTACCCTGCACATCACCAACCTTACGGCGCAATTTATCCCAAAGTTGCTGCATCTCGTCGGCGCGGGTTTCTTTCTTCACATATACCGTTATTTTAGAAAGGCCGGCCCGGTTTTCCGTTTTCAGGTAATATAATTCACCTAGCGACTGGATTGATTCTTCCAGTATATCGGTAACCTGCGACTGAACTTCCGAAGGAGAAGCTCCCGGATACGGAGTCAGGACTAAGGCCTGTTTAATAGTAAACGGAGCATCCTCCAATTTTCCCATCTTCCAGTACGAGAACAGGCCACCGGCAAGCACCAGCACCAACAGCAAGACTGTAACAGCCTTTTTCTGCAAAAAGAATTTTACCAGCTTCATTGTCTTCCGGATTCAGAGATTACTACTTTCATTCCGTCAGACAGGAAACGAAGTCCGCTAACCGCGACAGTTTCATTCAATTTCAATCCGGCACATATCTTTACCTTTCCGTCAGGCAATAACTTTTCTACCTG
>ERZ773134.2545-NODE-2545-length-12785-cov-4.275098_pt1 | contig 12785 bp, 6 predicted proteins | sample MGYA00580856_ERZ773134 | MGnify/ENA primary metagenome ERZ773134 (study PRJEB29015, sample SAMEA2737823) | human gut metagenome | biome: human gut; feature: human-associated habitat; material: faeces | place: China | collected 2012 ... | reverse complement strand
CAGATCCTTTGTATCTCCACCACTCTGAATAAAAGGCTATCTTTTATGAAATTTACTGCAACACATACAATATACTTATCATACCAAAATGTCAAGAGCAATTTTCGATAAAAAATATCACCCGTTACTTTTTCATCCCCAATACGTAAATATTCCAAAAAAAGAACCGGGCATCCACATCGCCCGGTTCTTCCATCGATCATCCTTCAGAATGATCCGTTATTTATTTTTTCTTCTTTCTCCTAACTCCATAAGCTGCACCACCGCCAACAATGATCGCTGCTGCAAGGATTCCAACCCATACGCCGATCGGTGTATCATCGCCGGTCTTTACAGAACGTCTTGCTGTACCGCTGGTATCGTTCGGAGCTGTTCCGCCCGCTGTGCCGTTATTCGGGATCGGAGTGATCCGATCATTTCCACCATGATTTCCACCAGGTGTAACAGTCGGAATCGGTGTCGGCTCGGAAGAAAGACTGTTGGTGATCTCTTTTGTTACAGTATATCGGTTATCATTATTCAGTGTAACCTCACCCTGACCGGTAACTGTATACTTAAAGGTATCATCATCAACCGGATTTCCATCCTTATCCGTCTCCAGAACAGTATAAGTAACACTGTTGATCTCCTGATCCTTTGGAAGATCCAACATTACCTCAACACTACCATTCTGTTTCAGAGTCACTACCTTCTCAAGCGTCAGCTCACCGTTACTCTCAGTGGAGAACACACCTGCATAGAACGTATCATCCACAGTAGAAGCAACACCATCGATCATCACATTCTTCTTAATGTTGATAAATCCGTTACGGCTGAATATATCGGAAATCTTTGTATAATAGTTATTTACATAAGCCGTTGCCTCAGCAGCACCACTATCTCCACCGATCACAACCTGATTGGACTTCTCTTCACTCTCGCCATTCAGCTTCGTTACATTGTAGTAGTAAAGATTCTCCTCATCCACCTCGATCTTCGTATTCTGCTGAAGAAGATTTCCATCCTCATCCAGCTCAAATACATAATAGGTGCCATCCGGAACATCCGTCCATGTAGCTGTACCACTGGAAGCATTCTGGATATGGATATCCTTTAAATAATCATCACGGAACGGGATCGTACCTTCCTGATCCGAAAAAACGCCAACCTTATAAGTTACATCCTCCTTCGTTTCCAGAGGAATCACATTGTCATTCTCATCAACATTATAGATCCTCTTCGTAACCTGGATCTGTGTATGCTGTTTCGTTGAAGCCTTCGGATATGCCTGCACATCATACATCCAGCCCTGCTCCTGATCTGCAAAAGGAACGGAGATCAGCATCGGTGAAACCGCAACACTGCTGTTCGCATCTGTCTGCACCACCAGATACATGCCCTCAGCCAGATCGGTAACAATAATATTACCCTCTGCATCAGAGGTTCTGGACAGACCCCACACATCCACGCTTCCGCTGCTGATCATATCTGCCAGCTGCCCTGCTGCTTCATACCAGCCGTCAGCCGTCGTGATGGAATCAAAATCGATTGCTGCGGCAGCCAGTGCCTCATCCAGCACGAAATGCACATTACCATCAAAATTCACACTGCCAACCCTGTAGATTGTCAGCCCTACACCCGGCAACGAAGTCTGATTTCCCTCCTCATCCGCCTGCTGAACCGTCAACGTCAGATTACCCATTGTTCCAGCTACATAATCCCCGGCGAAAACCGACTGCAAAACACTCGTGACCAGCATAGCCGTCAGCATCAGAACAGCCAGAAGGCTCCGGAATATTTTCCCTTGCTTTCTTCTATTTTTCATCGCTCTCTGCCTCCTCTTTCCTTTCTGAAAGCTGTTTCATTCTGCGTTTTTTATCCTTGCGGCGGACAATCAGGTAAATCAGCAGAATCAGAATAACAAGCGCTGCCGCACCGCCGGCAAGAACCCTCTTCGGATCCACAACCGCAAGCTTCTGCGGAATCGTTTCGTCATTCTTAGTAACTTCTTCCTCCACATACTTCGTCCGAATACCACGAACAAGAAGTCTGTGAGTATTCACCGCATAAGGCGTACACGTAACCAGTGTCACATGATCCTCACCCTCAACAATATCCAGGTCACTGGTCTCATCCGGAAGCACCGTCTTGATCTGATCCACCTTGTAGGCCAGATTCTTGCCAAGAATGTGCAGGATAAAAATATCTCCCTTTTCCATCTGATCCAGATCTGTAAAAAGCTTCGCATTCGGAAGACCTCGATGCGCCGCCAGAACCGCATGGGTGCTCTTGCCTCCGATAGGAAGACTGGTGCCCTCCACGTGGCCCACACCCTTTTCCAGCACGGTCTTGCTCAGTCCGTGATAAATAGCCAGCTTCGCTTTGATCTTTGGAATCTCGATACTGCCCATCAGTCCGTCACCGTTAGGATCCAGGACTCTGTCATAAGGATGACTCAGCTCATAAGTATCCTCTTCCTCAAAAGCATCTACAATGGCATTCACCGGATGCTCGGCATTATACTCCTTCGCCTCTTTCCACAGCCTGTCATAGTCATTGTCCGAAAGCTCTGTTACCGCTTCCTCGTACTTACTGACCAGCTGTGCGTTACGGTACTGGTTCCACATATCACTGATCGTAGGATAAAGGAACACCCCCGCCCCCGCCAGAAACACCAGGGCGATAAAAATGTTCAGGACAACATTACTCTTTTTCTTTTTTTTCTTTTTAGCCATAAATCATTTCCTGCGTCGTTTTTTGTTCTGAACAGAATTGATACCGGCAACCAGGATCACCGCGATCACAATTCCGATCACAACACAGAGAGCAAGCATCGGAAGCGTCGGATTGGTGATTCCGGTAACCTTCTTCTCTGCTTTCTGAACCGCCTTCGCAGCCTTCATCGGAACTCTGTGTCCCCTCACCAGAAGTCTGTGCGTATTCACCGCATAAGGCGTACACGTAACCAGCGTTACATAATCATCCCCATCCGTGATACCCAGAGACTCTGTCTGCTCCGGAAGAACGGTAAGAATCTGATCCACCTCGTAGGCAAGCGTCTTACCCAGCACATGCAGGTAAAAAACATCTCCCTCTTCCACAAGATTCAGATCTGTAAAAAGTTTCGCACTTGGAAGTCCTCTGTGTGCCGACAAAATACAATGGGTACTCTTGCCGCCAACCGGAAGACTGCTGCCGAACAAATGACCGGCACCCTTCTCCAGAGACTCATCTGTCGTGTAATGATAGATTGGAATGCTCACATCGATCACAGGAATCTCCACATACCCCATCATTCCATCACCATTCAGGTTCAGAAGAGACTCATATGTACTGTCCGTCTGGCCATCCCTCACGGAAAAAGCATCCGGCACACTTTCCTGCTTGATCTGTTCGTTATACTCCTGCGCTGCCTTCCACATGCTGTCAATCTTCTCCGCATTATCATCCGAAGAAACACTGCTGCTATAATCACTGATCAGCAGGCTGTCCCTGTACCGGTTCCAGGCATCACTGACCATTGGATACAGCAGTATGGACAACCCTATCAGAAACAGCAAACCAAGTCCAATATAATTTTTCTTCTTATTCTTTCTCATAGGTTTCTCCATACTGTTGTATTACCATCCGGCCCCCAAAGGGGCCGGGCGGTAATGATTTCTTCAACAGAATAATCAGAAACTATTCTGTTTTAATACTTGCTTTGTCGTTGCTTATAAATAATTTTTGAATTGAATCAATCCGGCAATCAAACGATTACTCCTCAGATCCTTTTCTGCGGCTGATGAAGAAAGCACCAGCAGCGCCAGCCATAACTACAACACCGATGATAGTGAAGAGGTATGTTCCCATGCCACCTGTGGATGGAAGGGAGTTGAGTTTTGTATCGCTCATAGTAGCATTTGTTGCCACAATATCATCTGCAGATTCTGCTTTTTCTTTGCCTGTCGTCAGAGCAATCGTTCCAGATGCATCATTAGTATTAATACTATATCCTCTTGGTGCTGTAACCTCTTTAAATTTATAAGTCCCAAGATCTAAACCAGAGATGGTTACAGTTCCATCAGCACCAGTCGTAATTTCTGTTGCCTCTGCTTCATTAGTTGTCCAACCTGCTAATTTATTATTATCAAATTTAGCATATTTTTTGACTGTTTCATTATTTTTAGTTTCTTCTTTGTAAACCTTAAATCCGGCACCTTCAAGAACCTCTTTGCTCTCACCTGTTTTGGTTATACTGATCCGACCTGTGAAAAGCTCTTCTGTTTTAGAACCATAATTTGGTTTGCTCCAATTATTTCCATCTCCTGCTACAACTGTATTTCCTACATAAGTGTCTGTAACAGTAGCTCCATAAGTAATAGTAATTGTCTTATTTGCATTATCATTAGTTTTTACAAATTCACTCAAATCCAATTCAAAAGAACTACCATCTTTACTTACACTTACATATCTCTCATAAGAAGTGTCACCAATTTTTACTGCTACCTTTAACTCATTCTTATGCGCACCCTCTGTTTCTACATTGTAGCTAGCACCTTTAATTGTATCCTTAATTTTATAAAATCTCTCCTGAGTACTCGGAAGATACGGAACTGTTCCTGTTACGGTATAAGTAACCTGACGTCCAATTTCTACAACTTTATCAGAATCATCTGATGTTTTTTCAATTTTAGTAGGTGTTTTCTTTGCTTCAATCTCTTTATTTTCTAAATTGCTCGGAACACCTGTTGTAATATTATACTCTTTAAATGCAATATATGCAGCCATTGCACTGTATGCATATCCATCTTCTGTACCTTTGATTGCATACACACCAGCACTCGTTACTGTAATCGGTGCAGTTGCTGCTCTTGTTGCAGCACCCATGATACTGGAATCGCCCAGAACTGCTTCTAATGCATTTTCAATCTGCCCAGTCGTTGCTGGCTCAGTACCTTCATATTTTGTATTAGCACTCTCTAATACAATCATTTTCTTGATAATAGTTTGATCATCCTGCTCATTAAAAACTGTTTTATATTTTTCTGCGATAGCAGGTGTTGCAAATGCCCATCCTGTCTCTTTATGAGTATCAGGTACTATAACCTGTAAATAATCAAATGTAGCATTAGTTCCTGCATTCTTAATTCTAATTTGTGCAGTAGGTCCCTCTGCAAATACTGCTGTACACATAGACAGTACCATAACCGCTGCCACTAATAATGCACCAATCTTTTTAAATAAATTTTTCATAAGGTTTGCTCCTTTCTTTCTCTGCATTTTTCTTTTTCGCCCTTCATCGGCCATTTACAATTAATGTGTTACGATCTCTTTGCTTCTTCCTCCCTTCGTTTATTATTTATAAACAACAGGAGTGCAGTTGCAAGAATCGCTACACCACTGATTGTAAATCCATAAGTACCCGGTCCACCGGATTCTGGTAAGGAATATACCTTCGCGTTTTCGAGCTGGTAGATTGCCGGTTCACTTCCACTCTTACTAGCAATAGCACTTCCGTTACTGTCTTGAACTGTTACTGTTCCGCCACTTCCAACTATAATTCTCCATGGCTCTGTCGGACAGGTATAACCGGTTGCCGCTTCTGTTTCATATAACAGATAATTACCAACTGGAAGATTTTTCATTTCGATTTTTCCATTATTTCCGGAAACGATTCCTCCATATCCTTCAACCGAACTCTCAGAAGCTTTTCCCCAGTTTTCATCTGCTTCATATAACGCAAATTTAGCACCTTTTATAGTTATACTATGATCTGCCTTATCAACTTTTTCAAGTTCTACATTTGCTACAGATTTCTCATTGGTAAACTCAGCTACTCCAATTTTTCCGTTTGTTGTATCCGCATTTCCATTTTTCAGAACTTCTTTACTATTTGTGTCTGTTCCGATTGTAAATTTAACTTCTTTACTGCCTAAAACTTTAGACCAACAATTTGTCTTCTCACCAACAGTTGCTTCTTTCAGAGTATAGCTTGAATCCGGTATCTCCGTGATTGTGTAAACACCTCTTGACAATTTAGTCAATGCCGGCGTTTTCTCATCAATTGTTGCTGTCACATTTTTTTCAAGCTCAAAGGTTACTTTTGCCTCAATCTCACTTTGCTTAACCTCAGCTGTCGCTGTTGCGATCTTGTCTTTACCTTTCTTAACCTCAAAGATAAACGTTGCATTCTCTTTTGCTGGAGATTTCAATTTCTTGATAATCTGAATTTGTCCGGCGATAATGTGAATAGTATAAACTCCATATTCCCGTTCCTTATCATCCTGGGAATTATGAGCTTTCAATGTACCATCACCTGTAACTTCTTTTAACCCGTCGTTTTCATAAGTTACCTTCAGATAATACATTTTAGAATCTGGCTCAGGTTTAACTTTCGCCATATTTTCTTTCGAGATTTCTGTTGTACAGTTCTCATCTTCATACCATTTTAATTCAAACTCATCTGGATTAATTGGTTTTCCATCAGCTCCTATTGTATAGGTTACTAAGTTTTCTGTGCCATCTAACTGTTTTACACGTCCCTGCGGTGCATTTTTATTAAACAACGCATTTATAATGTCTTCAGTCGTCGGGACAGTATCACCATAGAAAATAGTTGTTTCTTTATTGTTAACAAACAAATCCGATTTTACATTAACCTTTGGCTGTGGTAAAACGGCTTCTCCGTATCCTGTAGTAATCTTGGAATCCGGTGAAACATTGGTAGGAACATTGTTGCCACCGATGTATTCGTCTTTGGCTCTTACGGTAATGGTTCTACTCCATGTACCTTTTTCAGCATTTGGAATAGTTTGATTCGTCCATTTTACAACTTGGTTTCCGGTACTTTCATCTACGGAAACCACTCCACCATCTCCTAAATTTATTGAACCTCCGGCATTTTTTATCATTTCATTGGTTACGGACTCGCCATCTTTCACGATTACAAATCGCGGATCAATCACATCCTTAATTTCAGCACCAGCAATATCAATATTCTGAGTAATCGTCTGCTGAATTTTTTCAAATATAACTTTCAGCTCATCAATTGATCCAGCCGTATAAGCACATCCCTCTGATGCAATTTTACCAGATAACCAATCCCTTGTAGTATCATTTAATTTGAGTCCTATTGTAAATACTTTAACTCCCGCTTCTCTTAAAGCTGTTGCTTTATTTTCCGAAGCCGTTTTATCGTTTGGAGTAGATGGATCTCCATCTGTAAACAGAATTACATATTGCGGAACATTCTCTCTCTTAGTTTTCAGCTGATTCTGCGCTATCTCTAATCCTGTCTGTGGAGATGTTCCTCCTGATGCATAAACACAATCCGTTGCCTTGATCAAACTATCTTTGGCACTTCCAACTTCTATTAATCCCTTTTCTAAGTTTCCGGACGTATTAAATGTAGCTAACCCTATTCTGCTGTTCGGAGAAGCCGCCGCAGTAGAAGCTATAAATGTTGTTGCAGCCTCTTTTAGACCAGTCAGACTACTATCCAGAGTGTAAATCTTATTTGAGGAATTATCAGGTACTTGTTTCCATAATTTTCCAGTGTAATATATCCACTCATTTAAATAAATCATTGGACATTTAGCATTATAATACTTCCAAACGCTGTATCGTACACCGGTTGTCTCGTCGGTGTAATAGTATACTTTCGATGTATCTAGAGTTGTTTTACAGTCTTTATATCTTCCAACTTTACTAAATCCCTTTTCATCACTTTCATTCCCATCATATAACATACTTCCCGAAGTATCGAATACCATCATAATATCCGCAACACTGTCTTTTTCCTCAGTTGCACTGCTGGTCATCTTTGAATCAGCACTGATAGTAATGTCATAAGTCCTCTTATCCCAATCAGACACTATTGCAGTTTTATTATAATCCATACTGGATTCAATAATCTCCTCCTGCGTGTAATTCATAATATGATACAATGAATCTTTATCTTTTTCTATCTGTGTCTTGCCATCTGCTTTATAAAGAGTTGCCACTGCTTTATTATCATTAGATAACGTAACCTTTACAATCCAAGATTCATTTGATGCTTCATATCCATTAGGTGCAAAGTCTTCTGTTAATGTATATGTCCCAAGTCCTAACCTTGTAAAATTAACAAGTCCTGTTCCATCTACGGATGTAGCAGTCTGTGATTCTTGAGTTTCTGAATTTACAAGAGTAAATCGAGCACCACTTAACGCTTCCTGATCCTTATTTACTTTTTTTAATACAAGATCTGTTGTAGGTACATTCGTAACTTCAGAAATACGCGCGGAAGGAAGGGTAAATTCCATCTGGCAGTTTGATTTATACGCACCTCGTTCCATATACAGAATAGTCAGAGTATGCTCTTTTTCTTTATCTATTATTTCTCCATCCTCACCTTTAACATAATCCCATAGATCTACTGTCTTTGTAGCTGCGTCATGAATTCCACCTAAATCGATTACAATTTTATTTCCATCCAAAACAACCCATAAATCATCATCACCTGTAAAGGTATACTTTAATGGACCTACGTAATCTCCAATTTTAAAAGTTACATCATATCTCATTCCAAAAAAGTAATTGTGATCATTATCACTCTTTTCACTTCTGGATACTTTGTCCAATGGGAAGAAATTATCTCCTGCTGCTGCAAGCTGATTTCCATTCTGATCAATTACTTTTGTAAGTTTATAAGAATCTCCGTTCTGATCAAAAACTACTTTGTAATTCTTAATGACTTTTCTTAAATAAGTTTCAGTACCATCAATCTTGACAGTTGCATCTTTATCTACAAAAAATCCTGGCTCGGGGTAATTAAATTTTACTGTTCCATCTGTCTTTACCTCTTTTAATAATCCTTCTGTCCTTCTGACATTTGAATCATATCCATTTACAGTGGCTGTAATTTTGCTTCCGTCTTCTTTATAACCAGAATCAACTGTGAAACCATATTTATAAGAATCATAATTATGACCCTGTGTACCTGATGTTATTTTCTGATTACCCTTATCACCCTTTGCAGCATCTCCTAACATATTAAATGAATAATATGTATATGTCCTCTTTCCAGTATTCCAGTCGTAACCTTCACCAGCCTTAACTGTATAATCATAGAAAGATGTCGGTCCCTGGAAGTTATCATTATGCTTTGGTGTATAATACACTTTTATCGTACTATTATCCTGTGCAACTTCAATCATTTCGTAATTCTTAACTTCACGATCATTTACTTCTACTTTTGAAACATTCCAGTTCTTTGCCTTGGTATAATCATTTATCTTTCCGCCAACTAAGATTGTTCTCTCATCATCTGAATAAATCTTCTTATTATCCGCCGCATTCAGATGCTGAATTGTTACTTTAACATCGTTTCTGCCTTTCTGCACAATTACATAAGTAGAAAAATGCGTAGTCTCGAACTCAACATCACCATTCTTAGCAACGCTGCCATCCATATTTTCAACGTTATCATTCTCGTCTACGTGATATACATCTGCATCCTTGATCTTCTTCTCATCATTCAGAGATACAGATACCTTCACTGTAGCACCTGGCTGAACCTCTTCGCCGTCCACCAGGAATTTGATATCGTAGGAATGGATCTTCTCGATGGCTTTCTTTTCTTTGATCGCTTCTTCTGTGATCTGGTCTTCGGCTTCCTGGCTGAGCTCTACCGGTGTTACGGAAAGCTTTGCGTCGTCCGGAAGGTCTGCCGGATCAGTAAGAGTAACCTTGACATTGACCTCGCCACTCGTGTAATCATATCTGGTGATCTCAGGCTGAATTTCTTCTTCCTGCACATCCTCAGGCTCTTCTGCCTCATCACTGCTGTCAACAACCTGTGCCATATCACTTCTTATGTAAGCCTCGGTTCCTTCCCAGGAAACCTTGTACCAGGTTGCTCCGTCCTCTGCTGTTACGGTATCCAGAAGTGTGAGCTGTGTTCCTGCGTTTACAGTTGCCAGAACCTCTGCCTCGACAGATGGACTGATACGAAGATTCGTATCGTCTCCCAGAACCTCGATCAGGCTTGTCTCACCATTCTCATCTGCTGCCGGAACATCCTCCGGGCTCTCAATATCCTCTGCCGGTTCTTCCACCACATCCGGATTCTCTGCCGGCGCTTCGGTAGGTTCAGCATCCGGATTCTCCGCCGGAGCCTCAGAAGGCTCTGCATCAGGAGTTACCTCCGGATTCTCTGCTGCCGGTGTCTCAGCTGCATCCTGCTCAGGCTCGTCCGAAATATCCATTCCGTCCGTAAGCTCCTCTGATGCGATAGACACCCCGTCCTCATTACCGGAAACAGCTTCCGCCTCGACATCTGCTGTCTCAGGAGAATCCCACATAACGGCAAAAACAGCTGCGTTGCCAGTCTCAACCTGAAGTGTCTGGATCTGTTTGCCCTCGTTGACATTCAGAACCTTCAGATCCTCGTTGGCCTGTAAGGTGTTAACATCAGTATCACCGGTACTGCTGTTATAATGAAGCTTCTCAACGGTTACACTCGTGCTGGCTGCATCGGTAAGCTCCGGTGCTGCCGGTGTCTTGTACTCAAAAGTTACTCTGACTCTGCCGTTCGGCTCGACTCTGTTTCCGTCGCCATCAGCAAAATACACATCATACGCAAAAAAACCTCTCAGGCTGCTGCCCTTGTCTGTAGCTGCTGCTGAAAGCTTCTGAGAAACTGTATCATAAGATACGGATGAATTCTCGTTTACGCTGTCAGCCTTCAATGCTGTATTCTGCGGAAGAGCTCCGTCCTCCAGTGCCTCTGCTGTTACTTTAACAGAATCATTCTCATATGTAAGCGTCGATTGCTGCGCCTGTTCCGTTTCCTCCTGGTCAGCGCTGCTTACATCCGGTGTCGATTCTTCGGCCGCTGGTTCAGATGTAAATTCGCCATCTGTAAATATATCCTCCGTTCCATCTCCGAACGCCTCACTCGCGGAGATCGTATATGCACTCGGCATACAGGATACCATCAACGCCAAAGCCACCATAAATGCCAGGAGTTTTCTGATCTTATTATTCCTTAATTTTTTCATACCTTTCCCGCTTTCCTGTGTGTGCATTAACGTGTACTGTATTTCTTATTACTTTACTTCTGTTTATATTCCTTTCTCTTAAAAAAGCTTCATGTTTTTAGCCGGTGAGTAAACAGGTTACACCTTTACAATATTTTACCCTTATGTGATTGTAGTGTCAATATACCAGACATTTTTGGTAAGGATACTGACATTATCAGATGCTATCGAAAATCAGCCTTCAACTCCTCCTTCTTAACTTACTCGTTCACTGGTTCTTTTCGCCTGATTTTTCAATAAAATCTGACTATTCGTGGTATTTATTATACAACACTAATAGTTGTTTTGTAAGGCACTTTTTTTCATAAAAAAGTGCCTCTGTCACTATTTTAACATGAATTTCTTCAGCTCATCCCGCTTCTTGACATTCAGCTTGCAAAAGATATCCGTAAGGTAATGCTTGACAGTATTAATGGAAATCCCCAAATGCTCTCCTATCTCCTTATTGCTCCATCCCCCACTTGCCAGCATGGCAATAGAAAACTCCATCGTCGACAGCTCCCCCGTAACCTTTCTCCGGTTTTCCGGATTATGAAGCGCCATCCAGCCCCTGCTGAAAGAAATCACCCCTTTCGTGATACGCTGATACGCCTCCGGATCCCGATTCCGGATACAAGCCTCGACCAGCTCCCAGCTCCGGAGCATCTCCTCCTGCGCCTCCTGCTTATGCTTTCGGTTTATCGCACACACCGCCATCATACAGTGGATATACGTCATACTGATCGGATACGGCCTCTCCGCCATAAACAAAGCAGCCTTACCCATCCCATAAGCACTCCATATCTCCCCGTTAAGATAAGTATGGTGAGCCATCACATACGTGGCAAAAAGCCTCAGCCCCTCAGGAAGCATCCTGCTGTACTCCCCAAAAGCAGGCATCTCATCCGTAGGCAGATGAAGCAAAACCGCCCCCACATACCCCGCCAGAAGACAGGACGCATAAACATCCGCAGGAACCTTTTTCTTCATAGCCAGCTTCAAACAGGACTGGATTCCCTCCATCCCCCGCTTAGCCGCCGCCACATTCCCCAGCGTCAGATTAGAATACCCATACAAAATACACGCCGAAAGCCGCAGCTCAATAACCCTGCTGGACAGATACCCCCTCGTGATCTCACAACACTCCTCAGCCCGCCCCGTAAAATAAAAAAGCTCAGCCCGCGCAATATTCCTCAAATCCACATCCACAAACCCCTCAACAACCTCCCGAGCCCTCCCAGGCTCAAAAGACGAATTCAAAAGCGGCAAAACCATATAATCACACAAACAACCCACTCCCCTTCCAAAACCCAGGCAGCCCCCAAAAAGACCACCCTCAAAACCAGACCAACACAAACCTCCGAAGCCCTTCACCCAAGCCACATCAACACACATCCGAAGCCCATCACACAACCCTCATCAACACACATCCGAAGCTCACCTCTCAAGCCACATCAGCATACATCCGAAGCTCTTCTCTCAAGCCACATCAGCATACATCCGAAGCTCTTCTCTCAAGCCACATCAGCACACATCCGAAGCTCTTCTCTCAAGTCCCACAAAACAGTCACCAAAACTCCGGATATCAATCAACCAGTCAATCAGTCAACCTCAACCAATCAGGCCAACCATCTTTTTCCATAATTATAATCCAAAATACTCCAAAAATAAATTTAAATATTACACAAAAACACCACACCCTATCCAAAACAGCCTCTATCCCCCAATCCCCTCACGACAAATCGCAAAAAACTCACCCCACCC
>ERZ773134.2540-NODE-2540-length-12805-cov-37.608784_pt1 | contig 12805 bp, 7 predicted proteins | sample MGYA00580856_ERZ773134 | MGnify/ENA primary metagenome ERZ773134 (study PRJEB29015, sample SAMEA2737823) | human gut metagenome | biome: human gut; feature: human-associated habitat; material: faeces | place: China | collected 2012 ... | reverse complement strand
GATATGAAAAAGAAATTTTTTGCTAATTTATGGTTGACTTTTCATAGCTGGTCTCTTTTCTCAAAACTTTTTCATGCTTATCAAAATATTGAGATGCCAGGGTCAAAAGGTCTAAGCCCACATGAGCTTGCTCATAGGTGGGTGAAAGACCTTAGAACCCGCCCTGCTATGAGCATAAAAGTGGGATGATAATCCCACGATATGCGAATATTGGGTAGGATTGTGGGAGTGCGTAGCACGGAGCAATCCGTAGGCATCAAAGTCGGGGGCTTTTGACCCCGACATCATTTTATTTCATTACAGGTCGTTCTTATGGCTTCATCCTCTCCCATGCCATAACTGCTGCCTCCTCCGATATCGTACAATGCATCTCATATAGCGGAAGTCTTTCTGCCATCTGTTTAATCATCGAAAGTGTCTTTAACATCTTGTCCTTTTCACCGGGACGGTAAGTCTGCTTATACAGATCCGGATATCCATCTATTGCAGAAATTTTTCTGATCATATTTTCTTCTCCTCTTCTCAAAATACAGATCCCCTGCACCGGCACTTCCACGTTTGTCTGCAATCCATGCTTCCCGCACCACGGAGTTCCACATACATAAATTCCATCATCTTTTATCCGAAGAATCGGTTTATCGTCATTAACCATCACTGCCCTGCCGCCGAAATGCTGTCTCCACATCCTTGTATGCGTGGATTTTCCTGTTCCGCTTGCAGCCGTAAACAAGTATGCTTTTCCATCCACAGCAACAGCAGAGCAATGAAACAGGACACAATTTCTGTCCAGTATTTTTTCACACAATTTTCTGTAAATTGCCAATGACTCAATAATTCCTTTTGATGCCCCCGGTTCACTTTTCTTTTTTTCTCTTTCAACTTCCTCGTCTGTAACTTCAATTACAAAATCTGGTTTGCCCTCTGCCTTCACTTCATAATCCCGGCATATTATTTCTGTATAATTTTCTGTAAATGCAATTTCAATTTCCGCATCTGCAATCCGATATCTTTTTCTTTTTCCATCATTCACCGTTCCAAAATACCATTTTTTTCAAGGGTTTCTGTAAAACTTCTTATATCTTTTCGTGCTGTTGCACTGTCAATATCATATCTTCTCAGATAATCCATAACTTTCCCGTCTCTGTTATCTCTTTATTCAGATTGTCCGAATGCCTTCGGCATCAGAATTATTTTTCCTGATTTCTTCTTCTGAATCCGAATACGAACGCTGCCGCTGCAAGGAGTAATGTTCCCGCATATACAAACAGGTTTGAGCTGTCGCCTGTCTGCACTGCCGAATTTCCTGTGCCGCTGCCTCCTGTACTTCCATTTCCGCCTGCGTTTCCACTACCGTTTCCGCTTCCGCCTGTGCTTCCACTGCCGTTTCCGTTTCCGCCTGTGCTTCCATTTCCGTTTCCTTCACCGTTTCCATCGCCGCTTCCGCCGTCGACCGGTTTCAGATTCTGGATTGCCGTATTCAATGCAAGCGCTGCCTGATCGACTTCATCCTGATCTGCATCTGCTTTTTCAAGAACTGCCTTTGCATTTTGAAGAGCCGCATTAAACTCTGCCTTACCTTCTTCTTTATACTGTGTCAGATCAAGCGCTTCCGCCTTGCCGATTGCCTCCTTAAGCGTATCTTTATTCACCTGAGGAGTCTGATCTTTTTCATTCAAAGCCTCCTGTGCAGCTTTCAGCTCTTTTGCCATCTGATTCACATCGTCCTGTGTTCCCGCAAAGCTTCCGCCGGCAATGTCTGCAAGAAGTTTTTCCGCCTCTTCCAGTTTTGCAGTAAATGCAGTTTTGGCATCGTCATCTTTGTAATCATTCAGATCTAATCCCTTAGCAGCCTCAACTGCCGCTTCAAGCTCTACTGCAGAAATCGGAGGAACCGGTGTTCCCGGACTCTTGATATCGAATTTATCCAACTGCGGAGCTTTTGTATCGAACGCCGTAAATACGAGGCATCCTTCGCCTGCTGTTTTCACATTCAGTTTGAATTCTTTCGTATGTGTCGCATCTGCGCTGCTTGCGCCTGCCGTTACTTCTCCGGCTTCGATCTTGCCGTCTTTTTCTGCCCATTTGAATCCGTTCTGAGTGCTTCCGCTTCTGTAAGACAACGTAACTGTATATTCTCCCGCCTGCGGAGCATTGTAGTAAAGTGTCAGCGTATCGCCTTTGTTCATCGAGTTGACAAACTTACCGCCGCTTGCCCAATCAGCTTCCTTTACTTCCATCTTCCACTGACCGTCGCTTGGGTCTTCTACGTTTTTAGCTTCAAGTCTCTCTGCTTCAAGAGTCTTTGCATTTCCGTCTACAGGGAATTCAAATCGATTGTCTTCCGCATACATCTCTTTTTCAAATGTAGCAGTGATCGTATGTCCGTTTGCCAAAACTTCCTCAAATGTATATTTCGTTCTAGAACCTACGGATTTTCCGTCTACGACTACATCCTTCACTGCATAGCCTTCATTCGGCTTCATTTCAAATTCCTTTGAAGAACCTTCTTCTACTTCCACTGCTCCAAGCGGTGAAATCGTTCCCTGCTCGCCTTCTGCAACGGATGAAGTGATCGTGTATTTCTCCATCGGAACTTCTTTTGCCGTTACTTCAAATTTATCAAGGTTCGGAGAACCTTTGTCGTCTGCAGTAAAGATCAGTTCTCCGTCGCCTGCTGCCGTGATCTCTACATCAAACTCTAACGTCTCATATTTCGTTCCGTTAGACTCTGTTCCATATATGTCAGCCTTAGATCCTGCTGTCACGTTCTTGCCAGACCAGTTCAAAGAGTTCGGCTGTTTTCCGCTTGCCAGTCTTCCGCTCTGGTATGTTGCTTTGAACGTATATGTTCCCGCTTTATCTGCATGGAACGGAACTTTGATGATGTTGCCTTTTTCAAACCAACCGACTTTCTGTCCGTTACTTGCTTTATCATCTGCCACAAGGCGAACGTGTTTACCATTTTCCGATGTTCCTTTATCTAATATGAAGTGCTCTGCCTCAAGCTGTTTTGTTCTTCCTTTCAGACGAGGCATAATAAATCTATCTTCATCTGTGTATGTAGATCGCTTTGTAAGACTGTTCAGAGCCGCTTCCAGTTTCGTACAAGCTTCGGCATAATCCTGTGCTCCTGCATTTGTTTTTTCCATAACTGCTTTCGCATCTTTTATCGCCGCCTGAAGCGCTTCCCAGCTTCCGCTTGTATACTGCGCTTCATTATATCCTGCTTTCTCGATCTGAGCTAATTTTTCTTTTACTTTTTCTTTTGTATACTGCTCAGAGTCAGCGATCGTCACTGTCGCCGGATTATTGAATCCGATAATCGTTCCGTTCGTCGGATCTGCAAGAACAGCAGTAAAGGAAAGATCGCCTGTCTCTCCCGGCACTCTTCTTGTCTCAACATGAGCTTGCGCCTCTGTCTGACCGTCTGCAAACTTCAACTCCATATTTCCGTCTGCATTAAAGTGATCCTGCCATGCGCTTCCCGGATTTACCTGGAACTGTACCGTAGCTTCGCCTTTTGTTCCTCCGAGACGTTTTACCATGATCGGAGTCTTTGTGTTTTCATTAACACGATAGCTCGGATACTCGATCTGGAACATACCTTTTCCGCCGTTGTTCAATACTAACGCGGCATCTACTCCGATTGCCTCTGTACCCGTTCCTGTATTAACAATTTTTAATGTATGCTTTCCTTCTTTTAACGTATCAGACTCAAAGATTCTTTGCTGAAGCTTTCTCTTATCTGACTTCGTATTAATAGACGCCACCTTGTTGCCGTCGATATATACGTCTGCCGGACCGTGGCTCGGATCGATCGTACCTACAAGCCATACTTTCGTTCCTGTAAACTTCACAGTTGCCTCTGCATTCGGACGACACCACATACCTGTGCCTTCGATAAACTGATCTCCCGACTCCTTTGACCATCCGTCTGCCGTAAACGCTCTGTCATCGACTACCTGAAGTCCTTCCGGAATTCCGTTCGGAGCTTCCATACCTGCCGCCGCTTTATAAACGCCGACCTCACTGATCATAGGAATTTTATTTTCCGCGCTTTCATGCGCCGTTACCGTGATCCTGATCTTACTTGATTTTACAGGGCTTCTGCGGCTGAGACGTTTCGCGCCAACCGTTGTTCCCTCGTCAAACTTCTTCCACTCACCGTTCGCAGTCTGATACTCAACTTTAAACTTGCCGATTCTCTGTCCGAACTCAATCGACTCTTCGATAGACACAACATCGAACAGTGTATCTTTTTTCAGGTCGATCAGAAGTGTGCCTGATTTTGTCTCATCATTCACAGTCCAATATGTATCATCTTTTCCGTCCAATACGTTCTGCGGAGAATAAGTTGTGTCCTTTCCGCGAACTTCTGTTGCGGAAACCTCAGCATCTTTTGCAAGGTTCTTCTCAAACGTTTTATTAATAGCCGTACCGAATTCCGTTACACGTCTTAAGATCGCATCGTCAACTTTTCCTTTATTATTCGGAGGAACATTCAAAAGAAGCGGAGCATTATGACCTACAGAGCGGAAGTACATCTCTGATAATTCTTCCATTGTCTTCGGTGTCTTCTTACTATCTCCCCAGAACCATCCTGACGTGATTCGTGCGTCCGCTTCCGGAACTGTCCACTGATTTCCGTCTGGGAAACCTTTCGTATATCCGCCCGAAGAGTTGCTGTTAATCGTATTTTTCTCTTTATCTACATTCGATTTTGACCAAGTCTCCTCTGCCGCAAATCCGTTCTCGTTTCCGATCCAACGGACAGTTGTGTAAGCTTCTGCTCCGAACAGCATACAGTCGTCAACCTGATTTCCGGCAATTCCTTCATATTGCTGAATTGTGTCAAACCATTTTTTAAAGTCGTATTCCTGATATCCGGCGCCGCTTCCTTTCGCACCATCCATCCATACTTCTTTAAAATGCCCTTTATTTCCGTATTTGTCGTTTCCAAGTATCTCGATCAACTGATCATTATAATATTTATTGTAATCTTTCGCATCTTGCTGTTTTACTTGTTCCCAAGTCAAACCATTGACCGGTTGGTTTTTATCTGGTTTTCCATCATTATTAGTATCCACAAACTCTACTAATGCCTTACCGGATGCATCTTTATACCCATAGCTTTCATCATGGATATCCCACGGGGACAGATATAAGCCCATGTCCATATCATGTTCTGTACATGCTTTTGAAATGTCGGCAAGGACATCACCTTTTCCACCCTGATAATTTGTCGCGCCGGAAACGTCGTACTGCGTTGCTTCACTTGCCCATATACAGAAACCATCATGGTGCTTCGCAGTCACGATCAATTTCTTGAAACCTGCTTCTTTCAATGTTTTAACAAGTGTGTCCGCATCAAAATCTTCCGTCAGTTTAAAGATCTCATTCGGAGTCTTATCGCCGTAATGTTCTCCCCATTCGATCTCATTAAATGTATTCGGTCCAAAGTGGCAAAATGCAGCCAGTTCCTGTTTCTGATACTCATACTGATTCTTTGACGGTATCGTCTTGTCCTTCTTCGGCGCCGCCGTATCGTTGTCTGTCAGCTCATCCGTTTTAACGTATGTGTCTTCGGCAGCCTGAACCTGCACAACTCCGCCGGTCGAAAGAGCTGTCTGTGCGATCATTCCGGCAGCTAATAACAATGCCAGATACTTTCTCTTTTTCATACTTTTCCTTTCCCCTTGATCTTTTTTTATTTTTTCAAGTTTCACAAGTATTAGAATTTTACCATATTCGCACAAAAATATCAGTATTTTCTTTGTTCTTTCTATATTTTTGGAACTTTTTCACAGCATTTCCATTACAGATGTAGTTATCTCTTATTATATTCTGTGCAAATCGACACCACATCGACCGTTTATTTTCTTGTAAAATTTTGACTGATTCATAAATTTATCGATTCATAAAATCCGACGGACTTTTTCCTTCATATTTCAAAAAAACATGTGTAAAATATGCCGGATCTTCAATCCCCACCATTTCCCCCACTTCACAAACTCTATATTCTCCTGTTTCGAGAATTTCTTTTGCCTTTTCAATTCTATATGAATTAATAGCGTCAGTAACTGTATACCCTGTCTCTTTTTTGTATACCCGACTCAAATAACTACTATTTACAAACAACTCTTTACCAATATCTTTCAGACTTATTTTCCCTCTATAATCCCTTTCAATAATAGAATTTACCTTTCTTGACAAGCTGCTTCCTTCTTTTTGTTCTTCTTCCAAAATAGTCGAAATAGCCTCGCAGGTTTCTCTCATCACCTCCGCAAGCGCAGCTTTTGATTTACTTCTATAAACTGCATCAAGCGCCTTCTCAGGCACCAATATCTTTTCCATTTTTTCCTTGCTTTTCACCTTTCTGACAAGGTACAATATTATTGCATGCGTATCCGACCGGCATTGCTCTATAGGACGAGTTTCCTGTTTTAAATATTCCTCAAACTCCTCTGCACATAACTTCTTGTTCTCCTCCATTCCACTGCGCAGCGCAACATACAAACGCCTCATATAACTTTCCACATCATTTTCATCTTTCCAATACTGAATATATTCCGTATAGTTTTCCTTTACATTAACAGGACTATTATCTGTATATATATCGGAAAGGTTTCTTATAGCCTGTTTTTTCCCCACTCTTCCCCATTCCGCACTCTTTACAACCTTTCCCGCTCCAATCCTCAATCTTATATTCTGAAATATCTTTGCTATCGAAACAACTTTTTCCAGTCTTCTTTGAAACCACGCAGCATTCTCCTCCGAGCCTTTATATTCTATAACGAAAATAAGCATCCCGCTTTCTCCCTCAGCCACCACAACTTTGTGATCTAAAAAAGTACTATTCAATATCTCTTCTATTCTATTTTTGCACACCTCATAATCATAACGTTCAATATCTCGCATTTCACACGCACATACCCTGCATGCTTCGCCTTGGAAAAAGGGGATCTCTTTCTCTCTGCCCACACATTTTTTTGCATCCACTTCACACTGCTCAATTATTTTTTTCACTGCTCTAGGCAATTCTAAAAAAAAATCGTTTTTCACTACAAAATCAGAAACCTGAAATTTTATTGCCTGTTGTGCATATGTAAAATCACTATATGCCGTCAAAATGATCACTTTAATATCCGGAAATCTTTCATTAAGCATTCCGATTAATTCCATTCCATCCATAATCGGCATCTTTATATCTGTTATTATAATATCTACATGTATTTTTTCTTCTTCTAAATATTTCAACACTTGCGCGCCATTTTGCATAGAAGCGCAAACTTTACATCCAAGCTTTTCCCACTCTATTAATTCCACAATTCCTTCCCTGATATTTTTTTCATCATCCGCAACAATAACATTATACATTTTCTTCTCTCTCCTCAATCGGTATCTTAATGTAAATAGTGGTGCCTGTATTTATTTTGCTCTTAATTTTAATCCGGTACTCTTCTCCATAAATATGTCGAAGTCTTAAATCTACATTTTTTAGGCCTATTTTTTCTCTTGACGAACCGTTCTCAGCCTGTTCAAGTGAATTAAAATATTCTTTCACATCAAACCCCGCTCCATTATCCTGAACCGTCACAAGCAAATCCGTCCCCATTTTTTTTAATACAATTCGTATCACACCCTCGTTTTCTATATTTTCAATCCCATGAATCACCGCATTTTCCACAATGGGCTCAATCACAAATTTGGGTATAATACTCTTTTTTAGTTCTTCATCCTCAACAATAATTTTATAAAAAAATCTATCCTCAAATCTCATTTTCTGAAGATATAAATAGAATTCTGTATATTCAAGTTCTTCTCCCACTGTGATTCTATCAACATTGTTCGTATAAATACTGGCTCGCAAAAGTGCGGACAATTTCGATACCATTTTATAGATTGTTTCGTTCCCACTTCTCTTCGCTTTAATTTGTATTGTCAACAATACATTAAAAAGAAAATGAGGATTCATCTGATGTTGAAGAAACCTTATTTCCATTTCATTAAGCAATATCTGCGACTCATATTTATTGCGAATCAACTCCCTTAGCTCATCCATCATTTCATTAAATGCTCGGCCCAGACTATTTATCTCTGCATTTTTATATTCTTTGATCCGAATATCATAATTTCTATTCCGCACACTTTCCATCGCATGTATAAATTCATTTAGAAATCCCGTTGATTTCAAACTAATTACAACAGCTGCAATAAGACATATTATAATCAGCATAACCCCCAAAATGATATACGTCCGTATCCCTTCCAAAACTTTTTTTATCAGTAAACTTTGTGGATAAAGGTGAACAAGGCGTACTCCCTTTCCCAAATTTTCCACTTCTCTGGAAGTCATCATATATGTTTCGTTCAAATAGACTTCCCCGGTATCACATTCTGTAATTTTTTCATCTATATACGAACCTATTTCATCTTCTTTATTACTTGACAGTACTTTATTTTCCTCATCTATCAAATATACTACTTCACCTTCATTTTGAACGAGATTCTCATACTGTGATGCAATATCTCTTTCATTTGTCGCAACCATTATAATAAGCGGAACATCTCTTTCAAAATCCGATCTCATTCTGCGTATATGAAAAATCACATTTTCAGAGCCCATCACAAGTTCCGAATAAATGTATTTTTCTGTTTCTTGTTCTGCCGCTTCATACGCCTTATAAACTTCTCGCTGTACTTTATTTCCACCGACTGACTGCACATCAACATAATCCAAAAGATAACCATCATTAAATACCGCCGCATATTCAACTACATCTAATTTTTTTGCATTACTGTATATTAATATCCTGTTTAACTCTCTGCTAAATTCTGTTTTTCTAAGATAAAATTCAGAATTTTCCCGATCATAATAATGACTGTCATCCAGCCAATTTTGCATCAGGAACTTTTGCTCCTGTGAATACAATAACTCTTGCGAAGTCAGGTCTTCCGAGATATCTTCCGTATGTGTTTTCACCAAATACAGGATTTTCAAATCTATCTACATCTTTTTCAAACAAATCTTTGTATGCTGCTTCGTTTACAACATAAGCTTTTAAGTTTTTGTTTTTTGCATTCTTGTCAATTACAGTTGCAAGGTCAGCCTTTACATAGTATGCTTGTCCCTTATCTGTATAGTTTACAACAAATACATCTGTTTCATCGCTGAATCTGTATTTTCTTCCACCAGCTAACATATATCTTGCATAGTCAGGTTCAAATGTTACATAATTTGATCCGTCAAGAATTTGTTTGCGTGTTGCCATTCTTACCATTTGGTCAACATTTTGTTCGTTTGATCTTACATATACAAGGTCATATGTGTTGAAATCTCTTACAAGTTTCTTAGCACCTGTGAAATCCCAATATCCATAATGCTTAATAGTATCTGTATCTTTATCAAATCTGTCTTTTACTGCGTAATAGTAAGAATCTAATGATGTTCCAAGTCTGAAAAGTTCTTTTTCAGGAGCGTTTGGATAGATAAGTTCAAATCCGTCTCTTGTATCTACTCTGTTTACAAGTGCAACTGTGTCGTTGTATTTTACATCAGAAGTAATTAATTGAATTTGATTTTTAATGTCGAGTAAATATTTAACATCTTTGCCGATCATGCCTTTTACATCGCCACGATCATATGTTGTTCTGAATTTTGTGTTATCATATGCATAAACTGATTTGAATGGTTCTGAAATAGGTTTTGCACCAAGTACATAGTGATTTTCACCAAATACAGCAAGTTCAACACCGTTTCTATTGATATAAGTTTTGTCGAGTTTTGCGTTGTTCTTTGCATCTGTTCTTACAACATAGAGTCCGTCCATCCAGTGGATAACGTCATCAGCTTTGATGTCTTTTTTGTCCATATTATAGAATTTACCGTCTTTGAATTCGATTACACGATCCCAGTCTTTGATGATTACTCTGTCAACAGAACCGTTTCTCATATCGTTGTAGTAGTAAACTTCTGAACCGTCTCTCTTAACTTCTTTAACAGGAGCAACGTCTTTCCATTGATATGCATCAACGAACATTACCATACCGTCTTTTACAGTAGCTCTTACAAAGTTAGGAGCAATTTTCTTAGCTGCTACAGCTTTAGCAAATTCTCTATAGCTGTAGTTTCTAGCATAATCCCATTTTGTTTTGTCTACTGAAGAAGTTAGATATGTTCTGTACATTCTGTCGTCGTTGTCATATCTTCTGTCTTGACGATTGTAGTATCTTTCGTCTACACGTACGCTGTATTTGTCGTCGTTGATTCTTACTTCTTTGTCTCCAACAACTTCAAGTTCTCCAACGAGATATTTGTAGTTTTCTTCATCAATTTCAACTTTTACAAGTTTGCCATTTTCATTAACTGTTGCGTTAATAACTTTTCCGAGTAAGTTTTCTGAATCAGCGAGTTTCTTTTCGCCATCTTGAAGAGCAAATACTTTTTGTTCGCCAACTTTAGCAATTCCTCTTTCTTCAACATTGTTTGCTTGTTGAACTACTGAAAGAACTTCAGCTTTGATTTCGTTGTTCTTTAAAGCAGATGTTCTGCCGTTTTCAAGAACGATCATTTTGTAAACACTGAATTTACCGAAATCTCTTTGGCTCAATGTGTTGTAAAGCATGTGGAACATGTTTTCTCTTGTTGCAGCTTGTTTGTAGTTTTCAATAGCTGGAAGATCTTTCATGAGTCCGAGTTCGAATGCTTTTGCAACGTAGTCAACAGGATAGCTGAATCCCATTGTATCAATGCCAAGGTATCTTACGAGTACAGTTGCGATTTCAGCATAGGAAACTTCTCTTTCAGGACCGAATGTTCCGTCTGGATATCCCTTAACCCAGTCTTTTCCAGCAGCAAAGCTGATGTAACCTTTTGCCCAGTGAGCTTCTGTTACGTCTGTGAACTTTGTTCCGAGTGTTTTCATAGCTTTTGCTACGTCGTCTTTTCCGTCTAGTCTAGCTAGAAGTGCTGTGAATTGAGCTCTTGTTAAATTTTTGTCGAGCATCAAATCGCCTTTTTTGTCACCTTCAACATAGCCGTTGTCTTTTAAGAATTGTATAAATTCCGGTGTTTCTACAGCTTTTTCAGTTTCTTTAACTTCTTCAGCTTTTTTTTCTGCTTTTTCTTCAGGTTTAGCTGTTTCTTCAGCTTTTTTGTCTGCAGCAGCAGGAGCTTCTTCAGCAGCGAATGCTGGAATGAAGCTGAACACCATGACAAGAGCTAACAATAGTGATAATAGTTTCTTGTTCATAAGTCTTATGACCTCCTAAATTTTTTTGATCACTGCCATTGTCGATGACAAAGGCAAATGTGACTAGTATTATTATAACAACAATGAATGGTGATTTGCAACCTTTTGGGGTCATTTGTAATACAAGTGTAATATTGAATGCCCCTCCCGGCGAAATCACTTTTGTTGTTATTCGTTTGTAGACTTTTCATCTACTGTATCTACAGTATACCCGATGGATGTTACAGGGGTGTTACGGTGGCATTAATTGTATATTACATTTGACGACGTGTTCTTTTGCGGGCTATTTTGCGATAAACGACTGATCTCGCGTTTTAGTCGTTGCGACGTACTTGCCAGTACGTCTCACTCCTAAAACCCTCGCACGTAAATATTCTTGCTAAAATTGCGAAAAACGGTTGTTCGACTTTTTAGTCGCTGCGACATACTTGCCAGTATGCCTCGCTCCAAAAAAGTCTCGCACTAACCGTTTTTCATCAATTTTATCTGCGAATGTGTATATAAGATGTTAAGTTTTATACGACTTAGATATCTATTTGTGAAAATAAATTACTGTAAATGTTATGTTGTTGTATGTGATTACGTTGTTTGTAGCATAGGGCTCACAATTGACGTCAACGACGCATGAGGTATGAATACATACACGATTGTGAATGATGCCGTTTTATAAAATATAAATATTGTATAATTTTCTCATCGAAAATTCCTCGCAAACGTTGAGGGATGGTTGATATTTAGAAAATTTGCGGAGGACTTTGCGAGAAATGGGGGCTGTGCTAGGATTTTGGGGAGATATTTTATTGGCACACAGTTGTTGGTGATGATACATATTTTATATACACAAAAATGGGCGGGAGGATTCACAGAACCGTCCCGCTACGGATGCGTACACATGCTTATACAATTATAACAATACGCAAACGCCGTCAGTCAGTAGCGTCGGGTACACAATTGACGTCAACGACTCATTTCTCCTGCCGTCGAAATATCGTCGGACGTCTTTGTATAAGTCCTACCATCGTGTTTTTGATTTTGTCAAATCAAAAAGTACGGGTTAGGGCTATAATATCCCGCCGTACATTTTTGTGTATATGGAATATGTATTTCCACCAACAACGTTGTTTATATAAAATATCGAACCAAAAAATACCGCACTTTCGTTGTTATGACAACATACAACCACCGGTGTGTTCGTATATATACATAAATTATTACATTTACATATATATAATTATTTCGTTTATACAATTGTAAATGTTCATGTACGCATCCGTAGCGGGACGGCACTGTGTGTCCTCCCGCCCATTTTTGTGCACATAGAATATGTATTTCAACCAACAACGCTTTGTTCATAAAAAATCAAAACAAAAATTCCATACAATTTAGAAACACATATCCGAAAGATGTGTTTATCAAGTCATACTTCATACATTCTCCCTATTTGCGGCGATACACCTTTTTATCTCATCTCACGACGAAATCGAAGATTTCTGTTCGATGGATAAAAAAACTGGTCGCCGCTACGTTGTGCGTACAAAAATTATACATCATCA
>ERZ773134.2487-NODE-2487-length-13022-cov-2.509139_pt1 | contig 13022 bp, 8 predicted proteins | sample MGYA00580856_ERZ773134 | MGnify/ENA primary metagenome ERZ773134 (study PRJEB29015, sample SAMEA2737823) | human gut metagenome | biome: human gut; feature: human-associated habitat; material: faeces | place: China | collected 2012 ... | reverse complement strand
CCCTCTCGAGAGGGGAGCCAGTTACAACCAGTCAATAAACAGATGATTCAATTATTGCTAAATTGGAACATTGGCATATTGCCACATTGGCTCATTATTATCTATATCCAGCTCCCGTGTAGTCGGAGAAAAGAACATAAAAAAAATTACCTGTTGTTTTATACAAATCCCTTTCGTACTTTTGTAAGCTACTATAGAGATAAAAATGAAACAATATTTAGAATTGCTGAATCGCGTATTAGCCGAGGGAGTGAGGAAGGAAGACCGTACAGGTACCGGTACACAAAGTATTTTCGGTCATCAAATGCGATTCAATCTGGAAGAGGGATTTCCTCTGCTTACGACAAAGAAGCTGCATCTGAAGTCTATCATTTACGAGTTACTCTGGTTCCTTCAAGGGGATACCAATGCAAAATATCTGCAGGAACATGGAGTACGTATCTGGAATGAATGGGCAGACCCCGATGGAAACCTGGGACATATCTACGGTTTCCAGTGGCGCTCGTGGCCGGACTATAAAGGTGGTTCTATCGACCAGATCAGCGAAGCTGTCGAAACGATCAAACATAATCCGGATTCCCGACGGATCATAGTCAGTGCCTGGAATGTGGGTGACTTGGATAATATGAACCTCCCGCCTTGTCATGCGTTTTTCCAGTTTTATGTGGCAAACGGACGCCTGAGTTTACAGATGTATCAGCGCAGTGCAGATATATTCCTGGGCGTACCTTTCAATATTGCTTCTTACGCATTATTATTACAAATGATGGCACAAGCGACAGGACTTATAGCCGGAGATTTCGTTCATACGCTGGGGGATGCTCATATCTATAGCAATCACCTCGAACAGGTAAAGCTTCAGCTTACCCGCGAACCGCGTCCTCTTCCCCGGATGGAAATAAATCCGGACGTAAAAAACATCTTCGATTTCAAATACGAAGATTTCAACCTGACCGGTTATGACCCGCATCCCCATATCAAAGGAGAAGTGGCGGTATAAACGGTGACACTATTAATTCGGAATTTAAACATTACTAATAAATCGATAAGTTTATGAGTACTATTTCAATTATTGCCGCTATTGCAGATGACAACGCGATTGGTAAAAACAACAAGTTGTTATGGCGTCTGCCTGCCGATATGCGACGTTTTAAAGATTTGACAACCGGCCACGCCGTAATCATGGGACGTAAAACATTCGAATCTCTGCCCAAAGGACCGCTTCCCAACCGGAAGAATGTAGTCCTGACCACCTTGCCGGAAGCCGGTTTTGTGAACTGCTTCGGTTGCGAATCGATGGGGTCGGCACTGGATATTTGTGAAAAAGAAGATGAAATATTCATCCTCGGCGGTGCATTGGTGTATCGTCAGGCTTTACGCATCGCAGACAAGATGTACATCACCCGCGTACATGGTGAGTTCAAAGATGCTGACACTTTCTTCCCGGTCGTAAACTGGGATTTATGGGAAGAAGTAGAACGCAAGGAATTCCCGGCTGATGCAAAACATGCTTATCCGTACACATTCCTGACTTACGTTCGTAAGAAATAAATGATAGTACAGATAGTTTCCTGTTCACGAGGGCCTCATAAATATTTTGACGCCCTCGTGAATGTTTATGAGGACGTCGAAAACAATAACCTTCCTATAGAAATCCTGAACCTTACACCTCCTCATTACTTATTACCACGCCAATTTATTATTACACCTTATTAACAAACAGTTTACATCTTTTTACCCTTTCTTTGTATCTATATAGCAAAGAACGTTGTTTAACATGTAAACCCATATAGATATGAAGATAAGAGCTATTATTGTTTCCGCCCTGATACTATGCTGTATTTCAGCGGTTATCATGTATACAAATGCGGCACAACCTAAAAATGAAAGCAAAATGATTACCGAGGCTATTCAAGGTAAAAATACACCGCAACTCATCAAAGCGCTGATCAGCCGGATGAAAGAACAACTGGATGTGAATGACGATGACTTCCCCGAACTTATCAAGGAAGTGGAAAACTATGCGACCGAATGTAAAGAACCGGCTTCTACAGCCGTACTACACTCGATGGTTGCCGAGATGTACAATCAGTATTATACGATGAACCGCTGGAAGATTAATCAGCGGACCGACCTGGCCGGATACGTTCCCGAAGATATCCGCGAATGGACTTCAAACCTTTTCACGAATAAGATAAAAGAAGAATTGACCGCATCCCTACAACCGGCGAAGCTGTTGCAGGAAACACCGGTATCCGATTTCAAAGCTATACTGGAGACTGGAAAAGACACGCCTGCCCTGCGCCCTACATTATATGACTTTCTGGCGTTCCGTGCTCTTGACATCGCTCCTTCCACAGAGATATATGAAGAACTTATTGCCTATCTGAACACGCAACCGGACAAAAAAGCAGCCATGCTTGCCAACCTGGACTATCTGAGATTCAAATATACCACCCGCTATTCCGAACAGGCAAGAGATAATTATACATCCGCACTGGATAGCCTGTTGGCCATCTACGGTAATAAAGATTATTCCGTGGAAATCATTGCAGCTAAACTGAATAACGGATTTTACGGATATGGAACAGAAGCCAATATGGATTCTCTGAAAGCTGCCGAGTACGAACTTTGCAAAGAAACAATTGCCCGCTTTCCGAACTATGAACGGATCGGCCTGATAAAAAACAGGCTGGCCAATATGCAAAACCCGTTCCTGCAAGTCAACACAGACAATAATGTGTACCCCGGAAAAAAACTGATTCTAAAACTCAGATATCAAAATATCCGGCAGATTACCGCTCGCATATACAAGAGCCTGAAAACTCCGCAACAGACACTTAATTATAACACTCAGGATACTGCAAGCAATTTGGGAACCCTGGTCAAAGAAGTTACTTTTTCATTAAAAGTACCGAATACCTATACCGAGCTGGATACGAGCCTCGTCATCCCGATGGACCAGACAGGATTGTATGAATGTGTTATTACCACTCCCGGAACGAATCTGAAAACGAACAATCTATTCGAGGTAAGCCGCTTGGCTGCCATTTCGCGCAGTATGCAAAATGGAAATACGGAAGTATTGGTGACCGATTATTTAAGTGGCAAACCAATCACTGATGCCTCAGTAACTTATTATTCGGGAAAACGCCGTGAGATGCAACCACAGGGAACCGTAAAAACAGATAAAGACGGCATCGCTGTCTTTCCACATAAACACGATATGATGGCTTATCAGATTGCCCGTCCGGGAGATTCACAAACAATGCTGACAGCCGTTTATCCGAACGGACGACGGGAAATCAGCCAGACAAAACGTCCGGAACTGGCCCTGTTTACAGACCGCGGACTTTACCGCCCGGGACAAAATCTGTATTTTAAAGGAATCGCTTATACAAATACAACCGACAAGCCTCATGCCATTGAAGGCGAAACGTTCAAAGTAACTCTCAGGGATGCGAACTGGAAAGAAGTGGCCACCAAAGAGTTCAAGACGAATAAATTCGGTTCTTTCAACGGTGAATTCACTTTGCCTCAGCAAACCCTTGGAGGAATGTTCACGCTGTCTACCGAATATCAAAGTGTGAATTTCCGTGTAGAGGAATACAAACGTCCCACTTTCTTCATTGATTTACTTCCGGTAAAAGGTGAAATTACGTTTGGCGACCTGGTGACAATCCAGGGAAAAGCACAGACTTTTTCCGGTATCTCCCTGCAAAGCGGAGAGATTACTTATCGTATCAACAAACGTCCCTTCTGGTTACGCAGCTACATCAGTAGTTTTTCTAACGAACAAGTAGCAGAAGGACAGGTTACTGTGAACAGCGACGGGACATTCTCTTTCAGTTTCCGTCCGGAAAAATCAAGTAGCAATCCCCCTGCCTACCAAAGTTATCTGGTCACAGCCACATTAACCGACAGCAATGGTGAAACCCAGGAAGCGACTTCCGTATTCTCTGTCGGGACATCAAGTATTGTCCTGAATACCGACCTTTCCGGACAGCTCGACAAAGATTCTGTTAAGGCTTCCGTATCGGCACAAACACTGAACGGTGAAAAAATAACAGTGAATGGAACTTATACGATAAACAGATTGGGCGACACCGAAAAACCGTCCAAATACGGAATTATTGAATACGAAGTAAAAGAACAGGTGGCAACCGGTAATTTTACTTCCGGCAAAACGATTGATAAAAATGTATTCGCCAAACTAGCTTCCGGCCGTTATCAAATCAAGCTGGATGCAAATGATTCACAAGGACGTCCGGTTACTACAAAGCAGGATTTCATCCTATATAGTTTACGCGACAAAAGACCGCCGGTATTCATGCACACCTGGATGTTAGATGAAAAAGTCTGGTGTCTTCCCGGTGAAGAGGCGAAGATATTGTTTGGCACATCCGACAAGGATGCACATATTTTATATGAACTTTACCTGGACAACCAATGTATTTCACGCAAACGCATCGTACTGAGTAATGAGAACCATCTCTTCCGTATCCCATTCATGGAAAGCTACGGGGAAGGAGTCGTGGCGCAATTTACCTTTGTAAAAGACGGCAAATTATATACATCACGAACTGATATTAAACGCCAACAACCGAACCTCTCATTGGCAATCAAACCGATTACCTTCCGTGACCATTTGCTACCCGGCAATAAAGAGACATGGAAATTCAGGATCTTAGATGCAGACTCCATGCCTGTTATTGCAGAAATGCTGGCCAGCATGTACGATGCGTCGTTAGATAAGATATTACCATCCGGTTCCTTCAGATGGAATTTCGACCCGAGAAGATATTTCTACTTGTCTGCCCCCTCTTTCAACAGAGGCATCGGCATGGATGATAAGACAGCTTATAAATCAGAAGAGTCGAAAAATGTCAATGTTCCGGATTATCAATATGACCGCTTGAATTGGCAAGGAATCATGAATTTCAGAAACCGGGGAATGTATGCCGGAGGTATCATGATGAAGTCGGCAGCCCCTATGGCCGCTGCTGAAGCACAGGTTATCGGTTACAGAACGAATGACGCTGCAACCGCTACCGGAAATGTAGAAATGGTTGCAGACGATGAAGTAGAGGTTGAAGCAGACATGGCTGTCTTCTCTCTGGCAGACGGAGCTCCGACAGAAAAGGGAATGTCAGAGCAGCAAGTTGTCCAGATACGCGAAAACTTCAACGAAACCGCTTTCTTCTATCCGTCATTACTGACGAATGAGGAGGGAGACGTCATGGTACAGTTCACGTTACCGGAAAGCAATACGACCTGGAAGTTCCAGGCACTGGCCAATACGGAAGACATGAAATACGGCATGCTGACCAAAGAAGTCATCAGCAGCAAACCGTTGATGGTATTGCCGAACCTGCCACGCTTCATGCGCCAGGGTGACGAAGTATCCGTCAGCACACAGGTTATCAACAATTCAAAAGCGACTATCAACGGACGTGTCAGCCTTGAATTGTTCGACCCGGCAACCGACCAACCGGTTATCTGTCTGACAAAATCACAAAAGCCGTTTACCTTGTCTGCCGACAGCATCACCACCGCTTCATGGACTTTCCGCGTACCGGAGACCGCCAATCTGATTGGTTGCCGCATCGTAGCAGATTCCGAATCCGGTAGTGACGGTGAACAACATTTGATTCCGGTTCTCTCCAACCAAATACTGGTAACGGAAAGCACACCTTTCTACCTGATGGAGAACGGAGAAAAACAAATCCGGTTGTCAGGAAAGAATGGAACGGACAGCCGCAATCCGTTCAGAATGACATTGGAACTGACAGGCAATCCAATCTGGTATGCCGTACAGGCTTTGCCTACGCTTACCCAACCGACAAATGACAATGTCATTTCCTGGTTCGCCTCTTATTATAGCAATACGCTGGCTAGTTATATCGCAACAGCCAATCCGCGCATCCAGCAAGTAATCAGCCAATGGAAGGCACAGGGCGGAACCGCTTCTACCCTATATTCAAATCTCCAGAAGAATCAGGAGTTGAAGAATATCCTACTGGAAGAAACTCCCTGGGTGCTGGCAGCCGAGAATGAAACGGAACAAAAACAGCGTTTATCCCTGTTGTTTGATATGAACCGGGCAGCACAACAACGCGAAGTAGCCATGCAACAAATAGTAAAGCTACAAAACGAAGATGGCGGATGGAGCTGGTTCAAAGGTTTCCCGGCAAGCCGCGAAATAACACTGTCTATCCTGAAAGGGATGTCCCAGTTGGTTGAAATGAGCGCCGTACAATACGGACAACAGGAAAAGGAAATGCAGATGAAAGCGCTCAAATATCTGGACAAACAAATGCAGTCCGATTATGAAAGCCTGCAAAAGAACAACAAGAAATGGCAGAGCAGCGTTCCGAACGCATTGCAACTCGAATTTCTCTATGTCCGCAGCGCTTACCGCGACATTCCGGAACTGGGTGATGCCCGCGAAGCAATCCGTTTCTATACAACGCAGGCAGAAAAGACCTGGAGCGAACAATCCCTTTACGGAAAAGGTGAAATCGCCCTGCTGATGTACCGCAACGGCAAAAAAGAAGTTGCCAATACGATATTGGCCTGGTTGCGCAAAACAGCCACCACGACAGCCGAACAGGGAATGTATTGGGCCAACAACCGGAGAGGTGACAGTTATTTCACTTCACCGATCGACACTCATTGCCTGCTGATGAAAGTGTTCAATACTTTATCGCAAGACAAGAAAGACACCGACCGTATGAAACAATGGCTGTTGAATCAGAAACGTACGCAGAACTGGGAATCTGTTCCTGCAACACTGAATGCAATCTACGCATTAATCCTGACCGGAAACGACTGGCTGAATGAAAATAATACCTGCACCGTAACATGGGGCGGCAAAACATACAGCACTGCCGAAGGTGAAACAGCCACCGGTTATCTGAAAGTGGTACTGGATGAAAAAGAAATTTCTTCCGGTAGTAATTCCATTTCCATTCGGAAGGAAGGAAATACACCTGCCTGGGGAACCGTTTACGAACAGTATTTCGAAAACATCAACAAAGTGGAAAAACAGAAAGGTGTACTCAATGTTGAAAAGAAATTATTCATCGAAAACAACAGCGGCAGCGGCTTACAGATTGTACCGGTAGAAAACGGAAAGCTCCGCGTCGGAGACAAAGTAATCGTACGCCTGACTATCCGGACAGATCGCGAAATGGATTACGTATTCCTGAAAGACCTGCGCGCCGGCTGTTTCGAACCAGCCAACCAGCTATCAGGAACACAGTTCAGAGACGGAGTCGCCTATTACCAGTCGCCTACGGATGTTTCCGAAAACTTCTTCTTCAGCCGCCTGCCGGAAGGAACTTTCGTTATTGAATATCCGGTTTACGTGTCCCGCACCGGTGAATATGCCGGAGGACTAAGTACCATCCAATGCCTGTACGCACCTGAATTTGTGTCACATACGGAAGGCACGAACCTCACGGTTAATTGAAAATTAAAAATTGAAAATTGAAAATTAGGGATTGAATATGAAGAGTAGCAGAATGTTCTTATATCCGTCCAAAGGTAATTTTCAATTTTCAATTCTCAATTTTCAATTCAATTGTCTATCTTTGTAGAATAAACAATAGCTAAATAAAAAGTAAAATGAAACAGATTATTTTTATTTTTATGGCAATCCTGCTTGCTACAGGAATGGCCTCAGCTCAGAAAAAGGCTGTTATCGCAGCAGACGAAACCTCTCATGACTTTGGACAGATAAAAGAAGCTGACGGAAAAGTTTCCGCGACATTTGTCGTAAAAAACACAGGGGATGCGCCGTTGGCGATTACCCGCGTCATCGCTTCCTGCGGATGTACGACTCCGGAATGGACAAAAGAACCGATCGCTCCGGGAGCAAGCGGAAACATCAAGATAACATACGATCCGAAAGGACGTCCCGGCCCGTTCTCAAAAACAATTTCAGTTTACAGCAACGGGAAAACAGGAAGTTTTATCCTGACGATACGGGGAGAGGTAATTTGATTTCCAACAAGCAAAACTAAAAACAAAGAATGCTGAATATGAAAAGACTGAGCTTTATCCTTTGCGGCATATTATTCTTTGCTGTGCATATGGCAGCACAGAACGGAGCTCAGATAAGTGCAGACGAACTGACGTACAACTTCGGTACAATCGCCGAAGCTGACGGACCGGCCAGTCATACTTTTGAAATAAAAAATACGGGAGACGGTCCACTCGTCATCACCCGTGTTACAGCGTCTTGCGGTTGTACGCAGCCGGAATGGACAAAAGAGCCGGTCGCTCCGGGAAAAACGGGTAATGTAAAAGTAACCTACAATCCCAAAGGCCGTCCCGGCCCTTTTTATAAAACGATTTCCATATTCAGCAATGGTAAGAAAGGCAGTTATACACTGGCAATCAAAGGGAATGTGACACCGAAACCGCTTACACCGGTTCTAATTTACCCGTATTCGATTGGTGACCTGAAGATGCAGACCAAGACGGTCCTGTACAGCAGTATCCGCCCCGACGAAACTCTGGGTGAAAAGATCAGCGTAAAGAATGAAGGAAAGACGACCCTGACAATCCATCCGGGAAAAGTGCCTCATTTCCTGACTGTCGAAGTACATCCAACCCAACTGGCACCGGATGAAGTCGGTGAAATAACTTTACTCCTCGATGCCAAAGCAACCAAAAGAAAAGGCCGGGTTACAACAGAAATACCTTTAACGATCGAAAGTATAGGTCAGAAAGATGTTTCCGGTGGAGTACATGTCGCAGCCAATATCATCGACAACTTCGGTAAACTTTCGGCTGCTGAAAAGGCACAGGCACCGGTTGCACAGTTATCCGGCACATTACTTGACTTCGGCAAATTACCGGAAAAGGGAAGTTTCATTCCTCTGATCGGTGGAAAAGTGACCGGTACTGTCGACGTGACCAACACCGGGAAGTCTCCGCTTATCATCCATAGCTTTACCTGCGACGATGAACGGGTAGATATTTCAGGAGGAAAGAGAGAAGTAAAACCGGGAACAACGGCGACATTTAAAATATCAGTCCGTCCGCGAGAGATCAAGACGAAACTGGAAGCATTAGTAAATATTGTATGTAACGACCCGAACGGTCCTGTTCGCCTCATAAAGGTAACAGCAGAGAAATAATAAGCCAATTAAAACAATGTGCCAATATGCCAATGTTTTTTTCGATTGGCATATTGGCACATTAGCACATTAAATAATTATTCATCATGGAACATCCCGAAAACGACGATCTTTACAGAGGATTAAAGGTAAACAAGGGAGTAGCCGACGTACCGACTGTAAACCCATACCTCAAAAAAAGACTACGCAAAGAATATACCCCTTCCGAGTTCGTCGAAGGGATACTGAAAGGTAATATAACTATCCTCAGCCAGGCTGTTACGCTGGTTGAAAGTGCGAAATATGAACATCAGCAAATAGCCCAGGAAATCATTGAAAAATGTCTTCCGCATGCAGGCAAATCAGTCCGTATCGGTATTACGGGTGTTCCCGGAGCCGGAAAAAGTACGTCTATCGATGCTTTCGGCATGCACCTGATCACAGAGGGACGCAAGCTGGCTGTATTGGCTATCGATCCGAGCAGCGAACGATCCAAAGGTAGTATTCTCGGTGACAAAACCCGTATGGAAGCCCTGTCACGTGAGAAAAATGCATTTATCCGCCCTTCCCCCTCGGCAGGATCATTGGGAGGTGTCGCCCGCAAAACACGTGAAACGATCGTTTTGTGCGAAGCTGCCGGCTTCGATACCGTATTCGTTGAAACGGTAGGTGTCGGACAGAGTGAGACGGCCGTTCACTCGATGGTCGACTTCTTCCTGCTCATCCAGTTAGCCGGCACAGGTGACGAGTTGCAGGGCATCAAGCGTGGTATTATGGAAATGGCAGACGGGATCATCATCAACAAAGCGGATGGCGACAATATCGATAAGGCAAAGCTGGCTGCTGCCCAGTTCAAGAACGCTTTGCACCTTTTTCCACCCGCAGATTCCGGATGGTTTCCTAAAGTGCTGACTTACTCCGGATATTATAATTTAGGTATCAAGGAAATCTGGGATATGGTCGGTGAATATATGGAATTTACTAAAAAGAACGGCTATTTCGGTTATAAGCGGAACGAACAAGCCAAGTATTGGATGTACGAAAGCATCAATGATACATTACGGGAAACATTCTATCACAATCCGGCTGTAGAAAGCATGCTGTCTTCCACCGAACAACAGGTGCTAAAGAATGAGATCAGTTCATTCGTAGCTGCCAAAAGAATGATGGACCTGTTTCTGGAAAACCTGTCAAAGAAATAAACTTAATTGATATATAAAAAGAAAGCCCGTCGGATCATTTGATTCAACGGGCTTTTTTATATTCTCTTTTTCAATGCCGGATCAGATAGAAGACACACGCAGTGTATTCAACAGATCACGGTTAATCGGTTTGTCATTCTTGATCGCTTTTGAGAACGGAACATATACGATCTGGTCATTCTGGATACCCATCATGACATTACGCTGATCATCCAGCAAAGCATCAACGGCTGCAACTCCCATGCGGGTAGCCAGAATACGGTCCTGGGCTGTCGGAGATCCACCACGCTGCAAGTGTCCGAGGATAGATACACGGACATCAAATTGCGGATATTCAGTTTTCACACGTTCGGCAACTCCCATGGCACCGCCGGTTACTTCACTTTCTGCAACCAATACGATACTACTGTTCTTCGATTTACGGAAACCGTTTTCGATCATTTCTGCCAACTGGTCTTTTTCCATAGAGATTTCCGGGATAATAGCCGCTTCGGCACCTGAAGCAATCGCACCGTTCAATGCCAGGAAACCGGCATCACGTCCCATCACTTCGATAAAGAACAGACGGTCGTGGGAAGTGGCTGTATCACGTATCTTATCCACACATTCCATGATTGTGTTCAATGCCGTATCATAACCGATCGTTACATCCGTACCATATAAGTCATTATCGATCGTACCGGGAACACCGACTATCGGATAATTGAACTCCTGTGCAAAGATGCGCGCACCGGTCAGCGTTCCGTCACCACCGATAGCGATCAGGGCGTCGATCCCCTCTTCCATTAACTTGTCGTATGCCTGCTTACGGCCTTCGGGAGTCTTGAACTCCAAACAACGAGCTGTCTTCAATATTGTTCCACCACGCTGGATGATGTTACTTACATTTTGTGTCTTGAACTCTTCAATCTCACCTGTAATCAATCCTCTGTATCCTCGGAAAATACCTTTAACTCTCATCCCGTTATAGATAGCGGAACGCGTCACTGCACGGATGGCAGCGTTCATTCCGGGAGCATCACCTCCGGACGTTAAAATGCCAATACATTTAATTGTAGACATAGCGTCTTTATTTTAAATTATTCGCGGCAAAAATAGTAATTATTTACCAACATTCTTTCATTTTCTCTTAAACTTCATGAAATCTTAACCGTTTTATCACCGGCTTGCATTCAACTCCCGAATACGCACGGCAACCTCTTCCATCAGCCATTTAGGGGTCGATGTGGCACCGCAGACTCCTACGCGGCGGACACCGGCAGGCAGCGGTTCGGTTATCTCTTTTACCTCAGAAATAAAGAGAGTATTCGGATTTGCTTTCCGGCATTCTTCCAGCAACATCTTACCGTTCGAACTTTTCTTTCCCGCCACAAAATAAACCCAGTCATGGCTGGAAGCAAAGGCCTTTATATTGGGAAGGCGGTTTGCCACCTGACGGCAAATCGTATCGTGGTATTCAAAACGGGTATCCTCCGTTTTCCGTTTATATATTTCTTCCACGATCTTACGGAAGCCGTCCAAAGACTTTGTCGTCTGGGAGAAAAGACAAATATCACGGCTGAAATCCAAACGGTCCAGATCTTCTATCTTTTCAACCACAATGGCCGTACCATCTGTCTGGCCGACAAGACCGTTTACTTCGGCATGTCCTTTTTTACCGTAAATCACCAGTTGTGTTTTATTTTCACGCGTCTCTTGATAACATTTATGTATCTTCCGTTGCAACTGAAGCACAACCGGGCACGTTGCATCGACGATCGTTATCTCATTCCGCTTTGCAATCTCGTAGGTAGAAGGAGGTTCTCCATGTGCACGAAGCAAGACTTTTTTCCCTTTCAGCCTGGAAAATTCATGGTGATCGATAGTGCGTAATCCCTGTGCCTGAAGACGTTCTACCTCCAGGCTGTTATGTACAATGTCACCCAGGCAATACAGGATATCTGTGTTATTCAGTTCACGTTCAGCGCTTTCAATAGCTGTAACAACTCCAAAACAGAATCCGGAACCTTTATCTATTTCGACTTCAATCATGATTATTTATTCCACCGCAGCTTTATTATATTGAACAAGAAGCCACGCTTTTTGTTCAGCGATAGTCATATGCGAATTATCCAGCACTACAGCATCATCGGCCTGGCGCAGCGGACTTTCTTTACGGGTAGAATCGATACGATCCCGCGTCTTCACGTTTTCAAGTACTTCTTCGAAAGAAGCGGCCTCCCCTTTTGCTTTCAGTTCATCCAGACGACGCTGTGCACGTACTTCCGGGCTGGCTGTCACATAAATTTTCAACTCTGCCTCCGGGAATACAACCGTACCTATATCTCTTCCGTCCATGATTATACCTTTCTCCTTACCCATCTCCTGCTGCATGGCAACCAGCGCACGGCGAACGAAACCCAAAGTCGCTACCGGACTGACCCATCTGGCCACTTCCATTCCACGGATTTCCTTTTCAACCTTCACGCCATTCAGATAAGTATCCGGACGGCCGGTTTCCGGATTAAACCGGAGAGATATATGGATATCATTCATCGATTCCTGAAGTTTCTCTTCATCGATCTGATCCCCTTTAAACAAATTATGCTGTATACAATATAATGTAACAGCACGATACATGGCACCGGTATCAATATATGTATAACCTATTTCCTTTGCCAAATCTTTTGCCATAGTACTTTTCCCCGTAGAG
>ERZ773134.2483-NODE-2483-length-13033-cov-21.992449_pt1 | contig 13033 bp, 10 predicted proteins | sample MGYA00580856_ERZ773134 | MGnify/ENA primary metagenome ERZ773134 (study PRJEB29015, sample SAMEA2737823) | human gut metagenome | biome: human gut; feature: human-associated habitat; material: faeces | place: China | collected 2012 ... | reverse complement strand
ATAATACACAAAGTATTATCTGCGCTTTTGGCTTAGCAGCTGCCGCACCTCGCTCACCGTATCGGTACTTAGAATTATGCGGTATTGCCTAAAAAATAAAATCCAGCCGGCACGACCCGACAAAGAGCAGTGGGTAGTGCCGGGTTTACTTTTGGATGCTTTTTTGTCTACAGGTTCTTGCGCCGGGGCGGGCAATCTGCTACACTGAAAAAAATGTTATGTACAGGAGGCTGCAATCATGTATTATCTGGGTGTGGACCTTGGGGGAACCAATATCAAAGCTGCGCTTGTGGATGCAGACGGTGCTATTATAAAGGAAGCGAGCACCCCCACCAAACTGCCGCGCCCGGCCGAGGCCGTGTGCGATGATATTGCAGCCCTCTGCAATCAGCTGGCACAGGGCCAGCAGGTAGCGGGCATTGGCGTTGGTTGCCCCGGCACGGTGGATGGCGGCCTCGTGCGCTATTCCAACAATTTGGACTGGCATGATTTTGCCATGGGGGATTATCTGCGCGCCAAAACCGGCCTGCCGGTTGCTCTTGCCAACGATGCCAACGCCGCCGCTTTGGGCGAAGCACTGGCGGGCTGCGCCAAAGGAGCCGAAAGCGCGGTGATCATTACGCTGGGTACCGGCGTGGGCGGCGGTGTGGTGCTGGGCGGCAAACTGCTGACCGGTTACACCGGCGCAGCGGCGGAGCCGGGGCACATGGTCATTCTGGACACCCCGGATGCCCCGCGCTGCACCTGTGGCCGCCCCGGCTGCCTGGAAAGCCTGGCCAGTGCCACCGCCCTGATCCGCATGACCAAAGTAGCCATGGCAGCCCACCCCGAAAGCGCCCTGCATGGCATAGCCGCCCAAAGCGGCGGGGTAAATGGCCGCACCGCCTTTGATGCCGCCGCCCAGGGCGATGCCGCAGGCAAAGCCGTGGTGGAACAGTACATTCATTACCTTGCGGTGGGCGTTGCCAACATGATCAACATCTTCTTCCCGGAAGTGATCGGTCTGTCCGGCGGGGTGGCCAACCAGGGGGAAAACCTGCTGGCTCCCCTGCGCGCCGCGGTGGGACCAATGGTTTTTGGCAATGCTTACGCCCAAAAGCACACCCGCATTACCACCTGCACCCTCGGCTACCGCGCCGGGGTGATTGGAGCAGCGCTGCTGGCCAAAAACCAGGGATGATGCCTTTAGCGGGATAAAAAAGAGAAGATAAAACAAAAAACAGGAAGGAAACACCTTGAGTTTGAACCATACAAAACAAAAAAGCTGGCCCCAGCGCCTGCTGGCTTTGCTGGCGGCGGTGGTGCTGTGTGCCGCGCTGCCTGCCGCCGCGCTGGCAGAGGAAAATACGGCCAGCATCCAGACGCAGGTGAGCGAAACGGATGAGGATATCCCCTGGGCGGATCCGCCGCAGAGCACCCCCGAAACCGGCCGGCCTGACCCTGCCGTGCCAACTCCGCCGCCGCAGGATCCCGCCACCCCGGAAACCGCCCAGACCGGCGAGCATCTGGAAGGCTACAGCCTGAGCCTGGGGGAGACAGTCACAATTTATTTTTACGTTACCCTGCCGGAAGATACCCCGAAGGATGCCGCCATGCAGTTTACCCTGCCGGATTCCACCGTAACACAGGTGGCAGTGGCAGATGCAAAGCAGGTGGAAGTAAACGGCAAAAGCTGCACTGCTTTCCCTTGCCAGGTGGCCGCCAAACAGCTGACGGATGATATTGAAGCCCGGATGGTGGTAAACGGTAAATATGGCCCGGTTTATACTTACACCGTAAAGGATTACCTGAACTACCTGCTGGAACACGATTATCCCCAACAGGCAAAGGAGCTGGCCGGCACCCTGCTGGTGTATGGCGGCAAAGCGCAGCTGTACTTTGGCTACCGGACCGATGCGTTAGCCGGTACCGCGGAGCCAAACTCCACGGCCAACTGGGGCAGCTACCAGTTTGAAAGCAGCGGCACCCAGACCGATGATTATTACGGCAGCAGCCTGCTGCTGGAGCCCGTTATCCAGATCCGCCACTATTTTATGGTGCCGGACGGCGCGGAATGCACTTTTACTTTTGCCTGGAACGCGGGTGAGCCCGAAACCGAATTGCAGCCCGTGGATACCAGCACCCGCTTTGCCGGCAAAAAGGTATATTATGTCGTTACACCGGCCATTGCGTTCCGCCGCGCGGATGCCATGCCGGTGGTTGCCATGCGGCAAAACGGGGCGGACCTGTGCATCCTGCGCTATGGGGTGTTCAGCTATGGCGATATGGTCCGCGCGCTGGCAGCGGTGGATGAAAGCCAGCTGCCGCTGCTGAACCTGCTCCGCGCGCTGGATGACCTGACCACCGCCGCACAGCGTTACAGCGTGGCAGGTTGATGCCGCAACGCCCCCAAATATAAAAAGGAAAACAGCAATGAAGAAAAAAATAGTCCTGGCCGTTGTGGTGGCTGCCGTGGTGCTTGCCGCTGCCTTTGCACTGCACCGGCCGCAGGCAGGTACCCAGCCAACCCCGGAGCCGACCCGGCAGGCGGAAACGAATGATGCTGTCCCGGCAGAGCCCACGCCGCAGCCCGCCGCGACGGCTGAACCGCAGCCCACGGCAACTACTGTCCCGCAGCAGACAACTGCCCCCAAGCCGACCCAGAAGCCCGCAACGAAAAAAACACCGGTGCTGAACGCCGCCGGTCAGCCCACCGCCAGTGCCGCGCCCGCAGAAAATGGTGACGGCGAACCGGCGGACAACACGAAGGAACCGACAGAAACCCCGCCCCCCAGCGCAACCCAAACCCCGCCTGTGGAAGAGGAAAACATTGAATTGCCGTTTGTTCCGGCAGAATCATAGGCCATTTGGCTGCGGGCTGCAACCATACCGATGTAAAGTTACGGTGAATCTTTTGCAAAGTGCGGGTTTACCCTAGGGTGTCAGATACACCTTAGTTTTTTCAGCGTGCCGTCCGGCAGCAGGGCAACGGTATCGCCCTCCTGGATGTTCTGGGCAGTCAGGGCTTCATCGGGGTAGGGAAGCACCCGCTGGGTACCGGCGGCATCGGCCAGCAGAACATCACACAGCACCGGCTGCCCGGCAGGCAGCTCCTCACAGCCATACAGCTGTTCATCAATGCGCAGAACGCGGCAGGTCATAATACAATACACTCCTTTGCCTACAGGGGCGGTCATCCGTTACACTTTAAGGCAATACCGCATAATTCTAAGTGCCGATACGGCGAGCGAGGTGCGGCAGATGCCAAGCCAAAAGCGCAGATAATACTGGATGTCTTATCGAGCATTTTGGCAACGCAGATGCCGTGCCGCAGCTGCCGGAGCGGTGCTTAAGCCGCAAGGCGGGAATTGTGCGGTGTTGCCTTAAGGATACCGCTCCCGCACACGCCTGTCAAACCCCGCTTGCAATTTGGACGGGGGTATGGGATAATGGCTTACAGCAAAGGGCCATGCCGTTTGCGCCCGGCCGGATTGACCGGCGGAACGGGGCACAGGAACGCCCCCCGATTTTTCCCCGAAAGGTGGATGTTTTTTATGTTGATACGCACCGCAGTCCCCGCCGATGCCGCCGCGCTGGCGGAGGTGGAGGCCCTCTGCTTCCCCGCAGCGGAAGCCGCGCCGGAACAGCAGTTCAGGGACCGTCTGCAGGCTTATGCCGGACACTTTTGGCTGATGTTTGACGGTGAAACGCTGATTTCTTTTGTGGACGGCATGGTGACAGACCAGCCCGATCTGACCGATGATCTATACGAAAATGCCGCTCTGCACAGCGAAACCGGCGCATGGCAGATGATTTTTGGCGTGGTGACCCGGCCAGAGTACCGCAAACACGGTCTGGCAGCCCAGCTGCTGAACCGCGCCATTGCCGATACCCGCCAGCAGGGCCGCAAGGGTCTGGTACTGACCTGTAAGGACAAACTAGTACACTATTACGCCAAATTTGGCTTTGTTAACGAGGGTGTTTCCCAATCCACCCACGGCAATGTGGCGTGGAACCAGATGCGGCTGACATTTTAACAGGGATATAGAATGAAGCAAGCCCCCGGCAGGCAGCGGAGCACTGTTCATACGCTGTAAACTTGCCGGGGGCTTGTTTATTCTTTGGGCAACACCGCACAATTCCCGCCTGACGGCTTAAGCACCGCTCCGGCGGCTGCGGCACGGCATCTGCGTTGCCAAAATGCTCGATAAGACATCCAGTATTATCTGCGCTTTTGGCTTAGCATCTGCCGCACCTCGCTCGCCGTATAGGCACTTAGAATTATGCGGTATTGCCTTTGCATTATGCTGTCATGCAAAGAGATTCATCAAAGGATCGACATGAACCACTCAACGGTTTTGGGGTCATAGTGGGAGAAGAAACGGCTTTCGCTCTGGTCCGGTGCCTCAATCGGTGTGGCAATAATCATGGAGATACTGCCCCACCGCCGATACCGGCAAGGCCAGGGTCTCAGCCAACACCAGAAGAATCCGGCGGGGCAGGGAAGAATGCTTCATCAGCGGCCCTTTTTTCTTACATATATGATAGCGGCAGCACCACAGAGTGCCGCCGAACGGCCTATGCGCACTGTTCCGGCGGCTGTGACCGGCCTGCTGAAACGGCGCTCAATCCACAACCGGAACATCCAGCCCGAACTCCTGCGGGCGGAACCGCGGGCAGACATTTTCGGCAGTGCAGATGACCGAAGCCGCCAGCCGGCTGCCAATGCCGCAGGCTTCCGCCATCGTTTTGCCATAAGCGCGGCCAATGACCGTACCGGCAAAGAACGAATCGCCTGCGCCGGTGGTATCGATCACGTTTACCTTTTTGGCGGGTACAATGCCACTTTCGCCGTCCGCGCAGGCATACACCGCGCCTTTGTCCCCCATGGTAACAACCATGCAGGGGATGCGGGCGCTGCCTACATTAGCGGCCAGTGTGCGGCACATTTCCTCCGGCCCCATATGGTCGTATTCGTCAGAAAAGAGGATCCCCGCTTCCTGCTGGTTGCAGACAAAACAGTCGATTTGCTGCAAAAAGTCACGCCGCTCCATGGCAATGCTCATGTTGGAAACCGCGGCATATACCTTTTTATGGTATTTCTGTGCAAAATACAAGACCTGCTTTACAGTGTCTTTTTCCAGATCAAATTCAATGGCAATGCCATCGCAGTCCTTAAAAATTTCATCGCCTTTTTCGGCCAGCAGGTCGGTCAGGGGATTGGTGTCCGGCCGCTTGGAGATGGCGGCCACCACATCGCCCTCATTATTGAACACAGCCAGCCAGGTGCCCATGCCGTCCGGCACGCGCTGGATATAGCGGGTGTTCACCTTGTGGCGCGCCAGTTTATCAATAACATCCTGCCCTGTGCCAGTGTCATCCACCAGGCTTACAAAGGTGGGGCGCAGCTCCACGTTGGCGATATCCTCCGCCACATTGCGGCACACACCGCCGTGTACCTGTTCTACCCGCCCGGCGTTGCGCCCGCCCGGAATATAGGTGGCAAGGGGGTACCCCTTGATATCAACAAAAACTGCGCCGATGACAACGATCCCCATGCAAAACGCCCTTCCTTACCCAGGGTGCAGCGGAAAACAAGGAAACCGACTGAATGTTCGTTTTTTCAGCTGCACCGTATAACTGTAAACTTATGATGAACAGTTTACATGATTGGGGCCGAAAAAGCAAGGCTGGCGGCGATTTTTGCCGCTTTTACGGCAAACTGTACCGCACGGACGGAATCTTTATCTCCTCTTTACAATGATTTTCCGCGGTGCTATAATAACAGCGAAAAACCGACCGACCGGTCGGTCAAGTACGCTGAAAAAGCTCCGTTTCCCCCTAAAAAGGGGTGCCACACGGCGGCTGCGCTGCGCTTCGGCGCTCCTTCCTTTTGGGGCAGCCTGAACCCGGCCGGTCGGTCACATCCGCCAACATAGGCCCGCCCAAAGTGCGGGCAAAGGGAACAAACAAATGCCAAAATACAGTGTTAAAAAGCCATTTACCGTACTTGTGGCGGTCATATTGGTGGTGGTGCTGGGATTTGTAAGCCTGACCGGCATGCAGACAGACCTGCTGCCCAATATGAACCTGCCCTACCTGCTGGTCATTACCACCTACCCCGGCGCCAGCCCGGAACAGGTGGAAAGCGATGTGACCCAGCCGCTGGAAAACAGCCTTTCCACCCTGAATGGTGTAAAGAACGTGACCAGCCAGAGCAACGAAAACTACAGCCTTGTCATTCTGGAATACCAGGACGACACCGACATGGACAGCGCCATGGTCAAGGCCAGCACCGCCGTGAACCAGCTTTCGGACAGTCTGCCCGATATGGCCAGCACCCCCACGCTGATGGAGATGAGCCCCGATATGATGGCCACCCAGTATGTTGCGGTGGACTATGAGGGGATGGACATCTACGAGCTTTCCGACTATGTGGAGGATACGATCGTACCCCAGCTGGAGCGCGTGGACGGCGTGGCCAGCGTTTCCACCACCGGCCTTGTCAAAAAATCAGTGCAGATCACGCTGGACCAGGACAAAATTGACGAGGTGAATGACAAACTGCTGGTCAAGGTGAGCGACCGCCTGGCCGAAGCCAAAAAGCAGCTGGACGAAAACGAGGCCAAAATCAAGGACGGCCTGGCGGAGCTGGACAGTGCCCAGAGCCAGCTGGATTCCGGCAAAGCCGAGCTGAATACCCAAAAGCAGAGCCTGACCCAGCAGCTGCGGGATGCCATCGACCAGCTGAACGAGGAGATCCCCAAGCTGGAAGAGCAGATTGCGGGGCTGAAAACCCAGCTGGACACCGCCCAGAGCAAGCTGAACCAGCTGAAAGTGGACCCCAGCAGCCTGCCGGAAGTGACGCTGCCGATCGATGATGCACTGTTTGCTTCCTGCAAAGAGATTCTGGCAAAATATGACCCCCAGTACGATGCAAATGCCATGCCCGCTAATTTGGAGGAAGCCAAGAGCGACCTGACCAAGATGGCCGCGATGCTGGCTTCCATCGAGCGCGCCCAGCAGGCCATTGAGACCGAAGCTGCCGCCCTGACCGGCGGGCAGAGTGTCAGCGATGCCTGCGCCGCGCTGGACGCTCAGATCCTGACGCTGACCGTGCAGGTGCAGCAGAAGGATAATGAGATCGTTCAGCTGGAACAGCAGCTGGATACCGCCGCCCCGGAAGAGCAGGATGCCATCCGCGCGGAAATCGAAAGCAAAAAAGCTGAACAGGCGGCTTTACAGACCCAGCTGGACACTGCCACCAGCCAGCGCGCAGCCCTGGATGGTTACAAGAGTGATGAAAGCACCCTTTCCACCACCCAGACGGCCTTGCGGAACGCAACGGTGCTGCTGAAAGCCCGGCAGGAAGCCGAAGCCAGCCTGAACGAGAGCACTGAGGAACTGCGCCAAACCCTACAGCAGACGATTACCACCCTGAACACCCAGATCGACAAAGCCGAAGCCATGCTGGCCAATTTGAACGATCAGCGCGGCAAGCTGCAATCGATGCTGGAAAGCCTTTCTGCCAACCCGACAGACCCCCAACTGGCCGATATGGCCGTGCAGCTGCTGCTCAGCGGCACCGAAGCCCAGCTCAGTTTGGGCGAGTTCCAGATCAGCAGCGGCCGCACCCAGCTGGAAGCGGGCCAGACCCAGTTGGACTCCGCCCGCGAAGAGTATGAATCGGCCCGCGAGGAAGCGCTGAAAAGCGCCAATCTGGACCAGCTGCTGAACATGAACACCTTAAAGCAGCTGATCGCCGCGCAGAACTTCTCTATGCCCGCCGGTTACATTGACGGCGGGGAAGGGGACGATAACCAGTACATCTTAAAAGTCGGCGATGCGTTTGACAATGTGGATGAGCTGAAAAGTATGGTCCTGTGCAGCATTGACGGCATCGGCGATGTGCGGCTTTCCGATGTGGCGGACATTGAGCTGACCGATAACGCGGACGACAGCTACGCCAAGGTGGGCAAAAACCGCGCCGTGCTGCTTTCAATCTATAAAAGCTCCACGGCTTCCACCTCGTCTGTCTCCAACGCAAGCACCGCTGCTATGAAAGAACTGATGGCAGAAAACGACGGCCTGCACCTGACCACCATCATGGATCAGGGCGATTACATCAAGCTGATTGTGAACAGCGTCATGTCCAACCTGATCGAAGGCGCTGTGCTGGCCATCATCGTGCTGGCTCTGTTCTTAAAGGATATCCGCCCCACGCTGGTGGTGGCCATCAGTATGCCGCTCAGTGTGCTGTTTGCCATTGTCATGATGTATTTCAGTGGCATTACCCTGAACATTCTCAGCCTGTCCGGCTTGGGGTTGGGCGTTGGCATGCTGGTGGATAACTCGGTCGTTGTCATCGAAAATATTTACCGCCTGCGCGGGCGCGGCATTCCGGCCCCGCGTGCTGCGGTGCAGGGCGCACGCCAGGTGGCGGGGGCCATCGTGTCCTCCACCCTGACCACGGTCTGCGTGTTCCTGCCCATGGTGTTTACCACCGGCATGGTGCTGGAGCTGCTTTCCGATATGGCATGGACCATCACGTTCAGCCTGCTGGCATCCCTCATTGTGGCCCTTACCGTGGTGCCCTGCGCCGGTTCCACCGTACTGCGCAAGCAAAAAGAGATCAAGCACCCCTGGTTCGACCGTTTCCTGAACGGGTACGAAAAGCTCTTGCGCTTCTGCTTAAAGCGCAAGGCCATCCCGCTCACACTGGCGATCGTGCTGCTGGCCGTATCGGTCTGGCGCATTGCCACCATGGGCGTGGTGCTCATCCCGGATATGGGCTCCAACCAGCTTTCGATTACGGTAACGGTGCCTGCGGATACCGAAAAAGAGGATGCCTTTGCCACCGCAGACGCCGTGATGGACGCCATTACCAACATTGACGGCGTGGAAACGGTGGGCGCCATGTCCGGCGGCAGCGACAGCACCAGCAGTATGCTGATGATGACCGGCACTGAGGGCACCACGGACAACACCAGCTTTACCTATTATGTTCTGCTGACTGACGAGGGCGCCAGCAACAGCAAGGCCATCCAGCAGCAGATCGCCGATGACACCGCTGACCTGAACTGCGAAGTGGACATCGGCGCCAGCAGCATGGATATGAGCGCATTGTCCGGCAGCGGCGTGGAGGTGGACATCTACGGCCAGAACCTGGACAGCCTGACCACCGCCAGCCAGCAGGTGATGGACCTGCTGAACAGCGTGGACGGCATCGAGAATGTCTCCAACGGGCAGGAAACCGGCGACGAGGAGGTGCATATCGTCATTGATAAGGACAAAGCCATGCGCCTTGGCCTGACGGTGGCGCAGGTGTACCAGCAGATCGCCGCAAAGCTCAGCACCGATACCACCGCAACCACCCTGAAAGTGGGCCGCGATACCTATGATGTGACGATTGTGGATAAGACCGATACCCCGAACCTGGACGATCTGTTCCAGATGGAGTTCAACACAACGACCACCGACGATGACGGCAACACCGTGAACGAGACCCATACCCTGGGCGAGTTTGCCTCCCGCACCAACGGCAACGCCTATGCGACCATTGCGCGCGAAAACGGCTCCCGCAAGATCAGCGTGACCAGCGATACCGCCGAAGGCTACAACACCACCCTGATTTCCCGTGATCTGAGCCCCCAGCTGGAAGCACTGGACCTGCCAGATGGCTGCACCGCTGAAATTGCCGGTGAAACCACCCAGGTGACCGAGATGATCCAGCAGATGGCCAAAATGATGGCCCTGGCACTGTTGTTTGTCTATTTTGTCATGGTGGCGCAGTTCCAAAGCCTGCTTTCCCCCTTCATTGTGCTGTTCACCATTCCGCTGGCCTTTACCGGCGGCATGATCGGCCTGATGATTGGCGGCGAACAGCTTTCGGTCATTTCGCTCATGGGCTTCCTTGTGCTGATGGGCGTGGTGGTCAACAACGGCATTGTGTTTGTGGATTACGCCAACCAGCTGCGCATTGGCGGGCTGGAGCGCACCGATGCCCTGGTGGCAACCGGCCGCACCCGTATGCGCCCCATCCTGATGACGACCCTGACCACCGTGCTTGCCATGGTAACGATGATCTTCAGCAAGGATGCCGGCAGCGAGATGGGCAAAGGCATGGCCATTGTTATTGTGGGCGGCCTTTCCTATGCAACGCTGATGACCCTGTTTATTGTGCCGGTGATGTATGACCTCTTCTACCGCAAGCCGCCGGTCAACATTGATGTGGGCGATGACGGCATGGATGACCTGCCCGATGATGCGGCCGAGTTTGCCGCAGAATTTGCCGCCCGCCGCGCAGCAGAGGGCAAGAACCAGCCGGAACCCGAAACACCGGATACCGCCGAGCACCGTCACTTAAAGCTGCCCGGTAAACCCGATACCGAAAACGGGGAGGGGACGCCACAATGACACCAGATATCCGCAAAGAACGCGAAACCGCCCTGTACGAAGCCGCCTTGCGCCTGATTGCCAAGGGGGTAAACCCCGCCGCCATGAAGGTGCAGCAGATCGCGGACGAAGCCGGAATCGGCAAGGGCACCGTGTATGAATACTTTGCCTCCAAGGATGAGATCCTGCAGGAAATGGCCCTGTACTGCTTTGATACCGAGATTGCCCGCATTGCCGTATTGATGGAGCCATGCACCACCCTGCAAGAGCTGGAGGACGCCGTGATGGCCTACCTGCAGGATCTTTCCGGCAACCGGATGGGAACCTATCAGGTGATCGCTTCCAGTATTGGCGCACGGGAGAACCTCCGCGGTATGGACGAGTGTGTGCAAGCCCTGCGTGGGGTGCTGCACGGAACCATGGCAGCCCTGCGGCAAAAAGGGGAGATCAACCCCGCCCTGCCGGATGATTACTGTGATCTGGCTCTGCTTTCCGCTGCGGCGGGTGGGCTGATAGGGCTGTGCTATGTTTCCAAGCACCCGGGCGCGCTAACGCCCATACAAAACCTGCGCGTGTTGATCCACCGCGCACTGAACCCATAAACAAACAAAAATAAAAGCAGCCAGCCGCCCTGCCTGTGGGAATGTTCCACGGTGGGGCGGCTGGTTGTTGTATCGGGGGAAAGTGGAGATAAGGCAACACCGCACAATTCCCGCCTGACGGCTTAAGCACCGCTCCGGCGGCTGCGGCACGGCATCTGCGTTGCCAAAATGCTCGATAAGACATCCAGTATTATCTGCGCTTTTGGCTTGGCATCTGCCGCACCTCGCTCGCCGTATCGGCACTTAGAATTATGCGGTATTGCCATAAAAAAATACGCTTTCGCCGCCGATGCCCAAACCGCGCAAAGCATGGTATAATGATGGCAGGATAAACGCAGAAACCAACACACAGAACACGAAAAGAACACAGGAAAGGAAAGACCATGTACTTTCAATACGGGCAGGAAGAAACGGAATACCTGAGCGGCAAAGATGAAAAACTTGGGGCGGTGATTGCCCAGGTGGGCCGGGTGAATCGCGAGGTGGATACAGACCTGTTTTCTGCCGTGGTGCACCATATTGTGGGGCAGCAGATTTCCACCAAGGCGCAGGCTACCATCTGGCAGCGCATGCGGGGTGCCCTTGGCACGGTGGATGCCGAGCATATTCTGGAAGCAGGGAACGAGCAATTACAGCTGCTTGGCATCAGCTGCCGCAAGGCAGAGTACATCACGGACTTTGCACGAAAAATCCAGAACGGTGAGTTTGATTTGGAGGGCATCTGGCAGAAGCCGGATGAGGAAGTGATCCGGGAGTTAAGTGCCCTGAAAGGCATTGGCGTGTGGACAGCGGAGATGATTTTGCTTTTCTGCATGCAGAGGCCCGATGTGTTCAGCTATGATGACCTTGCCATCCAGCGCGGGCTGCGCATGGTGTACCATCACCGTAAAATTGACCGCAAACTGTTTGAAAAGTACCGCAGGCGGTTCAGCCCTTATTGCAGCGTGGCGAGCCTTTACCTGTGGGCCGCCGCGGGCGGCGCGGTGCCGGGGTTGAAGGATTATGCCCCCAAAAAGAAAGCTCCGGCCAAAAAGGCAGCACCCGCTGGTTCCCACACGGAGAAAACATCAAAAGTATAACAGAAAGGGGAGATGCTATGATGTTCACCGCGCATTATCAGTCCCCCTTGGGGGAAATTCTGCTGGCAGCAGATGAAGTGGGCCTGACCGGCTTGTGGTTTGACCGCGCAAAGTATTATGCGGCGGGCCTGGCCCCGCAGAGCACGGAGCGCGAAACCCCGCCCTTGACCGAAGCAAAGCGCTGGCTGGATGTGTATTTCAGCGGAAAAATGCCGGATTTTATGCCGCCGCTGCACCCCATCGGGTCAGACTTCCGGCAGGAAGTGTGGGCGCTGCTGTTGCAAATCCCATACGGGCAAACGACAACATACGGCGCGCTGGCCGCCCGGCTTGCGGCAAAGCATGGCACGGCGCGCCTGTCCGCCCAGGCGGTGGGCGGAGCCGTGGGACATAACCCCATTTCGCTCATCATCCCGTGCCACCGTGTGGTGGGTGCCAGCGGCAGCCTGATCGGTTATGCGGGTGGTGTTGAGCGAAAAATCCAGCTGTTGAAATTGGAAGGAACCGACTGCATAAAGCTGTTTGTGCCCAAAAAATGTGAATTAAGAGTTGAGCAAGCACAAAGTAAGGGCGAGCAAAAGATGTGAAAAAGTAAACCAGCAGAAGAGCGAATATGCGAAGCATGTTGAATATTAGTAACAGCGTTCAGCCAGCGGAAAAAACTTCGATGGACTGCCGCATGCCACTTGCAAAAGAGGAAAAAACATCAGGAAAAGCCAATAACTTGCTTTTGAGTTTTTTCCTTGGCGGTTAGAAGCTGCATATTGTATTGCGCTTTGAGGTTTTCATTCCATTTCTTTCATCAACTTCATTTTCCGCTTTTCGGGCCTGTTTATCCTTCTTTTTTCCTCAGGGTGTATCTGAAAAGTCGAAAATATGGTCTATTTCTACAAACACAGTGGGAGTTTGCGTTAAAAAGTCTTGGGCAATACCGCATAATTCCCGCCTTGCGGCTTAAGCACCGCTCCGGCAGCTGCG
>ERZ773134.2478-NODE-2478-length-13063-cov-3.585178_pt1 | contig 13063 bp, 23 predicted proteins | sample MGYA00580856_ERZ773134 | MGnify/ENA primary metagenome ERZ773134 (study PRJEB29015, sample SAMEA2737823) | human gut metagenome | biome: human gut; feature: human-associated habitat; material: faeces | place: China | collected 2012 ... | reverse complement strand
GAGTACGGCGGCTCCCGGATTGGCTGTCATCTCGTAAATCAGGAACAACCCCATGCCATAGGCAAGGAACAAGTCGTTACGGTTCAACAACTGCCCGTATGTGCCCTGCTGTCCGTTCTGGCGCATGGGATCAAAAACATAGTTGCCTACTCCGTTTACCAGAGTCTGATCTATACGTAAAAAGGAAGATTGGGGGAAAAGTTCGGGACTCAGCGTCTGCACTTTTTTTCTTGCGTCCTCCCAACGTTTGCGAAGGTAAGGCGCTATAAATTGATTATTCATAATTTACCTTGTTTTAAAATAAGACATTTTTAAACGGCGTTCCTTTTACATTAGGACGCTGTTTTGATTTTTTTTTTGACCCTTGCCAATAATGTTTTGGCGGTAAGCCGTACCGTACAGGGCGTTATTGAATCTGCTGAACGGAGTACCGGCCAACGAGGGAACCGAGCTTGCGATCACTCCTGCGGCTCCCGCTCCGATCATGCCAGCGCCCAATTCGCCGATACCGTCCATCTTCACAAGGGCAGGAAGAACAGCACCGATGGCGATTGCGCCCAAATCGGTATATAAAGAGTTCTTTCCTTTCATGATGGTTCCTTTCACCACCTGACAGATGGCGCCGCCTGCGGCTCCACCGAGGACAGTTTTAACGATTCTGTCCGTTTTCGTTTTCTTTTTCATAAAACAATCTTTTTTACCTGTTAATTACTTACTTCATTTTACGCACTTTGTCGATGATGCGTTTCTTCTCCGCTTCCTTACGTTTGAGTTCGTTGTTGTAGCGGTCCACTTCACGACAACGTTCTTCGTAGCGTTTCCAAACCTCTACCGAGCTTTTCATCTTCGGTTGTTTGGGGTACTTTTTCTGTTTTGCCATTTTCTTTATTTTTTAGAGGGTTTATAAAAGTTATTTTTTCTTCTTTTTCTTGTCTCCGCTTCCGCCGAATATCAAAGCCATCAATACGCCGCCTACCAGTAGAATACCGACTGTTCCGGTCGGCTGGCTGAAATCCACAAGGGGATTGTCCGTGGTACTGTTATCGGGATATGAGTTATTACTATCTGTAACAGTAAAGAGTCCATCTGTCGATGACGGTCCATTTACTTTTAATTCCTCATTCATCTCATCTTCATCTTTTCCGAATATTTTTGAAAGAAGGGCTCCTATCGCAGATATCAATCCGGCAACGACAGTTATAATAGATAAAATATCACCCACAACAGGAATTTTTCCATCGCGAATCATAATTAAAAAAATGGGACCACTATAACCATATTTGGAGTAGATAGCCGAATTTACAACTGACAAAGCCTGTTCTTGCGTTAATACATTATTTTTATTCAGCTTGTTATAGAAATCCTTATAATAAGCCCTTTTTTCTAATACAACAGGAAGATGCGAAAACTCTGATACTCTACTATCAGGAATAAATGAGTACATAAAATATTCCGCATTGGTTGTAAGAGTTTGTTCTATCTTATTTATTTCTGCCTGTGTTGGTTTTGATCCCGAAAGGGATGCCGCTCTCATTTGTCGATATGAAGCCCTCCCGACAGCCACATCGCTACCGAGGAACTCCGAAGCGTCGAATCCCGGCGTACTGATGCCGGTAGCTTCAAGCAGGTAATCGATATCTTCTTCATTGGCTATCACATCAGCAGACTTTTGTACGATAGCACTAACCATGATATTCATTACTTGTGAACGTTGCTCGTTGGTCGTTCCGACAGGCTGGTTAAAGGCCCCTTCGTCGTACATCACCCGGAGACAAGAGATGCCCTTTTCGACATCGCCGAATCCGTCTTCCGAATATTCATATAAAAGAATAGCCACCGTCGCCACGTCCATAAGGTTCTCAATACGGTTGGCAAATGCTGCGTCTTTCGCTGCGACGGCTCCCTTATACAAGGTATTCAACGCATTCAGGTTAATTAAAAAGTCTTGCTCCACACGGGGCAAATATTCCTTGCCCTGTATCTCGATCATTTCGGTTTCGGTGAAGTAACCGATGCCGGGACCGGATAACCGGCTTATTTCTGTGGTTCCTTTCATATCTATTTTTTTTGTATATGGACATTCTTTATTGAACACGGCTTTTCCGTTTTCGTCCCGATAGACGGGATCGACGATAATCTCCTTTCCGCTTTCGTCGATGGCAACCGCATAGACGTGCGTAGGATCGCTGTTCCCTTCATAAGCGGCGAACCGAAACAAGTGAGGAATACCCATGCACCGGAGGCACGAGCAAATAAAGATCGAAAAGCTCTTGCAATCCCCCTCGCCATCGCTCCATAACCTCGCCGGGGTTCTGATCCATTGCTTTTGCAAAGGGTCTATCTGATATTTGATGTTTTTATCGACGAAATCGAAAACAGCCCGGCAACGGGAAAGGGTATCATTCCCCGGAAGGTTATCGGCCAGCTCCTGAACTTGTGCATAGTCGGAGTTGTAACAATCGACGACTGCCTGCATGATATCCTTCGTTTTTCCCTGACGATTGATTATCGTATCTTTATGTTCTGCTTGTGCGATCATTCCGTAGTAGAGGTTATTTCGGTTACTTCCGCGTCTTTGTCATGGGCGACATCGGTCACTTTGTCGCCGCTCGAAAACAGGTTCTTTATCATTTCCACAAGGGAAACCAGCGAAGGAATACGCACGTAGAAAGAAGGGGTAAACTGGTAACTGGTTCCGTTGGCTCCGAGCCTTCCGTTTATAGATACATCGATGTGGTATTTGCTGGCATTCGTGGCTAAATAAGCATTCAGGAGGCTAAGCAGTTTAGAGGTTTTCAGGCTTACCCGCGCCCGTACCTTCACAGTCTGGTAAGATTCCAAAACTACGTTATTGAGGCTTTGGCTCGACGATCCGACGAACGTACCGTTCAAATACAGGCTGAACTGTATGCCGTTCAATACTACCCTGTTCTGTGAAAGATTTTGCAGTTGGAAATCTATATCTACCGTGGTATAATCCCACTTGATAGAGAAAAAACGGAATCCCACGACTTCGATGTTCGTTTTCATCAATGCCGTTGCCGTTGCAAACTTATTGTATAACCAGAGTAAGAGGCCACCTCCTACGAGCCATTTTACCGCTTTATTCATTCGCACATATTATTTAATGCGGAACGAATATAGGTATCTTCTTACCGGAGGCTGCAAGAATTGCAATTTATGCAATTTTTGACCATCTTTTAACTCGGTTTAACTTCCAAACCGAGAAAATCGCAGAACTTTACCCATTCGACAGGCGAGTATTTGGGCAAAGAATGCGCATCGCGATACAGCCGTACCAACCGGCACGCTTTACTCTCGCTGATCTTCAACCGACGCGCTATCTCTTTGTTCGTCACAATATCGATTTGCATGGATATTTGTTTTTTTAATGTTTTATTTATGTCCGAAAATGGTTGCAAAAATCAACTTAATTTTTAAATAGCTAATAATAAAGCCATTACGATTTTTCAAATTTAATGAATTTATTGAGAAAAACAATGTAATCTATTGAAAATCTTTTGTGTTTTTATCGTTATATTCTCTTTTTGCCCGAAAAAAATCCTGTGACTTGCGCGAAAATCCTGTTACATTTGTTACATGATGGGGTAAATCTTTCAAAAAGCCGATGTGTAAAGCGTTTCACGGTGTAACAAACTTTTTTACAAGAGATGTTCTCGTAAAAAAAATTTGTTACAATTCGGGAACGCAAAAATCGATTTGTTACAATTTCCGATTTTGTTACAAGATTTGTTACAACTTTTTTATTATATAATATCTTTATTATCATATTATTATCTCTATTTTGTAACAAATGTAACAAATGTAACAAGTTTTCAATCAAAAATTTTTTTTATCCTTTTCTCGGACTTATCCGAATTAGCAAAATGACAAGAAAAAGCACGATTATCAATCCGATTGCTTCCATGATCTTTTTGAAAACGTTCTTTTCTTGTTCCTCCACATATTTATTTTCTACGGTAGTCGAGGCGGTGACGACGGGGATATTCTTCTCCTGTGTCCGTGTTTCCACTTTCAGCGTGTCGCCGCTGATGGAGACGGAGGTCTCGATCCCCGCTGTTTGTTTCTGGTCTATTCCGGTAAATACAATTCCGGTTCCGGGTATATACGACAAAGTACCGGTAAGCGTGGATCGCTCGGCCGGTACTTGTATCGTGTCGATGGTCTGTTTCTCGATAAACTCGGACTTGACTAACTTCTGTTTGCTCTTACAGCCTACCACTGCCACCAGCAGTGCGAGGCAAAAAAAAATCTGTGTTTCATCTTTTCTATTTATTATAAGTTAGAATGTATCTTGAAATCACAATTTGTGATATCCAATCGGTTTCTTCTGAGGTCACTATTTGCGTCCTCAAAATATATATTTTCAAGGTCACAAATCGAGACCTTGAAAGATTAGAATAATTGTGTTTGCCGTTTATGAAATTCTTTATCCTCCCATTCTTTGATTAACCGGTCTACTTCTTTTTCGGCCTGTCGTCGATCATCTTGAAACTGGTAATCATTTCTTTTACCGGCGGCTTTCTTCTGGTAGGTCCGCATCCTGCGTACCGCTTCCATGATTTCATTTACTTCCATATCTCAATTTTTTTTGGGTAATAAGTGTACGAGTCTTCTAAGAACTTCTCTTTCTACTTTGTCTTTGAATTTTTTACAGGTTCGTTCATGTAGACCGGTTGCCAGTTTTCCACAAACGCAAAATATAGGTTGAGTCTCGGACAAATCATCGAACACTTTTCCGTACATACTGGCAAACTCAGAATAACAATGTGATTTTAACCAGTCGATTTTTTCCTTTTCTTTCATGGCTTATCTCCTTTCTCATATCTTTTTTATATTTCCGACGAAAAATAAATCTACATTTACCCAATCGTAAGCATATAACCAATCCTTATTCCGCGATTCTTCATGAATCCCTATTATTACATAAGTAGCTATAACTTTCTTTTTTGAGAAAAAAACATTAACAGTAACTCCTCTTTTGGGGACGATATATTTTCCATTGTCATCGTATATCTGTATATGATCTGTTGTTTTCGCTTCACTTTCTGTCATCATCGCCCTATAATTATACCATTTGTCTTTAATATATAATGGTATACCGTTTTTCTTTGCTTTTATCCATTTTAAAATAAACATCTCTTATTCCTCCTATTTATTGGTTAATAAATCTTCTATGTATGCCCAGCTTTCTACCTCTGCCTCTTTGACAAAGGTTTTGTAATCTTTTTCCGATAGGTTTTTCCCTCCGACAAATACGCCATACGATTTCGTCTTCACTAATATACACCTGCCGTATTCCGGAATTTCGCTCTTATCATGCCATGTGTTTTTCAGATAGTATTCCACGCCGTTTGCGAAATCGCAACGTTGGTTGTCGATGACTTCTCTTTTGTAATTAGACAGATAATTTTCTGTATAATTCTTTTTCATGTACTCATCGAAACTCTTTTCAATCGTTTTTTCGTTCATTTTTTTATTCCTCCTTTATAAAATCCTTCCGTATAAATTTATAGGGCCTTCCGGTCTTGGTTCCGCCCTTTTCCGGTCTTATCGTCCCTGTATTGGGATCCGCTTTCATCACATAGTAGTCATATCTCATCATAGGTTCCGGCCTGATGTTGAGATCGTATTTCAGAAAATCGATGATCGTCGATTTCGATATGGTAAATCCTCCCACTTGGTTAATCTCTATCGCCAGATCTTTCGGAGAGTAATATAATTCAACAGTTCCGTAATCGATGAAGCTCTGCCGGATAAAGTCCTTTATCTCTTTAACGGCCTTGTTTTCCGTGCGCTCCTGTACCCGGATCAAACTTTCCGTCATATATACTTCCGGCTTGAATCCCATTCTCGACTCCCCGCATTCGTAATGATACTCCCTTTTCGAAAGGTAATATAGAAAGGCCCCTATCTCTTTCTCCATCTTACTCATGATAAAAGGATCGTCTTTTTCCAATACCCCTACTTTGAGTACGGCATAACGGTTTTCCCCTTCGTCTATCTGCATGAAGTTCGTTTCGTTGTTCGAGCATACGATGATGTGCATGTAGTTCTTTATCTCGCTGGCATCTTTCCCTTTCTGTTCCATTAACATGTTGGGGTTGGTCGCCCAGTTCTTTATCTTTTCCTTTATTTCCGTCCTTTTTTCACTCACGAAGGCTTCCTCTATACCTACAATCAATTTATCGGAATATACGCTTGAAAATTGGCTGTTTAACCGGTCAGAGTCGACGACGATAACATTCTCTTGGAATATAGCCCGCATAAGGTAGAGGAAAGTCGATTTTCCCGTATTCCGTTCTTTCGAAACGAAACAGAGAACCGGCATTTTCTTTCGGGGTTCGAAAAAGGTGTGTTGTATGTAATCTAATCCGAACTCATACATCGTTTCCCCCGCTAAATTGGTATCGGAAAAGATATGCCGCAAAAAGGATTCTATCGTTTTCCAGCTCCCCGGTTTTATGTCGTGATACACCGGGTTATATCTATTATAGCTTACTGTCTCTATGCCTTCGAAAACTTCCCGCTTTATCCTCCTGTATTTATTCGTGTTCTCCGGTTCGTTAAAAAACATCTGGTAACGGGGGATAAGCGAAATATCCTTCACTTCTTGTTTTACGGTTCCTTCGTTATATCTTACCAGCTTCATAATGGGCTGTTTGTGTTCTTTGTCGTGGTCGTCGTCGAATACGATACATTTGCGGTAATACTGGTCGGCCACCTTGATAAACATTTTGGCTTTGGTGAGATTGTCCCGAACTACCTTGCTCCCGTCGAAGTAATAAGAGGCTCCTTTCCACTTAAATATCCTGTCCTCCAATATGGCTTTGTAATTCTCGTAGAAATTCGCCACGTTGTCGAGGAAGAAGTATTTTTCGAGCTTGTATTTGATACCTGGCGAAAGAGCCATGCAGTTAATGAAATCCTTTCTCCCTGTAATCAAGTCGTTCAGTTCCTCGACCAGCTTTGTTTTCTTCTTGGGTTTCAGCGTGGCGATCAAATCGTCCAACCCTTTCGCCGATTCGCTGTATTTGGTGGCTATATGGGAGAAATACAAATCGACATCGAAGGGCTTCATATACTCCATAAAGTTTATGACGGCGGAACAAAAGTTTTGCAGGCGGGTAGCCAGATCTTTATCCTCGGAATATTTCACATCGAGCAGGTCGGCGTCGAAAAGCAGCGCCACGTTGTCGGGCTTGCAGCGATCGATAATCATTCGTATGTAGTCGTCGATCGTGTTGTTCTCCTTATCCTTGATGTTTTGAATACCGCCGATCCCTATCATGGGGAGCCCCAGCACATCGCCGGAAAGGGCTTTGATTTCGCCCTCGACGATAAACAGTGTCTTTATTTTCTCGGCTAACCGGTATCTCCTGACTATGCCGGGCGTCATGTAGGTATATACACCGGTTTTCGGCGGCTGGCTGTACCGCATTGTCTTTTTCTTCCCGTCTTTATCCTCGTACTCCTGCGGTTCCATGTACCGGAGCCTTTCAAATGGGATTTGCCGGCCTTCGTATTCATAAGTGGCGACTTCTCCGTTCGGATCGCAATAGGGTAATGTAATGGCCTGTTTGCGCTCGTTCAGCCCGATAACGGGTATTTCTTTCGGTTGACCGGAGTAGTATAGGGTTCGTTTGTTTTCAGTGGCAGAGAGCCCGATATTCTCCAAACGGGTATTGAGATATTCTTCTAATCGTGTCATAACAGAATGGTATCGTTTTTAACGACAATTTCGGTCGTGTCTATGGTGATGTTCATTCCCGGACGTTCGTTGTCCGGCAAGGGCGGTTCTTCCGGTATTTCCTTCGGTATGCAGGAGGCGAGGAAAAGAAGGATAAATAGCGCTTTAATTCGATTCATCGTTTTTTTCTTCCTTTTCCAATGCTTCCAATACGACTTCCATCACATTTTTGATTTTTGGAACCTCTTTACAAAGTTCATATAACGAAATAGCGATACCTTTATCTTCCCCTTTTATGTGTATAAGTCTCTCATCTTTTGTTTCTATCAAAATAAGAGATGATTTAATGTTGTTGTCTCTTTCTCTTGTCTCTACAAAAGAGTCGAATATATCGCTTATATTTTGTTCGTTCTTCGTTTCCATAATGTCAGTGGTTTATTTGTTATCAATATTAAAATCTGTGCATGTATCTTGTAATAAGCAATTATCACAGCTATAACAAGAATCGTAGTCTGTTTTGTTTCTCGTTGATTTTGCTTCCATTCGTGAACATGTAGAATATTCAGGAGGTGTGATTCCTAAATCGCAAACTTCCTCGTCGTATTCGGTTATAAAGTTATGTTCACAATATTCGCAATCGTATGAACTCATAATATATACTTAATCGTGAATGTTTCCGGTGATGATCATTCGCTTCAAGTCATAGCCGGATATCTGGTAAGTGGGGTTGTCGATTCCTTTGCCGACATATCCGGCCCCGTCTTTGTCGTACTCGACTACGAATTTATATCCCTTGTATTCGAAAGTGTCGCCGGTATAGATGGGGGTTCCTGTTTTATCCTCTACATCGATGGCTTTGCCTACGGTGGCGACATCTACCTGTACGTATTTCTTTTCTATGCCGTAAATCCATTGTTCAACGAAATATCCGTAATGCCATATTCCCGCGGCGTCTCTACCTCTGTATAATTTCGATGGTTCCATAATAATAGTGTCAGACAGTTAAGGGGTTAATAATCTATATCTTCTTCGTCAAAGTCATCTTTAAATCGGTCGTAGATATCCGGGTAAATATCCGATAGTTTTTCAAAGTTTTCTGCGGTAACATGAAGGACTTCAAAACTTTTATCTCCTATATCGGATATACTATATTCCTCTTTGTCTTTGCTTATATACCCTTCTCTCTTAAATAGATCTTCTGCTGTTTTCGCTCGATCTATGGATTTTATTAGGTCGCTATCATTGTGATTATATGCGTAATCGTCGATTTGCGCCATTACCAAATCCAACATATCCTCTTTATTCCCTGAATAATCGAGCATACTATTCGTGCGCCTTGCATTGTTTTTTTCAATAGCTACCCACCAATCTATATCGTCACGACCTCTTAACCGGGGCGATTTTTTCGATTTGCGAGCCTGTCCGACTTGGCTCTCCGGTTTAAATCCGAATTGATCCAGCCATCGATTCAACTTGGTTTTTGTCATGTAGAGTTCTTCTACATGCCCGTTATCCTCTCTCAATTCTACTCGGAAAAGGTCTCTGCCGTATTCATCTTGTCCACCCGGATAGACTTCTGCACGGCTATTGCGATCCTTCGATCTGTACTGTGTTCCTCCGATCGAATGTTTACCTCTCACTTCTTTGTACCCGTAGCTTTCCAAGAACTTTTGAGCACCCCGCAAGGATTTGAATTTTTTGCTTGTGCTCACCGTGACCGCGATATACTGGTCTTTTCCGTTAATGAGGATGCCGCCTTCGTCATTTCCTCTTTTGTAATCAATAATTTCCATACGTTTAATAATTTATTGGTTAGTAATTTGTTTGGTTAAAAGGGTAGATTATCATCTTCCGGCTTACAGGCCCCTATGATTATGATCTCTTTTTTGCATGAAGCGACGGTAGAAAGAATAAAAACTTCTTTACCGGTTGTTCCGGCCAAACGATAAGCCTCTTTCGATGCACTTTCGAATGAATCGTGCTTGTATGTGGGGCTGTTTCCTCCCTCTACATAAATCATATAAAATCCTGCTTGTTTCATATTCTTTTATTTTTATGGTTAGTATTCGAATATTCTTTTACCGGCGATATTCTCTATCTTCTGCATGGCGAGATAGGGAATTTTCGTGCGTCCACTCAGCCAATAAGAGAGCACATAGCGAGATATTCCGCAATCCCGCATGATCTGTTCCCGGATTTCCGGGAATATGCCGACCGGAATTGTCGAAAGCCACGCTAACAGCCTGTCGTTGTTTGTTGTGTCTGTCGTCTTTTTCATATCTTTTTTTGTTTGTTTTGTGTTGTTTTACTTATTTTGTGTAGGATTACACACGACAAATGTAGATATTTAGTAATTGTTTTCGATATTTCGTAAGTTAAATTACGTTATTTCGTATACATAAACTCATAAATATATGGATTACAACAATTTAAAAAATGCAATAAAAGGAAGCAATTTAACGATTAGAGAGTGCGCCTCAAAAGTAGGAATGTCAGAGACAGGTTTCCATCAATCTATTCAAAGAGGAACTATGACTATTTCTGTTTATGAAAAAATTTGCGAGTTGTTAGGTGTTTCTCCGTCCTCTTTTTTTGACGATGCCAGTTCTGTAACTGTATCGGGTAATCAAAACCACATAGGAGGTATAGGCAATGGCAATCGAATCGTTTTTACATCTCCCGAAGTAAAGGCACTAAAACAACGTATAAAAGACCTTGAAAAAATTATTGATTCACAAGAAAAAATGATTGAATTACTAACCAACAAAAAATAACCATTATGAAAAAAATAGTACTGTTTCTTATGCCTCTATTGTTATTGTCTTGCAATAATACCAAAGAAGATGAACCGAATAATCCAAAAAATGATAATACGGAAAATACAGACTTAGGATATTTTAATTTAATTATTGCGAATACTTCTTATTTAGATGACCTCTATTTTTCTATTGAAGATTTATTATATAGCAATACTTTAAGTCCTAAAAGCCGAGTTCAAATTAAATATAAGATTTTAAAAGATAATCAATATTCTGTCACTTATAAGGATATAGAGAATAATACAAGATTTTTCTCTATAAAAAATACGGTAGCAAATAAAACTTATATACTCTCATTTAATACTTCTCGCAACCCTGAAATGGTTGAATATACTGGAACTTATACATTGAAAGTCACGAATGAAACTGTTTATAGCTATAAGTGTGTAGATTTATATAACAATTCTACTTATGTTATAAATCCTTCTAAAAGTGTAGATATAAAAAATCTTCCTTGTAATTTAACTAATTCAATAGGATTTTATACGAATTACAGTTCAGATAATGTAAAATATACGCAGTATTTCATGACTTTTAAAAAGACAATTCCTGATTATGTTTATACATATGAAATAACAAAAGTTCCTCTATGTGATGATCATAACCTTTGTTATTTATATTTAATTAATAAAGGAACTGATAATTTCCGTCTATTAGATCGCAACAAAAAAGAGTTGTTATCCGTAGCTCCGGGAAAAACTGGTGTTGTTGCAGTTCCCGCAGGAAGTAATAAAATTATTATACAACAAAAAGATGGTTATATTCTTTACCCAGACGAATATACATTTGATGGTTTAATTCCAAAGTGTGGATCAGTAGAATTTACTGTTACTGACGACGAATGTACATGGAAAGCATATAACTAATTAATAACAATATGACTTTTAAAAAGTTGTATATCATTCTACCGGGAGAAATACGGGAGAAATACCCCGTATTTCTCTTAAAATCTTTGTTGAAAATCAATCATTTATATAACCCTCTTCCCTTGAATAAGGTCTTGTCACCCCGACTGATTTATAAAAACACTGATAATTAATTATCAGTGTTTTTCTTTTTATATCCAGTCTTAAAAATATGGGCCTAATAGGCAAATGGTAGGCCGGTAATCGCATTAATAGACATTCATACAGGTTTTGATTCCGAAAAAAATAGACACTGCTAATCGTCAAGTCATTGATTTTGCCAATATAAAAGCAAAATAGAATTTCTATAAATTTACTTTGCATAATAGTACCTCATGGAGACAAAAACGGTCACAATATCATCATGAACCGTGTAGATAATACGATGTTCGGAATTGATACGACGAGACCAATATCCGGACCAGTTGCCTCGCAGAGACTCAGGTTTACCTGTGCCGGTGTAAGGATGTTCACGTAGTTCATTTAATAAAACATTCACTTTCTTAGCTCCTGCTTTATCACCGGCACGAGAAAAGGAAGCAATCTCTATCTTTGCCTCCTCAGTAATAATTAATGTATATTTCATAAACCAAGTAATTCCTTCTGAAGCTCAGGGGTCAATTCCACAACTTCACCATTCTCCCTCTGCTTCACTGATTTCCGGAAATGAGCAAGATTTGCCGGATTAGTAAAAAAGGGGTCTTCTTTCGGAGTGGTAATACGTTTGACGGAAGCTTTCACTTTCTTTACTAATTCCATATCATCCAAGGCTAATATAATTCTCGCCAGTTCAGCTTTTTCAGCTTCCATGGCCATAGTTGATTTTGTCATAGTTATTCTTTTTTATTATGTCCTTGACAAAAGTAATAATTAAATTCCACATACCAACTACCTTTATTCCTTATCTTTGCAACCTCAAAAACAAAGAAAAAGATGAAAGAAGAATGGTTCCCCTTAGTCAACGAAATGGGAGAAACAATAGGTAAAGCGACCCGAAAAGAATGTCATAGCGGAAGCAAACAACTGCATCCGGTCATCCATCTGCATATCTTTAATGATGCCGGAGAACTATATCTGCAAAAACGTTCCATGACCAAAGATATCCAACCCGGTAAATGGGATACGGCTGTCGGAGGACATATCGATTACGGGGAAACGGTCGAAGAAGCTCTCCGCCGGGAAGTCCGTGAGGAGTTAGGCATTACAGCATTCACCCCCCAATTCATCACCCGTTACGTCTTTGAATCAGCTATCGAAAAAGAACTAGTCAACACATTCCGCACAATTTACAACGGAGAAATCAAACCGGACACCGAGGAACTGGACGGCGGACGTTTCTGGTCGCTCGAAGAAATCAAGTCGAACCTGGGACAAAATGTGTTTACTCCTAATTTTGAACAGGAGTTTAAGAGGTTGTTTCTATAACATGTCGGAATCAGCAGTAAAACCGTTCACCATTCACCTTGCAATAGCTAAAACACAATATAACAACACATAACCCATTCATTAACCAGGTGAATGATTATACAAAAAGGTGAACGGATATACACAAACCGTTCACCTTCAGTTATTGTCAGATGTGAGTGTTTGTTTATAGCAACTGGTTGTACCTGGCTCCCCTCTCGAGA